>Ga0302319_10012415_pt1 | contig 16069 bp, 19 predicted proteins | sample Bog_T0_2_FD_203319 | JGI IMG/M metagenome (GOLD analysis project Ga0302319, IMG submission 203319) | Peat permafrost microbial communities from Stordalen Mire near Abisko, Sweden - Bog_T0_2 | ecosystem: Environmental > Terrestrial > Soil > Wetlands > Peat | place: Sweden: Abisko, Stordalen Mire...
CAGCCACACGGCGAATGGCCTCGCTATAGGCGATGTGCTCCTCAACCAGAATCCGCGCCGCCAGCGAGTGCGCGTCGTCGCTCTCCGGCACCGGAATCGCCCGCTGCACCACAATGACCCCGTGGTCCAGGTGCTCGTCCACAAAGTGAACCGTGCAGCCCGCAATCTTTACCCCGTATGCGAAGGCCTGGTCCTGAGCCTCCAACCCTGGGAAGGCCGGCAGCAGCGATGGATGAATATTGAGGATGCGGTTGGGAAACGCGGCAATGAACTCCGGCGACAGCAGCCGCATGTAACCTGCCAGGCAAACCAGATCCACGCGGTGCGCCCGCAGGCAGGCAATCAAGTCGGCGTCGTGCTCGGCGCGCGTGCGGCCTTTGGAAACGAAGACCGCGGTGGGCAGTCCTAAATTGCGAGCTGCTTCGAGGCCGGCGGCGTCGGCCACGTTTGAGACTACGACGGCGATCTCCACGCCGGGGAGACGGCCTTCAGCTACGGAGCGGGCGATGGCTTTGAAATTGGAGCCGCGGCCGGAGAGAAGAATCCCGAGGCAGAGGGGCCGATCTTTCGACGCGAGTTCCAATTCTTTCCTCAGGGGCTAAAGCCCGCGCTCTTATTTATTGCACTTGCGGCACGACTAAAGTCGAGCCCTGACACTTCTCGCCGTCGCGAACGAATCCTTCCGCAATGTACACATCCGTGCCCCGGCACTTCCACATTCAGACAAACTCATGTGTACTGCACCCGGCGATCACCCTTGACCACGCGCCCGATCAGATAAAACTTCTCCTCGGCCCGGTTCAGCAGATTTTTTGCGCGCGCAAACTTGGCCGCTGGAATCACCGCAATCAGCCCCACGCCCATGTTGAAGGTGCGCATCATCTCCTCTTGCGACACCTGTCCCAGCGCCTGCAGATGCTCGAAGATCGGCAGCACCGGCCAGGATCCCAGCTCCACCTGAGCTTCGATATGCTTGGGCAGGATGCGGGGAAGGTTCTCCGAGATGCCGCCGCCGGTAATGTGCGCCATGCCAGTCGTAAGCCCCGCGGCAACCAGTTTCTGAATCACGTGCAGATAGCTGCGATGCGTCCTCATCAGCACCGCGCCGGCTCTCTCCTTCAGGGCGGGCACATATTGGGTAACCTTGTAGCCGGCCGTCTCGAAGAGCAGCTTTCGCGCCAGCGAGTAGCCGTTGGTATGCAACCCCGTCGAGGGCAGGCCAATCAGCACGTCGCCCACCTTGATGTCCGCGCCCGTCACCATCTTGTCGCGGTCCACCGCGCCCACGATAAACCCTGCCAGATCGTATTCGCCATCGGCATAGAAACCGGGCATCTGCGCCGTCTCGCCGCCGATGAGCGCGCACCCGTTGGCCTTGCATCCCTCGGCCAACCCGGTCACCACGTCTTCGGTCACATCCGGATCGAGCTTGCCGCTGGCAAGGTAGTCCAAAAAGAACAATGGCGTGGCGCCCTGCACGGCGATGTCGTTCACGCAGTGGTTCACCAGATCCACGCCCACCGTGTGGTGCATTCCCAGCTCAAAAGCCACCTTCAGCTTGGTCCCCACCCCGTCGGCCGAACTCACCAGGATCGGGTTCTTCCAGCGCAGCGGGTCCAGCCGGAACAGCGCGCCAAAGCCGCCAATGCCGCCCAGTACATTGCGGTTGAAGGTCTTCTGCGCCAGGTACTTGATCCGCTCCTTGGCGCGGTCGCCGCTGCCGATGTCCACGCCGGCGTCCGCATAGGTCACGGATTTGGGTTTGGGCTCGACTTTGGTTTTCGGCTCGTTTTTGGTTTTCGGCTCGTTTTTGGCTTTCGGATCGTCAGGCACGATATGAGCTTTCTGCGGAAGGATTTCTTAAGCGGCGCGCACGGCCGGAAAGGTCGATTTTAGCAGCATGGAGCGGCCTTCGACTGTGCTTTACAGGAACCGCTCCCGCTCCTCGGGCGTGGGCAATGGGCAGCTCTCAAGCCGCCCCCAGATGCGGTACCGCCAACGCGCGATCATCTGGTAGCCCAGGTCGCGCACCGGGCCCGGAACCCACCCCAACGCAACGCCCACGGCCGGCCACGGGCGCGGCAGCTCACCCAGCAGTTCCACCAACGCCTCTGAGCGAGTGAAAACTCTCTCTCCCAGACCGCCCGCATCGCGCGCAACCAGAATTGTGCTGGGCTGGATTGTCCTGGGCCGGATTGTACTGACCGGGATCGTGCCGGGACCCGATCCCTGGACCTCCGGGCCGATTCCATGCCGCGCCAGCAGCCCAGCCACCTTCGGCGACTCGGAAGCCACAAAGCGCAGCCGGTCCCACCGGTCGCGCCTCAAGAGCCACCGCACCGAGCCGTTGCAAAAGCCGCAATGGCCATCGAAGATGACCAGCAGCCGGTCGCCGCGTTCGATTCGATCTGTCATCCGGAGTTAGGATGACAGAAACACCTCGGCGGACGCTCGAATGTCCATGGTTGTTGCGCAGTGGCGTCATACTGAGTCATACTTAGTCCTATGAGAACAACCAAAGTCGTTTCCATCACTCTGCCTCCGCCCCTTTTCGAGCAGGTTAAAACTCTGGCCAGGGAGGAAAACCGGACTGTTAGCGAACTTTTTCGTGAGTCCATCAGACGCTATCAGCGCGAGCGCGAGTGGGAGCGGATTCGTTCCTACGGAACGATGGCCGCTGAAATGGCCGACGTCAAAACTGAGGAGGACGTCGTAAATCTTATTCACGAGTTTCGTAGAGAAAAGAGACGCAATCAAATCGAAGCACTACAAGAGGGCTGAACGAGATAGCCCCAAGAAGGTCCGATGAGGATTCCGGGGGAGACGCGGGTAGTACTCGATTCAAACATCTACATTTCGGCATTTCTATTTGGTGGGAAGCCCCGCCAGGCAGTGCAGCTTGCGGAGCAGGGCGTTTTCATCCTGCTGATTTCTGCACCAATTAAATCTGAAGTGGAGGACACGCTTGCAGAGAAGTTCGGATACTCCCAAGCCATGATCTACGACTCGTGCCACCGAGTTTGGGATATTGCGCGACAGATTACCCCGACGGTCCGCGTCGATTTGTGCCGGGACGATGACGATAACAGGATACTGGAATGCGCAATGGCAGGTGATGCACGATTCATTGTGACCGGTGATCGAGACTTGCTCGATCTGCCTGTAGTTTCCCAGTACACAATTCTAAAGGTCGACGCATTTTTGCAGATTATGCATGCTACCGCCTAAATGCACCAGGAATATTTCAGCCCATCGCCTTCTATACTGAACCCACCATGAGTCCCCAATTCCCAGCCCCCGTCCGCACCCGATCCAAGGCCCTGCAACAGCGCGCCGAGCGATTCTTCCCCGGCGGCGTCAACTCGCCTGTTCGGGCATTCCGGGCGGTGGGCGGCGCGCCGCCGTTTGTCCAGAGCGCCCAGGGTGCCTGGCTCACTGACGCCGACGGCAATCGCTATATCGACTACTTCAGCTCCTGGGGGCCGATGATCCTCGGCCACGCCTTTCCCCCGGTGGTCGAAGCTATCCAGCGCGCTGCGCGCAGCTCCGCCAGCTTCGGTGCTTCCACCGCCGCCGAGGCCGACCTGGCCGAGCGCGTCACCGCCTGCTACCCGGCAATCGAAAAGCTCCGCTTCGTCAGTTCCGGCACTGAGGCCACCATGTCGGCCATCCGCCTGGCCCGCGCCGCAACCGGCCGCAAGATCATCGTCAAATTCGAGGGCTGCTATCACGGCCACTCTGACGGCCTGCTGGTCAAAGCCGGCTCCGGCGTCGCTACTTTTGGAATACCTGGGTCGGCCGGCGTGCCTGAGGAGATCGCGCACCTCACCCTCGCTCTGCCTTACAACGACCTGCCCGCGGTCGAGGCCGCCTTCGCCGCCCATCCCAACGCAATTGCGGCGGTGATTCTGGAGCCGGTCGTCGGCAATGCCGGCTGCATTCCGCCCGCCCCCGGCTATCTCGCCGGCCTGCGCGCGCTCACCGCCCGCGAAGGAGCTTTGCTGATTGCCGACGAGGTGATGACCGGCTTCCGCGTGGCCCTTGGCGGTGCGCTCGAGCTTTATGGAGTGGACGCCGATCTGGTCACGCTGGGCAAGATTGTTGGCGGAGGCCTTCCCGTGGGCGTCTTTGGCGGCAAGCGCGGCCTCATGGACCTGCTTGCCCCGATCGGCCCCGTCTACCAGGCCGGAACCCTCAGCGGCAATCCCCTCGCCATGGCCGCCGGCATCGCCACGCTCAGCTACCTCCAGGATCACGCCGCCCAGGTCTATCCCCAGCTTGAAGCCACAGCCAAGGCCGTAGCCGAAGGCGTCGCGGCAGAAGCCGCCCGCGCCGGCGTTCCCCTCACCGTCAACCGCGTGGGCGCCATGTGGACCTGGTTCTTCACTCCGGGGCCAGTCACCGATTACGCGCAGGCTGCTCTGAGCGACACTGCCGCCTTCGGCCGTTTCCACCGCGCCATGTTGGATGCTGGCGTCTGGCTTCCGCCGTCGCAATTTGAAGCGGCGTTTCTGGGCACTGCCCACGGTGAAGAAGAAGTAGCAGCCACCATCGCCGCCGCCCGTGCGGCTTTCCAGGCCGTTATCGCCGGATAGAACCTGTGTGCAGCCCTATCCCCACGCATCCAGCGTTACAAAGCGATGCGTAGCCTTGTAATGCGCGGCCAAAAGCCCAGCAGCGATCACCGACGGCCCGCGATCCGCACCCCGATCCAGATGATTTCCGTCGTGGAGCACGATGTTCGCTGCCCTGCCTCGCCTCTGCGCACGGTCAATGGCATGGATCAATCGCATGGCGATCACATCGGCCGAAGGCTCGCTCCAGTCCGAAGTCATCGCGTTCCAAAGCACCGGAACCATCCCCAGCGACCTTGCCAGGCGAAACACGACGGGCCGGCGCGCCCCAAAAGGCGGGCGGAAATATTTCACCGCGACACCTGTAATCTGCTCCAACGCTTCACTGGTCCGGGCCAGCTCCTCTTCCACGCGCTTGGCCGCAGTCAGCGCCAGGTTGAGGTGGCTCCAGGAGTGATTCCCGATGAGGTGTCCGGCCGTCACAATCCGTCGCGTCAGCTCGGGCTCTGCCTGGGCGTGGCTGCCCATAAGGAAGAAAGTCGCCCGCACATCGTTGCTGGAAAGAATGTCGAGGAGCCGCGGCGTCCACGCCGGGTTGGGACCATCGTCGAAAGTAAGCGCGAGTTCGCCGGGACTGCGCGGCGCAATCAACGCCTTGCCGAAGATGCCCGATCCCGGCCACAGTGCTGCATAGGCACAGCCGCCCGCCGCCAGTCCGACCGCCGCGCCCAGCCCGGCGGATATCTCTATAGCGATTGGTGAGAGCATTGTGCCTTCCAGTGTGCAGTGTCAGACAGCGGGTCGGCAAGCCAGCCTCAGCCCCTCCCATGGAAGCGCATCCTAAATGGGCCTCTTCCGGGCCTCCATCGCACTCGCGCCCCCATAGACGGTATACTCATCTTGTTCGGGTCGCATCCTGAGTCCGCGGAGCGGCACTGGAGACAACATGAGCCTTGCCAGTTTTCCCGGGGGCTTCCCCGGCGGCGGTAGTTCCACCCCGCCCAGCACGTCCAGCACAGCCCATTCCAGCACAAAAGTCACCGTGCCTGCGCTCACCGAGATGAAGCGCCAGGGCAAGCCCATCTCCGCTCTCACCGCCTACGACTATCCAACCTCGCGGCTGGCGGACGAAGCCGGAATCGACCTGCTCCTGGTCGGCGACTCGCTGGCCATGGTGGTTCTGGGCCACGAAAACACCCTCTCCGTCACCGTGGACGAGATGCTCCACCATACCCGCGCTGTGCGGCGCGCCGTCCGCCGGGCTCTGGTCGTCGCGGACATGCCCTTCGGCAGCTATCACGGGACAGTTGGGGAGGGATTGGCCAACGCCATACGCTTCGTCAAAGAGGCGGGCGCCGAGGCCGTCAAAATCGAAGGTCCACGCATCGATCTGGTCCGCGCCCTCACCGAAGCCGAAATTCCCGTGATCGGCCACCTTGGCCTCACTCCGCAAAGCTTGCATCGCATGGGCGGCTATCGCGTCCAGGCCCGCACCAGCGAAACTGTTCTCCAACTCAAAGCCGACGCCCACGCTCTCGCCGATTCTGGAGCCGGAGCACTCGTGCTTGAAGGCGTTCCTCGCGAAGTGGCCGCCGACATCACCGCCGAGCTGCCCATTCCTACCATCGGCATCGGCGCCGGGCCTGACTGCGACGGGCAGATTCTTGTCTTCCACGATCTGCTCAACCTGACCTTCGCGCCGCCCGCCAAATTTGTCCGCCGCTACGGCGACGCCGGAACGCTGATTCGGTCTGCCATCGAGCACTATCGCGAAGACGTTGAGCACCGCGCCTTCCCGTCGGATGAGGAAAGCTATCATCTGCCTGAAGCCGCGCGGAAAGCCCTCGACGAGATTGAGGCGAAGCGAACCGTGTCAGGGCACGACTTCAGTCGTGCCGCAAAAGCCGCCAATTGAAAGTGGGCTTGAGCCCCTGAGGGAAGCAGGCTATATAGGTATTTCGATGGAAATCCTTCGCACTGTTGCCGAGCTTCGCCATTGGTCCCGTCAGGAACGGAGCCGCGGCAATACTGTCGGCCTGGTTCCGACCATGGGCGCTTTGCACGCAGGCCACGCGTCTTTGATTCGAGCGGCGCGGATCCGAGCTGCCCGGGATTCGAGCGGCAGCGTCGCCGTCAGCATCTTCGTCAACCCAACCCAGTTCGGACCCAACGAAGACTTTGCCCGCTATCCACGCAGCTTTGACGCCGACTGCGCTCTGGCCCAGGCCGAAGGCGCAGACGTCGTCTTCGCTCCAACGGTCGAAGAGCTCTACCCAGCCGGTGCAGCCACTTTCGTTGAAGTCGAAGGCTTGAGCGACCGCCTTGACGGCGCATCCCGCCCCGGCCACTTTCGCGGCGTAGCCACCGTAGTCGCCAAGCTGCTCATCGCCGCGGAGCCCGACCGCGCCTTCTTCGGCCAGAAAGACGCGGCCCAGGTAGCCGTCGTCCGCCGCATGGTTGCCGACCTGCGCCTCGCCACCGAAATTGTGGTGTGTCCCATCGTCCGCGAGCCCGACGGCCTGGCTCTCAGCTCGCGAAACGTCTACCTCAGCGGAGCCGAACGGGCTCAAGCTCTGGTTTTGAGCCGCGCCGTCCGCCAGGCCGAAGCATTAGCAGCCTCCGGCGAGCGCCACGCCAGCGCCCTGATAGCCGGCGTCCGCCAGACCTTCGCCGCCGTCTCGGAAATCCGCACCGATTACATAGAAGTTGTCGACTGGGCCACGCTCGAACCCGTAGAAATCGCCGTTCCCGGCACGCTCTTCGCTGTCGCCGCCTATGTCGGACCAACCCGCCTCATCGACAATGCGATCCTCCCTTAATGCGCGCAAGAGCACCGCTGTTTTTCAATGAGCGCCTTGGGCTGTTACCGCCAAATGACACCGGCCTCTGATTCAATGGCCTCCTGCAAGTGGCAGAACATGCGCGACAAGTTCTCTGAGAAACTGACCCGAGTTCATAAACACTGCAAAGTGGCCGCCATCGATCGGCACAAACTCTTTGAGCGGAGCATTGATTGCATTGAGATATTGCCTTGCGAGCGCAGTAGGAGTCGTAAAGTCATCGGTCCCCTGGAAGAAAAATATGGGCACTGCAAACTCAAGCCCAAGATCCTTCGGCGTAGAGGACGTTACCTGTGGAACGAGACGGTCGCCGCTCAGAATCTGCCCGTCGATAGAATCGTTCAGATCTCGCACGGAATTGCCGGGAGCGACCAAGGCAAGTCCAAGGGTCCCTGCGAGAAATCGATCCGCGCCTTCGAAACTGTTCGCCCATTTGCGCTGCACGCCGTAGCCCTCGCCGTTCGCGTAAGGCGGTTCGCCAATGCGGCGCAGTTCGGCAACAGCCTGCTGATTTCCTGTGGCCTGCGCTTTCTCCAGCAGCGCGGCATAAGCCACTGAGTAGTTCTTTGTTTCATCGGAGACCTGGCCGGTGCCCACGTAGGCGTAGAAAAGGTCTGGTCTGGCCTGCACCATTCGAAGGCCAAGGATTGAGCCAAAGGAGTGAGCGACGAGAACGATCCTGTCCTTGCCGAGATGCTTCCGCAGAAATCCGGACAGTTCGATCCCATCTTGCGCCATGCGATCAAGGGTCATAGTGGAAGCAACCGAGGAGCCGGTTTTCCGAAGCGTTCTACCCGCGCCCCGTTGGTCCCATTGCACCACTGTGAAGCGCTTTTCCCATGGTGCGAAGTAAGCGAATGACCACGGATTGGTTACGTCGCCTGGGCCGCCGTGAACAAATAGCAGCACAGGATTTTGTCGATCTTCCCCCCGAATGGTGACCCATTGATCGATGCCTCCGAGGTGAACGTACATTGCCTCGTCAACGCCCTTTGTGGAGTCAATCGCATATTGCTTCGCGTTGCGCTCCCGCAGGAACGAAAGTGTCTGGTCGAACTTTCGATACTCTGCATCGTTGGAATCGGTCGCCGCCGTGCTCTCTCGTGCCGCGGACTGTTGCGACGGTGGACCCTGTACTTGCGCTGCGACTGACAGGAAGACAAAGAGGGACACACAAGCTCCGCAAAAAGGCAACATTTGAACTCTCATGGCAGAAGGATACGGATCGCGCACCACGCCGGTTCCCATGGTTTTCGGCAAGGATCGACTGGAGTGAGTCACCTGTATGAGGACGTCGATTTGTGCCAAATCGCCTTCCCGGAAATCGGTGCTGCAAAGATCGTGGTTGCGTCGCAACGCCCCTCGGTAGCAAGCTGAAGTGAATGCCGGAACTCCCTGACATCGCCGCCTATATCACCGCTCTCGAAGCTCGCATCCTCGGCCAGCCGCTGGAACGCGTCCGCCTGGCCAGCGTTTTTCTGCTGCGCACCGTCGACCCGCCACTCGCCACAGTCGAAGGCCGCACCGTGCGAGGAATCCGCCGCATCGGCAAACGCATCGCCATCGGCCTCGAAGGAAATCCAGACGGCGACCTCTGGCTCGTTCTGCACCTGATGATTGCCGGCCGCTTGCACTGGCGTCCGCACCAAGCCAAACTCGCCGGCCGCCAGGCACTCGCAGCCTTCGACTTCCCCACAGGCTCGCTCGTCCTGACCGAGGCCGGCAGCAAACGCCGGGCTTCTCTGTATCTGCTGAGCGGCGAGGCGGCCCTGCGCTCCATCGACCCCGGCGGCGTCGAGATCTTCTCGACAGACCTCGACGGCTTTCGCGCCGCCCTCACCCAAGAAAACCGCACCCTCAAGCGCGCACTCACCGATCCACGGCTGATCAGCGGCGTCGGCAATGCTTATTCCGATGAGATTCTGCACGCGGCCGAGCTCTCACCCATCACCCTCACCCACAAGCTCAAGCCCGACGAATGGGATCGGCTGTTTGCCGCCGCGCGCTCCACGCTGACAACGTGGACGGACCGCATGAGGGGCGAAGCGGAGCGGAGCTTCCCTGAGAAGGTCACGGCATTTCGTCCGGAGATGGCCGTCCACGGCCGCTTTGGCCAGCCCTGCCCGCGCTGCGGCCAGAAGGTCCAGCGCATTCGCTACGCAGACAACGAAACCAACTACTGCGCCCGCTGCCAGACCGGCGGAAAGGTCCTGGCCGACCGCAGCCTCTCCCGGCTCCTCGGCTCCGACTGGCCTCGCACCCTCGATGAGCTGGAAGCCCTGAAGCGCCGCTGAAGCAAAACCTTGCAAGGGATGCAAAGGAATTTAGTATCCCTGGTTCCACTCAGGGTCCGCGCCGCGCATTTAACTTGACACTCCGCTATCGCCTCCCGCAAAGTGAGGGCGCGACTCCAGCCGGGCCGGGCAGCGATTCTGCCCCCATTTCTCTGTGTTTCCGGCCCCCCTCGGAGGCGGATTTCAGTCTATTCGGGAGACCTGTCAATGCATCATCTTCTCTTCAACCCCTGGGCCATTCTGGTCGCCGCCGTCATTCAGTGGGTACTGGGCGCGATCTGGTACTCGCCTCTGCTCTTCGCCAAGCCGTGGAAGGCCATGGTCTACGCGCGCGCTGAGCCAAGGAAAAACAGCATGGTTGCCGGCATGGTCGTGTCGTTCATGGGCAGCCTTATTCTCAGCTTTGTGTTGGCCCACGTCGTGCTCTGGGCTGACGCATCGAATTTTTTGCATGGAGCTCTGATCGGCTTCATCATGTGGGCAGGCTTTATCGTCGCGCCGCTTTCGGCGCAGCACATCTACGAGGGCCGGCCCTTCAACCTCTTCGCCATCAACACCGGCTTTTGGCTGGTAGGCCTCATCATCTCCGGCGGCTTGCTGGCCGTTTGGCGTTGATCCCCTCTTGATCCAGCTCGTTCTTTAATCTGTTGCGGGCGCCATCTGTTGCGGGCGCCCGTTACAATCGACCCATGAGCAAAGAAGTCATCGCAACCGGCAAAGCGCCAGCGGCCATCGGACCTTATTCCCAGGGAGTGCGCGCGGGCAACCTGATCTTCACCGCTGGACAGATCGCGCTTGATCCGGCAACTCAGCAGGTGGTTGCCAGCGGCATCACCGAGCAGACCACCCGCGTCTTTGAAAACCTGAAGGCCATTGTGGAAGCAGGCGGAAGCAATCTAGGCCGCGTGGTCAAGGCCACAGTCTTCCTCAAGGACTTCAACGACTTTGCGGCCATGAACTCCGTCTATGGCGCATACCTGGCGGCTGACGGGGAGGCTCCGCCCGCTCGCACCACCGTTGAGGTATCTCGCCTGCCCAAAGATGTGTTGGTGGAGATCGACCTGGTGGCGGAAGTCTGAAGCGGATCTTGCATCATCTTTACCGGCTGGGCGCCCCAGGCTGATGCCCCAAAGTCTCGATTTTGAAACCTGGGAGAACACAGTTCTCATTGAGGAAGTGTCCATGAGCGAGTTGCCTGAAAAGATCGTGCGGAGTGACACCGAGTGGCGCACCGTGCTGACCCAGGAGCAGTACCAGGTGCTGCGCCAGAAAGGCACGGAGCGACCCTTCACCGGCGCCCTCACCCAGAACCACGAGACCGGCAACTATCACTGCGCGGGTTGCGGAGCGCTTCTGTTTCTGAGCGGAGCCAAGTTCGACTCCGGCTGCGGCTGGCCCAGCTTCATGCTGCCCGCTGACTCCAAGGCCGTCGACGAGCATGAGGACCGGACCTATGGAATGCGCCGCGTCGAAGTCACCTGCGCGCGCTGCGGCGGACACCTCGGCCACGTCTTCCCGGATGGCCCCGCGCCCACCGGTCTCCGTTATTGCATCAACTCCGCCAGCCTCACGTTTACCCGGCAGAAACCCTAGGGCGCATTCGGGTTAACTCTTTACCGTCGAGATGGACATCATAGCCCACCCACCCATTGTGCAAAGGACGCACAATGGATGGGGCACAGCCGACGTGTTAACACTTGAGTTGAAAATGCTCTAGCCGAGCTCGCACTCCAGTTGCGAATGGCGATTAGAGACGCTTTTCACGCGCAACAAAACCCCGTCCGGATGAGGACGGGGTTTGCGTGATCTTGACTTGCGCCCTCAAAGTGGCAACGCCCTAGAATCAGCAGGGGCCAAACCCAGCGGGCTTTTGGCCCTCCAGCCTTATGCCTTGGCGATCTTGCCGCTCTTGATGCAACTGGTGCATACCCTCAGCCGCTTGGATGCGCCATTGACCAGCGCCTTCACCGCCTGCAGATTCACGCTCCAGCGGCGCCGCGACACGTTGTGCGCGTGAGAGATGTTATTGCCGAACTGCGGGCCTTTTCCGCAAATATCGCATACCTGTGCCATGACTTCACTCCAGATTCTTCTCGTTCAAATTTCTCTTGTCACCACCGGAATCAGCCTTATTCGAGCGTCATTGAAACTCCGCTCAGAACGGGACCACGCTGGGGCTGCATAAGACACACCACCCCGTCGGCTTGCCGAATCTCTAGTATACCCCGGAACCAGCTTTCGGGCCAAGGCGGGGCAAACGCCGGTAGTGGGCCAAGTGTTTTCCACAGGCCCTTGTAAAGCTGGCCGCATCCGTGCATCATAAATATATGCCTAAGCGGTCAAGCAAATCAGATTTCGCACAAAATGCCCTCCGGGTCGTTGAGATTTCGACCGGAGAGCCATTGAAGCCGATTGAGAAAAACGCTGCGGCTGTGGCGCTCGGACGGCTCGGCGGCCTAAAGGGCGGCAAAGCAAGAGCGGCAAAACTGACAGATACTGAGCGTCGTGAGATCGCCAGTAAAGCCGCTCGCAAGCGATGGGAAAAAGAAGATTAGGCGAGGGATCGTGCTTCTCTCGCAGCTTCGTAAACGGCATCTACATCCGGGTCCTCTTCGTCTGATGCATCTGCTTCAAACGTCTTAGGGCTCAGAGAAACCACGTCTTTCTTGGCTTTCTTAACGTGGTTTGGATACCACGACGCAAGACCCCACTCGCCCTGCATATTGACAATATCGCCAACCTGACTCTCCCTGCGCCGTAGGATCGCGTAGACGGTATTGTATTTGCTATGGGGCAAACCCCCAGATTCGAGCGCGGCCATCAATTGCTGGGTAGAGAGTTTCTTACGCATATTACTGAGATGAACGACAGCCGCATCAGGAATGCTCTTCCCAAAAAATGCGTCCGGCTCAATTTTTCCGTCAAAGGTCGGCTTCACTCCCCCAGGTCCACCGCTCGGCGGAGCGCCTAAGTTTCCCATTCCTGCAATTGCTCGTAGACCGGCAATCATCGAATCCAGATGCGCCCTTTTCGCTTCCAGATCGGCAATCACTGCTTCATAATCGATGGTTGGTGTACTCATGGGTCCCCCCAAATTCCGCTAGGAAACCAGCGGAAACACTGGTAAAATGGATAAGTGCCGCGCGGGGCGGACCATCTCAGATCAACCCCGCTTGGCAGGATGGTTCCTGCGGTGTTTCCATAGCCGCTCGCCCTTTCTAGGGGCGGGATGTTATGGGCATCGGGGTTCTCCTCTCTAATGGCCGTTGGCGTCCGAAGCGCCTTCGGCCATTTCATTTTCAAGTATACAACAGGATAGATTGACGAAATCAATGAAAACTAACGTACATCTGTGGAAAAGTAGATCCTAATTGATTTTCTTGATTTGATTGATATTGACAAAGCATGACCGCTCAAGCATACTAGAAACATCATGAGTCGCTTAAGCACAGCACAGCGCGTCCAAGTCGTATCGGCCTTAGTCGAGGGAAACAGCGTCCGTTCAACCTGCCGCATGACCGGCATCGCCAAGGGGACGGTCCTTTCACTGCTCGCCGACATGGGCAAGGTCTGCGCCGAATATCACGATGAGCACGTTCGCAACGCGGCAGCGAAACGCATTCAGTGCGACGAGATTTGGTCATTCTGCTACGGCAAGGAAAAGAACGTCACAGAAGAGCAGAAGAAAGCTGGGGCTGGTAGCTTGTGGACTTGGACGGCATTGGACGCGGATTCCAAGCTGATCGTTTCGTACCTGTGCGGCGGCAGAGATGCAAGCTGGGCAAGATCATTTATGGAGGATGTAGCATCGCGTTTGACCACTCGCGTGCAGATCACCACAGACGGCCATAAAGCCTACATTGAGGCCGTCGAGGGTGCGTTTGGCATGGATGTGGACTATGCGCTGCTGATAAAGCTGTACGGCTCACCTGCGGCCCCGGAAACGCGCTACAGCCCCGGCGTGTGCATCGGGACGGAATCGTGCGTGGTCATGGGGAACCCGGACCCTCAACACATCAGTACATCGTATGTGGAGCGGCAGAACCTCACCATGCGGATGTCGATGCGCCGGTTTACGCGCCTCACGAACGCTTTCTCAAAGAAGCTGGAGAACCATGAGCACATGCTTGCTATCTATTTTCTTTACTATAACTTCTGCCGTGTTCATCAGACCATCAGGGTGACCCCTGCGATGGAGGCTGGAATCTCCAATCACGTTTGGACGATTGAGGAAAGGTCCATTTTAGAGGGTCTCAAAATGGCAATGTAACTTTCTTCTATACCACGAAAGTTGATTTAATTGTTACCACGTTTTCCACACATGCAACAAAAACTGTGCAAAACTGTATCTAAAAAAGTGGTACACTACCGCTAAGGGTGTTTCGCTAAATGTTCACCTTTGAGTCTTTATGAGATTTGACGAACAAAAGGTTACCGAGGCTGCGGCATTCCTTTTGGAATTGCGCGGCGGCTGTATGCACTATATCAAGCTCCTAAAGCTGCTTTATATCGCAGATCGTCATGCTTTTTCTGAATGGGGCATTCCCATAAGCAACGACAATTATGTTTCGATGGATAACGGTCCTGTTCTCAGCCAAACATACAACTTGATTAAAGATGGAGGACGGTTCTGGTCGGAATATATCTCAGCTCCTTTTCGCGACTACGAAGTTGAACTGAGCACGCCTCTTCAAAGGAAGAGGAGACTTTCGCTGGCAGAAGAAGAGACACTGCGAAATGTGTTCGAGACATATGGCCATCTAAACCGTTGGAGAATCGTAGATATTATGCACACCCTGCCTGAATGGAAGAATCCGGGCGGCAGCAGCATTCCTATCTCGATCAACGATATCCTTCATGCGTTAAACGAGCCGGAAGAAAATATTCAAGCCATCATTTCTGAAATAGAACAAGAACGTAATATAGAGCAGCGTATTGAGTCAGCGGAACGCGTAGAATCCCTTCGATGAGGAATTATATTTATGAAATGCGGAAGTGCGTATCTCCTATATGACGATGAGGATCCTACCTCAAAGCCACACCTTCACGTGGTGATATCCGATCCCGACGAAAGCGGTTGTATCGTTTTGGTTAGTATTACCACTGAGCGAGCGAAATCAGACACCACCACCCGCCTAGAGGCTGGGATTCATCGGTTCATCGTAGATCCCTCTGTGGTCGCATACAACTACTCAAAGATGCTGTCACGTGATCAGCTAAATAATCTAATTGAATCAGGGGACGCAATTCCAAAAGCCGACGCATCTGAAACCATCGTTAGGCGCGCGCAGGCTGGGATGCAGGAAACCCGACGAGCCCCGAGAGAAGTTCAAGAGTGCTTTCTTGCGTGGCTAGCCAAACAAGGTTCTGAATAGTCGAGCCCTGTGAAAGGTGTTTTATTTAATGAGTTTTAGTTTCTTTAAATCCGATTCGGTCCATCCAATATCGTCCAAGAGCCCTTGGAGAAGTTTAGCGCCGTATGTCTTCTTAGGGTGGTAGTGGATGCCGACCCGGTTCCCCTGTTCGTCTCTATATACCTGAATTGCACCGGAGCAATTCGGTTCGACCTTCCATCCACTCTTTTTCAGTGCAGCGATAATATAATATCGTCTGCTGTTTTGTTCTTTAACTGACTCCACACACTTCCACTGAAGGCCATGGTACCTCTACGTTTCTGGACAGAGATCGTCTTTCCGATGATGGCCGCACAAAGTGCTTCTCAGCGGAAAAATACGTACCGATGCTTCGGCGCTACGGAAGAGTGATCCACTTGTACTCGCCAGAAGTGACCCAGGGCAGGAACAACATTGGGAGAGGTAGGGATATATAGAGCATCATCCCGCACCGCAGGTGCGGCTGGGTTTTGCTTTTCAGTGTCATCCCACGCCGAAGGCGTGGTTGCGGGATGCGCTCTGCATGCGGCGTCAGGATGAGCGGAGCCTCTGGAGTTTTTGCCGTGCGTATTGGAAGTACGCTTCTCCGACTTCTGTTTCGAGTACTTCTTCGATGACCGGCATGAAGTACGCCAGTGAGCGCACGGTAGTCAGCGGCGGAGCATCGGCGGCCCGGATCAAGCGGCGTACCGCAGCCAGCACGAGAGCGTTCTCGACTGTGAGCAAGGGAACGCATCGTTGATAGAGTTGGATGGCGAGCATACGATCCGGCCGTCGCAGGTTACCGCAGGTTCCCGGTGTGTTGCGATAGGCTTCGAGAACCTTGCGCACGTAGTCTTCACGGCCGGATGGTTGTTTATCCATGGCCGTCTCCTCAGCCTTGCGGATCGCGCAGCGATGGTCCATCGATGCGTATGGTGTGGCAGTAATGGCGGACGCGGCTCAACAGCGCATCGACCATGGTTGGA
>Ga0302319_10012416_pt1 | contig 16069 bp, 17 predicted proteins | sample Bog_T0_2_FD_203319 | JGI IMG/M metagenome (GOLD analysis project Ga0302319, IMG submission 203319) | Peat permafrost microbial communities from Stordalen Mire near Abisko, Sweden - Bog_T0_2 | ecosystem: Environmental > Terrestrial > Soil > Wetlands > Peat | place: Sweden: Abisko, Stordalen Mire...
CCCAGTGCTCGTGCCATAACCCGAGTAGTTGAACACCATCGATCCAATGCCACGCCCTTCAAACACAGACTGAGCCGCATCCCACATATCCAGCGTGTCGCCAATCCCATGGCAAATCAGCACGACGGGTTTGCCCTTCTCGCCCGGCACAAAACGCCCGTCCAGGATTCGCGAACCGCTCTTCAGCGAAATCCTCTCCTTACACTTCGGCCTGGGCAAGTCTGCATGAATCAGCCGGAAGCGATTCCGCAGGGTTGACGCGCCCCGCGCGGTCGCAAGTACAAAGTCGAGAAACCCCTCGCGCCAATCCCAAGCCATTCCAAAAGTTTATTCAATCGCGCTGACATCCGTGCAACTTCGTAGTTTGTGTTTACTCGGTGAGACACAAACTTTCTTATGTTTACTTTTTCGCAAGAATGTATACACAAACTTGCAAGCCCATGCTCGTCGCAACCCATGCAAACCATCCAAATCCAAACCCGCATCGCCGCCCCAACCGACCGCTGCTTCCTGCTCTCCCTCAACATCGACCTCCACAAAGAGAGCACCGCACAGACCAGCGAGCGAGCCATCGCCGGCGTCACCCACGGCCTCATCGGCCCGAATGAAACGGTCACCTGGCAAGGTCGCCACTTCGGCCTTATGCTCACGCACGAGACGCTCATCTCCAAGTACGCCCGCCCTCACCACTTTCAGGACATCATGCTGCGCGGCACATTCAAGAGCTTCGAGCACGACCATTACTTTGACGAGCAACCTGACGGGACTACCCTCATGCGAGACGAACTCCGCTTCGCAGCGCCTCTTGGACCACTCGGCTGGCTCGCAGAGACCCTCATACTCCGCCGCTATCTATCGAGCTTCCTCATGGAACGCAACCAGCTCATCAAGGCCGTTGCAGAATCCCCTGAAGCACGGTGGAAGAAATATATTGACCCTTCCTGACCATGGTCATATCCTATGGTCATGAAGGCCGCAACCCAACCCAAAGTCCGCACCATCGCCGCAGGCGAGTTCAAGGCCAAGTGCCTTAGCCTCATCGATGACGTGAACCGCGACTCTGCAGAAGTGCTCATCACCAAACGCGGCAGGCCGGTGGCGCGTCTCGTCCCTGCAATCATGGAAGAAAGGCCGTTCGTCCCGCTCTGGGGCCGCACCCCGGGCATCAAGATTCTGGGCGACATCATGGAGCCGATGCACTGGCCGGACGCCTCCGAGAAATGGGACCGCGTGATGGCGCAGGGCAAGTCTGCAAAATCGAAGCAGAAGAAGCGGAAATGAACGGCCTACTTCTCGACACGCACTACTGGATTTGGTTTCAGCAGGGCAATGCGGTGCAGATCAGCCCCGTAGCGCGCGACGCCTTCACCGCTGCGCAGGTGGAAGGTCGACTCTTTCTGTCGGCGATCTCTGTGCTGGAAGTCGCTCGGCTCGCGATCGAAGGCAGAGTCGAGCTTGGCCAATCCGTCGATCACTTCGTAGTAGACGCCGAACGTGCGGATGGTCTCCAGATACTTCCCTTGTCGAACCGCATCCTCATCGAATGTACCCGCCTTCCAGGCGACATCCACGGCGATCCCTCCGACCGCCTGTTGGTCGCCACCGCCCGAGAACATGGTCTCACCCTAATTACGCGAGACAAAGCTCTGCTGCGCTACGCCAAACAGGGTCACCTGAACGCTCGCAAACCTTAGCTCCCTCTTGACACGCCTCGTACAATAGGATCAGTAGAAGATCGCGCGGCCCATGGCCGGGCTCTTCCGCGCCGGCTCAGTGCCGGAAGCCGCAACTATCGATCTTTGACATCGAAACCCGGACCCACCGGGAGAAGCGCTAACCTGTCTGACAACCCCATCGGACTGTAGGCAGACCCACCGCTAAGTCCAATCTGCTGCGGTTCTTAGCCCAAAAAGGGGTGGGGGAGGGGTGGCTGTGCGCCGCACCAAAACAGAGTGACATCGGCCACAGCCACGCCGCGCGCCAACCGCGCATACTCAAGCTATGCGCGACTTCCTCCATGAACCCGTCACCGAGTCCATTACCATCCACGCGCCCATCGAGCGCGTCTTCGCCCTCTCCACCCGCGTCGAACTGGTCAAGGACACCCTCGGCATGGAACTGGTGGACAGCGCTCTGCCCAACGCCATCACCTCCGGACACATCGCCGCCCACGCCCGCGTCCACTGGCGCGGCTGGAAGTTCGGCCTGCCCACCTCGCACCACACCCTCATCACCGGCTTCGCGCCGCCGGAGCGCCAGCCCACCGGCGAGGTCACGGCGTCCTTTCAGGACTCCCAGGAGCGAGGCCGCTTTGCCTTCTTCCAGCACGACCACTTCTTCCGCCAGGCCTACGACCCCCACAACCCGTCGACAGTCCTCAGCGAGCTGCATGACGAGATCCGCTTCGCACTGCCCTTTGGACCGTTGGGCCGCCTTGCCGCCACACTGCTGCTAGCACCGCACATTCGCAGCCTCGCCCGCCGCCGCTTTGCCATGCTCAAGGCACTCGCCGAAGGCGACGGCTGGCGGGCGTGGGCAGACTGAGTCCGCACAGCCCAGCGTAGCCAGTCTCGCATCTCACCTCCCGGAGGGGTTGCAATGAAAGCGTCTGTCCTGCATGAGTACGGCCCGCCATCTAACCTGAGGTACGAGAACTTCCCCGAGCCCAAACCTGGTCCGGGAGAGGTGCTGGTGCGGGTCCAGGCCACCAGCGTCAATCCCATCGACTGGAAGCTCCGCTCCGGTGCTGCCAAGTCCATCTTCCCGCTCACCTTCCCGGCCATCCTCGGCCGCGACGTAGCAGGAACTGTCCGCGAACTCGGTGAAGGTGTAGATGGCTTCGCTGTCGGCGACCGCGTCTTCGCGCTGGCCCATGCCACCTACGCCGAACTCTGTGTGGTCAAGGCTTCGGAGCTTGCGAGGATTCCCGAGGGTCTGGAGATGACCACCGCCGCGGCCGTCCCGCTGGTCGCGCTCACCGGCGACCAGCTCATGCGCAACGCCACGAAAGTGGAGTCCGGGCAGACGATCCTGCTTACTGGAGCGGTTGGCAGCGTGGGCCGCTGCGCGCACTTCGCCGCGCTGGAGATCGGCGCAACGGTGATCGCCGGCGTGCGTAAGGGCCAGCTCGACCGAGCCACTGCTCTTGGAGCCTTGATTGCCATCGACATCAACAGCGATGCGGACATCACGTCGCTGGGCATCCTCGATGCTGTCGCTGATACGGTGGGCGGCGCTATCGCCGCCAAGCTCATCGCCAAGGTCAAGCCCGGTGGCATCTTCGGCACTGTGGTTGGGCCGCCCTCAAACGCGGCGCTGCACCCCACAGTCACGGTCAACCACATCATGGCCACGCCTGACCCCGGCGTCGTAGTCCACTATGCGGAGGCCGTCCGCGACGGCAAGCTGAAACTTCCCATTGACCGCATTCTGCCTCTATCTGAGGCAGCCCAGGGCCAGGCAGCGGCGGAAAAAGGCGGTATTGGCAAGGTGATCCTCACCCCGTAGCCGCTGATCGCAGCGCATGTTCTTCGGAGCTCACCTACTTCAATCGCAGGGGCATGGCAGAGCCTCCGGCTTCGAGCCTACCGGCTGACTCCCAGCGCACGTGGGCCAGCGCGTCGGCTCCGCGAGCAAACTCCAGGGCGCGGCGGTAGGCCCGTTTTTCGAAGGCTGTCTTGGCGGCAGCGACCATCTTCTCGTACACGCTCACCAACACCTCCGGTCGCAACTCCTCGTGCCTGGCCCAGTGGTCGACGGCTTTGACGGTCAAGTGATGCACCTCGGTGTGCAGTGCCGCTTCCAACTCTTCGCTCAGACCCTTCGCCGGCGACGCCGAAGCGAGCGAACCAAAGGCAAGATGCTCACCCGCGCGCAGCAGGTCGGCGGCGCTCTTCGCATCGTCCGCTTGCAGCCGAGACTCCGCAAGCCCGGTCAGCCCCTTCACCTGGCCTGCAACCTCGGATGCGAGCAGTCCCTGCAAGGCGTGCAGCCTGCCCAGATGTTCATAGGCGCGGCGCAGGTCTCTGCCGCCATGTTCCTCGTGATGCTTCGGCCCCTTCTTCGGTGCCTTCTTTGCCGCCTTCTTGTGTGCCTTCTTCGGTGCCATGTCGCTCTCCTCCCGACTGGGATGCGGAAAGCTGCGGAAACGTCTATCGGCTGTCTTTCTGCAGCGTCTCCGGCACGCCCCACCACAGCAGTCCCAGCGCCAGCACAGCCACAGCAGCCAGCCCCACAAACGACGCTCCAAAGCCAAAACGATGTGCGAGCAGACCGCCGTAGCTGGTACTTAGAGACGCGCCCAGACCAACGCAGGTGGCCAGCGCGCCCTGCGCCAGGTTGAAGTGTCCTTTGCCGCGCATACGGTCTGCGACCACCAGGATGGACACCACACCGAAGATGGAGTTCGCCATGCCATCCAGCACCTGGATGGCGATCAGCGCTCCGGTGACATGCGTCAGCGCATAGAGCAGGCCCCGCAGCGGCAGCACAGCGAAGCCCACCACCAGCAGCGGTTTGCGGCCCACGCGCCCGGCCAGCCGGCCCACCCAGGCCGCTGTAAGCGCGATCACGCACTGCGTCACAATGATGCACGCCGACATGAACGGCGCGGCGGTGCGCGCATTGCCCTTGGCCAGCATCTCGCCCAGTTGCGGCAGCATGGCAGCGTTGGCAAAGTGAAACAGCATGCCGCAGCCGAAGAAGATCAGCAGTGTACGGTCGCCGCACAGGGCGCAGATGTGCTGCCAAACGCCCTTCTTCTGCAACTCCGGCGTACTGTCGCTGGCCTGGATGTCGTCAATCGTCTTTGGGTCGATGCGCCGCAGCACCAGCCACACCGGCACCGCCATCATGACCGCGCCGAGAAAGATCCAGCGCAACCCCAGCATCCAGCCCACGCCGGCGAGCAGCAGCGCCGTCACCACATTGCCCGCGGAGTTGAAGCCCTGGTTCTTGCCGAACTGACGGTCAAAGCCCACCTTGCCGACGATGCCGAGCGTGATGGCCGCAACCGTCGGCCCCAGAAACGGTCCCGCGGCACCGATGAGCAACTGGGCCGGCACCACCAGCAAAGGGCGCGCTCCTGTCACCAACAGACCGGCACCCGCGGCCAGAGCGACAGTCCCCATCGCCACCAGCCCGCGCTTGTTGCGGCTGGCATCGACGATAGCCCCGGCGAACGGGCTCAGCACCACGCCGATGAGCCCACCGAAGGTCAGCAGAAATCCGGTGTCGCGGGGGTTCCAGTAGTTCGCTCCCAGGTATGCAGCCAAGAACGGCCCCACGCCGGTCTGCACATCGGCGAGAAAGAAGTTGAGCCAGCCCAGCGAGCGCACGCTGGTTTGAGCTGCTGGGGAGAGATGCGGTTCAGCTGTCAGGCTCGCGGCCACAAGGGCTCCTGTGTGGGTTGGATGCCGTTTGTCGTGGAGCGCAGACCCGCACAATACAGGGTCTATGACGCGAAAGGCGCGCCCCCGGTCGAGATGACGGGCTTGGATGGCGCGATCGAGGAAGAGCAAAAACACAAAGGCCGCCATCGCTGGCGGCCTTATGTCCTTCTCTACTCCCTACACTCTGCCTCTATCCCAGCGTCTCCATCAACTTGCTTACGGTACGGTTCAGGTCCTTGTCGCTGCGGCGGTGCTCGTCGATCTTGCTGATGGAGTGCATCACCGTGGTGTGGTGTTTGCCGCCGAACTGGCGGCCGATCTCCGGCAGCGAAGCCTCGGTAAGCTGCTTGGCCAGGTACATCGCAATCTGGCGCGGTACCACAATCTGGCGGGAGTTGTTCTTCTGCTTCAGCTCGGCGACCCTCATGCCGAAGTTCTCGGCGACGGTGCGCTGGATGGCCTCAATCGTAATTTTGCGCACCTGCGTGTCAATGAACTGCTTCAGGCAGACCTGCGCGGTGGGCAGCGTAATCTCCACCCCGTGCAGGCTGCTCCAGGCGATCAGCCGCACCAGCGCGCCCTCCAGCTCGCGCACGTTGGTACGTACGTTGCCGGCGATGAACAGCGCCACGTCGGGCGGCAGCACCGTCTGCTCCTGCTCGGCCTTCTTCTGTAGGATGGCAACCTTGGTCTCCAGGTCAGGCGGCTGGATGTCTACCACCAGGCCCCACTCAAAGCGTGAGCGCAGCCGGTCTTCAAAGTCGCTCAACTCCTTGGGCGGACGGTCGCTGGCCACCACAATTTGCTTGTTGGTCTCATGCAGCGCGTTGAAGGTGTGGAAGAACTCCTCCTGGGTGCGCTCCTTGCCGCTGAGGAACTGGATGTCGTCAATCAGCAGCACGTCCACGGTGCGATAGCGGTCGCGGAAGCCGGTCATCTTGTCATAGCGGACCGAGTTGATCATGTCGTTGGTGAACTTTTCGCCGGTCACATAACTCACCGCTGCCAGCGCATTGCGCCCCTTCACCAGGTGGCCGATGGCCTGCATCAGATGGGTCTTGCCCAAGCCGACGCCGCCGTACAGGAAGAGCGGGTTGTAGGCTTTGCTGGGGCGCTCTGCAACTGCGGCGGCGGCGGCGTGGGCGAACTGGTTGCCGCTGCCGATGACAAAGCTGTCAAACTGATAGCGCGGGTTCAGTTGCGCGGCGCTGTTCCAGTCAAAGCGCGCCTGCTCCGGCCCGGTGGTTGTGCCGTTGCGGCGCGGCGCGTTCTGGCTGTGGCTGGGCTGCGGAGCAAAGCCGCCGTCCTCGCGCGTGCGCACCGCGGCAGGCTCGGGCGGCGGCACCTGGAAGAGCACCTGGTCCAGCTCCAGTTGGAGTGTATCGATCGCCTCACCGATCAGGTCAGCGTAGCGCTCGCCAATGTGATGGAACTCCTCCGACGGGATGCGGACGTAGAGTGTCCGGCCGGTGATGTGGGAGAAGCGCGTCGGCTTCAGCCACGTCTCGTAACTCTGCCGATTAATCTTTTTTTCAAGCGCGCTGAGGATGCGGTACCACTGATTGGGTATGGCTGCTGGGACTGGAACAAAGGACATCGTAGGTATCTTCTTTCAATTCTTGAAGTTCGATTGCGACTGCAAGCCGGGATGGCAGAGTTGCGAAAAGCAACAGATCCCCCTGCCTCGCGCATGAGCCGCGAAGCTGGTGTTGGCCTGATTGCTTAGAAGTCCTTCACCTCTCGAATTACCGGGATCAGGAGAGTGAAACAGTTACTTGGCCCATCGGAATTATTGCCGTGAGACGCATTCGCTCATATCGGAACGGAATTGATACTAGCACGCAAACACGACCTCTCTCGCAAGGCAAATCGTGCAATCGTGCAAAGTTTTTTTTCAAAATGGTACGGTTGCACCATCCATTGTGAAGAATCGGTGAAACGCTCCCGAAGCGTGGGATTGCAATCACCAATGGCAACTCCGCGCGGCAGGTCCGTTGCCCCATTTCTTCAACTCGACTATACTCAGATAGTGCTGCTGCGCAGGTGTTCAGGCCCCTGCAAGAGACAAGAAATTTTCTCTCGTGGTCAATCTTGCACATACTTTTTGAGACAGGAAATTTAACATGCCGAAGCGCACCTTCCAACCCAACCGCCGTCGCCGCAGCAAGGTCCACGGTTTCCTCACCCGCATGGCCTCCAAGGCTGGTGCCGCAGTGCTGAGCCGCCGGCGCGCCAAGGGCCGCCACAAGATCGCAGTCTCTGCCGGCTTCCGCGACTAATTTCCTCTACTCCTCCCGATGTCCGCACACCGGTCTCCCTCGAAGCCGCCTGCCAGTCTATACGGAGTTCTGGTCTCCGCGCATCGTGGGCCGCGTTAACGACCAATTCATTAAAGTAGCTCGGGTGCAGGGCGAGTTTCCCTGGCACACGCACGACCGCGAGGATGAGATGTTCCTTGTTCTGCGCGGAGAGCTGACCATTGGCCGGTCTGCTCAGGATGGCGGGAATGTGACGCTTGCCTCCGGAGAGTTCTTCGTCGTGCCACGCGGCGTCCGCCACAATACCTCCGCCACCGACGAGACTTGGATCGCGCTCATTGAGACCGTGACCACCCAGCACACGGGTGCCGAGATCACACCCATGACCCGGTCCATCGCGGAACAGTTCGGCGCCATCGGATAACCGTTCCTGCCGCGCCTCGCCGCCTATGCCCCTCTCCCTGACTGCCCACCGCTTGCGGAAACACGCCGACTTCCAGCACGTCTACAAGGCGGGGCGGAAGCAGTTCTCCAAACAGATCGGTTACTTCCATGCGCTGCGGCCAGCGCTTGGCCCGAATGGAGAGGCGTGGCGCAGCCACACGCTGGGGAGTGAAATGCTCGGACCGCGCATCGGTCTGACCGTGCCCAAGGCCCTGGGCAAGGCCGTGGACCGCAACCGCATTAAGCGCCGCATGAGAGAGGCCGTGCGTCACGCGCTGCCGCTGCTCAGCTCTCCGGTGGACGTGGTGCTCCATCCCCGGCGCAGCGTGCTGGCGCTGGAGTTCGCGCAGTTGGAGCGCGAGGTCGCGCAGATCTTTCGCAGCGTGCAGGCAGCCTGCGAACGGACAGCGCGGCCATGAGCCCCGAGCGCGGTTGGTCCCGCGAGCGCATTGCGGCCGCCTTGCTGGCGACGTACACGCACACACTCTCGCCGCTGCTGCACTCCCTGAGCCGCACCCAGTGTAAGTACCTGCCTACCTGCAGCGAGTATGCCTATGTGGCCGTGGTGCACCATGGCTGGCTGCGCGGCGGCTGGCTGGCCCTGCGGCGGGTGGCGCGCTGCCATCCGTTCGCCGCGGGAGGGCATGACCCCGTCCCCTGAGCAGGCCTGCGGCATGGCGCTGTCTGCCATCGCCGCGCAACCATTGTCATTTACCATCAGAGGAAGAGGCTGGCGTACTTCCTCGCCCCCTCGAAAGCGCAGGTCTCCCTTTTGCCCGAAATCAAGAACCCCAATGCAGGCGGCGGCGGCCAGGACAGCCGCTCCTTTCTGGTCATGATGGTCGTCATGATCGGAGTGATCTTCGGCGTGCAGTACTGGCGCGGTGAGCACACACCCCCGCCAACGCCGGCAGCCACAGCGCCCGCCGCTGTGCCTACAACTGCGCCTGCCCCCACTCCCGCAGCAGCCTCCAGAAACGCGAAGACTGCCGCCGCTGCTACACCCACGGTCCAGGCCGCTTCTGAGACCTCCACGGTCGTCGAGAACGAGCTCTACCGCATCACCTTCTCCAACCGCGGCGGCGAGGTCCGCTCCTGGATCCTGAAGAACTACAAGGACAACGCTGGCCAGCCGCTGGACCTGGTGCATCTGGGTGCCTCCACGCTCTTCGGCTACCCGCTCTCGCTGTACACCTACGATGCCGGCTTGAACAAACAGCTCGCCACAGCAATGTATGTGCCTTCTGCCACCGGCATGCTGGAGTCTCCCGCGACGCTTCGCTTCGACTACGCGGCGGACAACATTGCGGTACACAAGACCTTCACCTTCGGTGCCGACTATGTTCTCCACGCCGACACCGTGGTGCTGCGCGACGGTGCGCCGATCCGAGCGCTGCTGAACTGGCCCAGCGCCCTGGGCGATATGGAGACGGCCCTGGCCTATGCCTCCGCCCAGCTGGATACCGGTGCCAACGGCCACGACGACCACACCGCCCTGAAGAAGATCACCGGCGGTGCCACGCTCAACGGGCCCTTTGACTTCGCCGGCTTCAGCGACCAGTACTTCGCCGCGATCTTCCTGCCCGACGCGCCGACCGATGCTACCGCCGTCACGCTGCATAACAACATTGACATCCAGGAGGTCACCACCCCGCAACCCTGGTACCGTTTCGGCAGCGCCACCACGTTGTCCAAGACCGAATTCTATCCCTCCACCGGCGCTGCCTCGCCGAAGGGCCAGCTGCGACTGCCGGTGCTGGGCACAGCCGTCGGCGACCTCTCCGGGCACAACCAGTTGCGGCTGTTCGTCGGCCCCAAGGCCATCGGTGTGCTCAAGAGCATCCACACGGCCGACAACCGCTCGTTGGAGCCGGTGTTGGACTTCGGCTTCTGGGGGCCCATCGGCAAGTACCTGTTCCTCGGCCTGCGCGCGGTGCACTCCTGGCTGCCCCACGCCAATGAGGCCACAAGCGCCGCAGGCAACCGTTCCTGGGGCTGGGCGATTGTGCTGTTCACCATCTTCCTGAACCTGCTGCTGCTGCCGCTACGTGTGCAGGGCATGCGCTCCGCGCTGAAGATGCAGCGCATCCAGCCGCTGATTGACACCATCAAGGCCAAGTACAAGAACCCCAAGGCCACTGACCCCAAGATGGCCGAGATGAACGCCGAGATCATGGCCACCCAGAAGGAGCACGGCGTCAGCATGTTCGGCGGCTGCATTCCGGCGCTGGTGCAGTTCCCGCTGCTGTTTGCGTTCTTCACCATGATGACCAAGGTCGTGGAGCTGCGCCAGGCGCACTTCTTCTGGCTGCCGGACCTCTCCGCCGCAGACCCGTATCACATCCTGCCTATCCTGATGATGGGCACGTCGTTCCTGGTGCAGTTCTACACGCCTTCACCTGGTGTGGACCCGCAGCAACAGAAGATGATGGCCTTCATGATGCCCGCCTTCTCCGGCTACTTCACATGGAACTATGCGTCGGGCCTGGCGCTGTACTGGAACGTCGGCAACCTGATTATGATCATCCAGCAGGCGGTGATGAACCGCACCAGCATGGGGCAGGAGATGCGCGCCATCGCCGCCAAACGGGCCCAGCGCAAGGCCGCCGCGCGATCACCCGGCCCAGCGCAGCGCGCCCCCAGCAAGACCATCCAGGGGCGCCGCTAGAGCGGGTGCCACTGAGAGCGGGTGTCCCGTCCTCAACGCGCGCACTTGCGCGGCAGGGTGGGGTCTCACTGAGCGCGGGTTGCCTTCTTCCTCAGCAGTCACACCTCGTACCACCGCATGCGGCGCAGCACCTGGTCGCGCACGCGCAGCGCGGGCTGCTCCAACCCGTAATAAGACAGTGCGGCCACTGCCAGAAGGCACACCCACGCCCCCGGCGCGATGTTGAACCAGCCCTCCCGCGCAAAGACCGCCACGTTGTCATGGTGCAGAAAGAACGTCTGCCAGATGTACAGCGAGTACGACAGCCGTCCCACCCACATGACGACAGGCCAGTTCATTGCCCTCCCCGTCCAGCTCTGCGGGTTGCGTACCAGCCACAGCATCCACATCAGGATGAGGAAGCCGTCGAGCGTCAGCCCCGCCGGCATCGTCCAGTAGTTGCCGAAGCGCAGCGCCAGCGCGCCGGAGACCAGGAACAGCAGCCCCAGCAGCAGCCACGGCAAGCGCGTCGCTTTGCGGTAGACGTGCTCAAAGTGCGCAGTCCCCTGCAGCAGTGCGCCGAGCGCCCCAAACATCAGGCCGTCCGCACGCATATGGAACATCGCCGGACTGTGCAACCCAGGCAGGCACAGGAAGCAGAACACACGCACCACCGGCTCCATCACGATCACCGCCAGCGCCACCTTCGCCGCACGGGCGCGGCCGGCCGCGTCGCTGCATCGCAATAGCAGACCCACCAGCAGCACAGGCCACAGCAGGTAGAACTGCTCCTCAATGCACAGCGACCACAGGTGCTCAAAGGCCCACAGACCCATACCCGAAACGTAGTTGCGCGTGAACGTGAGCGCGGTGATCAGCTCCCGCCAGTTCATCCCCGGCAGATGTCCCCATGCGCCCAGCAGGCCCATGCAGGCGATGTACAGGTACAGCGGCGGCAGTATGCGAAAGCCGCGCCGCACATAGAAGCTGCGCAGGCTGATGGAACCACGCTGCTCACGCTCCCGCAGTAACAGCAGCGTAATCAGGTAGCCGGAGAGCACAAAGAAGATCTCCACGCCCAGCTCACCATTGCCCAGCACGAAGAAGATGGCCGGAACAGGGTGCGTCAGGCTGCGGTGCTGTAGCGTGTGTACGGCCACCACCAGCAGGATGGACAGCGCGCGTAGACCATCCAGGCTGGGAATCTGCCTGGGCCTCTGGATGGGCCGCTCGCTAAGCCTCTCGATGGTCGGTCGCATCAGCATCTCTCCGCAGGTCCTAGCGCCGTCCCTTCTACCTTGCCACACCACGCGCTCTGCAATCGGGCTGCGACCCGGATTTCCTTCGCTGCCAACCCAGCCTGTGGGCAACGCGGTGCTTGCAGGCCCCAGCAAACAAGCGGTTCGGGGCCATCCGCGCACATGCCGGCCAGGTTTCGCGTACGGCTCTTCACAGCCGGCTGTGGGTACTTTGGAAAACGCTGTACCAAATCCCCACCCATGGATTGCTTCTCCAAGGCACGGTCGCCGGCGCGTCCTGATTTGGAAACTCCGCACACCACCCATCCCTCACATACCGGGAGAGATCGTCCGCTTATCCACTCTTCCACGCCCAACGAGTACTACTACGGTTTATATCTTCTCTTTCATTGTGGTTCTTTAGAAGCACTCTCGCCAGAGCAGTTGGCACCCCATCCTCGCCACGCATTCGCTGCGCGGAAGTGCGGGGTCCGCGAGAGTGCTATCCCCGCATCGCACAAGACACCCCATGAAATTCACAGGCCCCTGGCCGGCTCCCACGTCCTAGAATCAGGAGGTAGCAACCACTCCGCGTGCGCCCGTATCTATCCGCTCCGCGCCGCCTGAAGAGGGAGAGAACACACCTCATGTCCACCGCCACCCTCACGCCCGCCGAAGTACAATCTCCCGCAGAGACATCATCCGCAGAGTCAACCCTCGCAGAGCTATCACACGCAGAACAAGGGAGAGCCAACACCGTGCCCACTGCCACCACGCCCGACACCGTCCCCACCGGCAACCTGGAGATCACCGTCTCTCGCGCCGAACTGCTCCGCGAACTCACCGCCGCGCAGTCCGTCGTAGAACGCAAGACGACCATCCCCATACTCTCGAACTTCCTCTTTGAGGCAGCCGACGGAGTACTCACCATTACGGCGACGGACCTCGATCAGTCGCTGCGCACCAGTTGCGCGGCCAAGGTAAAGAAGGCCGGCGCCTGCACCATCCCCGCGCGCAAGCTCTACGACTACATCAAGCTGCTCCCTGACGGCGATATCTCCATGAAGCTGATGGACAACCATTGGGTGCAGATCCGCGCCGGCCGCTCCAACACCAAGATGGTCGGCATGGCCCGCGCCAACTTCCCCCAGGTGGCGGAGTTCCCCGCCGCGGGCGCGTACAAGATCTCCGTGCCGTCGCTGGCCAACATGATTGCCAAGACCATCTTCGCCATCAGCAATGAGGAGTCCCGCTACACGCTCAACGGCGCTCTGCTGGTGCTCAAGGCCGAATCCATGGCGATGGTCGCGACCGATGGTCACCGCCTCGCGCACATTGAAAAGCATGGCGAGTCGCTGGCCGGCATCTCCGGCGAGAAGAAGACGCTTATTCCCCGCAAGGCCCTCAGCGAGCTCTCGAGCCTGCTTGCCAACACCGACGCTGAGATCATTGAGTTCGCCGATGACGACCAGACGCTGTTCTTCAAGATTGGCGGACGCGTGCTCACCAGCCGAAAGCTCACCGGGCAGTTCCCCAACTATGAGGCCGTTCTGCCGCGCGACAACACCAAGTTCGTCATCGTGCGCAGCGAGGACCTGATGTCCAGCATCCAACGTGTGGCCCAGTTCGCGGATGAGCGCAGCGGCGCCATTAAGATTCGCCTGGAGCAGAACGAACTCAAGCTCTCGGCCTCCTCCACGGACGCCGGCGAGAGCGAAGACATCATCGAGACGCCCTACAACTACGATCCTTTGGTGGTGGGCTTCAACAGCCAGTACCTGATTGACTTCCTCAAGGCCACCGGCGAGACCGGTGAGGTGCGGCTGGAGTTCAAGGATGCGCAGTCCGCCGGCCAGATGCGCCCCGAAGACGCCAACGATGAGGTAAAGTACCGCTACATCCTCATGCCGATGCGGATTTGATGATCCACGCCGCACGGAAGATCTTCGCCGCCGCAATGCGCGCCGTAGACCCCCGCGCTGCCGTGCAGCAGAACATTCGGGTGGACAGCGAGCAGATCATACTCGGTCCTGTGGCCGTGCAACGCTCCGCCGTTGACCACATACTGATTCTTGCCGTTGGCAAGGCTGCGCTGTCCATGTCCGAGGCGGCAGCCGAATCTCTGCGTGATGTAGATGGTCTCCGCATCGAAGCCGTTGTGATTGCGCCGGGCTTAATTGCATCGAAGCAGGCGAACACGACCTTTCTGCCGGGCGCGCACCCCATCCCTGACCAACGATCCTTCGACGCTGCTGCTGCGGTCCTTGACGCGCTGACGACGGTAACGGCACGCACCGCAGTCCTCTTTCTACTCAGTGGCGGAGCCTCGGCGATGATGGAGCAGCCGCTCGACCCGCACATCACGCTTGCGGACATGGCAGCCTTTCACCGCGCTCTCGTAGGTTCCGGCCTGCCCATCGCGGCGATGAACGCGCTGCGCAAGCATCTCTCCGCAGTCAAAGGAGGACGCCTGGCTGTCGCCGCCGCTGCCGCGCATGCGCAGGTGACGCTGCTGCTCTCCGATGTTCCCTTCGCTGCGCCGGATGCCATCGGCTCCGGCCCTTCGCTGCCTGACTCCACCACGCTCGCCGACTGCCACGCACTGCTCCAACAACGCAATGCCGTTGGCATGCTGCCATCTGCCATCGTAGAGTTCCTCTCCGGTCCGCTCTGCATGGAGACGCCAAAGCCAGATGATCCGGCGTTTGCGCGCTCGGTGTGGCGGGCGATCCTCTCCGGCGAGCATCTCGCATCTGCTGCGGCGAATGCGGCGCAGGCTGCCGGCTACCACGCCGTGATCGACAACACCTGCGATGAGTGGGAGTACCGCGACGCCGCGCGCTATCTACTGGATCGCAGCCTGGAGATCGCACGGCAGCATCCGCGCAGCTGTCTTATCTCGGTGGGTGAGTTGAGTGTTGCGCTCCCGGCGAACCCCGGCGAAGGCGGACGCAACCAGCAGTTCGCGCTATGGTGCGCCGCAGATCTCGCACGCCGCGGACAGGCCGCGACCTTGCTTAGCGCGGGCTCCGACGGCATCGACGGCAACAGCGCCGCCGCGGGCGCAGTCTGCAATGAACAAACCGTGCAGCGCGCGGTGCAGGCCGGTTTCTACGTGGATGATGCGTTAGCTACATTCAACGCTGCTCCACTGCTGCGTTCTCTTGATGCGCAGATTGTGACCGGTCCTACGGGAAACAACCTCCGTGACCTGCGCTTGATCCTCACAGCCTAAAGCCTGAGCACAATCCCCGCGCCAAACTCCTGCAGCGTGATGCTGGTTCCGCCCAGGCTCCCGACGGCCTTGCCAACGCCATACTCGCCGCGCGCATCCACATGCGGAAGAATCCGCCAGTCCACGCCACCCTGCACCTGGTAGGCGAAGGTCAGTGTGCGGTTGGCCTGCACGCCGTAATTGGTCGTAGCTGCGCCCACCTCGGCCTGCACATAGGGCTTCAGCGGCAGAATCGGCGGATGCACCGCCAGCCGCATCCCTGCCATCCCGCCCCGCAACTGGTTCCCGTAGGCGTTGCTGTTGGAGCCGGACTGCACAAAGTAGCGGCCGTCCACGCCCAGCTTCAGCGGCCCCGCCCCCAGGAAGTTGTCATAGCCGCCCACGGTCCCGCCATAGGCCATGAAGCTGTTGCCAAAGGCGTTGCTGCCCAGGCGTCCGCCGCTGCCCATCCCATACAGCGCAAGCTGCGCGTGCGCACTGCCGCACACAGCAGCCCACAGAACACACGCTCCCAAGACTTTCTTCCCCATCAGTCCCCTCCACCCTGGAATTACGCTCAGTCTAACGGAATCGACTTCGGGCCCGGGCACCTTCAACAAAATCGTCCCAAGGACCCCCCGCTCACCCCGCCCAAACAGTGTCATCTCGACCGGAGGAGCGCAGCGACGCTGCGGAGAGACCCGCAGCTCCGGCTTTCTCACCAAGGATCTCCCAAGATCTTTGGCCCTTGAGCCGCAAAAAGAGGTTCTAACGCTGTCAAGCCCCCTAAACCGAGGAATACATCGTAAACCTATGAAAGCATTATGGATAATTTTCTTTCCAAGACGGTAATTAATTACCGCCCATCTGCCTATAAT
>Ga0302319_10012418_pt1 | contig 16069 bp, 13 predicted proteins | sample Bog_T0_2_FD_203319 | JGI IMG/M metagenome (GOLD analysis project Ga0302319, IMG submission 203319) | Peat permafrost microbial communities from Stordalen Mire near Abisko, Sweden - Bog_T0_2 | ecosystem: Environmental > Terrestrial > Soil > Wetlands > Peat | place: Sweden: Abisko, Stordalen Mire...
ACAAAATACACAAAAAAGGAACGACTCTTGATTGACCGAGAAATTGATAATTTACACGAAATGTTTTTCGGTATCGTTGGTTTGAAAGAAGCACCAAAAGCACTTTTTGTAATCGATCCTAAGAAAGAATTTATTGCTGTTGCCGAAGCAAATAAAGCAGGTATTCCTGTTGTTGCGCTCTGTAATACAGATTGCGATATCAGCAAAATCGATTATCCTATTGTTGCAAATGACTCATCTGTTTCAAGTATTGCATATTTTGTATCAGAAATCGCAAAAGCTTACAAAGCTGGAAAAGCCGAGAAGCCTACTGCATAAAATTTTCTCTTGTGGTATTATTGTTTCGTTATTTGAAGTTTATTTTTAGGTTTTAATTTTACTTTTTTCACTTTTAATTTTACATTAATTATTATGACTATATCAATGGAACAAATAAAAGAGCTTCGAGAGAAGACCGGTATTTCCATCATGCAATGTCGAAAGGCGCTTGAAGACGCAGGTGGTGATATGGAGAAAGCAGAAGTACTTTTACAGAAAAAAGGCGCTGAAGCTGCTGCGAAAAAATCAGATAGAACTTTGAATGCCGCTCGAATTACATCATATATTCATGGACTCGGAACAGTCGGTGTTCTTATAGAATTGTGCAGTGAATCAGATTTTGTTTCAAAACATGATGATTTTCAAAAGCTTGCATATGATATTGCAATGCATATTGCCGCCGCAAATCCAACTTATATCAAAAAAGACGATGTGTCATTGGAGGATCGAACCAAAGTGCTCGATGCGTTTTCTGATGAAGTAAAAGATAAACCAGAAGCAATGCGAGAAAAAATTCTTGCTGGAAAACTCGATTCATTCTTTAAAGACAAGATTTTACTTGAACAAGATTATATTAAAGACCCAAGCATGACCGTTGGGAATCTGATCGAATCCGCAATTCAAAAATTCGGAGAAAAGATAGAGGTTGGCAATTTTGTACGATTTAGTACAATGAAGTAGTTATGGCAATTGCTGTATTTTACATATCGTTTATAGTACTTGTCGCACTTATCACGACGAAATATTTTGGTGTCTCTATTTTTCAGCACAAAGCAATGTCGCATATTGTTGGTGACGATGGGGAACATATTCATACAATTATCGGTACAAGTAAGCGTATTGGTGCAAAAATACGATTTGAAAATTTACATAAACTTATCATACGAATTGTAAAATTTACGAAAGAGGAGGTGGTATATTTAAAAAGAAGATTTGATAGCAAACAACCAAAATTTTTTCTGAAGCAACAAAAACCGAATACAGATAATAAATATTCAGTTTCGTTTTTTTTGAAGAATATTTCTGAACATAAGAATTCATTGAAAGGTAAGTAATTGTAATAAAACAACACTCATATCGAGTGTTGTTTTATTTTCGGAGCCACCTCCCAGGCTTGAACTGGGGACCTATTGTTTACAAAACAATTGCTCTACCAACTGAGCTAAGGTGGCAAACCTTCCAAACTTGTACGATTATACACAATATTATGAATAAATCCAGAGTGTTTTTGCTATACAACCATTGACGGGACTTATTACTATCGGGACTCAAGTTTAATAGACTTTTGCAATTCGGGCATTTTTGCGCTATTGTTGAATCTCAATGGATTACAAAAACACCCCATATTATAGTGTTGGTAGAGCAAGCGATCTTACTGGGAAAGACCGCTTTTTGTATCGATGTCTCGAGATTGTTCCTGGATTTTTGGCATGGTTTACCATCTTGGCTATTTTCTTCTTTTCTTTTAAGGCTCCATTTTACGCAGCAATTTTCATTATTGTTTTTGATATTTACTGGATTCTCAAGACCTTCTATCTTTCATTTTATTTGAGACAGAACTGGAAAAAAGTAAAACATAATCTTTCTCTCGATTGGAAGGAGCGACTTTCTCATGTGAAGTATGATGGACTCTATCATATGATTTTATTGCCATTTTATAATGAGTCATATGATATTGTGAAGAAAAGTCTCGATTCGATTTTTGAATCTGAATATAACAAAAAGAAATTTATCATTGTTGTTGCGGGGGAGGCACGAAATAAAATTCATGCAGAAGAAATCAAGTTGCAAGTTGAAAAAGATTTTTCTGAAAAGTTCGGTCATATTTTGTGCACATTCCATCCTGCCGGAGTACTTGGCGAAATGCCGGGCAAAGGTTCAAATATTGCGTATGCTGCAGAGCAGACACGACAGCTTATTCTTGATAGTAACCACATTCCATATGAAGATGTGCTCGTTTCAGCGTTTGATGTCGATACTGTGGTATATCCACAATACTTTGAGTGTCTCACGTGGAATTTTTTGACTGCCGAAGAACCACTCAAATCATCCTTTCAGCCAATTCCAGTTTTTAATAATAATATTTGGGAGTCACCAGCACTTTCTCGAGTTGTTGCATTTTCATGTACGTTTTGGCAGATGATGCAGCAAGAACGACTTGATAGACTTACAACATTTTCATCACACTCAGTGTGTTTTAAAACATTATACGAAGTGCATTACTGGCAAAAAAATATGGTTTCCGAAGATTCGCGTATTTTTTGGAATTCATATTTAGCGAATGATGGTGACTATCGAGTCGTGCCACTTTGTTATCCCGTTGCGATGGATGCAAATCTTGCATCAAGTTTTTGGCTGACGATGAAAAATATTTACAAACAGCAGAGACGTTGGGCATGGGGTGTGGAGAATTTTCCCTATATAGCTTTTGGATTTATAAAGAATAAAAAAATAAAAACTAGTAAAAAAATAAAGAATTTATTAATTGTTATTGAAGGAAATTGGTCATGGTCTACAAATCCGATTATGCTTTTTTTGCTTGGTTGGTTGCCGGTGATTCTTGGCGGACGAGCATTTAATAGTACGGTACTTTCATATAATCTCCCAACATTTACTCGAGTACTCATGACAATTTCTATGACGGGGCTTTTTTTGTGCGCATGGGTTGCGATGAGCTTTTTGCCAAAAGCTCCAGAAGGGAGTGGTCACTGGTCAAAAGTCGCGATGCTTTTGCAGTGGATTCTCATTCCAATAACTGTTACAATTTTCGGAGCAGTTCCTGGTCTTGATGCGCAGACACGTTTGATGATGGGGCAGTATATGGGCTTTTGGGTTACTCCGAAACATAGAAAAAAATGATTGTTATAAAGAAAAAATTACGACTGATTATATTTTTTTTGATTTTTATTATTATTTCTCCGATTGTTGTTTTGTATGCAAAGGGAGATATTTTTACGAATGGATGGAATATTTTAGAGACGGGCGGAATGTATGTCACGGAAGCGCCGGTCGGATCGAACATATTTTTGAATTCTAAATCTCAAACTTCCACAAGTTTTTTTAGCAGAGATATTTTGATTAAAAATTTACGTCCGGGGACATATCATGTGCTTGTGCAAAAAGACGGGTATAATGCATGGTCAAATACATTGATGGTCAAAAATAATCTTGTCGTTGCTGCGGATGTTTTTATGCTACCAACACATGTAATTTTGGAAGAAATACCGAAATATATTTCACAAAGTGATGGTACAGCGACGACTACGGGCGCGAAAATAAAAAATCAGGATTATGTCGATATACTTGCAGTTTTCAGTACATCATCTCCGGCTGTTTCTAAAAAGATTTTTTCAACATCGACAATAGATTTCAAGGATAATCTTGGAACAAAAATTTCACCGATTATGGATGGTAAAATTGGTCTTTGGCAAGACGGAAGTGCTATATTTGCAAAATGGTTTGGTGATGATGATCAAGCGCCGACATATTTTTGTAATGGATCAGATTGCTCTGAAACAATCACGGTATATCATTCGCTGGCACCTATCCGAAAAATAAATTTCTTGCCTGATTATAATAGTGTTGTGCTTGTCGCTTCCGGTGATGAAATTTTTGCGATTCAAATAGAAAATAATCCTGATAAAGTTCCTCAGCTTATTTATAAAGGTACAAACCCAACTTTTCAGATGATTGGTGGCGATGTGTACATAAAAGACAATACATATATAGCTCATGTTCAATTATAGAAAAATGATGGCTAAAAATGGTCACATTTTTTATTAAAATAGGTCTATTTTTGCCTTTCTTTTTTGCCCTCCGCTTGATATAATAAGCCTTATAAAATCAACATAAAAAGAAGTCGCCGCGCCATAAGGACGGTTGCGCGGCATGATTTCGACAAAATCACATGGCAAAGGAAAAAGAAGTTAAAAAAGAGGGGAAGTATGATGCAAGTTCGATTCAAGTTCTCGAGGGATTGGAGCCTGTGAGAAAGCGACCGGGTATGTACATTGGTACCACGGGTCCAGACGGTTTGCACCATTTGATTACAGAGATTTTTGATAATTCTCGCGATGAGGCGATGAACGGTTATTGTAATCATATTGAAGTTGCGCTTTTGCCCGGCAATCGCGTGCGTGTCGCTGATAATGGCCGAGGTATTCCTGTTGATATTCAAAAACAAACAAAAGTTTCTGCACTACAAACGATTATGACAGTGCTTCATGCAGGAGGAAAATTTGGTGGCGAGGGATCCGAATACAAAGTTTCCGGAGGTTTGCATGGTGTCGGTGCGTCAGTTGTGAATGCACTCTCTAGCTACATGCGAGTGATTGTACACAAAGACGGAGGAAAGTATATTCAGGAATATGCGATTGGAAAACCCAAAGCCACGGTGAAGAAAATTGGTAGTTCAAAAGATCACGGTACGATTGTTTTGTTTGAGCCAGATGAAACTATTTTTAAGGAAGGAGTTGTTTTTGATTTTAATAAAGTTGTTTCCCACATGAGACAGCAGGCATATCTTGTGAGGGGATTAAAAATTTCCGTGTATGATGCACGAGAAAGCACAGAAAAATTTGATGACAAAGAAGTTTTTTATTTTTCTGAGCTCGGACTCGAAGTTCCATCACAATCTTTTTATTTCGAAGGAGGTCTTCTTTCTTTGGTAAAATTCTATAATCAATTTCAAAAACCGATTCACAAAAAAGTTTTTTATGTTGAAAAGAAAGCTACCGGCGTTGAGTCTGTAGAAGTTGCTTTGCAATACGTCGATGATATTTCTTCTCGAATCATGGCATTTGCAAATGATATTGAAACACCCGAAGGAGGAACGCATGTGACTGGTTTTAAAACATCGCTTACTCGTACCATCAATGCATACGCGAGAAAAAATAATTTGGTCAAAGAAAGTGAAGATAATTTTACTGGTGATGATGTTCTTGAAGGTTTGACTGCGGTTATTTCTGTGAAGATGCGCGAGATTCAATTTGAAGGACAAACAAAGGCTAAACTCGGCTCTGTAGAAGCCCGAGGCGCTGTTGAGGAGGTATTTGGCGAGGCATTTGCCATGTTCCTTGAAGAAAATCCAGATGATGCGCGAGCAATGATTTCAAAAGTTATTTTGGCGCTTCGTGCACGAAAAGCAGCAAAAGCTGCGAAAGACTCAATACTCCGAAAGGGTGCGCTTGAAGGAATGACTCTTCCTGGAAAGCTCGCGGACTGTCAGAGCAAGGATGCTTCAGAATCAGAGCTCTTTATTGTGGAGGGAGATTCTGCAGGTGGTACTGCAAAGATGGGACGAGATCGAAAGACACAAGCAATCCTTCCGCTTCGAGGAAAAATTTTGAACATCGAACGAGCCCGACTTGATAAAATGCTCGATTCAGAACAAATTAAAAATCTTGTCGTTGCGCTCGGTGCGGCAATCGGCGATACATTTGATATTGATAAACTTCGCTATCATAAAATTATTATTGCTACTGATGCCGATGTGGATGGAGCACATATTCGAACCCTTCTTCTTACTTTGTTCTATCGATATTTCAGACCGTTGATTGATGGAGGACATATTTGTATCGCACAACCGCCCTTGTACAAAATAAAAGTTGGTAAAGAAATCCATTATTCGTATACCGAAGAAGAAAAAACCGCATTCTTTAAGAAAGAAAAAATTTCTGATACTGAAGTTGCTGAGGTTGAATCGGGAGAGGAAATTACAGAAACAGATCAAGATATTAAAAAAGCACCTAAGGTTTCTGTTCAGCGATACAAAGGTTTGGGAGAAATGAACGCCGAAGAATTGTGGGAAACAACCATGGATCCGACTCGAAGAATGATGAAACGGGTGAATGTCGAAGATGCTGCGGAAGCAAATAATATCTTCGATATGCTCATGGGAACTGATGTTCCTGCACGAAAAGCATTTATTCAGTCTAATGCTCGACTTGCGAATATTGATATATAAAAATAAAAGCGCGGTGCTGAGTCAGAAAATTTAAAAATAATTCCTATTCTTAAATTCTTCCGACATGATTTTCCTTTGTAGGGAAAATCATGCGCCGCGCTTTTATTTTTGTATTTTTATAGAATATTTACACTACAAACTTCTGTTACAGAATGACCATTTGATGTAAGTGTGAGAACTGCAGTCTTTTCGCCGGCAGTATAATATGTTTCATTTTCAACATTATTGCTTCCAGTAAGTCCATCACTTCCACCCCATGAATAGGTAAAGTGTCCATTTCCACCACTTGCATTTGCAATCCAAGTTACTGTATCACCAGGATATGCTGTCTGTGCATTTGCATAACAGCTTCCATTTATATTTGTCCATGTATACACGGTACCATAGATTTGATTTGCTGTTGGAGCGACCGTACCGTAATTATAATTATTGTTATACGTATAGGTTGTGCCCATTATATTGAGAGGAACGGTAAGACTGTTATTCGATTCGTTTGATTCAGCAATCAAATTCATTGGATCTGCAGTAATGTATGCGGTATTGATACCTTGTGTAATTGGACTATCAAAACTTGCAACGTAGTCAATTTGTTCACCGGGTTTCAAAGCTGATTGCAAACCACCGTCATAATATGGAGTAGTTCGTGATGGCATATTAAGTCTCAAATCCCATGGACCGGCGATATTGGTTCCGATATTTCGTACTGAGAATTTTATCGCAACAGTATCATTTTGACCGGCATAATTTGTTGTGACAAATTGTTTTGTGTTTGGATCAATAATACCGCTTGCTATAAAAGTGACAGCGAGATCAGGCAAACCGTAGTAATAACTGACTGCAGGTGCACTATAGGTTGGCTTTACTGTAGTAGCAGAGGTGTTTGTGACAGCAGCTGATGTCTCTTGTGTTTGCGTTGTATTTGTTGTGGTAGTTGTGGTTGCTGTTTGATTGGGCACAAAAGTTGATGAAAGGGAAGTTGCAACAAAATTTGATCCGTTTGAAAATACAGCAGGAATTATTTTGAATGTAAACCAAAACAAAAAGATAACAACAAGAACGATGCCGGAAGCGATTGCTCCTGCAATGAAATGATGCTTTATTGTTGGTTGTACGGGTGTTTTTTCGGGCATAATGATATTGTGTTAAACTAGTAAATGTTCACTCCCTTTTTGCGTTCCTTGGATTTGAAATGAAAAAGTATTTTTTCCAATTTCTCTTATCCAGAGTTAGCAACAAAAGCGTGTCGATATTGTACACTACTTGACTTTTATTGTCAAGCTGATACGATAGTATGTATAAAAATAGCAAAAAAATGACTATAAATAACGATCAAAAGAATATGAGTTTTAAGCAAATTATTTTACAAAATAAGCGATATTTTCTTATTAATTTTTGTATTATTCTTCTGATTACTTTCTCGATTTTATATCTTTTTAATCTTGTGCCTCCAGAATTTCAAAATGTTGTCGGGCGACTTCCCGAAAATGATAGCGCAATTGGTACCGGTGAACTTCCCGTCAGTATTCAAATTCCAGAGGTTGGCGTTAACGCACAGGTATACAATCCAGCAACAACGAGCGTGAGCGTGCTTGATGATTATCTTTTGCATGGCGCAGTTAGGTGGCCGGGATCTGGACTTCTTGGACAAAAAGGAAATGTTTTGATTTTTGGTCACAGCACAAGCTTTAAGATTGTAAATAATCAAGCATTTAAAACTTTTGTGGGTTTGAAAAATTTGAAGCAGGGAGATTTAATTTCTGTTTATTCTGGAAATAATGAATATGTATACTCGGTACTTTCTGTAGAAATGAAAGAGGCAAGCGATGTCATTGTTGATTTCAATACAACTGACAGTTTACTGACACTTTCTACGTGCAATACTTCAATTGGTGATACGAGTGCGCGCTATGTGGTACAGGCGAAGTTTGTGAGTAAAAAAGCAATTCCAACTCCTGCACAATAAATAAAATAAAAAGAGCGGCCACTTCGTGGCCGCTCTTTTTCGTTACTTGCAAATTTATAGGGGGGGGTATAATTAACATATTATTATCTAATACATAAAGAAATGGAAACACAGGAGGTAAAAAAGGAAATTGAAAAAGGTTTGAATGAATATTTGGATGTTAAGTATTGGAAGGGTCTACCTATGAATGATTTTATGGATTTTCCTAGTGAAGAAGCTGCTCTTGATTTTGAAAACGAAAGTCCAATAGCTGAACCAATAAAATTTAGATTTTATTGCAAAGATGGAAAATACATAGGTTGTGCTTATTTAGATGGAATTGATGAAAGAGAATTTCCAGAGTGGTTTACAGCAGCAAAAGAATCTAATGAAACAATAGATGCAGAATCTTTATTAGTTCCTTTCGAAGATGAAAATAAAGGAAATTGGCACTTAGGATATCAAGATCCAAAATCTACAGGTTTTAAGGGGCATATATTATAAATTAAAAAAACCGCCATATGGCGGTTTTTTTAATTATTTTCTTTCCTTTCTTTCTACAGTAATCGTCTCGATGAACTCTTTGAGATCAAGCTGACCGAGCTGCCCCTTATCTCGTGTTTCCACCGAGATTTTCCCAGCTTCGATATCCTTGTCTCCGATAATGATGGTGTATGGAATCTTATTATTTTTTGCATCTCGGATTTTGCCACCCATGTTTCCTTCATTGGTATCGCAGTCTACTCGGAAGTCGAGTGCTTTGAGCTCAGCTGCAACTTTGAGCGCATGTTCATTGTGATTTTCTCGAACAGGAACGATTTTGATCTGTACTGGTGAAAGCCAAAGTGGTAGGTTTCCAGAATAATGTTCTAGTAATATACCCATAAATCTTTCTGGACTTCCAATAACCGCTCGGTGAATCATAACGGGAGTTTTTTGTTTACCATCTTTATCTGTATAAGTAAGTTTGAATCTTTCGGGCATTATAAGATCAAGTTGTATTGTTGAAATTTGCCAATTTCTTCCCAAAGAATCTTTTGTAATGATATCCATTTTTGGCCCGTAAATAGCTGCTTCTCCAATACCTTTTACATATTCAATTTTATTTTCGATAAGAATTTCTTCAAGAAGCTTTTGCGATCTATCCCAAACTTCTGGGCTACCCAAGAATTTTTCTGGCTTCTCTGGGTCCCAAAGCGAAAGACGAACAGAATAATTCATTTTATATGTTGCGAGAGCCTTTTTAATTATTCCCAATACATTTACAAATTCGTCTTTTATTTGATCTTCTCTACAAAAAGCATGACCATCATCTTGGCAAAAACACTTGAGACGCGTAAGACCGCTCAGTTCTCCGGGTTTTTCATCTCGATACAGATTTGCGAAATCTGCAATTCGAATGGGTAAGTCTCTGTAACTTCTTCCTTCGGCTGCATAGATTTGAGTGTGCTGAGGACAATTCATTGGTTTCAGAAAATATTCTTCTTTTGAATAATTTGAAACAACTCTCAACATATCCTCTTTGTATTTTTCATAATGACCAGAAACTTTAAAGAGTTCGGCTTTATTCATATTCGGTGTGTGAACTTCTCGATAACCTATTTCTTTTTGTAATTCGTTTGAGAAGTTGATTATCTCTTTCCTGACGATTGTTCCTTTAAATGTATAAAGTGGAAGACCTGGTCCGACAAGATCTGAAAAAATAAATAAACCAAGTTCTTTACCAATTTTTTTGTGATCACGAGCTCTTGCTTCCTCAATCATTTTTATATATGAGTCTAATTCTTCTTTTGTGGCAAAGGCAAGACCATAAATTCTTGTAAGCATTTTATTTTCCTCATTGCCTTTCCAGTATGCACCAGCAACTCTCTCGAGTTTGAATGCTCCATTTTTTATTTCATCCATGGACTTTACATGAGGGCCAGCACAGAGGTCAGTGAAATCTCCTGATGTATAGGTCGTGAGTGTTTTGCCATCTTTTGTGTATTCTTCAATGAGTTCGAGTTTGTAGGGATTGTCTGCAAAAAGCTTTTTTGCATCAGAGCTTGAAATTTCCGCTCGGTCAAAAGATTTTACTTTCTTTGTAAGTTCGCGCATTTTCTGCTCGATTTTCCCAAGGTCCTTGTCATTGATAGGATTTGCAAAATCGAAGTCATAATAAAAGCCGTTTTCAATAGCTGGTCCAGTACCGATTTTTGCATCTGGATACAATTCTTTCACCGCTGCACCGAGAAGGTGAGCAAGTGAGTGTCGCATTCTCATTAATTTTTCATCCATAATATTTTTTTACATTATCTATTAAAGTTTGCGGCGAAAAATTTTGAAATACTTTGTATTTAAAAATTCTTTCGACGTGATTTTTGTGGTGCAAAAATCGCCCCGACAAAAAACGATCTCTCGTGTTTTGTCGGGGCGATTCTACTCGCGGTTCCACCCGGCTTTTCTTTCTTGCGAAAGACTCATTTTATAGACTGCTTTCTATCGGTGGTTAGTAGCCACACAATCTTTATACTTATATGATAGTCGATATATTTTGTATGTCAAATACACCCCCCCCTTTTTTTTAATATCCCTCCGGCGGTAGCGTTTTCTTTCCGAGATATCCAAGATTCATTTTTTCTATTTCGCGACTGACTGCAGTAGCAAAATCATCAAGATTCTTTTTTTCTGATTCTGATTTTGATGAAAGGATATATTCCAATGTTTTATCAAAATCATTTTTGAATTTTTGATTGATATCTTTCCATGCGATATCTTTGAGTAAATTTGAAAGACTTGTCTCGTATGAAATAACGCCAATTTTCATAAGAAAAGCGATTGCCGGATAGCCGAGATATCCTTTCCAGTAGGAACCGTTGTCGTTTGACATAATTAATTGTTTTTGGGGGTCATATGTAACTGTATAAAATTTATTTCTCGAAGAGGAATATATTTTTCCCGAGCTTTCTGATATTTCAACGCGATCATCGGCGAGTGATCCGAGTGCTTCATAGATTTTTATTATTGGTGGCTGTTTCCATTTCATATTTTATATTGTTTATTACTCCAAAACTTTTATTTTATCGACAATCAAACTGATTTCGCCGTTTCGTTCGGAAACTTTGCAAATCGCGGCGATACATTTGTCGGGAAGAATGGCTGTTTTATATTGTGCATATGTTTTTGGAAACACGACTGCGTCAATCGAGCCGGAAAAATCGGCAATTTTCAGAAATGCCATTGGCTCATTATTTTTTGTCATTATTTCGCGAACTTCCTCGATGATGCCACCGATTGGTTTGCCGCTGTCTACTAATTCTCGTGCCGATTGAGTTTCTTCAGCATCTTCTGGCTCGGCGGTTTCTCCGCTCTCGATACCTTTTATTTTTTTGATACTAATCTGCTGTTTGTCCAAAATGGTTTTATATCGATCAAGCGGATGTCCAGAAATGTATAAACCAAGAAGCTCCTTTTCCCATTCGAGCTTATCTTTCATAGTTGCTGGTTCGGCAGGCTCAAGATGAATTGCTTCGACTTTTCCGCCGTCAAAAAGTCCGAATAAAGAATCTTGATTTGCATTTTTTGTGCTAACCTCTTTGTTATATTTCAAAAGTGTTTCCATGTTGGCAAGCATGATGCCGCGATCAGCGAATTCATCAAGCGCACCGGCTTTGATGAGAGCTTCAAGCGATCGTTTATTGAGATTTCTGTCAATAATTCTTTCCAGAAAATTTGAAAGGGAAGTAAACTTTCCTTTTGCTTTTCGCTCATGAATGATTACGCGTGAAATTTCTTCGCCGAAATTTTTAATTGTCGTAAGCCCGAATCGAATTTTGTCTCGGTCGGCTTCCGTTGAAAGCGGCGATGCGCCGGGAGTTTTAACCACGGTGAAGTCGCTATAACTTTCATTGACTGATGGCGGAAGAACAGGAATTCCCATTTTTTTACAGTCAGCGATAAATTCACCAATTTTTTCCACATCTCCTGAGTCGGCGGTGAGAATCGCAGACATGTAAATTGCGGGAAAATTTGCTTTCAAATATGCAGTTTGATAGGAGACACGTCCATAGCTTGCGGCATGCGCTTTGTTGAAACCGTATCCTTGGAATGGTTCAAATAATTTCCAAATGGCCTCTGCTTTTTTCTCCGTTAAGCCGCTATGTTTGATACAACCTTCAACGAATTTGATATGCTGTTTTGCCATCTCTTCTGGAATTTTTTTACCGACAGCTTTTCGGAATTTATCAACCTCACCCCACGTGTATCCGGCAACCTCAATCGCGGTCATGAGCAAATCGTCTTGATACACAAGCACGCCATATGTTGTATCAAGAAATTTTTTCATTTTTGGATCCAGATAGGTTGCTGTTTTTTTGCCGTGTTTTCGCGCGATGTATTCATAAATATTATCCATCGGTCCTGGACGATAGAGCGCAACCATAACATTGATATCGTGAATATTTGTCGGTCGCAATTCTTTGAGCGCCTTTGTCATGCCGTCACCGTTCAATTGAAATACCCCAGTGGTTTCACCACGGGTGAGCATCTCGTAGGTGAGCGAATCATCAAGTGGAATTGCTTCAATATCAAGTTTGATATGTTCAATTTTTTCCAAGCGATCCACTGCATCGGCAAGAATAGAAAGATTTTTTATTCCGAGAAAATCAAATTTTAAAAGCCCGACACCATCTTCTCCAACAGCATGCATATCGTATTGCGTAATGATTTTATTGTCGCCTTTTGTATCATATTGGAGCGGAACATAATTGGTCAGATTTTTTGGGGCGATCACGACACCGGCGGCATGTACCGAGATATGTCGCGCACAGCCTTCGATTTTTTTCGCCATATCAATAATCGCTTTCGCATCTTTATCAGAGTTGTAGATTTCTCGCAATTCGGCAACATCTTCCAATGCTTTATCAATGGTCATTGGGCGACCCTGTGCGCCCATCGGAATGAGTTTTGCAATTTTATCAGCAAGTGGGAGGGGATAGCCGAGCGCACGCGCAACATCGCGGCATGCACCACGAGCCATCATTGTTCCAAACGTACCAATCTGCGCAACATTATCCTTGCCGTATTTTCTTCGTGTGTATTCGATCACCTCGTCGCGACGATTATCGGCAAAGTCCATGTCGATATCTGGTGCGGATGGTCGCTCAGGATTTAAGAATCGTTCAAACGGCAATTTGTACTCAAACGGATTCACTTTGGTGATGCCAGTGAGATAGGTGACCATAGATCCGGCGACTGATCCTCGAATATTCGTGTAAATATTATTTTCGGCGGAAAATCTCAAAAGGTCGGCAACGACAAGGAAATATTTCGAGTAACCCTTGTCGCGGATGATTTTCAATTCGTACTCGATTCGCTCGACAAGCTCTTTTGTTTCTTTTAGATTTCGCTTCGCGATGCCTTCATGAGTAATTCTTTTCAATTCTTCATCGTGTGTTAGTCCATCTTCCACGATAAAATCTGGAAACATCCACGCTGCTGCACCGAGCGTGATTTCAATGTCGCACATGTCGGCGATTTTCAAAGTATTTTGAATTGCGTCAGGTGTGTCGGCGAAATATTCCTCGGCTTGCACATTGCTGATAAAAGAAAAATCATCCGAGCTTTCTCGCTCTGTTTTATCCGCAAAATCCGAATGCGAATTGACTGCGACAAGCGTATCGCGCGCAGCCTTGTCTTCGGGATTGATATAGTAGACATCATGCGCCGCGACAAGTTGCGTGTTTGTTTCGTGTGCAATTTTTATGATTTTTTCTTTCAGCTCAATTTGCCCATCAATTTCCGGATGATGGGTGATTTCCAAAAAGAAATTTTCTGTGCCATATATTTTTTTGTACCAATCAATCAAGTCCTTTGCTTTTTCTGTGTCATCAATTTTTAATGCGGACGAAATTTCGCCTGAAAAATGCGGCATAATACAGACAAGATCGCTCGAATATTTTTCAATCAGTTCGTGGTCAATTCTTGCTTTATAATAAAATCCTTCAAGATACGAATCGGTGACAAGCTTAATTAAATTTTTATAACCAGCATGATTTTTGGCGAGAAGCACCAAACGTGTGCGACGATTATCGATACCACCTTGTTTGTCATTGCGAGATCTCGCGGCAACATAAAAATCGACACCAATGATCGGTTTTATTTCCGCTTTTTTGCACGCTTGATAAAATTCGATTGCACCATACATGTTGCCGGCATCAGTGAGTGCAAGTGCGGGCATTTCAAATTTCTTTGCAGCTTTTATCAGATCTTTGATTTTAGGCAAAGCATTGAGCAGGGAATAATGCGAGTGAGTGTGGAGATGGGTAAATTTTGCCGTCATAGATGAAACCTAGTATATCAAAATAAATGAAAATTAAACAAATTGACATTGAAAGCATGAGTATTATAATTAATAGAAACAAAGGCGTTCTTTGAGGACTCTGGGAAGGCTCGTTATTTTTATGATTTTTAACCCCTACTCGACGATGAGAGGAGGTGAGCACGATGCTCGATTTTAAAGGGTTGTCATGGGATGAGGTTAGAGAATCAATGACTTGTCCTGTAAACCGCTTTTGCACGATGCGGGAGCATGCGTGCGATGAATGGGGACTCTTCTATAATCAACAATGGTTGATTGACCACTATATTGATAATGGAGGACACGAAGAGTTTTCTCGGCGAAGGGATAATATGGCCGGTTTGCAGGGCGTGACCCTAACAATTACTCAAGAAGACGAACGACACTTGAGTGATTATGGGAAATTACAAATGATAGAGTCTTTCACTTGCCCGATCAACCGTAAGGCAACCAAAGAGGAAAATTCTACCAATGATATCATCCGAGATGATTGGTGGATTTTTGCAAATCCAGATACGCTCATTATGCACTATGCTTTAAAAGGTGGTGCAGAAGAGTTTGCAAAAAGACGAAAAGAATTTTTCGGAGAAAAGGTGTAGTTCGCAGATTTGCAACCTGCCATCTACACCTTTTTCATTGTATAAAATATTTTTTCGTGTATGATTCTTTTAAATAAATTTGTTCTGTCAGTTTTTAAATCTCTCTTTCTTTGGGGTGCCCATGTCACGAATACTAGGTCAACCGCCAAAGTATGGCCGTTGGAATGAGAAGGCGAATGAGCCAATTCTCATTGTCGATCAAGAAGAAGAAGGTCGTTTGATTCTCGATCAAGATATTATCCTTGAATTTTTAGGGGCATTTGATCAGAATCAGAGGGAAATTTTGGATTGGATTATGAAAGATTTTGATAGTTGTCTGTTGTATTTTTACTTTGGGCAGATGTTCGTGCGCCATTTTCCGTCGGTTCTTGCCGAAAAGGGAAAGGCACTCAAACATGGGGTGTGGCAGGGAAAATTTCATTTTCCAAATGGTGCGAACATCGAAGATTCACTCAGGGCACTATCGGGAGATATCTGGGTTGTGAGCGAAATTCTTCCAATGATCGGACGTCCTCTTTCGTTTTTTTATAATGAGGATCCGAGAGTTCATAATCGTGGAGACAACAGAAAGCTTGTTCTCGCTTTTTATCTTGGGCGAGAATACGCAATTCACAATCAGGGGAATTAAAAGACGGGCGCGAAGTGGTAATAACTGCTTCGCGCCTTTTTGTTTTTTTAAAACATTGTATGATTACGGAGATGGCGATTCAGAAAAAACCGAAGTATATAATTGGTATTGATGAAGTAGGACGAGGGCCACTTGCTGGTCCTGTTGCTGTGTGCGCTTTTAAAATGCCTATATTATTTAATGTAAAACAATTTGGAAAAAGACGAGATTCAAAAAAACTTACTCCAGAAAAAAGAGAAGAAATATTTTGTGTTTTAAAAAAACTTCGAGGAAATCCCCG
>Ga0302319_10012419_pt1 | contig 16068 bp, 15 predicted proteins | sample Bog_T0_2_FD_203319 | JGI IMG/M metagenome (GOLD analysis project Ga0302319, IMG submission 203319) | Peat permafrost microbial communities from Stordalen Mire near Abisko, Sweden - Bog_T0_2 | ecosystem: Environmental > Terrestrial > Soil > Wetlands > Peat | place: Sweden: Abisko, Stordalen Mire...
GGCCGCTTACGGAATCAACGATTCCGGTGAGGTTTCGGGCTTGTTCGTCGACGCGAGCGGCAACCAGCACGGCTTTTTGCTCAACGGAACCAAGTTCACGCAGCTTGATGTTCCAAGCGCGGTGGAGAGCCTGGGCTGGGGCATAAACAATTCGGGTACAGTGGCACTCCAGTGGGTCGACAGCGCGGGCGAGTTCGAGTCTTCCACGTATAACGGTTCGACCTACACTACGGTTGCCGTGCCGGGATTCATCGAGACGGGAGCGCACGGCATCGATAAGGCAGGCGATATCGCCTTCTCCGTAATCGATCTGGACGGCAATGCTCACGGCGGCGTCTTAAAAGCGGGAACCTTCTACGTCTTCGACGATCCAGCTGGAACGCAGACTCGCGCCGACGGCATCAACGACGGTGGTGTCGTGGTGGGACGCTTCCTACAGAGCAACGGAACCGACTTCGACGGCTTCGACGCCACTTTCTAGGTATTCACGCTGCATTTTCACGCCCGCCGCAAGCAATTGCGGCGGGCATTTTCGTTTGGGTAAGCTTTAAGCACGCTTCGGTTTTGCACAGCATGTAACTTTCGTCAATTTCTTTTAATCGGCTTTTCATCGCAGTGCAACATTCACCTCCCGCCGTCTTAGTTACCCTAAGTCGAATTTCCTCAAAAGAAATTCGCCTAGCTGATTTTTCTGTTCGTGTCAGTTTTTCAACCAACGAACGATTCGATCAACCATCAAGACGGAGGAGAAAACTAATGATTCAGGAGTTGCAATCCCTAATCGCCCCCAAGAAAGCGCTCGCCCTGTTTACCGCGGCGGTGTTGACCCTGGGATCCGGTGCCCCGGCATTCGCCGCGTCGAGCACACCCAACAATCGCCAACTCGCACTCGTACCCGCGACACCGATTAAGCACCTGGTGGTGATCTTCGACGAAAACATTTCGTTCGACCACTACTTCGGAACTTACCCCGAAGCCACCAACCCAGCCGGTGAACCGAAATTCAAAGCTTCGGCAACGACCCCGGTGGTCAACGGACTGACGACGGCTTTGCTGACCAATAACCCTAACCTGAATCCCGCCAACGTCGGCATCGCTTCGAATCCGTTCCGCATTGATCGCTCCGGTGCAGTAACCAGCGATCAGGATCACGGTTACACCGACGAACAGTCAGCCTTCGATTTCGGCCTGATGGATCTTTTCCCCTCGCACACAGGCTACGGCACTCCCGAGCCCATGGGATATTTCGACGGCAACACTGTAACTGCACTTTGGAATTACGCGCAGTTTTATGCCATGAGCGATAACTCCTATGGCACCACTTTCGGCCCGTCGACTCCCGGCCTCATCAATCTGGTTTCGGGTCAAACCAACGGAGCCGTAAACATTCAAAACGGCCTCGGCGACGAAGTCGCGGGCGGCCCTGACGGTTCCTACACAATGATTGGCGACGCCGATCCGGTAGGAGACGTTTGCTCCAACCCCACGCGAAATCAAGCTCAAATGGCCGGTCCGAACATCGGCGATTTGCTCAACGCTTCCGGAATCACTTGGGGCGGATTCATGGGGGGGTTCGACCTTACGATTGTGAACTCGAACCAAACCACAGGCTGTAACCGCAGCTCAACCGGTCTCGCAGGAACCACTGCCGATTACGTGCCCCATCATTCGCTATTTGCCTACTGGCCCTCCACGGCCAACCCGACCCATGCCCGTCCGGCATCGCCTGCTGAAATCGGCAACGCGGGTCCGGCCAATCACCAGTACGATACCGAGGACTTCTTCACCGCAGTCGCTGGCACGGGTGGAGCTGTCCTGCCCGCTGTGAGCTTCCTCAAGGCGCCTGCTTATCAGGACGGTCACGCGGGTTACTCCGACCCACTAGATGAGCAGACATGGATCGTCACGGTCATCAATGCTCTCGAACAATCGCCCTACTGGAGCAGCACTGCCGTCGTCATCGCCTACGACGATTCCGATGGCTGGTACGATCACGTGTTGGCCCCGATCGTCAATACTTCCACTGGCCCTGCCGACACCCTGACCGGACCAGGCGCCTGCGGCACGGCTGCGACCTCGCTGCCTGGCGTCAATCCGATCGCCAACCCGCATGCTCTAGGCCGCTGCGGTTACGGCCCACGGTTGCCGCTGATGGTTATCTCTCCCTGGGCGAAGCAGAACTTTGTCGATCATTCAGTGACCGACCAGAGTTCGATCATCCACTTCATCGAAGACAACTGGTTGGGTGGACAACGCCTCGGTGGCGGTTCGTTCGACGGCATCGCCAACTCCATCACGCAAATGTTCAAGTTCACCGCGATCCGAAGCAATGGCACGCTGATCTTGAATCCCAGCACCGGCGAAAAACAGTAGCTTGAGCAAGCGTTTGCAGAGAACCGGGTACGAGGACGAACTGTTCTCGTACCCGGTTTATTTATGATGGAGATCAAGATTCACATTCTGAATCTCTCTGAATATCCATGGATAATCCTAAAGACTTCCTCGTGAGCCGACGCGAGTTCTTGTATAAAACAGGCGCGCTTACCGCAGTCTTGTCGGCTGCGCCGCACACGCTGGCACATCCAGAGAGGACCGTTCGCCTCACCTTGGACGTAAACACACTGGCGAAGTTTGTGGACGCGCTCCCGATCCCCGCGGTTCTGCAAACCTCGGATCAGCACCCGAGTCCCACGAATTCACAGGTCAAGATTCCGTATTACCACCTGCACATGCGCGCTTCGGAAGTACAGTTGCATCGCGATCTGAAGCCCACGCAGTTTTGGGGATTCAACTCGACCTGGCCCGGCCCAACCATCGAAGCCCGCACCGGACAACCGGTGCTCGTGGAATGGAGCAACGAGCTGCCGACAACGCACTTCCTGCCCATCGATCATCGACTGGAAGGCGCCGAGACAGACAAGCCGGAAGTGCGATCTGTCGTTCATCTGCACGGAGGGCGTGTGCCGCCGGAGAGCGACGGCTACCCTGAAAACTGGTTCGTTCCGGGCAAGTCGAGCGTGTGTTTTTATCCCATGGATCAGGACGCGGCCACGCTTTGGTATCACGACCACGCCATGGGAATTAACCGCCTCAATACTTATGCCGGACTGTTCGGCCTGTTCTTGATTCGCGATGCCTTCGAAGACGGCCTCGGTCTCCCCTCGGGAAAGTACGAGATTCCGCTGACGCTCTGTGATCGCATCCTCGATCAGCACGGACAGCTCTTTTATCCAGTCTCACCCGACCCAAAAGCGCCGTGGGTTCCGGAAGTCTTCGGCGATGCTTTGCTGGTCAATGGAAAGATATTTCCCTATCTCGAAGTTGAGCCTCGTCCCTATCGATTGCGCATCTTGAACGCCGCTAACGGCAGGTTCTTTCATCTCGCGTTCGCCAATGGATTAGACTTTCAGCAGATCGCGTCAGATCAAGGACTCTTAGGCGCGCCGGTCCCGCTGAAAAAGTTGACCATCGCACCCGGCGAACGCGCCGACTTGATTGTGGACTTTTCGCGGAACGCAGGCGAAAGCATCGTCCTGAATAGCGACCGCTTCACCGCCATGCAATTCCGCGTGTCGGGCAGGGCCGCTAGCTTCGCAGCAGCGATTCCGCAAACGCTGCGGCCGGTGCCACGCATTGCGGAGAACGAAGCTATCAAGAATCGTGACTTAATCCTCGAAGAGACCGACGACGGCGCGGGCAACCCCACCATAATGTTGTTGAACCGCACGCGTTGGATGGCTCCCATCACCGAGAACCCGACACTAGGTTCCACCGAAATCTGGAGCCTGATCAACGGCACCGACGACTCTCATCCCATTCATCTGCATCTTGTGCGCTTCCAGGTTCTTGATCGGCGGAATTTCTACGTCATGAACTACTTGCGCAAGCGCGAGATGATCTACACCGGGCCGCCTGTACCGCCCGACCCCAACGAAATGGGATGGAAAGACACAGTCCGCGCGGAAGCTGGCATGGTAACGCGCATCATCGTCCGCTTCGATGGATATACCGGGCGCTACGTCTGGCACTGCCATATTCTCGAACACGGCGACAATGAGATGATGCGGCCCTATGAGATCGTGCGTGCCAGCTAGGGAAGAGTCTGGTGGGCCCACCAGGACTTGAACCTGGAACCAACAGATTATGAGTCTGCTGCTCTAACCAATTGAGCTATAGGCCCGCGCGGCGAGAGTCCCGCTCATCCATATTATTACAGTGGTTCGATTGCTCCGCGCCGGTCGTATAATCAGGGTGAAATCTGGAGGGCAGCATGGTATGAAATCTCCTTACGGATTGCAGATCATCGAAAACTGCCTCTCCTGTCCGCTACACCGCGACAAGGTATTCTGCGACCTCACGCCGGAGGCTAAGGCAACGTTAGCCTCAATTTCTTCCACGGCGACTTATCCCAAAGGTGCGGTGCTTTTCGTAGAAGGCCAGGCATCGCGTGGCATTTTCGTCGTCTGCAGCGGACGCGTGAAACTGACCATGAGCTCGGCTCAAGGCAAGTCGTTGATCCTGCGGATCTGCGAAGCCGGGGAAGTGATTGGCTTGCCGGGGACGATTTCTGGTGAGCCCTACGAAGCCACCGCCGAAGTTCTGGAGCCATCGCAGACCAACTTCATCGGTCGAGAACCTCTACTGCGTTTCCTAAAAACGCATGGGGAAGCGGCGCTGCGCGTGGCGGAAGTGTTGAGCCGAATATGTCACTCCACGTACCAGGAGGTGCGCAACGTTGGGCTTTCCTATTCCGCCGCAGGCAAGCTCGCGCAGTTTCTGCTGATGCTCCAGGTGCAGAATGATTCGCCCAGCGGCTTGGATCGAGCTCAACTCACACTTACCCATGAAGAAATTGCCGAGAAGATTGGCGCCACGCGCGAGACCGTAACACGAACGTTCACCAGCCTGAAACAGCAACACTTGCTCGAAGTTCATGGCGCGACCATTGTCATCAAGAATCGCACCGCTTTGCAGGAACTCGCCCAGAGTTAGACTCGCCGCCAGACCGTTCCCGCGGCGGTCGGGAACCTGGGCTTATACTTTGCCCACGCGGCAAAACAGATCACACTGAGAAAATCAACTATGACGACCATTCGCTTTTCGCTCAGCCAGCAACTTGCGGCGGCTTTCATTCTGACCGGACTTGCGCTTTCACCCTCGGCCTTTGCCGCCGACACGGATGCCGCTGGCATATTCCAGAACCACTGCGTCCTTTGCCACGGAACGAACGGCGCGGGTACAGCGTCCGGCCGGTCGTTGAAGGTCAAAGATTTGAGATCGCCCGCGGTGCAGAGCCGTTCGGACGATGACCTCGCCCAAACCATCTCCAAGGGCGAGGGGAACATGCCCGCCTTTGGAAGCAAGCTGTCGCCGGATGTCATCAATGCCCTGGTGGCCTACATCCGGACCCTCGGCACACCGAAGAAATAGTGGGCTTAAAGCCTGAAAAGCCGCAACCCGCGCGGTTTCTGCGGTTTTCCCAGTATGGCACTTTGGTGGCATGGCTTGCCACGTTCGGGCCATTCCCGAAATTCTAAGGCGGATATAACTTCATAAGTGAGCAGACTTCGGGGGAGGGCTGTTCGACGGACGTCCGAGACTCTAACGAGAATCGGACGTTTTGTTTTGCGCGTTAGTTTGCGAGCCAAGGCCAGTAGCCCTTCCGCCACCCGAGTTTGGCCGAACTCTCGACGAGCACTTTGGTGGTATACCTTACCCCGTTCGGGCCATTCCCAGAATTCTAAGGCAGATATAACTTCATAAGTGAGCAGACTTCGGGGGAGGGCTGTTCGACGAACGTCCGATACTCATAACGAGTTTCGGACGTTTTGTTTTGCGCGCAAGATTCGCGGCTTTGCGTAGAACCTAAGTGGCGTAGAATCACCCTATGGAAATTCGCCTTCGGCCCGAACTCGAAGCCTTGATTCAGCAGGACGTGCAGCGCGGGCCTTACCAGTCCGTGGACGAGTTTGTTGAACAGGCGGTGAAGCTGCTTCATGAGCAGGAAACCTGGCTGGCTGCGAACCGCTCCGAAATCGAGCACCAAATCCTGGAAGGCTACGCCGCGTCCGAGCGGGGAGAATTGATCGACGCTGAAGAAGTTCATGCGCAGCTGAATAAGCGCAAGCTAGAGCATACGAGTAAACAACGACGGGGATGACCCGGTATCGCTTCACGCCCCAAGCGGCCAGAGATTTATTCGACATCTGGGACTATATCGCACAAGACAGTCCGCGAGCCGCCGACAAGGTTGAAGAAGCAATATCCTTAGCTTGTGTTTTGCTTGCGGATTCGCCTCGGATGGGTATGGTGCGAAAAGACCTGACCTCACTGCCTCTGCGGTTTTGGGTGGTCAGCCCGTACCCGAACTATCTCATCGTCTACGACCCTGAAAAAAAGCCGCTGCGAATCGTCCGCATCATTCATGGAAAGCGCGATATCCCGCCTGAGCTGGGCTAAGTGCGCCGTGGTGCGCGCAGCCACAAGCGTTAGAGACTTTCGTCCATATTGCGCAAGGGGGGGGGGGGCTTCCGTTACACTTCTCCGGTATCTTTGGAGAGGATTCTATGAAGAAGCTATTTCGTCTACTGATGCTCACATCATTTTTGTCCGCGTTCACGTTCGGCCAAGCGCAGGAGAAAGTGCTCTACACTTTCACGGGATCGCCGGACGGAGCAGCGCCTAAAGGCAAGCTGATCGCAGACCGCGCTGGAAACTTATACGGTACGGCGTCAACGGGGGGCGACGACACTACTACCCTGTGCACAGATTCCGGATACGGATGCGGTATTGTGTTCGAGCTATCGCCAAACTCAAACGGTACGTACACGGAAACGATACTTCACAGTTTTTGCTCGGAATTCAACGGCTCGCACTGTCTGGACGGGCTCGCCCCGCTCGCAGGCCTCGTGCTTGATTCCGCAGGAAACCTCTATGGCACGACGAGCGCTGGCGGAGGCACGGGATGCCCCTACCAAACCATTGGATGCGGCACAGTTTTCGAGCTTTCTCCACCGAGCACGCAAGGCGGCCAGTGGGGGCTCAGTACCCTGTACAACTTCTGCACATCCATCCCGGTCTGCCCGGACGGCGCCCTTCCTCAGAGCACTTTGATCTTGGACGCAAGCGGCAGTCTATATGGCACCACATGGGTCGGAGGCGCAAATCAGGAGGGCACTGTGTTTGAGCTAACGCCCGGATCGAACGGTTGGACTGAAAGTGTGCTCTATAGCTTTTGCGCGCAAGCAAACGGGATCGCATGCGCCGACGGCGCCCAACCGCAGTCCGCCGTAACTTTCGACAAGTCGGGAAATCTCTATGGCACGACGCTCTATGGCGGCAGCACGAAGTACGCTGGAGGAGGAGTCGTCTACGAGCTTTCTCCGAGCGCCAACGGCTGGAGCGAGAAGATTCTTCTAGCCCTGACCAGCCAGGGGGGCGCTCGGGGAGGCGCCCTGAAGGGAGCGGTGAATTTCGACTCCGAAGGGAACCTCTACAGCACGGCGAACAGCGGCGGATCATCAGGCAATGGAGTCGTCTTCCGCCTGAACGCGAACAATTATGCCGAGGAGCACCTGTCATTCAACGACACAAATGGTTCGGCTCCCACGGCGGGCGTCCTGATGGCTCCTGGAGACAAAGCGATCTATGGAACGACCTCGGTGGGCGGAGTGAACAACCTCGGCGAAGTTTATAAAATCATCGGCGACAAGCTGTCCGTCGTATACAACTTCGTGGGGCCCGACGGCACCGATGGCGCGTATCCTGAAGGTGCGTTAATCATCGACAACGGCAACCTCTTCGGAACGACCGAGCAAGGCGGCATCCTGGGGTCGGAATGCTACGACGAAGGCTGCGGCACGGTATTCGAAATCACAAAATAGCGATCGTTTTCCCGAAACACAAAAGCCCCTCGGCTTTCGCCGAAGGGCTTTTTTCTGCTAAGTGATGACGGTTAGCGGCGCCAGCCGTAGCGGTAGCCCCAACGCGGTCCCCAGTAGCCATGATAGTAGGCATAAGGGCCGACCCATCGTGGGCCGTAGTAAGCCGGGCCGTAGTAAGCGGGACCGACTCCAACGCTCACCACCGGGCCAGCCACGTAGGGCCGCGGGCCGACATATACGTAGGGATGGGCCACAACCACCGGGCCGACTCCGACGCCTACGAACACGCGCGCATGAGCTTTCGCAGGGCTGAATGCGGTTAACGCTACCATCAACGCCAGGAACATAAAGAGTTTTGTTTTCATTGTCTTATCCTCCTAACTTCCAAAGATTAAAACCCCCTCTCTGGTAAAAAGTTTCGCCGGTTCGTAACGCCATGTCGCGCGAGGATTTACTGCAAACCTTCACCACCGAGGCCACCGAGGTCACCGAGGGAATTCCACAGAGGGCTTATCTTCTTACCAATTCGGGATATTTCTCCTAAGTATTTTGTGCTTTGTCTTACATTATCTTTCGCCGTGCTTCTCGTTTGGTGGTAATATCCATCCCCGGCAGGTGTATTTATGAAACTCAACGATCCAATCAGTGCGGTGCTTCGGCAGAAGGGTAGCCGGAGAGTGATTGCAGTCAAGCCCAGCCAGTCAGTGTTCGAGGCGATTGAGCTGATGGCGCGGGAAAGCGTCGGCGCGGTGCTGGTGCTCTCGGAAAATAAGTTGGTCGGGATCCTCTCCGAACGCGACTACGCGCGCAAGGTGATTCTGAAAGGGCACTCGTCGAAAGACACACCGGTGCACGAGATCATGACCAGCCCGGTAGTGTTCGTGGGCCGCGCGCACACGGTGGACGAATGCATGTCTGTCATGACGGAGCACCACTTTCGCCATCTCCCCGTGCTCGATGAGGACGAAGTCGTCGGCATGGTGTCCATCGGGGATTTAGTGAAGTGGATTATCTCCGGCCAGGCGGCGACAATCGAACAACTGGAAAGCTACATCAGTGGCGGCTATCCGGGATGAAGGTTTCAACGTTGCGCAGGTTGCAAGGTTTCGAAACCTTGCAACCTTGAAACCGGCACTTTACTTCCAGAAGAACAGGCTCCCGACCAACACAACGACCTCCACGGCCGCCAGGGATACCCATATCCTTGCCCGGAAGCGCGAGCGCCGCACATCTGATTTCAGCTCACTCACTTCGTCGCGAAGCACTTGCGCAAACTCAACCTCCGCCGGATCCAGCCGCACGGGCGCGGCTTGCACTTGCACCGAGTAAGCAGCTTTAGCTTTATCTGGCAGAAAAATCTTCGGACCTTCGATAACCGACGACCAGCGCGGCAGCAGCATTGGTCCGGAGACAAGAGTCGGATCGTCGAACGGTGCCGAGGTGAGTTCGAGGGCAAGTTGGCGTTCGGGTGCGACGGCATCCGCTAAGCTGCGCAGCAGCGAAGTCCACCACATGTGGCTCATTTGATCGCCAATCAACTCGCCCACGTCGACGGGGCGCGACTCGAGGCTAAGCGGAGGCAGAATTTCCGGCGAAATCACATCCCCGATATTGGTAAAGATAGTGCGATACCAGGGCAGGCGCAGCATTTCCCCGGGCAACATGCCGACGTCCACAGGCCGCGAGGTGAGGCGCAGGGGCGGCAGCTTCTCCGGCGAGATCGTTTCTTTGAGCTGCACCGCCAAAGACTTCCAAAGCGGACGTCGCAGACTCTCAGGGGTCATAAAATCGAGTTCTGGGGAGTCGAACGCCATAACGATATTCTACCCCGGTTCCGGCTCCCCGAGCATTACCACCAAACGCCTCGGATTGCATGGTTACCCCCGATTACCATCGTTTGGCCGAACAGGCCGCAGTCGTTGTGAGTAGACAGCACTACTGGTTAAATTCTCCTTAGCCCGCTTGGTTACGTCACGGAGGAATTTGACCAGCCGTCTGCAGTCGAGCCGCTCGCAGTCTTGGAGAGATCTGTCGCTGTCCGCCCACTTGTTCGTGGGCGGTGTGATTTCGTTGGGTGGCGGTGTCCTCGTTTATGGGGCGATGCATCCGGAGCATCGCAACCTGCCGCAGTTTTTCTGTTACCTGCTGGTCGCAGTCCTGGCCTCGCGGCTAAAAAGCGAGAGCACGAATTCGGCGCGCGCACTCTCCGTCGATTTCATTTTTATCTTGTTGGGAATTCTGGAGTTAAGCTTCCCTGAAACCCTCGCCCTAGGGTGTTTCGCCATCTTGTTGCAGCTGTCTCACCGTGAGCGCACCGGCGCATTGCAGATCAGTTTCCGCGTATGTGCCAGTGCCATGGGAATCGCGGCAGCCTACGCATGTTTTAGCGAATCGCTTTCGCGCTGGAGCTTCGTCAACATCTCAGTTTCTCTGCTGGCGGCGGCCGCGGCGTACTTCGTGTTCAACACCGGAATCAACGCCGGGCTGCGCTCGCTCACCCAAAAAGTAAGTTTTGCGAAAGCCTGGGGAGAGTACTCCTGGGCGCTACCGTTTCACTTGATGGGCGCGGCCATCGCTCTCTTCATTACCTGGTGCAACCGGGAATATGAGTGGCAAACTTCATTGCTGTTATTGCCCGTGATTTACATGATCTACCGCTCCTATCGCCTGTACTGGAGCAAACGCGAAAGTGAAAAGCGGCACATGCATGAGATGGAAAATCTCCACTTGCGCACCATCGAAGCCCTGGCGCTGGCCATCGAAGCCAAAGATCACACCACCCACGACCACTTGCAGCGGGTGCGCATTTACGCCGTTGAAGTGGGGAAAGAATTGAAAGTTTCTTCTGACGACCTCGAGGCTCTGAACGCCGCGGCACTACTGCACGACATTGGAAAGCTCGCCGTTCCGGAACATATCATTTCGAAGCCGGGCCGCCTCACTCCAGAAGAGTTCGAGAAGATGAAAATTCATCCCCTCGTCGGCGCGGAGATTCTGGAGCGCGTGCGCTTCCCTTACCCTGTCGTTCCGATCGTTCGCGCACACCACGAGAAGTGGGATGGTTCGGGCTATCCCGCCGGATTGAAAGGCGAAGAGATTCCCATAGGGGCGAGAATTTTGTCCGCCGTCGATTTTCTCGACGCACTCGCCTCGGATCGCCAGTACCGTCGCGCTCTGCCGCTCGATGAAGTCATCAAGCGCCTGGCGGAGGAGTCAGGCAAGGCATTTGACCCTCAAGTGGTCGCGGTGTTGAAACGGCGCTATCGCGAGCTGGAACGAATTGTGGCGGCACAATCGGCAAACGAGGACGGCTCAAAGCTGTCCACTCAAGTGAAGGTGGAGCGCGGGTTGGCGCCAGCGGCAGGATTTGAAAAGCCACCCAGCCCGAAGTCGTCTTCCGCACAGAGTGCGCATTTCTTGTCGTCCATTGCGGCGGCTCGCCAGGAAGCGCAGACCCTGTTCGAGCTCAGCCAGGACTTGGGCGCATCACTCAGCATCGACGAGACGCTCTCGATGTTTTCGGTAAAGCTGAGACGGTTAGTGCCTTACGACTCGGTGGTAATTTACGTTCGCAAGCAGGACGACCTGATTCCGCAATACGTCAGTGGTGACAACTTCCGTCTCTTTTCGTCGTTGAGAATTCCCATGGGGCAGGGCCTGTCGGGCTGGGTCGCTCAGAACCGCAAGCCCATCGTGAACGGAAACCCTCTGGTGGAACCGGGCTATGTGGATGACGGATCTCGGATAACCATTTTGCGTTCGTGCCTCGCCGTCCCGCTGGAAGGTCTGGATGGAGTCGTCGGCGTGCTGGCTCTTTACAACGCCGAGAAAGACGCGTTCACTTCCGATCACCTGCGCATGCTGCTGGCGACCAGTTCGAAGATGGCTCTGGCCATCGAAAATGCGCTCAAATACGAGCAGGCAGAAAGCTCCGCAACCACGGATTATCTGACCGGCCTGCCCAATGCGCGGTCACTCTTCCTGGAACTTGATCGTGAACTGGCGCGCTGCAAGCGCGATCACGGTGCCCTGACCATTATGGTCTGCGACATGGACGGGTTCAAGAAGATCAACGATCGCTTCGGACATCTCGAAGGCAATCGCGTGCTGCGCATCTTCTCAAAATCTCTGCGCGACACATCGCGTGAATATGACTACGTGGCTCGCATGGGTGGAGATGAATTCGTCGTCGTCGCGCCCGGTCTGCCCAGTGATTCCGTCAGTAAGAAGGCCGAGCAATTGCGGGAGTTGGCGCGGCTCGCAGGTCGCGAGGTCAGCGCGCAAGACATTCTTTCGCTCAGCATAGGACAAGCCGTATATCCCGGCGATGGTGAAAATGCAGAACAACTGCTGGCCGCAGCCGATCGCCGCATGTACCAGGAAAAACAGCATCAGCCGGAGCGCGGCAATCGTCGCGTCTATCCCCGCCTGAAATGCCGTTTGACGATTGAAATGCACACCATCGGCGACGAAGTGCAAGAACTGGCGCACTTGGTCGACATCAGCACTGGCGGCTGCTATATCGAAACTCGATCGCTGCTACCTGCCGGGACAATTCTGAGGCTTACATTAGCGCTTGAAGAGAGCAGCCTGGCGCTGGAAGGCCGTGTGTTGAGACTGGACGCAGGCACCGGAGTCGCCGTCGAATTTCATAACATGTCCCGTGAACAGCGCGACGGCATGCATAGTGTGCTGGAGTTCGTGCATAAGGCGTCCGATAGCTACGACAACTACTATTTGAAGAAGCTGGCGAAGCTGTAAGGCATAAGAGCTCTAACACGAAGAACGCTGAGGTATCACAGAGGCAAGCACTAAGAAAAGTAAAAGGCCCCGGAGCAGCTGCGGGGCCTTAAGTCTTGTGAGGCTGGATCTACTTTGAAACTGCGGCGAACAGCGGTGATCGCATCAGGTTCTGGAACTGATTGTCGTCCGCTTTGAAGTGCATTTGCAGATTCGAGCTATCGGAATTGACCGTCATGTTGTCGAGCGCTACTTTCTCACTAGCGGTCGCCGTCATCTTCTTATAGAGGACCGCAGCGCGAAGCAGCGAGGAAAGCGTGGCCGCCGTCATCGAGTCCGAAGTGACCACGTCGAGGTCAAAATTAACCCCGCTCTGGAAGTTCATGGTGTAGCGCGATCCCGTGACTCGTTTCTTCACCGTCTCGAAATCGGCCAGCTTGCCGGCGTCGCCGAGGGCGGAGCGCATCATGTTCTGCGTCCCTTCCTGATCGAGCACGCTCCAAACCGTTCCGGACTCAACTGAGCCGATCATGTCCGCAATCTCGGGCTTTGAGTCCAGCGTCGCCGTGTACCCGTCGCGGGCGTCGAGCGCGCCTTTGATCGCCGCAGTGTCGCCGAAAAGCAAGGTGTTGTCGTCAAGGAAAGTCATGTCCATGCCGCCGTTCATGGGGTAAAGATTGGAGTCGCGATACTTAACCGGCTTCATCTTCATCTTCTTGAGGACGGTCTTAACCGAGAACGCGCCCGAAGCCACTCCGATGAGCTTCACGCCCTGCTTAGGCGTGCGATAGGACGCGAACGTGAGCTGATCGACATCGCGATCAGGATTGATTCCTATACCTTTAAGCGCGGACTCCAGATCCTTGAGATTCTCCGGGAGAACCTGCGCCTTGAGCTGCATGGCCGTGTCGGAGTTCTTCAAGCTGCGATAATCCACGCAAATAATCTGCTGCACCTCAGACGGAATCACGGCCCGCGCCGAACCGCTCATGGGCAGCGCCCCCGCCAGCGTCGTAAGAATCGTAGTAAGACAAAAACCAACTGCAATAATCTTTTTCATTTCTCTTAAACCTCTTCACTATTCTTGGATGCTATTTGCTTGGATGCAAGTAGCGGGGAGGATCACCTCACAACTGCACTCCCGATGTGATTGATTCTATGACACAGCAAACCTTCCCGCTTGAAACCAAAGTGCTGGTATGAACCCCCGCCCGAATGGATAGTTGTGACCCCACGATGTTAGAACGCTCAGCTTTGGGGGGATTGCACATTTATTTCCAGAGAGGAGAACAGGTTCGACCAGAATCTCAACGCTTGCGTTTTGGTTTCCTCGACCTTATTATCTAACTAACCGGTTAATTAAATGCCTGTCTCCGCCAAAGCCCTAGCTCGGCCCCGCATGGGAACCCGAGGACGTCCCGAGCAGACTCGTGCCACTATCCTGCGAGCGGCGATTCGCGCTTTCGCGGAAGAAGGACTGGCGGGCGCTCGCACCGAAGCCATCGCCCACACCGCCGGGGTCAACAAGGCTCTGCTCTACTACTACTTCGAAGACAAAGACGCGCTCTACGGAGCCGTGCTCGATGAAGTATTCGGTGGGCTTGCGATCACGGTTCACGCGGCCCTCTCGCTGCCGCTGCCTCCGCGTGAACGGCTTCTGCGGTTCGCGGGAGCACACTTCGACTACATCACCGGCAATCCGATGTTCCCGCAGATCGTGCATGGCGAGATGACGATGGCGCATCACCAGAAATCGAAGCACTTTGACCGTTTAATCAAACAATACTTTCGACCTACGTTTAGCCGGGTCACTGACCTCGTGCGGGAAGGCATATCCAAGGGAGACTTTCGCCCGGTTGATCCCTTGCACTTTGTGCCCTTAATGATTTCCTCCATCGCGGTTCACCTTAAGAACGCGCTACTGATGAAGGCCATCACCGGCATCGATATGACCACGCCGGAATTCCTTAGCGGACGGCGCGCCGCCATGCTGGACTTCATCTCCGCCGCGCTGTTCACAAAATCCGCAGAAACAAATCACAAATCTTTGGAGGTTTCTCGCAGATGAGCGTACGCAATCGCTTCTTTATTCTTCTCGGCATCATCGCGACCATTTCTCTCGGCTACTTTCTATATTCGACGCCGCTTTCGCGCGACCTCGTGCTCATCGGCACCGTGGACGCGAACCAGGTCGTCGTCAGTCCGCAAACCGACGGACGCATCGTCAAGCTTCTGGTCGATGAAGGCACCGTGGTCAAACGCGGCGATCTCATCGCCGTGCTCGATCCCTCCGAACTGCAAGCCATGGACAGCGCCGCAGCAGCAACCACCGACAGCATGAAATACAAGCTCGCCGAAACCGAGGCCACGCTGCGCGCCACCGAAGGCTCGACCGAGAGTGCGGTGCTGAATGCCCAGGCCAAACTGGCTTCGACGAAAGCGCAGTTGCTGCAAGCGCAAGCCACGCTGGAACGCACGCAAAGCGACAGCCATCGCATGATCGAGCTGGCCAAGCAAGGCATCGATTCGGATCAAGATCGCGTGCAAGCGGAAACCAATCTCGTGGCGCAGCAGGCGGTGGTCGAGTCGTTGAAGCAGCAAGTTTCCGCATCCGAAGCGGATTTGAAAACCGCTATCGCGAATCGTAATCAAGCTCGCGCGGCGTTGGGCACAGTCGAATCCACCCGCGGCGAGTTGGACAACGCGCAAGCCCTGCATCAACAGGCGCAAGTAAGACTCGGTTACACGCAAGTTCCCGCGCCAGTTTCAGGAACAGTCTCTGTACGCGCCGCTCGCGAGGGCGAGGTGCTGAAAATGGGCGACCCCATCGTCACCGTCATCGATTACGGCGACACCTGGGTGCGCGCCGCCATCCCCGAAACCGATGCCGACCACATCGGCATGGGAGACACGCTTCGCATTCGCCTGCCCGGCGGCACCGTCACCTCCGGCAAAGTTTTCTTCAAAGCCGCCGAAGCCGACTTCGCTACGCAGCGCGACGTAGGCCGCCGCAAACGCGACATCAAAACGATTCTGCTGAAAATTCGTCTGGATAATCCGCGCGGAGAATACGTTCCCGGCATGACCGCGGAAGTCCTCATCTCTCCCGATCAGCTCAAAGGCACAGCCAACAGCCAGACCGCGAAAGCAGTCCAGCCATGACCGATTCGCAATCGAACGGCGCGTCGTCGCCAAACGCCATCGACGTGGAACACATCGTCAAGAAATATGGCGAGTTCACCGCCGTGAATGACATTTCGTTCCACGTAAAGAATGGCGAAGTCTTCGGATTGCTTGGCCCCAACGGCGCCGGCAAGTCCACGCTGATCCGCATGATGACCACGCTCATCCCGATCACGGGCGGCCTGGCGCGCATCGCGGGCTACGATGTCGCCAACGATCCCGACTCCGTCCGCCGCGCCATCGGAGTCATTCCGCAGGCGCT
>Ga0302319_10012420_pt1 | contig 16067 bp, 17 predicted proteins | sample Bog_T0_2_FD_203319 | JGI IMG/M metagenome (GOLD analysis project Ga0302319, IMG submission 203319) | Peat permafrost microbial communities from Stordalen Mire near Abisko, Sweden - Bog_T0_2 | ecosystem: Environmental > Terrestrial > Soil > Wetlands > Peat | place: Sweden: Abisko, Stordalen Mire...
TCCTCCTTGTGGCCAAGCCGTCCTCGTTTCCGGGGTTAAAAACCCCGAAACACAATAACGGGTTCCGCCTTCAGGTGGGGCCAGATCAAGCCATCGAAAGGGGCCAGTTCAGAGTAGCGAAATCAGCGACGAGAGCGGCTTGTTATGCCGCTTCCGTGATTGCTGTCTGTGTGCGCGAACGGCGCGCCCGTTTGTGGTCGGGCGCTGGCTCCGTTGCCGGTTCCGCAACATCCTGTGAAAACTCCGTTGCTGCTTCCTGCGAGACAGGTTCCTGAACCGTGATTGCAGCGAGAATCACCGCAGAGGCGCGCTGTACGACTTCAAGGCTTTCAGCCAATAGCGCCGCGTTTCCTGCGTACATCTGAATGTAGTCACTCGAAGCCCGCCCCATCTCAAGGCCGATGGCTTGGCCCACGATGAACGCTACGGCTTCGGCCTCGGTTTCGCGGACAACGGCGGTAGTCATGGTGCGGCGGTCGGCCTTGTGTAACAATTCATGCGCCGTTTCGTGAACCAGACAGACGAACTCCTCGGCCTGGGATTGGCCGGGGAGAAGAGCAATCTTTCCGCCGTAGCTCACACCCAACGCTGGCGCGATGTTCTCGTTGAATTCAAGCGCGATGTTCTGATGTGCGAGAAAGTCAATCAGGCGGTCGCGGTGCTGGCCTACTTCACCGCTGATGTTGTGCTCGAACTCCGGCAGGTCCGCGCCTTCGGTCTGCGCCACATCGAAGACATATACAGCGCGGAATCCGATCAACAAGGGCGCGGGCTTGCCGTTGTCTTCCTGCGTTCGGTTGCGGTCGGCGTCGTCTTTCCTGCGGCGTTGTCCGACCATTGGGGCGAGAATCTGGATGCCCTTTTCGCCGCGCTTTACAAACCGGCCCAACTCCTTCCATGCGTAGAACCCGGCTACGCGCGTGGCTGTCGGGCGTTGTCGGGCGATCTGCAAAATATTTCCGAAGGAATACGCATGAAACCGGGCCATCGCGGCCAGATACGCAGTCAGTGTCTCGCTTTTGCCCGCTTCAAGCTGCTGAATCAGGAAGTCCACGGCCTGCTTGATAAGCTGCTGCGTGGGGTTGTCGCGCTGTGTGGTGCGCTGTTGGTAAGGGGACTCGCTGCGGAGCATCGCATTTTTGCTGTGCGGCGCGGTGGTTGCTGTGTTGCTGCTGGCGTAAGGCATGATGTTTGCTCTCCTGTGTTGCCCGCGTGGGGCGGATTCTGAAGGAGGGCGTCTGCCTCAAACCAAATTTCTTTGTTTGAGTGCCCCCGCTTCATGTCTTGCGCGGCGGGCAGAGGCGAGGTGGGTTCAGTCAAGCGCGCGCGTTTTTTGCGCGTTCATCGCAGCGTAGCGGAGACCCTTGACGGGTTCCGACCGCCTCTGCCATAAAGCCGCATGAAGCGGGGGCACTTGAACGAAGAAGAAATTCGGTCCACTTCCGAATTGCCTTGCGCACTTGAGGGGGGGCGTTGCGGGGAAGGACACTGGCTCCGCATGGATGGGGCGCGGAAAACGCCAGCATGATCGGCGGTTGCAGCGGGGGAAGGGCCGCGCAACCTTCCCCAGAAAAGAAATCGATTTTCCATCCAAGATAAGCGGATAGCCCGAAGGCATGAAGTAATTTCAATATCGGAGATCGGGCCAGTTGGACGAATATAGCCAGTGGGCATTATTTTGATAGGAAGTCTCTGGACGCTCGGGGATGAAGATTTAAAACGCCTGGAGGTGCTTATGTCAGATCGCCAGCAAGATCAAGACGCTATTCATGAAATTCTCTTGCAACGCAGTGAGTTTTGCGTAACGGGAAGCCCCAATGAAGAAACACCGCTCCCGGCAACGACCCTTCCATTCCGACTGATCGCCGATTTTGCGGTCGAATCCAATACCGCCGCGGCATATTTGCAACAACCCGATCTTACCCAGCAAGAGCGTGACTTCTTCCTGACCGTGCTGCATACTCCGGAGGCATTGAACCGGATGTGCCGCCTGGCCATCGTCAGCGATTTCGAGGCGGACTTGGATGGTTGTTTCCGCGACAAATTTCTCGGACCCCATCCGGAAGACATACTCGATTGTGCCTTACCCTTTCTTCCCGCGGAACTTGCAAATTATTGGAAGGAACTGCGGGAACGGAACTACGACTGTTTCAGCCATTGGATCGACGAAATCTTCATGGAGTTCCGCAGTTCGTTGAAGCGCACCGTGATCGAGGATATGACCACAGGCGAGACGATTCCTCTTCAAGTCGGCAGCAGGTGTGGCATCGCTCGGTGACTGCTAAGATTGGACGCAATGCCGGCGGAGAGGGGACACGACGAGTGAGATCTTACGCTGGAGATTGGATTCTGCTACCCTTAGACCATGCAGATCACCGTCGAACTTCCCGATGACCTTGCGCAGCGCCCCGATCCCGCGCGTGCCGCTCTGGAGGCCATGGCTATCGAGGGGTATCGCTCCGGTGCGCTGTCCGCCTATCAGACGCGCCTGCTCCTGGGTTTCGAGACCCGGTACGAGCTTGATGGATTTCTCAAGGAGCACCAGGTCTGGGAGCGAGCCTATAGCGTTGAAGACCTGGAGAACGATGCTGAGGCGTTTGAGCGGACGGCATGATTGTTGTCGCCGACACCTCTCCGTTGAATTATCTGGTTCTGATAGACGAGGTCGAATTATTGCCTGTTCTGTTCGGGCGCGTGCTTGTTCCTCAAGCCGTGTTTCACGAGTTGGAACACCCCAAAACGCCGGCCAAGGTACGTGAATGGATGACGCATCTTCCGGAGTGGCTCGAAGTGCGGGCAGTTGTTTCCGTCGCCAGCCCCGCGCTGATGACGCTGGATGTCGGGGAGCGGGAGGCGATTCAGTTGGCGCTGGAGCTGGGGATCGGCACCGTGCTCCTTGACGAAAAAGATGGGCGGCAAGAGGCGGAAAATCTTCATCTGGAAGTTCGCGGAACACTAGGCATCCTGGAACGCGGGGCGAAGCTGGGAAGGACCAACTTTCGCGCAGCGTTGAGTAAGCTGGAGCAAAGTAATTTTCGTATCTCACCCGCAGTCCGGGCAGCGTTTCTCAAACGCAATCCGTAGAAATACTCATTGCAATAGTAGGCCGAGGTTACGGAGTACCCCAACCACGACGGCCTTGCTGGATGGCGCATGGCCTCTTGAGAGGATCCGCCGGGTTTTGATGGCGTCGGGATCGGAAGCCGATTCCCTGACTCCGCCAATTCGCATTCTAAACTGGATGAACTGAGGGAATCAGACCACTCCGCTGCTCATTCGTATCCCTCCTTATGCGATGCCAAGAATCGCTGTCTCAGCTCCAAATAGTGTAGCGATGGCACTCCAAATTGCGGCCTTCTTGTTGAGACGAGATGCTTCGGCAAGAGCCGCCTGCACTCCATAAACGTCTGCTTGAGCATTCATAGTATGCAGCTCTGGGACATCACTGATGGAGGCATCCGGGGGTGCGTTGGGCACAGGTATTGGGAGACTCGAAAGATACCAGTGGCCAGCGGCAATAAGCGCACAGATTGCGGTTGCGGCGGAACAGATGATGTAAGCGATGCGAGCTACATTTATGGCGGAACCGATTCCCGAAGTCCGTCGGTGATTCAATCATGCCTTCTGAAAGTATCACATCGATAGACCAAGGCTAGCCCCCGGCGCAATTTTCACTGCCGCGACCGGTTCCAATCCGATATTTGCGACGGGATTTTGAACTTTGGCGAAGTTCAGTGCCGACGCTTTGGTTACATCGTGGCTCAAATTTTCGGCGAGCGAAGTCGCATTGTTGGTGAAGATTTGCGCGTCCTGCGAGGCCCGCGAGACGGAGACGTACGCGAACCTTGTGTTGATAAGTTCCGGGTGGACATTGGTGTCCATATTGACCAGGACGCGCTCGGAAGTGAGTCCCTGCGAACTGTGCGAGGTCACGGCATAGCCATGATCGAAGTGCCGCATCTCCGCCGGATCAAAAGTGACAGTTTTCTCTTTATCGCCTTCCATATGGACAGTCATCGCGCCGTTTTCACCGATCTGGTGAATGGTTCCGAGGTCGCGGTTGGCAACTCCCAACTCGTTATTCGGAGCAGTAAATTGCACCCGGTCTCCGATAGCAAACTCCCGTTCAATCTCGCGGTAGGCACTGATGCCGCGCAGCCGGGACGGATCATAGGTGAGCTGTTCTCCATTTGGCTTCTCGACGGTCAAGGAATTTGCTCTCGAATCGGTCGAGACCACGCGCGCGTAGCTGCGCGGCTCGATGCCGATGGCCGTACTGCCGCGCTGATAGTGGAGCACGTCACCCACCTCATAGCGCGCGGCCCAGGCGCGGTCCGCGCCGGTCATGTCCGAGCGCGGCGTGAGCACGCGCATCGAGTGATCCTGCTTGTCTACTTTACCGAGCCCCTGCAATTCCTTCCGGACGGCCTGATTGATCGCCCGGCGCGAAGCATTGTCGGGAGAGACGATGATGGTGTTGTCGGGTTTCTCTGCGTAGCTCCGGGCAATCGAGGCGATGCGCTTTTGCGGATCGGAAATCTCCGTAATCCGTCCCTGCTGCTCCAGAAGCGAGATGCCCTCGGGCACCTCGCCGCGCGAGAGATGCTCGACCGCTCGCCGCAACTCGGTATCTTTCTGGCGCACGATCTGGTCGAGCCGCGCGGTCTGCATTCCGGCCTGCTGCAACTGCTCGAATGGCTTTCCGGCATCTACGCCCTGATGCTGCCGGGTGTCGCCGATGAGTAGGACCTTGTCCTGGGAACCGATCTTTTCAAGGAAATCCCGCATCTGCTGGGTCGATGCCAACGAGGATTCATCGACCATATATAGATGCCTTACCGCCGGATCGCCGCCATTCCGGCTGCGGGCAAGAAAACCTTGCAGCGTGTCGGCGGCAATACCCGCGTCGCGGAGCTGGCGCGCGGCACGGGAGGTCGGCGCGAAGCCCTCGACCACAAAGCCGTTCCTCTCCGCACCCTGCCGAATGCTTTCGAGCGTACTTGTTTTTCCGCTTCCGGCCCTACCTTGTAAACCCTGTATACGGTCGCGGGAAGTAAGCACTTGTTCGATGGCGTTGCGCTGCGATGAATTGAGGTGTGGAGGAGCCTCTGTGAGTGGAATAGCCTGCTCGACAGGCATGAGTTGCGGAGCGTGACCCTGTCCACTCATTACCGTTTTCACTATCTGTTTTTCGGCATGGATCATCTCGGCGGTCGTGAACCTGCGCGCCGAATCGTGTTTTTCGCCGGGAACAAGCTGGAACTCGCCGGAAGCGGTGCGCACCTCGAAGCTGGCTCGGACCTCCGGGTACCTTGTTTCTCCCATGCCGCGCCGCATTGCATCGACCAGCAACGCCCGTTCATCCTGGACAGCCTCGCGCTCGAAACCGCGGTTGCGCGCAAAGGTAAGCGCCGAATGCGCCTGCTTCTGGCGTTCCTCGGCCACTCGTTTCTGAGCCTGGCCGATGCTCCGCCGCCTGGCTTCGGCAACGACATGGTCCGCCTGGTTGCCGAACTCGGCGGCAATGTGGCGGTGCGCTGTCAGCACTTCGTCAGGCGGCAGAATCGCCTTTTTGTCACGAGTGTTGTGAGCCGCGATCTGTGCTGCCTCCGGGCCACTGAACCCACTGTGCGCAAGGGTTTCCTCGATCTGCTGACGCCGTGGGCTGGAGGCGTCAAGGTACTCCTGCGAGTATCCCTTGATCTCCGGTGCGCCGCTCCTGCCCGACTCGATTTCGTAGCCGAGATTGCGCAGCCGGTACATCAACTCCGATTGATAAACCGCCGTGGCATACTGCTGAGATGCGAACAGGCTCTGCGGCTGGAGCGCCCGCGGCGTGCCATCGGCGCGCTCGGTGAAATTGAAGATGACGGCGTGGGTATGAAGCTGGGGCGCGGCATAGCCGTTCACCGGGCGGGCAGTGTCATGTTCGAACTTGGCGACTACAAACTGCCCGGTCGTTTCAGGCGGATGATTGCCACCTATGCGTGCCTGCGTGTATTGCTCCAACTCCGAAAGCGCCACGGAGACAGCCTCGCGATGGGCCAGCCGTACCCGTTCGTCGCCACCAACCAGCGCTGTCAACGATACTGATTTTGGCGCGGAAAATGTTGCATCCCATCCGGCCCGATGCTCGACCGACTTTACCGTCTTGCCATCGGCCGTCTGATATTGATGGGACTGGCGGTGGCGTACAAGCTGGTCGCCGGTAGCCGGGTGCTGACCTTCGGAGAGGCGGGCAAACTCCTCGGCTCCGACAGCGCCAGAGAGACCGTACTGCTCGACAAGCCGGCCCTGCCACTCGCCAGTCACGGTTTCTCCACGGCTCCAATAGCTTTGGTCGGGAGAGGTGAACTCGCGCGAGTGATAAGTCTGCGCATGGCCAGCGGAAAGCGGTTTCGAGATGGTCAGCATGGCTTATCTCAACCTCTTAAAATGAGGTTCTGTTGGCCGTCGGTATCGGGCGCAACGGTTGGCTCCGGCTCGATCTGCCGCACTACGGGCAATGTGTTGGGCTGAGACGACGGTGAATCTCCCGGTGCCTGCTTCAACTCCGGATTTGGCTCGGCTCCATTCACACGCGCCGGATCGTAAGGCAACTTGTCGTCGGGCCGCTCGCGGCGCTGAAAACCCTCGGCAACTTCCGGCATACTGAAGTACGGAAAAGAAAACCGCGTCACGTAATTCTGGTACTTCATATAGGCATGGAGGTCGGCCAGGCCCGAGATCTCGGACTCCAGTACCAGCGGCTCCACCTGCCGGTCGAGCGCAAAGTTCCGGCCTGCGCGGGTGCCGTCAAAGTGCGTTTCGCGGAGCCGTTCGATTTCAAGTTTACCGATGAACTTCGAGACCCATTCGCCGGCATTAGGTTCCTTGGTGGTGAGCCAAACGCTGGTCGCCGGTTGCGATAACATGACCTCGGCCAGATGCCCATACAGGTACTCAAGCTGGGCTTTGCCCTGGAAGCCAAGCACGACAGGGTTGTTGCTCTTGCGTGCTTCTGTAATCGCGGTATGAAGCTGCGGAAGTTTCTGCAAACTCGCCAGTTCGTCAATCACAAACCAGACGCGCTTCTGCGCAGCTGTTGGTTCATTGAGCAGACGTAAAACCAGCCAATCGATCCACAAACTCTGCAATGGCCGCAACGCCTCGCGCTCGGCAGGCAACGAGGTCAGAAATATCCAGCCCTGGCGCTTCTCAGCCCACTCCGTCGCTGTCCATCTTCCGTTGCCTTCATCTTTCTTCGGGAGCAGGCGCAGGCTATCGGCGACCAGGCCAAGAGATGCCAGAACACCGGCGCGTTGCTGGTGCGCGTGCGGATCAATCAAGTGCGCGTGCTCAGTGCCCTTCAGCCGGCGATCAATCTCTTCCGGGTTCGACATCCATTGAACCAGTTGATCGGGTGTTGGGCCGTAAGCCATTAGGAACGCAAAGATTTTCTGTGGTGACTCAATGAAAAATTCGCCCTTCTTGTCCTGCGGCGGTTGGAATAACGACACGGCCAATGCCTTCGCTTCCGACCGGCTGCGCAATTCCTCAGCCGGTCCCCAATATGGGCAGCGCCGGTCGAGCGGATTGAGGATAATGTCGCCGCGATTCGGGTCATAGAATCGCTTCACATACTCCCGCGCCGGGTCATAAACGATGGCCGAATCACCCCGGCTGCGAACCTGCCGAAGAGCCTGCGATAGCAGAGAACTTTTGCCTGCGCCGGTATCGCCGATGATCTGCATGTGCTGGGCCTCGGCGCGGGCCGGGATACGCAGCATCTTGCGCATTCCGTCGATCTTGAAACCGATGCCGTCACCTTGGACGACGCGGTTGAATTGGCGTGGCGTCAGCATCTCCGGACCTTTGAGCCGCCTTCCGTAGCGAAGCTGTTTCTGCCGCTCCACATCCTTCAAGACTGCGAATGGCAGCAGGATCAGAAAGACCGCCGCGCCCCCGATGAGCGGCGGTCGGAAGAAGGCAAACAAGCTGGTTCCGCCATAGACAACATCCTTCATGTAATCGCGAAGCCGAACGTCGGAAAAGCTGCGTAGCGGGCCACGAAAAAGGAGCGTGTTGCCGTGCCGCAAAGCATCCTCGGTCAGTGCAAGCGGAATGGTTTTTGCGTCTGCTTCGGGAGTCCTGCCCAGCATCACATCGCCGTTTTGCGCCGGACGCGGCGAAAGCCCGCGGCCTGCAACGAAGAGCACGCGGTAGTTGCTGCGGTGTGTTTTGCTGCCAGTGCCAATCAACGATGTGCGCTCATAGAGCGGCAGGTAGTACCGCTGCAAGGGCGTGGTAGCGAAGCGAATCCAGCCGCAGACGAATAGAAACGTCAGAACGACGGAAACTAATGTCGCGCTGTAGGCGTAGATGGGAATGTGGTAGGGCCAAACAATGGTCTCCTTGCGGCCCCATGTGGTCTTTGCCATTGCGTTATCTCCTCCACTCGGACGTGAGTTTTCCGGCCAACTCGTACTTGGCTGTGCCGATCTCGTCGAGCAGTTTGTCGAACGCCTCCGGCGTCAACCTTTGGCCGGTGGCGAGTGTGCGAAGGACATTGACGAGCAGCAGTCGTACACCAATGATTTCCGGCAGCGCAACCGCACTGGAGGTCGTGCCGGATTTCTCATCAATGGCGCCGAGGGCCAGATCGCGTAGCCACTCTCCAGTGGTTTTCATTTCCGCACCGGCAGCGGCCTCCACGGCGCGCTGCTCGGCTTCGGTCAATTTGGTTGTAAGGGTGTGAATGCGGCTCTCGCGGCCACGAATTGCGCCGCGTTTGCGTTGCGCTTGCGCATTCAAAACTGGCATCGCAAGTACCTCCAATTTTGGGAAAACGCCTGGAGCCGATAAGCTCCCTGGGTTTCGTAACTCACTGTGTTTACGACGGAACCCAATAGCTCCCGCAGGGAGCTAAACAGCACCCTATGAGGGGTGGAGTGTCGCAAATTCTTCCGGCGCGCAGCGCCGCCGTGGTACAGGCGAGAATGCTGGTGGTAATTCATGCCTTCAGCGCCCGCACAGAACTCGTGGATTCGGCTGCTTGAGCAGGCTTCCCATTGACCTGCTCGGCAGCATCGGAAGCGGACACGCGACGCACACGCAATGTCGGCGTGATGCGCTGCGCTTCCGGAGTGCGAAGGAACTCCTGAAAGTCGCGGTCTTTCGAGAAGACATAGGCGAGCGCCTGGTCGATCACTTCATTCGCTGTTGCACGGATGAAAGCGGCGTACTGATAGAGCTGCAATGCAGTCGTATCTGTGAGCAGAATCGAAGCACTGACGTAGCGGGTTTGGACGACTTCAAGCAATGGCATAGGGTTCTCCTTGGTGTGTGGAATCAGGCCGTCTTGCGACGGGTAATCATGCGCTGTGCCGTCGTCGCAATCTCCCGCGCAAGAACCGAGCAAAGTGCGGCGGGAATCTCGAAGCGGCGGCGGACTTCGAGCATGGTGATTACGTCGTCGATGGGAATGCCACTGCCAAGCCAAAGCCAAGCCGAGGCCACATCGACGGTGCGCTGGGCGTAGTAGAGAGGATCAGGTTTATCAGAACGGCGAACTACCAATTCATGTGTCAGCTTCGTAGCGTCCCGGCCGTGGGTAAGCTGCGCGCAAACCCAAGCCCAATCGTCCTCCGAATGCGAGTGCTTAACAGACGGCGATTTCCGTGCGTTGCCGCGCAGTGGCAGCACGGAAGAGTTGGCGGCATCATCAAGCGGAAGTCGGCAGCACCGTAGGTCGCATCCACCGGATATTCGACCGCGACAGGGTGTGCGGGAGAATACTTCCGGTTATAGAAACCGGGGACGCGGAGCACCCGGTTCCGGTCGGTGCAAGCAGGATCGCCGCCGAAGGCATGGGCGATCAGTTTGAGTGTCTGTTCCTGGCACTCGAAATCGAAGCCGGCGACTCGCCAGAGCGCTTGGTATTTGCCCGGCGATGTCGAAAGAATGGCGGTCGGCGTGGGTAGCCGCCGCCCTTGAGCGCAAATATTCGTTCGTTGACGAAGCGGCTGATCGGAACAATGCTGCACGCGGCTCCGGCCTTGGCGAACCACGGCGTGTATTTCAAATGCTCAGTGTTTGCGCGGGTCATAGTAGGACCTCTGGTTCAAACTCAATCCCCAAAGCTCGAACATTTTGGGGTGTTTGCGGACGATCAGCCATGCGCTTGCGGCAAGCAAGCCATTGAGCCTCCTTTATAGGCTATTTGGTTAGGGGCGCCGCCGGTGTTGACGCACCGCGGCGCCTCGCCGGTTTGGTGGGTTGCTCTTAAGGCGGTTCGGGGAAACGGAGCTGAACTCCACCTTGTATACGGAGGATGCTGTGGCTGGTACGACTCTGGGTAAGCCGTCCGAGATCCTGATCTATCGGAAGAGCAGCAAATCTGCACGTCGAGATCTGAAAACCGGCCGTCAAAATCCCAAAAAGTTATAGCCCACTCCCAAAAAGTTATTGGACGCGGGGCGTGGACTGGGCTCACGTTCACGGCATATCGCGGCTCCTTACGGGCCGCGGGAGGTGCCGATGTTACACGCCAGCATTGCCGTCATTCCCCGCCAGACAGCCCGCCTTGCCAAGCGATTGGCGCAACTCTCCCTTCAACGCAATCTCTTCCACGCGGCGCGTGCGATGGGGCCAACGCTTGTGGCCCTTGCATTCACGGGCGTCGCCAATATCGCCCACGCCCAGGGGACGATGGACTTCTCCGGGGCGACTACGCTCATGACAACATTCAAGACCTTCGCCATCTATGCGGGCGCTGTGATCTGTTTCGGCGGGCTGATCTTCGCCGGAATACGGATGCTCAGTGGACGTTTCGCAGACGCTATTCCGGGCCTCTTCGGCGCGCTGTTCGGCGCTGGAGTCCTCGGATGGGGCGCCGGCTGGATTGGCTCGCTCACCGGGCAGACGATGCAGTAGGTGACAGCCATGACCAAGCGAGGAGAACCGTTACCAATCAACCAAGCGCTCAATCGACCGAGGGCCAAGCTGGGCCTCGACCTCACAGCATGGATGGCGATTGTATTCGTCTGCGTAACGGTTTTACTCGTTGGGTTTCGCGTAGTCGCGTTGATCGCCTTCCCCTGCCTGCCATTCTATCGAACCCACTCTCGTCCGCTTCGCAAGGCACCTGCACGCAAGACGCGGCCTTGGCGAAATCACCGTCCAGAACTACCTTTCCGCAATCCGCCGCCTGGAGCCAGTAATCGGCCTCAAGCCCACGCCGAAAGCCATCGAGCGGCACATCGAACGGATGCACAAGTCGGGAGCTTTCTACTCCCACATTGTCAATACCTCGATCGCTCTAGAAGTCTACTGCGCCTTTATGGGGCGGCCCATCAAGCTCGGCCGGCCGAAGAAGCCGCGTCACTTGGTGCGCGGTACGCTGTCCGAGGCGGAAGTCACTCTGCTGATCGCTGCGGCGCGCAGCCTGCGCGAGCGCGCGATGATTGGAACGCTCGCCTATGCAGGCCTTCGAAACCGCGAGCTATGCCGGCTGAGGATACGGGATGTCGATCTGGGCAGCCAGACGCTGCACATCCAGGCCACGAAGACGCAGAAGGATCGCTATGCGCACATCGCCGCGCCGTGCGTCAGCCTGCTGGCCGAGTACATGCGAGAGCGCGCGGGGGAGCCCAACGATTTCGTGTTTGTGTGTCTCCGCAGCGGCCGGCCCTATGTGCAGCAGAACCTCCGCAAGTTGATTCGCACGGCCGCAAAACGTGCAAAACTGAAGAAGCGCGTCTACCCCCACCTCTTGAGGCACAGCCTCGCGACTAACCTGCTTCATCGCGGAGCGCATCTGCTGGCAATCAAGGAACAGCTCGGCCACTCCTTTGTCGAGACGACGATGATCTACGTCCACTCCAACCCCGACCACACCCAGATGCAGTACCGGATGCACGCTCCGTCGTACTTGTGAACCCCCTTGCGGGCCGGAGTTCACTTCGGCCCGCAGGTCGATGCGCGGCCATGCCGTGCGAACGAATAGGGCAATCTCTGCATGGTCCGAGACGTGATGTCGGGCGGTAAAGTCGGCACGATCTCATGGATGAGTCCGACGACGGCGCGGTGGGTGCGGAGCAACAGTTCTTTCGCCGAACGTCTTGCCGCGTATCGGACAATCTTCCCATTGATCGGTGGCGGACGCCCCTAAGCGCCACCCAAACGGGATGCCTGTGGTTCTAGCATCCCGTCAGTCCTGGCGGCCATTTGGAATCAACCTTGAGATGCGCTTGGGGGTTCCCCACAGAACCCGGTACCGAAGTCCTTTCATCCGGGTCACCTGATTCCATTCGTGCAGGCTCAGAGTGCGGGCGCGCGCTCGAAGCACGCGGAAGATCTCGGTCCTCGGCCAGAGAACCCAATCGACCATCGAGCCGATACTGACTCCCCGCTCCGCGGCGGCCTGCCTGCGGGCTTCACACCAGCTTCTGAACTCGGCTTGACCGGCAATCTTCGCCTCCAATTCGATCGCAATATCCACGTCGCCCAGCCGCTCGACTTCGGCGAGCATACTGCCGAAGAGCACGGCACTTTTGACCCGGTACACGTAATCCGGGCTTGCGTTCAAATTGCCGAGCCGTTCCATGAATTGTTCGAGCGCCAAATCAGCCGTTTTGCGCAGAACCGGTTTGGCGGCGGAGGCGTTGGCGAAGGCGTTGCCTTGAGTTGTGATCTCGTACGCAGCAGGCTCACCCACCGGCGGATGCTCTGACGCAATGAAGCCGAGTGAAGCCAGTTGAAGCAGAAAGTCAACTGCCTCCCGCTCACTAATCTTGAGGTCGTATGCGGCAGTCGCGGGCACAATGGTAAAGGAGCGCGAGCGGCGGAGGAAGGTTCGCACCGTAAGCGCCGGATACCCGGCAATAAGCTGGTCTTTGGCAATTCGCATCCGCGGGTCTCGGGATTGATCATAAGGCATCGGCCGCTTTCGGAGGGCACCTCATGCGATTACCTGAAGCTCATTGCTCCGGAAATTGCAGAGGTCACAATGAGACGTATCTCACTACGACGACATGCAAGGTAACCTCTTACATTACTCAATAGTCAATACGGCGCATTTCGGTTATCCACAGCTCGGCGCGATTTCAACAGAAAGTAACCTTGCTCCAACTCGAATTCAGGTTATACTCCTGACGAATCAGCAATCACAACTCAGCGTGCGTTAAACGGTCGTTCTGTCTCAGAAACTTCACTCGGTACAGAACGAGGGAGCGAATTTGTGTGTTCTCCATGCCGGCCATCACACGCGGAGGGGTTCGCGCGGCCTTCGAGCGCGAACGACAAACAAGGAGACGAAAGGATCGGGGAAGATGACGAAGTCTGCGTGCATGTCGCTTGGTTTGGGTTTGGCATTGGCGTCTGTGGGCGCGGCGGCGCAGACAGTGACGGGGAGCGGAACTACGAATACGGTTCCGGTTTTCACGGGAACTTCCACGGTTGGCAACTCGCCCATCACGGTTTCGGGCAGTAACGTCGCGAAAAGGACTTCGATACTTCAAGGCTAGGAAGAAACAAAAAACGCAAGTTCGGCAAAACAAAGGATGAGTTCAGCGATCCCACCCATCGGACAAAAAGACGTCCGATGGATGGGGCACAGTTTCATCCACCGTGGGTCGGCGACGCCGGTGGGGAACTAACAAGTTAGTAAGTGTTAGTCGCGACATTCAATCATCGGAAGCCGGGACGCGCTTAGGAGCGATAGGAAATGGGGACTATGCGGAAGCAGATTATTGGTTTCACATTTTGCATCGCAGCGTTTGCGATAGGTGCATCGGCGCAGACTACAGTAACGAACGGCAACAACCGAAAACAGAAACCCACAAAACCATGGGCGGCAAGGTCAACATCTACCGCCGCGAGAACAGCGACAACTGGCAGTGCTCAACCTTCCTTAATGGGCGCAACTGGCGCGTGTTCACGCACGAAGATAGCCTCGGTCGCGCGAAAGACTTCGCCGAAGACTGGTATCTCGCCTTGCGCGGCAAGGCGCACGCCGGACTTCTTGCAAAAGAGACGCGCCGGGAAGGCAAGAAATTCAAGGATGCCGCCGAGAAATTCCTCGAAGAAGCCCCTATCCTAACGCAGGGACAGCGCGGCCCCACTTGGCTGAATCAGTAAGAGTTGAAGCTGAACGGCGTCATCCTTCCATTTCTCGGCGAGAAGCATCTTGCAGAGATCACGTCCGGCGTCATTCAGAAATACCGCATCTGGCGCGCTCAGAACTGCAAGACGGGCGGCGCCCCGGCGAGGAGCACGGTACACAAGGAGATCGTCTGCATCCGCCAGGTACTGAAAACCGCCAGGCGGCACGGCTGGGTGGAGTATCTCCCCGATATGTCTGTACCTTATAAGACGTCAGGCAAGATCGTGCACCGGGCGTGGTTCTCGCCAGAGGAATATAAAAAACTCTACGAGGCAACGCGCAGGCGCGCGCATGAACCGAAGCAGGAGCGTTTCAAATGGGAATGCGAGCAGCTTCACGACTATGTGCATTTCGCCGTCAATACTGGACTCCGGCCCGACGAGGCGTGGGGGCTGCAATTTCGCGATGTGACCATTGTCAAGGACGAAGCCACTGGCGAAACGATCCTTGAAATTGAGGTGGGAGGCAAGCGCGGTGTTGGGTATTGCAAGAGCATGCCCGGCGCGGTCCGGCCATTCGAGCGCCTGAAGAGTCGCCCGCGTCCTTTGCGGATCGACGAGCCGGGACGAGGAGGAACCAATGAAAACACTCGCTTGCCTGAACCCACGGACCTCCTCTTCCCCAAATGGCAGCGCGAATTATTCAACACCATTCTCGACGAAGAGAAGCTGAAAGCCGACCGCGATGGTCAAGCGCGCACGGCTTACAGCCTGCGCCACACCTACATCTGCCTGCGCCTGATGGAGGGGGCGGATATCTATCAGATCGCCAAGAATTGCTGGACCTCGGTCGAGATGATCAAAAAATTCTATGCCTCCCACATCAAGACGCGCTTGGACGCAGCGGCAATCAACATCATGCGCAAGAAGAAGGTGGCCAAGGTGGTGGCCAAGGAACTTCGCACCAGCACCTGAGCTTTATACTTAAGGTGGCCACGCGGGCGTGGCGAAATGGCAGACGCAGCGGACTTAAGCAAAGTTGAGTGCCCATCGGGAAACCGATGGCGTAGAACTGCTCAAAGTCGGGGAAACCTTAAATGGCAATCCCGAGCCAAGCCTGGAAGAGCTTCCGGGAAGGTGTAGAGACTAGACGGGCAGCACCTAAACCTCGTGTGGGGAATGGTGAAGGTATAGTCCAGACCACGAACCCGCCGCTGGCGGGGCGGCGAAAGTCGAAGTGGTATGAAAATCCGCAGGCCGCAAGGCCGTGAGGGTTCAATTCCCTCCGCCCGCACCACAGCCGCTTCCTAAGCGGGCCAGGATGGAACCATCCTGGTATGTTTTTCCAGCGCCGGACTAGGGCCGCTTCGGCCCTCGCTCAGGAAGACGCTGGAAGGCGCCGCTGCATACGAACGTATGCAGCGTTCCTCGTGCCTTGGGCACGCCTGATCTTTCCCAATCGCGCGATAGCATCAAAGCTGGGATGAGAACGGGATACAGCCGTGTCGCTGATTAATACCTGATGATGCTGAAACTGCTGCGCAGTTCTTGCATATTCACGACCGGCAGATTCGCCAGACGGTGTCTGGCGAGTTCTTTCAGCGGTGTCGAAAGAATCCTCGTTATGTCAACCAACCACTTTAAGATCAACGCGATATGGGGTTTGTTACCTCTTCGATCCGTGTCAATATCATTCCACTATGGAACGATATTGACATGACTGGAGGGTCCGAACCCGCCGAATGAATCTTTGAAGATGAGTTCATCAGTGACCTCCGATAGCCCCGTACCATTTGCCCGATCTGCATTTCCAGGAGACTGGCCGACTTAAGGGCAGCAACCCTGTTCAACGAGCGCGTTGGCGGAGATAACTGATTTCATGACAGCGTCGGCTCCCCCAGCCCGACTACACTGGTTGCTGCTAGACGACCGTGAAGCTCGGGAGAAGGAGCCGAGCATGATGATTATAGGCTGTGACTTTCATC
>Ga0302319_10012421_pt1 | contig 16067 bp, 16 predicted proteins | sample Bog_T0_2_FD_203319 | JGI IMG/M metagenome (GOLD analysis project Ga0302319, IMG submission 203319) | Peat permafrost microbial communities from Stordalen Mire near Abisko, Sweden - Bog_T0_2 | ecosystem: Environmental > Terrestrial > Soil > Wetlands > Peat | place: Sweden: Abisko, Stordalen Mire...
AATGAATGGACCACCCGCCGGACGGCTCACCTCCGCGAGTCCTGAGCTTGCCGAAGGATGCGTTTTTCCTTTGCGACCTTTGCGTTCAAAGCTCTTGCTTTTGCGTTTGCTACCGTTGGCCATGTCGCACCTAGAGGAGACGCTTGGGCAGCGCGTCGGGCGGCCAGATTGCGTCGTTCTCCTCCGGCGCATGGTCGGCGACGGTAACCACCGCAGACCCGTCCAGACGTGCGTCCACGTATGCGGCGACGATGGGAAGCCCATCCGGCATCTGGAAAGTCACGCGGTCGAGGTCGTAGGGAGAAAGACGTTCGATGAGTTGCTTTGCCGTTATGGATTCCGTCATGCGTTGCACCTTCCCAAGTTTCATTTCGGACCGCCTGTCATGGCGAATCCGTCGAGCGCGTCAAGTTCCTCGAACATCTCTTCGAGTGAGGAGTCGTCCCCGTGCATACAAGCACTAACGATATACAGCTTGATATAACCACTCTTATGTAAACGTGCGAGAGTTTTATCAAGTCGCTCACGCTCCTCACCAGTGTCGATTGAGACCCAGAAAGACTTCGGCTCGGCGCAGAAGAACCCATACTTCGCAAGCTGCAGGCTGTCTGATTCGATATACAAGACATGATGGATAGTGGGCTGCGTGAATTTCTTCAATTGGGCCTCCTCCAGCCAAATTTGATCTACACTTTTACGATCAATGCGCCTGAAATGCAATCCCGCGCTGGCCGATCATTTGCACAGCCCCAGCCAGAAGGCGCGGGTCATCTCTGAGGCATGGTTCGCAGGTGAAGGCTATTGCTTGAACTGCTCCTCCAATCGCGTGACCCCGACCACAGCCGGGACGGTGGCGCGCGATTATGTATGCCCGAGGTGCGGGCAGCCCTATGAGTTGAAGAGTTCTGCCAAGGTACATACCCGCACGGTGAACGATGGCGGGTATGCATCGATGCTGCGACGGATTCGAGCGGCAGAGGCCCCCGCGCTGATGCTCCTGCATTATTCGCCGGAGTGGTGCGTTCAACAGCTGGTGGCTATTCATCCGGTGTTTCTGACGCCGAAGGTCGTAATGAAACGCAAGACTGCGCATACGCGACCCAGGACTGGCGCGCAGTACCAGATGTGTGACCTGAATCTCACGCTGATTCCGCCGGACGGAAAGATTGTCCTAGTCGGAGATGGGCAGGCGCGGCCAGAGGCTGATGCCCGGCGCGAGTTTCGAGAATCGAAGCGTTTTGCGGACGTACCGCTAGCCAAGCGAGGGTGGGCCGCTCTAGTGCTGGCGGCTGTAAGGAAGATTGGAAAGACCGAGTTCACGTCAAAGGACATCTACGCTTTCGCCGACCAATTCCATTCTGTCTATCCCAAGAACAGCCATATCGAGCCCAAGATTCGCCAGCAGCTCCAGGTCCTCCGCGACCTCGGCTATCTGGAGTTCCCCGAGCGGGGACGCTACCGGATGCTGCTGTAGGGCAGCGATTCGTGGATAACGATCTTCCAAGCGCCAACGGCGCGACGCTATCCCAGCCCAGGGCAACGGAAGAAGTACGGCGTAGAGCACGATGAGCGGTACATGTGGGATTGAGATTTTAGGGCGGTCTTTCAGACCTTAGGTATCTGCATTGGCGACCGTTCCCAGGGCTTCGCCCTGGGCTGGGACAGAGCGGGCCTTCAGCCCTTGAGCATGCTCTGGAGAATTCCGAATTTGGTACAACTTCGATGACCCGCTCGCTCAGACCTTCCCCGACGCTAACCTCCTATACTTTGCATGGTGGCTGTCCGACGCCGGGGTACGATGGGCAATCTCCGGGGTGGATCGCTTCCCCGCGAAACATGCGCGCCTGAAACACGCAAAAAACGCGTTGTAGAGCACTTCAAGACCCCATTTTGCGTACTCTCCGCGGAGCTTATCTGTTGCAAACACGATGGTTGCACGGCTGCCAATTTGGCAAAGTGCAAATTGCATCGGAGGCGCGAAAAGCCGGTCCTTGGACTCGCCCGCGGCTCGCTCAGGATGACAAGCAGGAAAAGCTGGGACAATGGTTGCGATGAGTTCTCCAGTCCACGCTCTGTTTGCGCCGTCGCACCGCGTCCACTTCATTGGCATCGGCGGTATTGGGATGAGCGGGATCGCCGAGATCCTGCTGACGATGGGTTACGCGGTCTCTGGTTCAGACCTGCGCGCGAGTGCAGCGACGGAGCGTTTGGCCGCTCTGGGCGCGGTGATTTCGCTCGGCCACGCGGCGGAGAACGTGACCAACAGCGATGTGGTTGTGACCAGCTCGGCCGTGGCGCAGGACAACCCCGAGGTGCTCGAGGCGCGCGCGCGCAAGGTGCCCGTCATCCAGCGCGCGGAGATGCTCGCCGAGCTGATGCGGCTGAAGTTCGGCATCGCCGTGGCCGGAATGCACGGCAAGACCACCACGACCAGCATGGTCGCGGCGGTGCTGGCCGGTGGCGGGCTCGACCCGACTGTAGTGGTCGGCGGCCGCGTCGGCGCGATGGGCTCGAATGCGCGGCTGGGCACCTCTAAGTACCTTGTGGCTGAAGCAGATGAGAGCGACCGCAGCTTCCTGAAACTGCCTCCCGTGCTGGCCATTGTGACCAACCTGGACCGCGAGCACATGGAGAGCTACGCAGACATGGCCGACGTGGAGGCCTGTTTTGTTGAGTTTATGGACAAGGTGCCGTTCTACGGCGCGGTGACAGCCTGCGCCGACGATGCGCGGCTGCGCGGGATTCTGCCGCAGGTGCAGCGGCGCGTCTATACCTACGGCGTCGCAGAGGATGCGGACTTCCGCCTGGAAGTGCTGAAGGGCGAGCGTGCCAACGGCGCCTTCGCGCGTTTTGAGGTGGTCGCGAAGCTGCTGCGGCTGGGGCCGTTTGAGCTGCATGTGCCGGGACGCCACAATGTGCTGAATGCCACCGCGGCGGTGGCCATCGGGCTGCAACTGGGCATGGCGCCGGAGCAGATTGCAAAGGGGTTAGCGAGCTTTCGGGGGGTCGATCGGCGGTTCCAGGTGCGCGGGGTGGCGAATGGCGTGACGGTCGTCGACGACTACGGGCACCATCCAACGGAGATACGCGCGACGCTGCAAGCGGCCAAAGAGTGTGGCTACGGAAGGGTGCTGGTGCTCTTCCAGCCGCACCGCTACACGCGCACCCGCGACCTGATGGAGGACTTCGCCGGGGCCTTCGCGGATGCCGATGCAGTGCAGGTGCTGGACATCTATGCGGCCAGCGAGGCGCCGATTGCAGGCGTGACCGGCGAGGCGCTGGCGGCGGCGATACGGCACCACAAGGGTGGCGGGGTGGGCTATGCGGCGTCGATGGCCGATGGCGTGGCGCACCTCGTGGGCACGGCGCGGCCCGGGGACGTAGTGCTGACGCTGGGCGCTGGGAATGTGTCGCAGGCGGCGGGGATGCTGCTGGAGGGTTTGGGGGAGCGTTCCTGATGCGATACCCCGGCGCAGGTGGTTGATGGGTGGGGCAGGGCGGAGATTTATAGTGGAGGCTGGCGATTCTTCCGCGGCCTGCTCGGGCACGCGGAGATGAAGATGATTTCCAAGCGCGGGGCTTCCGCAGAGGTGCATCAGGCGCCGCGGGAGAGTTTTGCCCCGGAGACCGGGTGGCGTGGCCGCGGGCCGGCGCCGGCGGGCTCGTTACACCGATCTTATGCGGGGACTTATCCCGACTATCTCGACGATGCCGCGGTGAACGAGGAACGGGAGTATGTGCCGCGAAGGGGGTCGCTGCGCGGACGGGTCGGCACGCTGCGGCGGAGCGGTGTGGGGCGGATCATCCTGTGGATGGCGGGGCTCTTCCTGCTGGGTGCGGCGGCGGTGGGGGTGTCGGCGGCGCGGTATCTGATGCTGCATGATCCGCGGTTCGTGTTGAGCACCACCGACAACATCCAGGTAGAGGGCACTGCCCATCTGACGCGCGAGCAGGTGCTGAGTGTCTTTGCCGCCGACCTGGAGCGCAACATCTTTCGCATGTCGCTGTCCGAGCGGCGCGCGGATCTGGAGCGGTTGCCGTGGGTGCAGCACGCGACAGTGGTGCGCCTGCTGCCCGACCACGTGCGGGTGGAGATCCGCGAGCGGACGCCGGTTGCGTTTGTGCGGCAGGGGACGCAGATCGGGCTGGTGGACTCAAGCGGCGTACTGCTGGATATGCCCGCCGAGGACGCGGGCGACCCACGGTATTCCTTCCCCGTGCTGACGGGCATACTGGCGGAAGACCCGCAGTCGACGCGAGCGGCGCGGATCGAGATCTACCGGCAGTTCATCCGGGAGCTGGATGGGGGTGGCGAGAAGCTGTCGAACTCCATCAGCGAGGTGGATGTGTCTAACCCCGAGGATATGAAGGCGCTGGTCGCCAGCGGCGGGACTGACATTCTGGTGCACTTTGGCGACTCGGATTTTCTGGCTCGATACAAAGAGTTTGAAGAGCACATGCCCGGTTGGAAGCAGCAGTACCCCAGGCTGGCGTCGGCGGATATGCGCTATGAGGGGCAGATTGTGCTGGAGATGCAGCCGGGGACAACGGCACCGGGGACGGCGGCTACCGATGCGAAGCCGAACGCGGCGGCGATACCGGGCACACCGGCGAAAGCGGCTGTGAAGGCTGAGGCAACGGCGCAGCCGGCCAAGCCCGTCGCCAAGCCGGTGGTGAAGGCGGCTGGGAAGCCCGTTGCGAAGCCGGTTTTGAAACCGGCACATGCTGAGGTCAAGCCCGATGCGAATGCAAAGATGTTTGCAGCGCTGGCGGCAGCGCACAAAGCCAGCCAAAGTAATGCGGGGACGACGCCATGAACATCCGCACCGACAACCTGATTACGGTGCTGGACGCGGGCAGCGCGAAGATCTGCGTGCTGGTGGCGGAGATGAACGACGGTGTGCTGCGATATCGCGGACACGGCGTGGAGGTGGCGCGCGGGATGCGGCGCGGGTTGATCTCCGACCTGCGCCCTGCAACGGACGCCATCAACGCGGCTGCGCTGGCAGCCGAGAAGGCGGCAAAGGCTCCGATTGAGACAGCGGTGGTCGGCATCGGCGGGCACCACATTCGCGGACTGAACTCCGAGGGCGGCATCAGCATGGGCAGCCGTATGAAGGAGATTACGAAGGAGGATGTGCGCGCCGCCATCGACCGGGCGCGGTCGGTCGAGATCGCGTCGGACCGCGAGGTGCTGCACCTGCTGCCGCAGCAGTTCATTCTGGACAAGCAGGACGGCATCCATGATCCAGTGGGAATGGTGGGTACGCAACTGGAGGTAAACCTGCACATGTCCACCTGCTCCGGCAGTGCGTCGCAGAGCGTGGTGACGTGCGCGAACAAGGCCGGCCTGGAGGTGGTGGACGTGGTGTACGAGGGGTTGGCGGCGGCGGAGGCGGTGCTCTCGGCCGATGAGCGTGAGCTAGGCGTGTGCCTTGCGGATATCGGGTCGCACTCGACCGAACTGGTGGTGTACTACATGGGCTCGGTGGCGCATACCTCGGTGCTGCCTATCGGTGGCGACCACTTTACCAACGACCTCGCCGTGGGCCTGCACGTGAGCGTGGAAGAGGCCGAGCAGTTGAAGCGGCTGCACGGCAACTGCGTGGTTACCGCCGTGCCCCAGCTCGCGGAGATTGAGATTGGTGGAGACCTCGCCACCGGCGGGCAGCCCGCGCAGACGGTGCGGCAGCGCTTTCTGGCGGAGATACTGGAGCCCCGCGCGCGGGAGATGATGACCATGCTCCGCGACAACCTGCGCGAGGGCGGCGTGCTGGAGGCGATGGGAGCGGGCTGCGTCTTTACCGGCGGCGGCGCGTTGCTGGCGGGTCTGCTGGACAACGCCGAGAGCCTGCTCCGCGTGCCCGCGCGCGTCGGCTACCCGGTGCCGTTGAGCCGGATGCCGGTGGAGCTGGCGCGACCGGAGTTCGCAGCGGCCATCGGGCTGCTGCTGTACACGCACCGCACCCAGGCCCGCAAGGCGAGCGAGGAGCAGGGCTTGCAGCAGAAGTTGAGGTCGATCTTTGCGGGGAGTTTCTAGCGGCAGGTGCCGCAGAGGCAAATACGGGGTTCCTTCGCCTACGGCTCAGGATGACGGCGAAAAACGGTGCGGATGGGCCGAGGATGGGGCTGAGACGGTAGACTGATGAATATGAGATTGGGCAAGGTTTTGGCAGTCGCTCTTCTGGGTCTGGGGTGCGGATTTGCGGCACAGGCGCAGGTGGGCATTTATGGACTTTTTTCGGCGACCGGCTTTACCGGCGTGCAGTGCTATTCGGTCGCGCCGACGCCATGCTCCAACGGCTCGCGCGGCGGCACCAATGTGGCCGGCGTGGTCAGCGGCGGTGGCACCGGCAGCGTGAACCCGACGGGACTTTCAGGTGGTGTGTACTACGACTTCAAGAGCATCGGACCGGTGCGGCTGGGCGTGGACCTGCGCGGCGGCAACAACCATGCGAACAAGTCGGCGGTGAGCTCGGCGGGCGGGGACAACATCACCGGTGGGAGCTACTTTCTGGGCGGGGTGCGAGGATCCATCCATACACCGATCTCGTGGCTCAGACCCTATGCGCAGGTCTCGGCAGGGTATGCGCACAGCGACGCGACTGAGCCGATTGTGGCGGGCACGGTGGCTGCGCCGAATCCGCCGCGAGCGTATGACAATTTCCTGCAGTATGAGGGATTCGTGGGTGCGGACATCCACGTGCTGCCGATTGTGGACCTGCGGGCGATTGAACTGGGCATCGGCAACATGAGCCGCATCGGCTCGGGCTCGGGGACGAGCTCGGTGGGTGTGCGCTCCATCGGCGTCGGCGTGGTTTTGCGGCTTCCGTAGTTTAAAAGGGAAGGGCATTGACCAGAAGCGTAGACGTTGGCGCGAGTGCCATTCGGGGCATCAACGGAGTTTAAGGTTATCGAGGCAGGTTCCCACACCGCGGGATTTCGCGACGTGCGCCACGATGGTCGTAGCAGAATGAAGAGAGGCAAATGGCATTTGCCTGAGGAGAGTTGTGCATGTCGAACCAGCCCGAAGACGCGTTGCGCATTCACTATCACGACGAGACGCAGCGCAGCGCGCGCATCAAGGTAATCGGTGTGGGCGGCGGAGGCAACAACGCCGTGAACCGCATGATCGCAGCGGGCGTGGAGGGCGTGGAGTTTATTGCGGCAAATACGGACGCGCAGGCGCTGGAGCAATCGAACGCGCCGGTGAAGTTGCAGCTCGGTGTGAAGTTGACCAGCGGGCTGGGCGCGGGAGCGAACCCCGATATCGGCCGGCGGGCGGCGCTCGAGGATTCCGACAAAATTATCGAGGCGCTCGAGGGCGCCGATATGGTGTTCGTAACCGCTGGGCTGGGCGGCGGCACGGGCACGGGCGCGGCACCAGTGATTGCGTCGCTCGCCAGTGAGATGGGCGCGCTCACCGTTGCCGTGGTCACGCGGCCGTTCGCCTTCGAAGGCAAGCGGCGCACGCTGCAAGCTGAGCGCGGGATGCAGGAGCTGCTGGAGAGCGTGGACACGCTGATCGTGATTCCCAATGAAAAGCTGCTGGCGGTGGCGAAGGACGCCGGGTTCTTCGAGAGCTTTCGCATCGCCGACGACGTGCTACGCCAGGGCGTGCAAGGAATCTCCGATATCATCACCATCCCCGGCGTGATTAACCGCGACTTCGCCGACGTGAAGGTGACGATGGCGGGCATGGGCTACGCCGTAATGGGGACAGCGGTGCGCAGCGGCAAGGACGGCGCGCGAGAAGCGGCGATGGCCGCGATGGCCAGTCCGCTGCTGGAGGCCGGAGCGATCGATGGAGCTCGCGGCATCCTGATCAACATTACAGGGTCCAGCAAGCTGAAGTTGAGCGAGGTGAATGAGGCTTCGTCCATTATTCAGAGCGCGGCGCACGAGGACGCCAACATCATCTTCGGTGCCGTGCAGGACGAAAAGATGGGCGATGAAGTGAAGATTACCGTGATTGCAACCGGGTTCCGCGCGGATATGCCGGCGCGGCGGGAGAGGATGCTCTCCGGTGCGGCACTGCCCACGCTGCAGAGCTCGCCGCTACGCATCGCAGCGCAACCGCCGGTATTTGCCAGCCAGGCGCTGAGTCCGGCGGCGGCCGCACCGCTGTTCGCCTCCGAAGTGCAGCCCGTGGAGGTAGTGAGCGCGATCCTGCCGCATCCGGCGGATGAAGTTGTGGCGGCGGCAGAAGATGAGGCAGTCGAGGCTGTGGCGAGCCAGCCGACGTCGAGCTACTACGAGACGGCGCGGCAACAGGCACGCAGCGAAGCTAATAGCGAGACTCGTGGGCTGGCGCTGTTTGACGAAGCCGAATCTGAGGCCCCAGCGGTTCAGTTCGAGGCGCCGGCGGCGTATGCACCGATTGCTCCGGAGCCGCCCGCCGAGCTGGTGCCGGTAAAGGCTTCGGTCTTCGACGACGATTTCTTTCGCCAGCCGCGCGCGCACGAGGTAGCGGCAAACGGCATCGAAGAAGAGAGGGGCCATGCGGCGTGGCCGGAGGCGCGCGTTCCTTCCTTTGCCGGATACGCGGGTGAAGCCGAGGCAACCGATGAGTTGGAGATTCCAGCGTTTTTGCGGCACCGGCGCTAAGCGTAGAGGATAAGATAGAGAAACACACTAGACAGAGGGCCCATGGGACGCGTATCGAGACAACTCGCGATGGTATTGCTGTTGGGCGCGGGCATGGCCTGCGCCGCGACGACGGCACGGCATGTAGCCAAGGTGAAGGGACATGCAACCATCGCCCACGGCGCGGGCGTGCATCACCATGCAGCTATAGGACACGTGGTGGCGCGCGGGCGCACGCTGCACAGTCATGCCAGCTTGCGCGTGGTCCGGGGGCGCAAGGCGCATCGTTATGTTGAGCGTTTTACCGGCAACAGCTTTGTCGACGATGTTACGGCCGGCGATGTCGCCGCTGGCGAGGATCCGGTGGTGCGCGCGGCGGCGATTGAGGCCCTGGGCAACATGAACGGCACCGCACTGGCGATTGATCCTTCGAGTGGTCGCATCCTGGCGATGGTGAACCAGCGTCTGGCGCTGAGCGCGGGAGCGGAGCCCTGTTCGACGATCAAGGTCGCGGTGGCGTTGGCGGCTCTGAAGGAAGGCCTGGTCAAGTCCGACACGCCGGTAAACCTGGGCGGGCACTACTCGCTGGACCTGACCCACGCGCTGGCCAAGAGTGTGAACCTGTACTTTGAGGTGCTGGGGCGCGCGATGGGATTTGAGCGCGTGAAGCACTACGCGAATGAGTTTGGGCTGGGAGAACTGGCGGGATACAACATTCCCGGCGAGCAGTTGGGCGTGTATCCCGATACAGAGCTATCGCAGGCCTCGGGCGGGGTGGGCCGGATGTGCTCGTTCGGAGAGAGCATTCGCATGACGCCGCTGCAGTTGGGCGCGCTGGTCAGCGCCGTCGCCAATGGTGGAACGCTGTACTACTTGCAACATCCGGAGTCGCAGGCGGACGCAGCGGCGTTCGTGCCCAAGGTGAAGCGACTGCTCGACATCCAGGATGTGATCCCGCAGATATTGCCGGGCATGCAGGGAGCGGTGGACTTCTCAAACGGCACGGCGCGCTCTTTGCGGACAAACTTCGTGTCGTTCCCGGTCTTCGGCAAGACCGGCACCTGCTCAGACAACGGGACACGCTTCGGCTGGTTCGTCAGCTATGGCGATGCGCCCACCGGACGCATTGTGACGGTGATCTTCCTGAACGGCAACCGCGAGGTCTACGGACCCAAGGCCGCCGAACTGACGGGAGCGTTCTACCGCGCTATGTATGAGCGAAACTACTTTGCACCGAAGACCCAAAACGCGGCGCAAAGCGGCGGCGGACGGTGAGCAGTTGTTAGTTTTAAGTTCTTAGTTGTTCGCAGAGGCTCGAGACTGAGCGTGTCGATGCCGACGAAATGCTAACAGCTAACGACTGAGAGCTGAGAACTGGTCCGATGAAGATTCTTACAGCAGAAGAGATGGGCGCGGCGGACCGGCGGTCGATCGAGGCCGGTGTGCCGGTGCGCGCACTCATGCGCGATGCGGGAGGGGCGGTGGCGCGCTTCTGCCTGGGTCATTTTCGCGATGAGGGGCTGGTGGTGGTGTTGTGCGGCAAGGGGAACAATGGCGGCGACGGCATGGTCGCGGCGATGCACCTGGCAGGTGCGGGACGCAGCGTGCGCATGGTGCTGCTCGGTGCGGCTGGCGACCTGAAGGGTGAGGCGGCGAGCGCGTTCGCCGTCGCCCGAGCAACGCAGGCGAGCATGGATCTGCGCGAGATCGCCAATGAGAACCAGCTACACGCGGCGTTGGAAGGCGCGATGCTTGTCTTAGACGCGGTGGTGGGCACGGGGTTTAAGCCGCCACTGCGGGGGCTGGCGACAATCGCGCGGGACCTGCTGGCGAAGAGCAGCGCGCCAGTGGTGGCCGTCGATCTGCCGAGCGGATGGGACGCGGACTCGATGGAACAGAGCGCCGACGGTGCGTTCCGCGCCGATGCCGTGGTGACCTTTACCGCGCCGAAGCTGGCGCACGTCTTCGGACATCTCACACCGGGCAAAAGTTTTGGGCCGGTGGTGGTGGCGCCTATTGGTACTCCGGAGACAGCGGTCCAGTCGGAGACGAGACTGCACTGGGGAGGCGCGGCGAAGGCTCTGATGGAGACGCCGCGCGACATCAACGGCAACAAGGGCAAGTTCGGACACGTTCTGCTGGTGGGCGGAGCCTTCGGTAAGGCGGGAGCACCGTCGATGGCCAGCCTGGCAGCGATGCGAGCCGGCGCAGGGCTGGTGACCGCCGCGGTACCGCGCGAAATACTTCCTATTGTGGCCGCTGTCGCTCCCGAATTGATGCTGACGCCGCTGGTTACCGAGGGGTCGGGTGGAGTCTCGCTGGATGTCTTGGACGACGACCCGCTGACGCAGCTGCTGAAGGGCATTACTGTGGTCGGCATCGGGCCCGGACTGGGGCAAGAGGGGACGACGCCGGAGTGGGTGCGGACCTTCGTGGAGCGCGTGACGCTTCCCATGGTCATCGACGCGGACGCGCTGAATGCACTGGCCGGGCATACGGCGCTGTTGAAGAGCGCGGCAAAAAGCGGCAAGCGCACCATCGTACTGACGCCGCATCCCGGTGAGATGGCCCGGCTTACCGGGTTGACGGTGAAGCAGGTGGAGTCCGACCGTGTGGGACTGGCGCGCAGCTTTGCCACATCCAACGGCGTCACGCTGGTGCTGAAGGGTTGGCGCACGCTGGTGGCGCATCCTGGTGGGCGCATCGCCGTGAATACCACCGGCAACCCCGCGATGGCCAAGGGTGGCAGCGGCGATATCCTGACCGGGATTGTGGCGGCGATGCTGGCGCAGTATGGCGACGAGAAAAAGGGCGGCGATGTGGCGCTGGCAGTGGAGGCTGCGGTGTTTCTGCATGGCCTTGCGGGAGACTTTGCCACGCTGGCGCAGGACGAACATACGGTCCTGGCGACGGACACCGTAGGGCATCTGTGGCAGGCGTTTCGCGCGCGTATGGCGGATGCGGATGGGATGACGTGGATTGCGGGGACGGCAGCGCAATGAAGGAGTGGACGCGCGAGAAACGGCTGCGCACCCGCAGCGAAAACGGCACACTGGCCCTCGGCGAGATGCTGACTGAGCTGTTGCTGGCGCCGAAACTCGTAGTCGTGCGTGGCGAACTGGGTATGGGCAAGACCACGCTGGTGAAGGGGATGGCTGCGGCGCTGGGGGCTGATGCCGGCGAGGTGACCAGCCCGACCTTCACGCTAGTACACGAGTACAAGGGACGCAAGACGCGGCTGGTGCACCTCGATCTCTACCGGCTGGAGAGTGAGCACGAACTGGAGGGCGTCGGACTATGGGAGATGGTTGAGGCACCCGACGCCCTGGTCATGGTGGAGTGGGGCGACAAGTTCGCAAGTGTGATGGAGCGGGCTGACGCGGAGATCGTAATCACGCCAGGCGAGGTAGAGAACGAGCGTCTGCTCTATGTGCAGTGGAGATAGCGGGCAGAGTGGGGTCTTTGCAGGTAGGGGCCGCGAGTTTGTGAGCTATGAGCAAAGCGAAAGGCCGCGACGGGGAGGTCGCGGCCTTTGCGGTTGTGTGCTGTGCTTAGCGGGTGCGCCAGTTGCTGTTGGTGCGGGCACGGATCCCGATGAAGCTGGGGGTGAAGACGGTCAGGGCAAGTGCAGAAACGATCAATAGTGAGTACATACGTGAATCTCCTGTGGCGCACGCAGTATGACCGCGGCGCAGAACCCAAAAGTGGGGTTGTCGGTGGTGTGTCATCAGTGCAGGCGGTGATGAGGTCTTGACTCAGCCGTCACGATCACTGGCTTACTGGTTGTGGCCCGTTGCCGGAAAGCCCGCGAAAGTTTGCGCTGAACTTTTTGAACACCGGCGGCTCACGAATCCATAAAACGTCTTACGAGATAGGATGAGCGAAAGTTCCGTTGGATGCAACTTTTATCGAAGCACCCGTTCGCTATTCGAACCGACCTTCAAGTTTGGCTGGAATTTCCAGCCTCTCCTGCGTCTGAAGGGTATACGGGGCCCAGACGGGATTCGTTCCAGAAAATCTGAAATAAAAAGTTGCGGCGGAGAGGGGATCACTCTTGCCTAGTGCCGCGGCCCACAAATCGATAGATAGCGCAGAGTTCGTCGCCAGTGGAGCCGTACTCCTTTTGCTGGGCGATAGCTGCCAGGTCAGCAAGGTGGTCTGCTGATGTCATGGCGACTGGGCCCATCCACAGACGTCGGAAGGCAGGATGACGGTCGAGCAGCGATCCGTGCTCGGCGTTGGCGTAGAGCAGATCAAAGGGCTGGGGAGAAGCAGTGAGGCTGCGCTCGACGTGCTGTAGGAAGCGTCGCAGCACGGTGCGCTCGAAGGGATGGAAGAGGAAGGCGACGGTGGGCGCTGCGGGCAGCGGATGCAGCGTAGCGTCGGCCAGGTGCAACGAGAGCGGAGCGAGCGGGTTGGCGGCTGGGTCGCGCTGCCAGAGATCGAGGTTGGCCTGAGCGATGGCGGCGAGCGCGGGGTTGAGCTCCACCCCTTCTACGCGCAGGAAGGGGTACTGCGAGGCCAGCAGCATGGCCCGACCCTTGCCCGCCCCTACGTCAAGGAAGACGGTGCGGGCGATCGGCGCGGGGGGAGGGGTTTGCAGCCAGAGGTCGAGCAGACCGCCCAGGATGCTGGGTGCAACGCCGTAGTAAGCGGTAAGCTCCTCGACCTTAGCGGCCGTGCCGCGCGCTATGACCTTGCCGGAGAGCAGACCTGAGGTGTCCGTGCCGTGGAGCGAGTCGAAAGGGTGGACCGCGGGCTGGGTTTTGAGCTTCCTGCTGGGCATCGGATTCGAGGATAGCGTGAAACGGCGAACGTAAAGGCCGCGAAGGCGCGGAGGGATCAAAGCATAGGAAAGAGCGCGGGCAGCCGGGTCACGGTGACCCGGGTGATGGCCGCAACGCCGAGCAGGCGATTTTCAATCTGCGCGGCGAGCTGGGCGTTCGCGGCCTCGTCGCTGCCGGGGGAGAGTATTGTGATCTGCGCGTGGAATCGGAGAGGTACACCTGCAATTCCTGCGCCGGGAGCTTCATCATCGCGGCTGAGCTTCGCGGAGCGGAGCAGTCCAGCGTCCACGATATTGCGCCGCGCCACGCCGGGCTCGTAGCAGTCGCGGAGAAGGCTGAGAAGCTCGTCGTCCGTCATGGGGTGCTGGTGTCGAAGTGGAGCTTCACACAGCCGTCGAGATGTCGTTGGCTGCGCTGCTTCCATGCAGGGTCTACGGAGGGATGCAGTGTGCCTTGGCGGTAGAACTCCAGCCAGGTGAGGCAGCCCTTGAGATCGGCGCTGGGTGCAGCGTGGACCTGAGCTTGCAGCGCGGTCATGGCCGGCTGAAAGTCGGGCTCCGGGGCGTCGCGGAGGGATGCGGCGTGGTCGAACGCCGTCCAGGCAGGGCTCTGTAGCGGGGGTTCGGTGGTGACGATAGGCGCCGGCCCGGGCGTGACATGGGGTTGCGTCTGGCGATGGCGCACGATGTTGAAGACGAAGAGGCCGATGATCACGGCGAGCAGGACGTAATGGCGGGGACGGAGCTGCATACAGTATGTAGAGGATAGAGCGTAGAAGGTAGAGAAGACAAAAAAGGTCAACAACAAAAGCTTTAACGCAAAGGCGCGGAGAAAGACGGTGCGGTATTAGTGGGTGCGGTTGACAAGGTAGTGGGCGAGCGAGATGAGCGGGTCGGCGGCGTCGCCGAATCCGCCTCCGAAGTCGCCATCACCCGTAGCACTAAGCGCAGCGAAAGCGTCAGCTATGAGTTGGGCGGCATCGTGTTTCGACTGTTCGATGCCGAAGACGGCCGGCCAAGTGGCTTTGTCGCTGGCAGTATCCTTGCCGGCGGTCTTGCCGAGCTGCTCGGAGGACTGGGTCACGTCGAGGATGTCGTCGACGATCTGGAAGGCGAGGCCGGCCTTTTCACCGAAGGTGCGGAGGCGCGCGATGGCGTCGATCTCCGTTCCGAATTCCGGGCCTAGGACGGAGTTACTTGAACCGTAACCATGCGCGAGGCAATGACCAAGGCCGAGGAGACCGCCGCAGACAATAGAAGTGGTAATGAGCGCGCCGGTCTTGGCACGATGAATGCGTTCGACGAGTTCGGCCGTAGGCTTGTGGCCTTCGGACTCGATGTCGACGACCTGGCCGCCGATCATGCCGGGTGGAAGCTTGCCGCCCACGCCGGTGCCGATGGCGAGCGAGAACTCGCGCAGTATCTCGACGATGGTTGCTGGCGGCGCGGACAGATGTGCGATGGTCTGGAAGGCAAGGGTCTGTAGTGCGTCTCCGGCGAGGATGGCGATGGCTTCCCCGAAGACGACGTGGCAGGTGGGCTGTCCGCGGCGCAGGTCGTCGTTGTCCAGCGCGGGCAGGTCGTCGTGGATGAGCGAGTAGGTGTGGACCATCTCGATGGCCGCACCGAGTTCAGTGGCGCCGGGCGGCAAAGTTCCGGCGACCATGCGCGCGGCCTCCATGCAGAGAATGGGCCGCAGGCGCTTGCCGCCGGCGAAGGTACTGTGTCGCATTGCCCGGTGGATGGAGTGTGGTTCGGTGGTGGCGGAGGGCAGCAGGCGCTCCAGCGCGGCATCGGCCAGGGCGGCGCCGGAGTGGAGCAGCGCGGTGACATCAGTGTGTGGGAAAGTCTGCACAGCTTTCATGGGTTCAGATTGATTCTACGTGAGCGTAAGGTGAGACCGAACACCAGCAGTCCGCAGCCGCTGAGCGCCCAGCCGAACATCTGGTCGCGGGTCGTACGCCAGCGGATGTCGATGGTGGATGGCCCGGCGGGAAGCGCGAAGGCCAGCAGGCCGTCGTCTCGTTGGATATGCGCTGGGTGGTAGGGATCAATCTCATGCTGGCGGCTTACTGTGACAAACCAATCGGGGTAGTCGCGCAGGTTGAGTACTATGTCTTCGGGCTGCGGCAGGTTGAGCTCGAGATGATGCGGCGCGGGTGTTGAGACGGTCTGGCTGAGTGGAGGCTCCTCGTCATCGTTCATCAATGAGGGATTCAGTTCGGCGGCGGTGGGTCGGGTTCCGGGCGCCTGCGCTGTGGGCGTTGAGGCGAGCCAATAGCCGGGATTGCCGGTGCGCAGCACGTCGTTGTCGGCATGGAGCGGAGTGTATTCGTCGGTGGGCATCACACCGTGGTGAGTGGCGACAATGGAATCGATGAAGCCCGGCGTGTCGGGCGGGTCGCAGCCCTGGGCATAGAGCCGATAGCCGACGTAGGAGAGCAGCAAGGGTAGGATCAGGCCGGCAGCCACCGTCCCACGACCTATGCCGTGATGAAGTCGCCCTTTGGATGGGGTACCCAAGCCCAGGGAGTCGAACAGCAAAGCAACGCCGAGTCCTAGAACTGCGGAGAGTATGGTGAGCAGCCGCCACGGAAACTGGAGGAAAGCGAGCTCGGGAACATGACTCCAAAGCGGCGTGGAGAGCGGCACGAGCAGGAACGCAATCAGCACGGTGAGAAGGACGAGCGTGGTG
>Ga0302319_10012422_pt1 | contig 16066 bp, 17 predicted proteins | sample Bog_T0_2_FD_203319 | JGI IMG/M metagenome (GOLD analysis project Ga0302319, IMG submission 203319) | Peat permafrost microbial communities from Stordalen Mire near Abisko, Sweden - Bog_T0_2 | ecosystem: Environmental > Terrestrial > Soil > Wetlands > Peat | place: Sweden: Abisko, Stordalen Mire...
TCGTCGTGATCATGGCTTCGACGCTCACGCGCCGTAACGCCGAGATCAGCCTGAAGGCGCTCTCGCTCGGCGCCGCCGACTATATCCCAAAGCCCGCGGCCGCCAGCGAAGTCACCGGCGCGGTTACTTTCCGCCGCGACCTGATCGAGAAAATTCGCCAGCTCGGTCTGCGCTCCAAGCGCATGCGGTTTGTCAGCACGCGGGCGGCAGCGCCTCAGGCCAAGGCTGAGGCTAAACCGCGGCTGGCTGTTCTTGAATCGCATAATCCGCCGATCGTGCTGCGGGCTATGCCTGCGACGCCACCTTGCGTGCTGGTGATCGGCGCCTCGACCGGAGGCCCGCAGGCGCTCAACACGATTGTGGCGCAGATCGCCGGCGTTTTGGAACGCGCGCCGGTCCTAATCACCCAGCACATGCCGCCGACTTTTACCGCGATCCTGGCCGAGCATCTGGCCGGCCTTGCCAAGCGCCCGGTACGCGAAGCGGTGGACGGCGAGGACATCAATGCCGGCACGATTTATCTGGCGCCCGGCGGCAAGCATTTGAAGGTCGGGCGCCGCGACGGCATCGCCGTAGTCGCAATCGACGACGGACCGCCGGTCAATTTCTGCAAACCGTCGGTCGATCCGATGTTTTCTTCCGCCGCCGCGGTTTGGGGGCCCAAGGTCCTGGCGCTAGTACTCACCGGAATGGGTGCCGACGGCTTGCGCGGCGCGCAGGAGATTGTTGCCGCCGGCGGCAGCGTGATAGCGCAGGATGAAGCCTCCAGCGTGGTCTGGGGCATGCCCGGGCAGGTCGCGAATGGCGGATTATGTTCGGCCGTATTGCCGCTGGGCGAGATCGCCCCCCAACTCAAGCGCCTGTTCGCGGGAGAAAAACCGTGACCCCGCAGGATTTCGATTATCTGCGCCAATTATTGCGCGCCCGCTCCGGCCTCGTGCTGTCGGCTGAGAAGCAGTATCTCGCCGAAAGCCGGCTTCTACCGGTCGCGCGCCGTCACGGCCTCACCACGCTCACCGAACTCATCGGCCGGCTCAAAGCAGCGACCACCGCGCCGCTCACCGCCGAAGTGGTCGAGGCCATGACCACCAACGAGACTTTCTTTTTCCGCGACAAACTGCCGTTCGACCATTTCCGCGACACTGTTTTGCCGGCGCTGATCGAGGCGCGCGCGCGCGAAAAGCGCATTCGCATCTGGTGCACCGCCGCCTCTACCGGCCAGGAACCTTATTCGCTGGCCATGACGATCAAAGGCCTGGGCGCCAAGCTCGCCGGCTATCGCATCGAGATTCTCGGCACCGATATTTCCGGCGACGTGCTGGAACGCGCCAAGGCGGGCCTCTACAGCCAGTTCGAAGTGCAGCGCGGCTTGCCAATCCAATTGCTGGTGAAATTCTTCAGCCAGGTCGGCGAGACCTGGCAGATTGCGCCGGAAATCCGCGCCATGGTGCAGTTCCGCCCGCTCAATCTGCTCAAGGATTTCTCGACATTAGGCAGTTTCGACATGGTGTTCTGTCGCAACGTGCTGATCTATTTCGACCAGGAGACCAAGATCGCCGTGCTCAATCGGCTGGCGCGCCAGATGCCGGACGACGGCTTCCTGGCGCTCGGCGCCGCCGAGACCGTGGTGGGTCTGACCGACGCGTTCAAGCCGCTGAGCGACAAACGGGGGCTTTATTTGCGCAACCCGCAGAAAGCTGCCCGCGCCGCCGACAGCAATGTGCTGAAATTCGCGGCGAAGGCGTAGTTTTTACCGCGCCGGCTTAGGCGCTCATCCAAACGATCAATCGCAGACGCGCACGTTGCGCACATGCAGACGGCCGTAGCGGTCTTCCCAATCGCGCCGCTCGATACGGCATTCACGATAGCCAGTGCGATAATAACCGTCATCGCGATTCATTTGCGAGCCGACAATAGCTCCGACCGCCAGGCCGCCGATGACGCCGGCGGCGATCTCGCCACCACGGGCTTCGGCAGGCTTCGGCGTGAACGTGGCCGCCAGCGTCAAGGCGGAAACGGCAACAACCGCAATGATCTTCAACATAGCTCTCTCCATCGGTTTGGATTTATTTTTGGACGAATTAATCGATGATCTGAACGATGACGCGCGTCTGCGGATCGACCAGCACGGCGTGGTCGTTCACGTAGGCATAGCGATAGCCCTGAATGTGGTATTCGCCGGGAATGTCGTAATAGGTCACGCCGGTTTCCGGCAGTACGGCGCCGACGATGAATGGGTCGCTGTAGGCGTAAGACGGCAGCCGTTCATTCACGACGTAGGTGCGAAAGCGCGGGCGATCGTCGACGCCGAGAATACCGCCGACCGTGCCGGCCACCGCGCCAAGCGTGCCGCCGACGACCGCGCCAAGCGGACCGGCGTCGCGTTCGCCCTGGCGCGCGCCTTCTTGAGCGCCACGCACGGTGCCTTGCGCCTGCGCCGTCAACGGAACTGCCAGTGCGGCGAGAAGAATGATCGAACCAAGAAACTTGGTTTGCATGGTCGCTCCATATCGTTCGGGAATTCCAACCGCCCGAGGCTGGACCGCAGATCAACCCGCTGCCCGGCCGAAGGTTCCGTGATCGGGAACTATGTGCGCGCTACCCGCCGGTAAGCTGCCGCTCTGAATGGAACGAGGGAACAAAGCGCGCGCGCCCGGCTTGATACTGCGCAGGCCCGCATCTCTTGCGGGCGTCTTGTCACGGCGTCAGGCGATTTAAGGATTGATAATGCTGATTTTTGAGATCGCCGGCGGCGTATTTATTCTGCTGTTTTTGGCCGCGGCGATGACAGGCATCGGCTGAGCGGCGTTTTGCGCCGAGCGCCCTGCGTCAATACTCGCCTCAGACCAGCCATCCCATCGCAGCGCCGACGAGGACGATAACGCCAAGCGCGAAGCGATAGACCACGAACGGCCAGGTCGAGAAATTCTGCAAGAACCGCATCAGCCCCCAAATGGCGAAAAACGCGGAAATCGACGCCACAAAGAGCCCCAAAATCAAGATCGACCAGCCGTGACTGTCGAGATGAATTTTGTGAAGCTCCCACATCTCCTTCAAGCCGGCCAAGGCGATCGCCGGCAACCCCAGTAGAAACGATAGACGCGCCGCCTCATCGCGCTTGAAACCGAGCGCCAGCGCCGCCGTTAAGGTCGAGCCCGAACGCGATACACCGGGAATGAGCGCTCCAACCTGCGCCAGGCCCACCAGCATGGCATCGACAAACGTAGCCTTGTCGATCGTACGCCTGTGACGCGCGCTAAGTTCTGCAATCCCCAGAAGAACTGCCATCGCCACACAGGCCCAGCCGATCACGCTGATACTGCGAAGCGGCGACGTGCAGGTGTTCAAGAGTTTGGCGAGCAAAAGCCCGGCGACGCCGATGGGAATCGTCGCCAAAACGATCCATGCGCTAAAGCGCAAATACCGGTCTTGGAATTGTCCGCCGGCAACGGCTTTGACGGAATTTACAGCCAGATCGCGCACGTCGGTCCAAAAATAACTCACGACCGCGGCCAAGGCCGCCAACTGCATCGCGGCCGAAAAGGCAGAACCGGGATCCTGCCATCCCAGCAGCGCCGGCACCAAACGCATATGCGCCGTCGAGGAGATCGGCAGTAGTTCGGTGATGCCTTGCACGACGCCCAGCACCGCGACCTTGGCATAGCCCAGCGCGGCAAACCCGGTATCGATGCCTTGCGTGCAGACGTCAGCCATTGGGTGTCGATCTTTCCTGTACGGCCTGAATTAAAGCCACGCCTTGCAGCGCATGTTTTTACGGCATTTTTAGACGAATCATTCGGCTTCGGCGGCATATTAGCCTGATGCGGGGCGCTGCCGAGAAACGTGTTCGGCGATAAATCCGAGCGAGATTCGAATGATGTTCAAGAAAGCCGTCTTGACACTCGCCATGGCCTTGTCGCTCTGTCGAACCGCCGCGGCAGCCGAATGGCAATATTGCCTCGCGCCATCGAATGAAGAACACAAAATATATTTCTCCGGCGCCTTCGCCACCAATGCCGGCGTCGGCAGCGCCGACAGCTCGTTCGAGCAAGCCTTGATCCAGGCGCGGCTGAGCCACGATGAAGTGCAATGTCCGCGGGCCGATACCGAGAATTCCATCTTGGCCATGATGCAGGACGCGGTTGCCTATAATCAAAAAATTGGCCGGAAGGTTGTCTATGTGCGCTGGGAACCGGGCCGATAAGATCGCCAGCGACGCTGGCATGCAGGCAAGCGTCATCGCCCGTGTTTTTGGCGGCCCCGGGCAGGCCGTATTCCCAACTTGCATTCCCAGTCCGCCCCCGAAAGCCGAGGGCGCGCGGAACGCCGGGGTCCACAACGGACCCACGGACCTCGACGCCTCGCGGTATCGAGGCTTACCGAAGTCCGAATAGCCGCAAGTCCGCTGGTTTCCCGGCGTCCCGCGCGCGGTGTTTCTAGGTTTGCTCCGCGTTGGTCTCGGTGGGTGACCCGTTCGTCCGCTGCGCCCGTTACAGACGCCACGACGCTCCACCGGCAGGCCCCGGCCACTCGGCCGCATGCGCTGACAAGCATGCAGATCGGCCTAACGGGCCGTCAGGGGGGCCCTAGCGTGCGGCAGCACGCCGGACCGAACGCGGCTTGGACCGCCGGCGGGGAATTCTGCGTCGCATCTCCAACGCCCCCAACCGGCCACCGCTCCCCGCCTCAGCATCTGGAGTGCTGATCAAACGCCCCTCGGTAGAAGAGGCGGGATGGGTGGAATATAGACCTAGAAAAGGATTAAAGTCAAGACGCCAGGGAGATTATTTTCAGCCATATTGTATGTGCAATTTGTATGCACATATTGTAAGATGATGTATGGAGTTCGAATGGGACGAGCGCAAACGGGCCCAGCTCATCGCGGAACGCGGGCTCGATTTAATCGCCGCGTATCGGTTCTTCGATGGCCGATCCGTAAGCCATCAAGCAACGCCACGCGGCGGCGAGGAGCGATGGAAGACGACTGCGATCATATAAGGCGTCCACTTCACGCTGGTGTGGTGCTGGCGCGGAGGGAAAGTCCGCTTGATTACAATGAGGCGAGCGCATGAAAAAGAAATCAGGACATATCGTCAGTTACACAGCGACTGAAATGCGCGCCATGAAAAGGCGCGGCGAGTCCAAGTCCGACTGGAAGGCGGCGGCGGCGAAGCCGCTGCCGGACGGCAGCGACCCGGACGACGCCATGGAGGAGATCGACTGGGCGACCGCCGAATTGCCGATGCCGCGCCGCAAGGCGCACATTACACTGCGGTTAGACGCCGACATGCTCGGCTGGTTCCGTGCGCAGGGCAAAGGCTATCAGACGAGGATCAATGCGATTTTGCGGAAGTATTTTGAGCAGCAGGTGAGGTGATGAAGTACGATTTTCAATCGTGAAGGCTTAGTTTTCGTCACTTTCGATTTTCTTCCAAAGATTCTCAAAATCTTCTTGGCCCGCGTCAGCTCCGAGTTCCGTGCGGCCGGAAACTTTACGATACGCGCGTACGATCAATGGCGTTGCTTCGGGATGAGCGGTCGCGTGTATCATAGGAGAATATGTGGCGACATTTTTGCGTCTCGCGCCTCGCACTTTCAAAAAACCCCGGTCTCTCGACCGGGGTGAAGTTGGGGGATGGGCCGTGAAGGCCCGCTCAGTCACGCGCAGGCTACGCTGAAAATGAAAAGGGCGCGGAGTGATCCACGCCCTTTGAGAAACTGTCGGTGCCTTGTCGCTCTGGATTCCGGGTTCGCGCTACGCGCGCCCCGGAATGACAGGGCCCTTTACGCCGGAATTCTTTCTTCCACTTCGCTCGGCTCGCGCAGCACATAGCCGCGGCCCCACACCGTCTCGATGTAGTTCTTGCCGGACGAGGCGTTGGCGAGCTTCTTGCGCAGCTTGCAGATGAAGACGTCGATGATCTTGAGCTCGGGCTCGTCCATGCCGCCATAGAGATGGTTCAAGAACATCTCCTTGGTCAGCGTCGTGCCCTTGCGTAGCGAGAGCAGCTCGAGCATCTGGTATTCTTTGCCGGTCAGGTGCACGCGCTGGCCGCCGACTTCCACCGTCTTGGTGTCGAGGTTGACCACCAGGTCGCCGGTATTGATGACCGACTGGGCATGGCCCTTGGAGCGGCGCACGATCGCGTGAATGCGCGCGATCAGCTCGTCCTTATGGAAAGGCTTGGTCATGTAGTCGTCGGCGCCGAAGCCTAAGCCCTTCACCTTGTCCTCGATGCCGGCCAGGCCGGAAAGGATCAGGATGGGGGTTTTGACCTTGGAAACCCGCAAGGAGCGCAGAACCTCGAAACCCGACATATCGGGCAGGTTCAGGTCCAGGAGGATGATGTCGTAATCGTAGAGCTTGCCGAGATCGACGCCTTCCTCACCCAAATCGGTGGTGTAGACATTGAAACTCTCGGATTTGAGCATCAATTCGATCGATTGAGCGGTCGCGCTGTCGTCTTCGATCAGTAGAACGCGCATGCCAGTCCCCTATCTCGCCGCAGCCGGGCTTAAGGTCAGCGCCGCAAAGGCGGCGAGTGTGAAAAAACGCGGTGGGACAAACCGATTCGACACTATGCGGACATGGTTAACAAAACCTGATTCGCCCATGCAAGCATTCCCTGGCGCGGCTATGCCGAATCGCCGTAAGATGTTGCCGGAGAGTGGTTTTTTGGCCACGGACCGCTTCATGCCCCAGTTGAAGAGCCGGGTATAACCGACTCCAGTGAATCGCCCTTGTTCGTCCTGGCCGAGCGATTCGTTTGCCGTAGTCCCTTGGACGATGACCCAATGATTAACGATGCGGGTAAAGAACCGGTTAATGCCGGGCTTCGGGCGGTAAGCCTAAGGCCAGGTTTACGACTTTTCTCTGTTTCCCTCCCCCCGCGAAGCGGCGGGGAGGGTCGGATCGCATCGCTTGCGATGCGATCCGGGGTGGGGGGTGTTGCTGTTTGCGCCGCGCTTTCATTCCCCCCACCCCTGACCCCTCCCCACCACTCGCAAACGCTCGCGGGGGGAGGGGAAAGACAACGATGAAAGCCAAATCATGAAAGCACTCGCGGAACAAATCGTCGATATCGAAGGCGTCGAGATCTACGGCCGCGTCGCCGGCGTGCGCGGGCTGATGGTCGAAGTGGCGGGACCGATCCACGCCATGTCGGTCGGCGCCAGGCTCAATATCGAGACCGCGCAAGGCTCCGGTATCGCACTGCCTATTCCCTGCGAGGTGGTCGGTTTTGCTGGCGCCCATGCGCTGGCCATGCCGTTCGCGGCGCTCGACGGCGTGCGGCGCGGCTGCCGCGCCGTGGTTGCCGGCAGCGCCGGCGCGGTGCGCCCGTCCGAGCGCTGGTTAGGGCGCGTCATCAACGCCATGGGCGTGCCGATCGACGGCCGCGGCCCGCTACCGGCCGGGCCGGCGCCTTATACCTTCCGCAATTCGCCGCCGCCCGCGCATGCCCGCATGCGGGTCGGCGAGCCGCTTGATCTCGGCGTGCGGGCGCTCAATACGTTTCTCACGGTATGCCGCGGCCAGCGCATGGGCATCTTCTCCGGCTCCGGCGTCGGCAAGTCGGTGCTGTTGTCGATGCTGGCGCGCAACGTGGCGGCCGATGTTTCGGTGATCGGGCTTGTCGGCGAGCGCGGCCGCGAAGTGCAGGAATTCTTGCAAGACGATTTGGGGCCGGCCGGCCTCGCCCGTTCGGTCGTGGTGGTTTCCACTTCCGATGAACCGGCGCTGATGCGCCGCCAGGCGGCTTACCTCACCATGGCGATCGCCGAATATTTCCGCGACCAGGCCAAGGACGTGCTGGTGTTGATGGATTCGGTGACGCGTTTTGCCATGGCGCAGCGTGAGATCGGTCTGTCGGCGGGCGAGCCGCCGACCGCCAAGGGCTATACGCCGACCGTGTTCACCGAACTGCCGCGCCTGCTGGAGCGCGCCGGGCCCGGCACCCAAGCCGGCACCATCACCGGCATTTTTAGCGTGCTGGTGGATGGCGACGACCATAATGAGCCAGTGGCCGACGCCGTGCGCGGCATTCTCGACGGCCACATCGTCATGGAGCGCGCTATCGCCGAGCGCGGCCGCTACCCGGCCATCAACATCCTCAAGTCGATATCGCGCACCATGCCCCGAGCCGCCGACCCGGCTTTTCTCCCGGTCATCAACCGGGCGCGCCAGGTCATGGCGACCTATTCGGACATGGAGGAACTGATCCGGCTCGGCGCCTACCGGGCCGGTTCCAGCACCGAGGTGGACGAGGCGATTGCGCTGCATAAGCCGCTGGAGGGCTTCCTGTCGCAGCTTAAGGAAGAAGCAACTAGTATGGCGGAGGGCTATGCGCGGCTGGAGCAGATCCTGGCCGGCCAGGTGCCGATTGAGCCCTGATTAGGCGAATCTCGCGCCTATTTGGAAACCGAAAACTAACGATATTGGCCCACAGTCGGGTGGTTAGACGTCCGGGACGCCGGCGGGACCATGGTATTGGCTTCCGCGCGTGCGAATTCGGGGCTTCGGGGGAGTATTTAGTCGATGAAGTCACGTGAAACCCTCATCCGCCTGAAGAAATTTCAGGTCGACGAGAAGCGGCGCAAGGTTGCTCAGATCGAGGCCATGATCGCCGAGTTCGACCGGATCGCGTCCGAACTCGACCGCGAGATCAAGCTTGAGCAGGACCGCGCCGGCATCCACGATCCCGCCCATTTCGCCTATCCGACTTACGCCAAGGCGGCGATCGGTCGGCGCGAAAACCTCAAGCGCTCGGCCGACGAACTCAAAGTTCAGATGGACGACGCCAAGGCCGCGCTCGGCGAGGCGTTCGAGGAGCTCAAGAAAGTCGAGATGCTCGATGAGCGCGACCAGCAGCGCGAAAAGGCGGAAGCCAATGCGCGCGAGCAGGCCGAGCTCGATCGCATCGCCGCCATGCGTTTCGCCACCAACGGCGCGCACGCTTAAAATTTAAATTCCGGAATTAAAAAACGGCGCCCGCAACGGGCGCCGTTTTCGTTTTGGGCTGCGTAACTTTTTTGCGTGCGGAGCGTTAGTGAATGGGCACGGCGCAGAGTGGAACAGCGCGTGTTTTCAAATGCGGCAAATGCTTGTCGGATTATTGGCAAATTTTCACGAGGGGGCGCGCGCAAATAAACGGCGCGTACCCATGGATGAAGTTTAACTTCACAAAATCAACACACCGGTGATTACCTAATGCGGGGTGATTGGTTTTCATTGTCGAGGAGTTCCCGATGAAACGCTCGCTCTGTCTTTCATTAGGACTTGCATCAAGTCTTGCGCTTGGCTTGAGCCTGCCGGGCGCCATCGCCGCGCACGCTTCCGACATGCCGGCGCGTGCGCCGGCCTACTACAAGGCGCCACCGGCCGCGCAGAGCTATGACTGGACCGGATTCTATCTTGGCCTCAACGGCGGCTATGCCCGCGGCCGCACCAGCTGGAGCGATCCGGCGGCGGGCACGGATTCGGGACGCTTCAATACCAATGGCGGATTGATCGGCGGACAACTCGGCTACAATTGGCAGACCGGCCCGCTCGTTCTCGGCATCGAAACCGATGGCGACTGGATGAACATCAAGGGCAGCACGGCTGGCGTGGGTACCGTTTGCGCCAACGATGGCGGCGGTTCGTGCCAGACCCAGCAAAGCTGGCTCGGCACCACGCGCGCGCGTGTCGGCTATGCCTTCGATCGCTGGCTGCCTTACATCACCGGCGGCGCCGCCTATGGCAACGTCCAGGCTGTGCAGCCGACCGGCACCAGTACCGACACCAAACTTGGCTGGGCCGCCGGCGCCGGCCTGGAATACGGCATCAACCGTAACTGGAGCGCCAAGGTCGAATATCTCCACATGGACCTCGGCACCGCGACCTTCATGGGCGCGGCGTCGGCAACGCCCACGCTGGCCGTGCCCGTGAAGAACGATCTGGCGCGGGTCGGCATCAATTATCACTGGTGATCCAGGAGGCGATCATGGACATCAAACTGTCGATACTATTTTTGCTGATCGGCGCCATTCTGGCCATGGCGCATTTCACGCGCGGCAATCTGGTAAGAATGAAACGCGACATCGGCCGCCAGCTTGGCGCCCGCGCGGCTCACCGCCGGCGCCACTCTTGAGGGCGGAGGCAAAGCCTATTTCTTGTTCTATTTTTTGCCGCGCATCAGCGCCAATTCGGCGTCAAGCTTTGTAAGCGCAGCTTTAAGCGAGGCGATTTCGGCGCGCGCCGCGGCGGCGTCACGGCCGGCGGCGGCGAGCTTGTCGTTGGTCTCGCGTTTGAGCTTGATCAATTCCTGCTGAAGATATTCGACATTGGCTTGCAGACAGCCGGTACGGCGCTCCATCAATTTCTCGGCGCCGCAGACTTCCATGCCGCGGATATCCTGCGCGGCGGCGGGCGAGGCCAGTAATGCAATCAGGATGAGTGCGCGCATATGCATGGTCAAAACGCCGCCGCCAGATCCTTGGCGCCTGGCGATTGCGACGCTTGGCGCATCTTGCCGTCGATATCGGCTAACAGCGCCGCCACCACGCCACTACGGCGCGCCACCGGATTGCGCTCATAACCCGACTGCTGGAAGAAATTCGCCGTCGGCACTTGCATGCGTAGCTCCGGCGGCATTGTCACCATGTCGATGCCATTGCCGTCGCCGGTGAGATTCATCAGTTCGAGTTCGGCGGCGGTCAGCGGCTTGTCGTAATGCTTGGCGCGCGCGAAACGCACCGAATTGAGCAGCTTCTGCACTTGGAGGATAGGGCCGACGTCACGATCGAGAATGGCGGCGTGAATCCCTAAGCCGCCCGGCGTCGTCTTGGCGAGACGGTCGTGGTCGTTCCAGTTGTCGGGCACGCTGCGGCTAAACGCGATCATGCGCTTGAGCGCCTCGATCTTGCGCTCCAGCGCAATTTTCTCCGGCCCCGACATGGATTTTGATTTTTGCCGGAGTTGGCCAAGGATTCGCCCGCCGGATTCGGCCAGGATCGAAACCGAATTGGTCGACAGCAACTGATTATAGCCGATGGCCGGCGAGATCGCGCGCGGCCTGGTCGCGGACACGCCGGCCTGCATGTCGTAGGTGCCGTTGCCGCCGGTCTCGAAGGCATAGACGCCGACGATCTGGTCGCGCGTCAGACCGGCGGCCAAGGCCGCCTTGGCATAAGCGCGCTTGAAGTCGAGTTCGCTTTGCGGGCGCTCCGGCACGAAACCGAATTGCTCGTCGGCGGCTTTGAGAAAATCCGCCAGCACCGGGATCGGCGCTTTCTCGCCAGGCGAGGGGCCGGGCGGGGCGTTGGAATCGACCGGGCGAGGGGGCCCGGAATAGACCGGCGGCTGGGTGAGCACATAGTCGCCGGCCTGGGTCGGCTCATTGGCGCGACGTTTGGCATTGCGCAGGCGCCGCTTGGCGACGATGGCGTCCCAATAGACGGATGCCACGGCGTCGTAGGCGGCGCGCGCTTGCGTATATTGGGCCAGCTTTGCCTGATGGTCGTCATTGTATTGCGCGTGTGCGGGCAGGCTTGCGAGCGCCAAGGCTAAGGCGAGCAATCCAAGGCGGCAGACGCTCATCCAGGACCGTTTCATGCCGATCTTATGTCGGCCATTTGTGGCGATTCGACTACCGGTCAGCGTCGTATTCGTTGCTGCAAAACGGGCCGCCCTGGAAACGGTCGGCCACCGGATCCGGCGCGATCTTTTGCCGCGCCGCCATGGCCTGGTCGCGGTGGTCGTCGCCTTTGCCGATCGGGTGATAGCCATAGCGCTGGGCATTGCTGTTGTCCCACCAGCCGGCGGCGTTGTTGGAGGCGCCGTAAAAAATCTCGTATTTGATGTCGGCGTGTTCCAACCCGATGCGGATGAGTTGCACCAGATCCTCCGGCTTTAGCCAGATCGCCAGCCGCCGCTGGTCGAGCGGCGCGTCGCCGACATTGCCGATGCGCAGACATGTCACGCGCAAGCCGTGCTTGTCGGCATAGAGCGCGCCGATAGCCTCGCCAAAGGCTTTGCTGACGCCGTAGCGGCTGTCGGGCCGAACCGGCATGTTGATGCCGATGCGCTTGTCGCGCGGATAAAAGCCGACGGCGTGGTTGGAGGAGGCAAACACCACGCGCTTGACGCCGGCGCGGTAGGCCGCTTCGAACATGTTATAGGTGCCGACAATATTGCTCTGCAAAATCGTCTCCCAGGGGCCTTCGATCGAAAAGCCGCCCAGATGCACGATGCCGTCAACGCCGGCCACGATCTTCTCGACCTGCGCCATTTGGCTGAGATCGGCGGCGATGAACTCCTCATCGAGACCTAGATCGGCGGGCTTGCGGATATCGCTGCACACGATGCGCGGATAGACACCCTTGAGCAACTTGCGCAGGCGCGAACCGACATCGCCGGCCGCTCCGGTGACGAGAATTTTCTGCATGATGATTGTCCCTCGGCCGTCATGTCCGGCCTTGTGCCGGGCATCCACGACTTCCTTCCTTACGGTGCGAATTATTTATTCTCGGCCTCGGCCTTGAACTTCTGATAGCGGGCGCGGCTGTTGACCAGGTGCTTCTGCATCGCGCCGCGCGCAGCATCGACGTCGCGGTCGCGGATTGCGCTGCAAATCTGTTTGTGCTCGTCCTGAAAGAGTTTGAGATTCGCACGGTTGGCCGACGGCGTCGAGCGGCCCCAGACCGTGCGGCGGGGAATAATGAAGCGTCCGAGATATTCCAGAAAGCGTTTGAACTGCGGATTGCCGGTGGCGTCGGCGATTTCGCAGTGCAACGTGAAGTCCTGATCGATGGCGTTGCCGCCGCGCTCGATGGCGCTTTGGATCGCGGCGAGGCGCTCGGCGATCTTCTTGATCTGCGCCGGCGTCGCGCGTTCGGCCGCCAGGCCCGCCGCCTCGACTTCGACACCGGTGCGCAATTCCATGACATTAAGTACGTCGCGCAGCGGCGAAGTCTCGTCGAAATCGACCCGGAAGGGCCTGCGCACATGGTCTGCGACAAAGGCGCCGACGCCCTGGCGCGTTATCACCAGACGATCGGCCTTGAGCGCCGCCACCGCTTCGCGCACCACGGTCCGGCTGACGCCGGTGGCCGCGATCATTTCCGATTCAGTCGGCAGTTGCGACCCGGGCGACATTTTTCCGCTGACAATATCGGCCATCAACCGCGTCACCAGCTCGGCGGTAAGGCCGCGCGGCGCGTCGAGAGGCTTTAGTAATGTAAGATTTTTTGCCGAACGCTTATTCAATCGCTTGACACCGGGCCGGTGGTTGAGGTCATCATATGACCTGACAAGTAACACACGCCTGTGCGGCGATCAATAAGCCGCGCCAATTGCACTTTAAATTCTCAAAAAACGCAACCTCGGGAGGAATACGTCGTCATGAAACACACCACCACTTTGTTGGCCGCCGGCCTGCTCGCTGCCGCGGCAACATTTGCCTCCGGCCCCGCCGGCGCACAGACTATCCTTAAGGCCTCCGACGTGCATCCGGCCGGATATCCGACCGTGGTCGCCGTCGAGAACATCGGCAAAAAATTGTCGGACGCGACCAAGGGCAAGCTTTCGGTGGCGATGTATCCGTCCATGCAGCTTGGCGGCGAAAAGGAAGCCATTGAGCAGGCCCAGGTCGGCGCCATCGCCTTTGCCCGCGTCTCGGTCGGCGCGCTCGGCCCGGTGGTTGACGCCCTCAACGTCGTCAACCTGCCTTACGTATTCTCTGGCACCGCGCAGATGCGCAAAGTCGTCGATGGTCCGATCGGCCAGGAACTGCTCGATGACGTGACCAATAGCGGCAAAGGTCTCGTCGGGCTTGCCTGGATGGATGCCGGCGCCCGTAATTTCTACGACACCAAGAAGCCGATCAAGACCATCGCCGACCTCAAGGGCTTGAAGATCCGCGTGATTGGCAACCCGATGTTCGTCGACATGGCCAACGCCATGGGCGCCAATGGCGTCGCCATGGGCTACGACCAGGTATTCACCTCGTTGCAGACCGGCGTCATCGACGGCGCGGAGAACAATCCGCCAAGCTACGTGTTCGATAACCACTTTCAAGTGGCGAAATTCTATACCGTCGATGAGCATTTGATCGTGCCGGAGATGTTGGTAATGTCGAAGAAGATCTACGACACGCTGTCGAAGGATGACCAGGCGCTGGTGGTGAAATACGCCAAGGAAGCCCAGCAGGAAGAGCGCGGTCTCTGGGACGTTTACGAAACCAAAGCGATGGACAAGGCAAAGGCCTCCGGTGTTACGATTACCGAGGTTTCGCCCGCGGACAAGAAAGCATTCCAGGACGCGGTCAAGCCGGTGTGGGACAAGTACGGTCCGAAATACGCCGCGATGGTCAAGCGTATCCAGGATACTAAATAACCAAAGCAATCGCGCCACGCTTTTCCGCTGCCGCGTTTGGCAAGCGGATTGGCGTGGCGCAATAATCTTGCAGAATGACACCGCTAAAGCGCTAGCCGGATCTTGGGAGGAATAATGGCACTCTACCGGCGAGCGATGGATGCGCTGTATGTCGTTTGCGTATGGATTGCCGGCGCCGCTCTGGTGCTGATTTCCGCGGTGATACCGTGGGCCGTGTTTACCCGCTATGTTCTCAATAGCGCTTCATCTTGGCCAGAGCGGACCGCGGTGCTTCTGACGATCGTGCTGACTTTTATCGGCACGGCGGCGTGTTACCGCGCGCAACTTCACATGAACGTGTCGTTTTTTGCCGCCATGCTGAAGCCGCGCTGGCGGAAATGGGTCGACCTTCTCGCGGAGATCCTGGTCGGGGCGATGTCGCTTTTCATGGTGGTCTACGGCGTTAAGTTGGTCGAAGCCACCTGGTTCAACACGATCGACGAGTTTCCGGAACTGTCGGTTGGCCTGACCTATCTGCCAATTCCAGTCGGGGGAGCGGTGTTGTTCTTGTTCGTCCTCGAGCGCATCATCATCGGCGCGCCGCCCGAATATGTCGAACGTTCGATCAGCGGCCATTAGACGTTGCGCCGGGAGGTACATCGATGGACATTGCGGTACTTCTTGTAACGATGTTCTTCTGCTTCTTGATCGGCGTGCCGATCGCCTATTCTCTCGGCCTTGCCTCCATTGCCGCCGCGCTTTATATCGGCATTCCGCTCGAAGCGGTGATGCTCAAGATCTCGGACGGAGTGTCCAAGGTCGCGATGCTGACAATCCCGTTTTTTGTGCTGGCTGGCGCCATCATGGCCGAAGGCGGCATGGCACGCCGTATGGTTGCCTTCGCCGATGTGCTGGTCGGATTTACCCGCGTGCGCGGCGGATTGTCGGTCGTGAACGTGCTCGCCACCACTTTTCTCAGTGGCATATCCGGCTCGTCCGTCGCCGACGTTTCGGCGATCGGCTCCGTGATGATTCCGCAGATGGAAAAGAGCGGATTTCCGCGCGTCTACGCCACCAATGTGACGATCACCGCCTCGGTGCAGGCGCTACTAGTGCCGCCCAGTCATAACGCCATAATATATTCACTGGCGACCGGCGGCAGCATCTCGATCATCAGCCTGTTCATGGCCGGCGTCATGCCAGGCCTCATGCTTGGCTTTTCGATCGTCGTCCTCTGCCTGGTGATTGCCTACCGCGACGGACATCCGCGAGGAACGTCGGTGCCAGTGCGCGACGCACTCAAGATTTCCGTCGAAGCCGGGTGGGGCTTGATCACGCTCGTCATTATCCTAGGCGGCATCCTGGGCGGCATCTTTACGGCCATCGAGGCGGGCGCGGTCGCCTGTGTTTGGGCCTTCTTCGTCACCATGTTCATTTATCGCGATTTCAAATGGCGCGATTTGCCGACACTGGTACACCGTACGCTGCGCACCGTCGCTATGGTGATGACATTGATCGCCTGCGCATCGGCGGTAGGTTACGTGATGGCGTTGACGCAAATGCCCGCCAAGATCACGGCGTTCTTCCTGACGATCTCGGATAACAAGTACGTCATCTTGTTCCTGATCAATATCCTTTTGCTGGTGCTCGGCTGTCTGGTCGATATGGCGCCGTCGATCCTGATCTGCACACCGATCCTGCTGCCAGTGATGA
>Ga0302319_10012423_pt1 | contig 16065 bp, 10 predicted proteins | sample Bog_T0_2_FD_203319 | JGI IMG/M metagenome (GOLD analysis project Ga0302319, IMG submission 203319) | Peat permafrost microbial communities from Stordalen Mire near Abisko, Sweden - Bog_T0_2 | ecosystem: Environmental > Terrestrial > Soil > Wetlands > Peat | place: Sweden: Abisko, Stordalen Mire...
TGAACATCTGCTTGGGCTTGCCGTTATGGCTGTTGTGGCAGTTCACGCCGCCGGCATAGCTGTCGGCCGATCCCATCTCCGGAGAGAGTCCCTTCGGGTTGTAGTATCCAACTGCAGGGCCGCCGCCATATTCGCAACCGGCATCACCCGTGATGGTGAAGGCCATCTTGTCCAGTACCTTATGGGGCTGGTCGTAATACTTCACCTGTGCGCTATAGTCGGCGTGGACGCGCGAGCGTCCGGGGAAACCTGCGTCATCTTCACCCAGCCCATAGTCGTTCCAGACAAAGTCCAGGTACGGCTTGGGACGCCACAGAATCTGCCCGCCTAACCCAGGCTTGCCATTGTAACGTGCATACGATTGCCATCCGTTGATGATCCATGGCTCGATCTTCAGCTTCGCCGTCGGGAAATACTGAATGCGAAGGCCGTTGAAGAACCAGGGAGTATTCGAGGAAACGAACGAAGGCTGATAAGTCCAGTTGTCGAAGTTGTAGTAGCTGAACAGGCCGATGTAGGAGACGAAGATACCGGCGTCCACATTGAGGCCGTGAGCTACATTGAAATGATATCCGCCCCATCCCTCTGAGATGTACTTGTATGCGCCAGCCAGATCCCACTGGCCGCGATTAGGACTGGCATCGTTGCGCGGCGTGGTTGTGGCAAACAAGCCATTCATGGTAAGGACGCGTCCGCGCACGTTGTCGATGCGAATGTCGCCGCCGAAGCTGACCTGCTCAAGCTGCCACTCATCGGAACGGAAACTTTCCGTCGCGCCGCCCATGGTGTCGTCTTTGGGATGGTTGTAGTCGAGAATGTAGTTCGCATCGGCTCGGAACTCAGGCGTGAAATACTTCGTGCTCATCGGGCTATCCACTGCGTGCCCATTGCTGTTCAACCATGTCCAGTCGCCGGGAAATGGCGCCTCTTTGGTGGTTCTCTCGGCACTGATCTCGGGCGGCGCCGGAGCGGCCGCTGGGGCTGGCGCAGGTGCGGCCTGCATCTCTGGTGTCACCGAACTGCTTGAACCACCGCTCACAGCGGCGCCTTCCGCTGTGCGCAGGGCGTTAGCGTCATGTTCGGCATCGGCGGCGCCGTTGCTTGACTTCAACTCCATTTCAAGCTGCGCAATACGCGCCTTCATCTCCGCGAGTTCTTTGATGACCGCATCATTGCTGAGCGGAACAGAAACGGGAGCAGGCGCGGCTGCGGCTGCGCTTGAAGAAGGCGGGGCGCTGGCAGTTGCAGGGGTTGCAGCGGCAGCGGGGTCCGCCGTCTCTGCGGCCGCAGTGCTAGAGCCCATTCCTGGCTCCTCATTGACCGCGAGCTCAGTCAGAGCTGTTTGAATCGGGATTCCTGAAATCGCGGCTCTCGGTTGTGGGCTCACGGCGGACGCCGAAGCCGCGCTTTGGGCTTGACACGCAACCTGCATGACAAACCCGCAGATTGCAATTCCTGTTGCGATGGGGGTCTTGAAGCTTTTCTTCATAGTTATCCGACCTCCTCGACGACTAGCGTCGCCTGGCTAAAATGCGTTGGCTCTCTCTGAGGAATAGCTAACTCTGTGTTTCTGTCTTCCTCATTTGAATTGTTATGCGAAGCGACATAAAGAAATCGCAAAGAATATGCAGTGATTCCAAAATGGCTAAGAAGCATTGCGTCTTATGGCATGGGCCTTTCACGCATCGCTAGCACCCATTTAGGCTATGAGCCGAGGGCGTTTAAATAGACGTTACTGGGTAGGTCATAAAGAGTCCGTATGTGTTTTGAAGAAAGTTATAAGCACAGCATGATGCTTGCATAATGAAGTCATAAATATTGTTCCGTGTAGTTAATTGCTTGCCATATTTTGTTAATTTCTTACGCCAAACAAGGAGGTACCGTCAAACCGTCGCACGACTCAATATCTTTATCTGATCTTTATTCTTTCGTCTCTAGCATGGGAATCAGCCGTTGCACCTTTTTAGTCCATCCCGTCGGAAGGCGCCAGGGCCTGTTATATGGCAACATTCTCTGACCAGCGGCGGTGAGCAGACAAACGATCAGAGGAATCAAGAAGCAGATCGGAGAATCGAATGCGACACGCTCAATACACATGGATTCTTCTGTCGCTGGCGGCCATCGCCGTTCGAGCGCAGGACGCAAGACCTCAGGGTCGGCCGGTTCATCAAGCGCCCGACAAGGATGGAGTCTATTATGCCGGACCCGAGGTTACTGCGCCCCGGCTGCTCAACACGGTCTATGTGCCGTTTCCGGAAGACACACCCGCCAGAGACATTCAGGGCATGACTGTTCTGGCTATGGTGATTGACGCCAATGGCACGCCAACGCATATTCAGGTTCTGCACAGCCACGGCGAGCCATTCGATCAGGCTTCCATCGCGGCTATCAAGCACTCCTCGTTTGCGCCGGGCAGATTGGGTGACAAGCCGGTCCCCGTATGGATCGATATTCGAGTCGTCTTCCGCGCCAACCGCAGCCAGACCGTTCCCGAAGTTCTCATCACCGAGCGAGATCTGCCTCTGCCGGATGAATCGCAGTTTCTGGACAAGCATCACAACCCTCTGTCCTACACAGAGCCCATCGCCATCCACACGGTTGACGCTGATTTCACCGATCCATTTGTAACTCATCCATGGGTGCAAGAGGCAGTGGTCACGGTTTTGGTGGGCGAAGACGGATTGCCGAAAGAGGTCCGCGTGAAACGCGGCCTCGGGTTTGGATTGGACAAGAAGGCCGAGGCCGCTGTCTGGCAATACAGGTTCTATCCCGCCACCAAGAAAGGCCAACCTATTGCTGCGAGCAGAGAGATCATGGTAGATTTCGCCAAGTTCTGATTCCCAGCCAATCGTCGCCGCGATGGCATACAGGTGAACCGTGGGTTGAAACACGGCGCCAACCCCATACGTTCGGGAAGAGTGTACCCACCAAAACCTGGCCGCACTCGGACGCATGTCGATGCAAAAAGACGCAGAGCCATGCATTTGCCAGGCTTCGCGTCGAGAGGGGGATTCGAATACGCAGCCAAGTTAAATAGAATGAACACAATGCTAGAATTTGGATTCGAATCTATACCATAATCTATACCCTTCAGCTTTTTTCTGGATTTTTAGCGAAACGATAACGCACTATCCTTTGGTTACGAAGAAATCGACGAAAGGATGCCGAGCCCGACATCGATCACATCGCCCGACGAGGACGTTGTGTCCTCAAGCAGCCTCATGGCGAAACTGTCCGTGCCTTCGAGGCATTGACGAATCTATTCAGATATAGGCGATTATGGGTGTCTATATGGAAATGTAATTTGCTGGTCATATGGGTGCGTATGGGTGTATATATGTTTGAAGCCCACAATGTTCGAGACAGCCAACATCCAGATTTCGCCCGAGGTTCTCTCCTTGATTGGGGAGATCGACGAGTTCAAGGGAGCATGGCGGGCGCTCGGAACGATTGCGCCGGAACGGCTCAGCGCCTTGCGCCGCGTTGCGACTATCGAAAGCATCGGATCTTCAACGCGCATCGAGGGGAGTCAGCTTTCTGACCGCGAAGTTGAGCGCCTGCTGGCGAACCTGGAGATCCAATCTTTCGCCAGCCGCGACGAGCAGGAGGTCGCAGGCTACGCCGCCGTCATGGAAACGATCTTCCATTCCTGGCAGGATATTCCGTTGACCGAGAACCACATCAAACAGCTTCACCGCGACCTGCTCCAGTACAGCCTGAAGGACGACCGCCACCGCGGCGAGTACAAGAAGCTCCCCAATAATGTCGCAGCCTTCGATGACGACGGGAAGCAGATCGCAATTCTCTTTGAGACGGCGACGCCGTTCGATACCCCGCGGCGCATGACGGAGCTGGTTGAATGGCTGCACACCGAGCAGGAGTTGAGCCACTGACTACACCGAAGAGCTTCGCTCGCTCCATCCGTTTCTTACGGGCAATGACCTCGCCATCGAAGAATTCGCCACGGAACTGGCTCGCAAGAACAATCTGCAACTCGAATGGCGGGAGGCACCGGAAGTCGCCAGCGATGCAGTCGCTTTTGCGGAACAGGCCGAACGCTCGGCGCAATTGCGCCGCCTCATCATGCTTGCCGTGGATGCAGACCCGGCTACTCCGATTTCGCGTCTGCATAACGCATTCGAGCGTGGAAACGAACTGTCGCTTTCCATCCGCAACCCGCTCACATGACGCGCGTCTCACAACACGATACGTAATGAACCGTACCTTTCAGTAATGCAACGTAATTTAGAGAAGTTTTCCGTCATTTGGCAGTCATTTATTTGCATAGTAGTTATCCGGCAAACTCATATTGCCGAGGGCTAACTTGAGCAGTTTCCGAAACTTCAGCGTCCAATAAGGGTTGTACCAAAGAACGACACAAGAGCACGAGCACGGAGCAAGCGTGTCTCGATAGTCTCTCAATCACATTTGCTTTCTGCCGTACTTTTCGCCCCTTCTTGCGTATTGATGCCTTTGATAATTTGGCGGGGAAAGCTCTCAGCTTTCCAAACCCATGGCTGCGACGAAATCTCGTACGCTTCGTCGCTCTAGCGCTGACGGTCCTGCTCCCCCGGATCACCTTGCAGGGCCGCACTGGGAGCACGTGCGAATGGCCTATCTGATCGAACGCAAAGCACAGGTTTTATACGTAACCGCGTCTGTGGTGGACGACAAAGGAAAGAGACGCAAGATCGTCATCGAAAGCCGCCCGGAGTACGCAGTCATCACGCTCCAGGGCTTGAAAGAACAGTTCCCAATCTCCTGGGAACACCTCTTCGAGGCTGCGCGGCGGCACCACGCAGAGAATCTGCGTATCGAAGCAAAAGCTGAAGCCGATGTGCCTCAGAGAGCAAAGGGCAAAGGACAGTGCGGGTAATCCGCCAGTTCAATTGAGCCCATCATTCATGTTCAATCAAGATACTTACTTCAGGCTGTCTTGCTGCGGGCTAAGATGCTTCATCGATGCGAGCAACCAAGTCCTCGGCGCGAAGGTGAGTATACCGCTTGAGCATTTGCATCGACTTGCGCTAGAAGCAAGTCAACTTCTAATTGACAAAATTCGAAAACTAACAGCAACCAGTATCGCTCATGCCGCGTCTATTGAAATGTACACGCCAAACGCCGTTGATGCCAAGGAATTGGTTAGTCGGTTTATCCGCGGCGGTCTGAATCTGAGGAGGTGCGAAAATGTCCAGAAGGATCTTACGACTGCCGAATGTACTTGACCGTACTGGCCTTTCCCGCAGCACTGTCTATCAACGGGTGAGCGAGGGGCGCTTTCCAAGGCCCGTATCGTTAGGTGACCGGGCAGTTGGCTGGGTGGAATCGGATATCGAGGAGTGGATCAGCCGACAAATCGAGAACAGCCGCCTCATCCGGTCTGGAGAAGCTGCTCCTTGCTCTTTGTAATCGCGGGAGCAGCTCCTGATTTCTCAGCGACCAATGACTCGACTGCTGTGCTGGCCATGCAGCCGGGACGTTCCGGGAACGGAAAAGATCGTGGTTGCAAACAGCCAAGAAGATCAGTTCCTTGATCTTCGCCGGGCTTGCGACTACTGACAAGGTCGCATAACCTTTATGCGACCTTGGTCTCCAGTTGAATGAGTTTTCCCCTTTTCATCGTCTGCTCCAGGAAGTCAGCCCAATCCTGCATCATATTGGCCCTGGGGGCAAGATAGAGAGCGTGATTGTAGGCCGCGCTCACAGCATTGCGCGGAGCATGAGCCAACTGCAATTCGATGTGGTCGTGGTTGTAACCTTGCTCGTGCAACAGGGTTGAGGCCAGACCCCTGAAGCCATGGCCAGTCATTTCGCCTTTGTAGCCCATTCGTTCCAGAGCCTTCAGTATCGTGTTGTTGCTCATCGGTCGCCTCTCACTGCGTTCACCCGGAAAAAGCCACTGAGAATTGCCGCTGAGGTGCTTCAGCATTTCGAGCGTTTCAAGGGTCTGCTTCGCCAGCGGAACAATATGAGGAGTCCGCATTTTCATGCGCTCGGCTGGAATGTTCCAGCGAGCATTTTCAGTGTCGATCTCCTCCCATTTTGCCTCGATCAATTCGGTCGTCCGCACAAATGTCAGCGCCATCAGCTTCAGCGCGAAGCGCGTAATGTGTTTCCCTCGGTAGACCTCGATTGCCCTGAGCAGATTGGGGAGTTCCTTGCCTTCGATCCGGGCATAGTTGACCTTACGAGTGGCCTTCAAAACGTCGCTGGGCCGAATCTCGGCAGCAGGATTACGCCTGCAAAATCCATGTGCGATGGCATATCGGAACACCTGGCCGGTGGTTTCCAGGGCGCGCTTGGCGATGTCGCGGGCGCCCCGCTCCTCAATGGCTTTCACCATGGCGACAATTTCCGGCGCTTCGATCTCCGCGATGGGCAGCGGTCCGAGGCTGGGCAATATGTCCGCTTCCATGCGGCGTTTCACGTAGGCCATGTGCCTGGGGGTGACGCCACCCTGCCAATGCTGCAACCAGCGGTTTGCAACGGACTGAAATGAATTTTCTACAGCGGCCTTTTCGGCGGTTCTCTGCGCCTTTCGCTCCGCCATCGGATCGACGCCGGTTGCCAGCAAACGGCGGCCTTCGGCATGGCGCGCCCTGGCCACGGCAAGGGGAACATCCGGGTACTTGCCCAAGGCCATCAGCCTTTCTTTTTTCTCAAAGCGGTACGACCAGCGCCAGAGTTTGCCACCAGTGGGCATCACCAGAAGGTAAAGCCCACCGCTATCGGTCAATGTGTACGGCTTATCGGCCGGCAGAGACTTCTTGATTGCGGTATCGGAAAGCGGCATATTTCCTCCCTCGAAGGCAATATATACCCTTTTTGACTTTCCATATACCCAAACGTATACCCAAAAATCTCCGGCTTGCACTGGACGGCACTGGACGCTAAAAAACGTAAACCCCATATTCGCTGGGGTTTATCTTCACTTCTTGGATTGTATCGGAAGCCTTCGGAAGGGGTCCTGGCGGAGAGAGGGGGATTCGAACCCCCGGTAGAGCTTTTGACCCTACAACGGTTTAGCAAACCGCCGCCTTCAGCCACTCGGCCATCTCTCCGGGTCTGCTGGGATTATACCGGAAGCTGGGCGCTCGGTGCGCGGCGGAGAGCAAGCTGCGCGGCCCCGGCTATATTTTTCCTCGGATATTTCTCTCGGCAGCAGATTTCGCTTTCAGCGGCGGGCAAGGATTGTTAGATTCACAATCATGCCTCCTGCCTTGAATCCTGCGCGGAAGATGCGTCTTCTGCCTCTGGTTGCCGCCACCTACTTTATGGTGGCGGGCGGACCCTATGGCATTGAAGACATTCTTGGCGGCGCGGGTTTTTTAAAGGCCATCCTGATTCTGCTGGCGTTGCCGTTCCTTTGGAGCCTGCCGACAGCGCTGATGATTGGCGAGCTGGCCAGCGCTCTTCCCGACGACGGCGGCTATTACGTCTGGGTGCGGCGCGCGCTGGGGCCTTTCTGGGGTTATCAGGAGGGCTGGCTTTCGCTCTCGGCCAGCATCTTCGACATGGCTATCTATCCGGCCATCTTCGTGCTCTACCTGGGCAAGTTCTCGTCCGCGCTCACCGCCGGCTGGCACGGATACGCCTTGTCTTTGGCTGTTGTGGTGCTATGCTGCGCCTGGAATCTGCGGGGGGCGCCGGCTGTGGGCGAGGATTCGATGGGTCTCTTCGCGTTGCTCCTGGCGCCGTTTGCGGTCTTTGTCGTGCTTGGGTTCTGGCGCGGGCTTACGCTGCACCCGCAGGTGCAGTGGAGCATCTCGTCGGCTGGAACGGCAGCGGGGTCTGGCTTTTCGACAGCGGTTTTGGTGGCTCTGTGGAACTACATGGGCTGGGACAACGCCTCGACGGTGGCGCAGGAGGTGGAGAATCCGCAGCGCAACTATCCCCGCGCCATGATCTTCGCCACCATTCTGGTGGCCGTTACTTACGTTTTGCCGCTGGCGGCAATGGCGCTGGGCGGCCTATCCACCACCAGTTTCTCAACCGGCGACTGGGCAGACGCGGCCAGGACGCTTGGCGGAACGGGACTGATGGGAGCGGGGCTCGGTCTGGCCATGGTTGCCGGAGGCGCCTTGACGGGCATCGGCATGTTTAACGCGCTGGTGATGAGTTACACGCGCCTGCCCATGGTAATGGCCGAGGATGGCCTGCTGCCGCGCGTGGTCGCCAGGCGAAACAGCCGAGGCGTGCCCTGGGTAAGCGTTCTGCTGTGCGGGTTGGCCTGGGCGCTGGCGCTGAAACTGCCTTTTGAGCGGCTCATCTCCATTGATCTGATTCTTTATGGATCGAGTTTGCTGTTGGAATTTGCGGCCCTGGTGGCATTGCGTCTGTGCGAGCCGGGGCTGGCACGGCCTTTCAAGGCAGGAAATCTGGCCGTTGCCTGCCTGCTGGGGGTTGGCCCGACGGCTCTGATCGGCTATGCGCTCTGGGTCTCGCGCGACGAAAAACTCTTCGGCACGACCTCGGCTCTGCTGTTTGCGAGTGGGGTGGGCCTGCTGGGGCCGGTGCTCTACTGGATGACAATCGCTCTGCGGTCGCATCAACGGCCGGCCGGCGGCGACGAAGGCGTGTGAGGCAGGCATTAACTGCCTAAAAAATAACGCTTGCCTTCCCGGCTGAATCCATGCACAATTGGTGCGATTCGGGCTGACCTGTTCTAACGCCATCGAATGGCGGTGAGTTTTCCCCTTATTAGGTTCGGTCGCCGAATTTCCTTTCACTTCCCCGTACCGAAGAACATCCGGGCTACCTAACATCCAACCCCCACCGCGCCAATCATACGGCGCGGTATTGGAGAATCGGCATGACCTCAATACGAAGCACTTGGACGTTACACACTCCCCCACCCCTGACCGGCCTGCTGACAGCAGCCGAATGGTCGGGAGCTGCAACCATGGCGATCCCACGCGGAACGCTGCTCGCCCAAAACGATGGAACTCACCTCTACATCGGTCTCGACCTGACGTCAGAAACCGGCGTAGCCAACCCGAACGATTTCTTCCAGTTTTATGTGGATGTCAACGACAACGGCGCAATCGATCCCATGCGCGACAAGATGTTCTCTACCATTCCGAGCAATATGAACCGCCTCTACATGTTCTATATGCTCGGTCCTAACACCACCACCGGTGTGTTGCCGACTCAGATTATCCCTTCGCTGCTGAAAAGCGGCTTTGGGCCGTCTTTGAATTCGGCCACTCCGCACCGCCAATGGCAGCTCTCGTTTGCGCTTTCGGATCTGAACATAGCGCCCATCGACCCAGCCGGCCCTGCTCCCATTGTCGATTTCGGAGTGCTGATCGGCATCGTTGGGGGCGTGACTGCCGAATCTCCTTTGAACGCGTCAGCGAGTTTTGCCGGGCTGAACCAGATTGTGCTTTCCTGCACGCCAAGCATGCCTTCTTCCGGCAGTGTTGGCCCGGTGGTTGCGGCGGTAGGCTTGATCGGCACGGGCGATATCGCCGCCGACGGCTACGCCACCATCACGGCGCCCTACTACATCAACCCGGATGCAGCTTCGTTTTGCGGCACCATGAATCTGATTGGCAACGTAGCCACCTTGACTTACATGTATGGGTCGGGAGCGACAAAGTACAAGGTGAATCACCGCTATGGCGCCACGGTCGCAGCCGCGAACGCAGCCGCCTGGAGCCCCATCCTGCAGGCCTGGGCAAATTTTGAGATTGTGGGCGTCAACGACGTCTGGCAATCGTTTGGCCCGGATGCGTTTGGCTATTACACGTTCATCAATCCCACCATTCCGTACACCATCCAGAACCTTCTGTTCCAGTGGACGACCTCGTCGGAGCCGGACGGCGTGCATCAATTTCAGATCGTGTTCTACAACGCCGCGGACGTCGCGGTTCCGTTGCCGCCTACCGTCCTGCCCCAAGTGGTGACGCTGGCGCTGGACAACCAGCCGCCGGTCGTCGATTTGATCAACATCCTGCATGGAGGCGCAGTCGTGCCGCCGTGCCTGCCCGTCACCATGGCGTCGGCAACCGATGGCGTTCAACTGCAATTTGAGGCATACGATCCGGAAGGCGATCTTCTCAGCATGTCTCTGATTGCGGAGTGGGGTCACGGCAGCAGCGCAGGAATCTACAGCGACAATTACGCCGCCCACGCCACTCCAGGACACATTTGGCAAGGCGTAACCAGCGCCACCGAGCCGGCTTCTCCGGCCGTTTGGGTTCCACCGACCACCTGCGCCTACCTCTTCCAGATCACGGCCACAACCCGCTCCACGGATGGTTACAGCTACCCGATCCTCTACAGCAGCGACTTCCAGACGATCACGCTGATCAAACCCTGACGCAGCCCCGACTGCAAAAAGGTCCGGCCATCTCGCGATGGCCGGACCTTTGTTTTTTGATTTTTCTACAATATGCGGTTCAAATTAACCTGCCACGAAAATGCGCCATCCGCGAAAACGTAATCGGCGTAAGACTCCTAGTAAGTACTCGTCCCCCAGATGATGCCGCGGCCGTTGGTGCCGACATACACCGTTCCGAAGGTGCGCATATCGCCGGTGACGCTGCCGACTCCGCCGCCCCATCTGTGAGCGCTGTCGTTGATCTGCGTCCAGGATGCGCCATTGTTGGTGGAGCGGAACAAGTCTTGTGAGGTGACGACCCCATAGAGGTAGAGGGTCGGGGAGCTCGATCCAGGGGCGGCTTTGCCGAATCCGAGGTAGTTGGCCGAGGATACCCCTGAAACGGCGGTTAGCGTCGGTGAACTGGCGCTGCCGGTGTTGTGGTAGAGACCGCTCCCGCCGGATACAAGCCACAGATCACCCTGCGCATCGGGAAGCATGACCAGCTTGCCATCCGAGGGCAGACCGCTCTGCTGCGATATCCATGTCTGTCCGCCGTCCGTGCTGAGATAGAGCGTGTTCGCCGCAATGCCGTAGTAGACGCCGGCCTTGACGCGATCGCTGACCACCTGTGCCTGTTTCACAATACCCGTGGAAGCAGTCCAGGTGGCGCCACTGTTCGAGGAGTACCACACAGAGGACGTGTCGGCAGTAGCCCAGACCATCGATGAGTTGTCGGGAGCGATGGCGATTGTGCCGCCGCCCTTCGTAGTCCCCGTGGGCATGGTGGCAAAGGCAGTCCAGGTAAGGCCTCCGTCGGGCGAGGTTACACCCAATGGGGTGGTTCCGTTAGTGACCCGGACGACGGTGGTGGGCGTGTTCTGCTCAAAATCCATCCCCGACGGTTGGGAACGTGGATTCGAGTACATACCCTGCGCCGGAGAGGTAGTCAGGTCAGTGTGGGCAAATCCATAGATGTCGCCCATGCTGCTGAGCAGCAGGGTATTGCCGGAGGGTGGTGCAAGGACGAAGCCAACCGCGGTTTCTTCCACGCCATTGGCGCCGACGGCCCAGTTGACGGTCTGACTGGTGTCGGCGCCGGTCAGATTGGTTGTTGCCCAGATCGTTGCGCCGGTGCCGTACATCGCGTGGTTGGAGTTGAATGGATCAATGACCACGCTGCCCACCCAGTTGCCGCTGCCGACATTGGTTACACTTCCGCTCCCGAAGGTCAGGTAGGGCGACAGGGTGGCGTCGTGGAGGCCGCCGATGGCCCCGACATCGGTCCAGGTGCTTCCGTCGTTGGTCGAGCGATAGAGTGTATCCCCCGGATAATAATTGTCGATCGTTGCCAGCAGAAGAACGCCTGCGTGGCTGGGATCAGCGGCAATGCCACCATAGCCCGATTGGCTGGTGTTGCCCTTGCTATTAGGGGGCAGCGTAATTTGCTTCCAGGTTCCCGATGTCCAACTGGAGCCTGGGGTGAACTCCCAGAGTTGGCTGGTCGTGATGCTGCCTGGACCAGGCTGATCCGCGTACAGCACATAAATGCTGCCGTTGGGGCCCAGAATCGCATGAAGCGGCGCCATCGGGAGAGATGCCGACGCAAACGAAGGCTGTCCGGTGACCGCAGTAAAGGTGCTGGTAGCCGACCCTGGGTTGGTGGTCACGTACAGCCCGACCGGGTCAGTGACGCTGCCGGTGGTGACGCCGGTTCCGGCAACGCCCACATAAACCGCCTTGGTGGCCCCGCCAACCGCGACGGGTACGACCGAGATGACTCCGCTGCCATTGGCCGTGGAAGTTACCGGCAATCCGGTCACCGCATTCCAAGTGGAGCCGTGATCGGTCGAGATCTGCAACCCGGCCAGACGGGTGCCAAAGTACACGGTGGCTGGCGTGCTCGGATCAACAGCAATGCGTTCGCCGGCGTTGCGTCCGTTATCGTTCGATCCGTTCTTGAAGCTCAACGGAACAGTGGTAAAGGTTGCGCCCTGATCGTCGGAGACCAGCATGGCGCCGTTCCCGTCATAGTTCTCCAGGGCATACTCACCCACAGCCAGATACAGCCGATTGGGATCGGTGGGATCAAGGCCGATGGCCTCCGTGCCGCCGTACCACCAGGTTGCCGGGCTGACCCAGTCTGTCAATGGCACCCACTGGCTGTCGCTAGGGCTCCAACGGTAGGCGCCTCCGATGTCGGTCCGGGCATACATCAGGTTCTGCTTGGTGGGGTGAAAGTAAAGTCCCGGAACGTAACCACCGGCCACGATCTTCACATTGCCCCAGATGTAAGCGGGCGGAGGCGGCGCATTCACAGTAATAGTGACGCTGTCCGAAGCGTTGTTGTAGTCGGTTGTATCCGTGGGCGTGAATACAACGGAGAGAGTGTTGCTGCCCAGGGTCGAAAGCACAGTGCCCAATGCTGGCGTGTAGACGAAGGCGCCAGCGACGCTGGCCGTGGCGTTCAGTTGCGTTGCGCTCAGAGCGGTGCCTTGCGTAACCGCTGCCGGGTTAGCCCAGGTGATGGTGGGCGTGGTCTTGGTGGGCGCATTCACCGTAATGGTGACGTTGGCCGAGGCGTTGTTGTAGTCGGTTGTATCTGTGGGTGTAAATGCAACGGAAAGAGTATTGCTGCCCAGTGTCGAAAGCACAGTGCCCAATGCCGGCGTGTAGACGAAGGTTCCAGGCACACTGGCCGTGGCGTTGAGTTGCGTTGCGCTCAGAGCCGTACCTTGTGTAACCGCCGCCGGATTCGCCCATGTGATGGTGGGCGTGGTCTTTGTGGGCGCATTCACGGTGATGATGACGCTGGCCGAGGCGTTGTTGTAGTCAGTTGTATCCGTGGGTGTGAACACAACGGAAAGAGTATTGCTGCCCAGTGTCGAAAGCACAGTGCCCAATGCCGGCGTGTAGACAAAGGCGCCAGCCACACTGGCCGTGGCATTCAGTTGCGTTGCGCTCAGAGCCGTGCCTTGCGTAACCGCCGCCGGATTTGCCCAGGTGATGGTGGGCGTAGTTTTCACTGGGGGCGTGGTGGTTGTCGAACCGCCACCCCCGCATCCCGTGAGAAGTGAAAGTATCGAAAGGGAGGCAGCAAGAACGGAGGGGAATAGGAAATGCTTGTGTTGCGCCATGAAACGTCTCCTGAATCAGCCTGGTCTGACGATCGCCTATCGGTCGCCGCAACCGGGCCACAGGACCATTATGTAATCTACGACTCAGGGTCATGGGCGCTTGGAAAGCGCATATCCGGAAGCAAGGGTAACGATAGCAACCGCATTTCAGGGCTGTCAAATCGTCGCTTAATCGCTTAACCTGCGCGGCAACGTTTAAACAGTTGCTCCCTGAAAGGGCGCGATGGCATTCCTTGCAGGCGGTGAGCAGCGCTTCGATAGGTCAACCCGGGTCTCGTCCGCCTAGAACAAGACCCAGGCTGCCTTCGCAGCGGGCAGCTACTTGGCCGCCTTAGCAGTCCCGGGCTTCTTTGCCTTGTTGTCAGCAAATTGCTTGGCGGCAAGCAAGACACGGTCGCGGGCATAGGCGGCGTCGTGCCAGCCTTTCACCTCCACGCGCTTGCCCTCTAGATCCTTGTAGATGGAGAAAAAGTGGGTGATCTCCTTAAGCATGTGCGGATAGATATCGGTGTAGTTCCACACATTGGTATAGCGTGGGTTGTTCTTTCCCACCGCCAGCACCTTTTCGTCCAGCACGCCCTGATCCAGCATCTCCAGCAGGCCAATGGGGCGCACCTCATGGACGCAGCCAGGAAAGCTCGGTCCCGGCACCAGCACCAGCACATCCAGCGGGTCGCCGTCGTCGCTCAGCGTTGAGGGGATAAAGCCGTAGTCGCCAGGGTAGTGCACCGGGGAGTGCAGGTTGCGGTCGAGCTTAAAGACGTGCAGTTCCTTGTCGTATTCAAACTTGTTGGTGCCGTCCTTGGGAATTTCGATGACTACGCGAAAGACTTCGGGGGACCGATCTCCGATCGGCAGTTCAAGATAATTAACCATGATTGCTGACTCTCCAATTCCTTTTTGGTGCTGATTGTCTGGGGAATGCCGGGTCCGGCGCGGGGAAACGAACCGGAGCCTCAGCGGCCGCTTTTCGGCCGCCGGAGATACTATAATCGTTGATGATGAAGGCACATGTCTATGTCACGCCCAAGACTTCGGTCCTCGATCCGCAGGGCCAGACCATCCACAACGCCCTGCGCAAGATCGGATTTGCGGATGTAACCTCCGTGCGCCAAGGCAAATACTTCGCGCTCTCATTGACGGATGGCCTCAGCGCCGCTGCGGCAAAGACCGAGGTGGAGCGCATCGCCCGCGAGGTTCTCACCAACCCCGTGATCGAAGAGTATACGTACCGCATAGAGGAATAGCCCCTTCTAGGGCGTATCGACATATACTGGCGCGACAGCGCCGGGAGCCAATTTTTACGAGTTCGAGGAGTGAGGAGCGACGCATACCGGGTGTCTGCTAGCGACGATTGACGAAGAAGTCGGGAAAATTGGCCCCGGCCCTTCGGGTTGCGACGCAAATCCGGCCATACTTCATTCTCGCCCTCGACGGTGGACCCGCCACAGCCTTCGGGCTCGGCTTCGTCTGGCCGGATTTTCGCTCGCAACGCTGCGCGTCAGTATATGTCGATACGCCCTAGTACCCCAGCCCTTTCACCACCGAGCGAATGCGTTCGGCGCTTTCGTGCAGGCCAGCCTCTTCATCCACGGTCATGGGAATGGGCAGCGGCGGCTCGATTCCTTTGCGGCCAACGATGCGCGGCAAGCTGAGGCACACATCTTCCAGCCCCCTGAAGCCGTGCAGCAGGCCGCTCAAGGGCAACACGCGCTGTTCATCGTGCAGCAGGGCTTCAAGAATGTTGGTCACCGCCAGTCCAATGGCGTAGTTGGTGGCGCCTTTGCCCTGGATGATCTGTTCAGCCGCATCCTTCACATTGTGGACGATTTCGTCTTTGTCGGCAGCAGTCAGCCGCCCATGCCCCTTCACGGCCCACTGGCTAAGCGGAATGGAGCCGATGGAGGCGCTCGACCAGAGCGGAATCTCCGAGTCGCCGTGTTCGCCCGCGATATAAGCATGGACATTCTGCACCGCCACGCGGCAGTGCCTCGCCAGCAGGTAACGAAAGCGTGAGCTGTCCAGCACCGTACCCGAACCGATGACCCGCTCCCAGGGCAGGCCAGTCAGCTTGAGCGCCACCTGCGTCATGACGTCGACGGGGTTGGTGATCAGCAGCAACAGCGCATCCGGCGCAACGCGCATCACCTCAGGCAGCAGCTTGGCACAGATGCCCGCGTTGGCCGTGGCCAGGTCCATGCGCGTCTGTCCCGGGCTCTGCTTGGCCCCCGCGGTCATCACCACCACGTCGGAGCCGCGCAGCACCTCAATGTCGTCTGAGCCTTCCACAGTCCCCGGCGGCACAAACAGCATTCCGTGGTTCAGGTCCAGCACCTCGGCATGCACTTTGGCCTTTGCAATATCGAAGAGACTGATCTGCCGCGCCACGCCGCGAATCATCGCCGCATAGGCAATGGTGGCGCCCACGCTGCCTGCTCCGATAATGCCGACCTTCGCCGCTCGTTCCGTTGCCATGAAATGACCCTCCTGCCCCGAGTGTACGGCACGACCGCTGTGCCGTTTTTGGTTCTAGACGGGAGTAATTTGTATTGGCTGAAGCGGTATTTTCGGCTGATTTGAGGCTAAAATCTAAAGGTAAAGATT
>Ga0302319_10012424_pt1 | contig 16065 bp, 12 predicted proteins | sample Bog_T0_2_FD_203319 | JGI IMG/M metagenome (GOLD analysis project Ga0302319, IMG submission 203319) | Peat permafrost microbial communities from Stordalen Mire near Abisko, Sweden - Bog_T0_2 | ecosystem: Environmental > Terrestrial > Soil > Wetlands > Peat | place: Sweden: Abisko, Stordalen Mire...
TTCGCCGCCCTGGCCGGTGCGGACCCCGAGGTGGCGCGCTACGCCTTCTGGCTCGACCAGTTCGGGCTGGACTCGGCCTACGACTACGACCCGGTGTGGGCCAAGGCCCAAGAGCTCGGCGTCTCGCTGGCCTTCCACTCGGGCTTCATCGGCATGACGCCCTACCGGTCGCCGTCCAGCTACGTCTTCAACCACCTGTCGATGCTGGCCGAGGGCCAGCAGTCGCTGGCCAAGTCGCTCTTCCTCGGGGGGGTCACCCGCCGGTTCCCGGACATGAACTTCGTGTTCCTGGAGGGGGGCGTGGCCTGGGCCGCCGCCCTCTACAGCGATCTGGTGGGCCATTGGGAGAAGCGCAACCTCGCCGCCCTGCGGCGCAACCTCGACCCGGCCCTCATCGACCGCACGCTCATGCTCGAGATGATGGTGCGGTTCGCCTCCGAGGCCCGACGGCTGCCCCCCGAGCTGACCCGGCGCCCCGTCGAGACCGAGGACACCCTGGACGAGTGGGCCGCCTGCGGCATCGAGCGGGCCGAGGACATCAAGACCCTGTTCGCCGACCGGTTCTACTTCGGGTGCGAGGCCGACGACCCGCTCACCTCGCTGGCCTTCAACACCTCGGTCAACCCGTTCGGCGCCGAATTGAAGGTGATGATGGGGTCGGACATCTCCCACTGGGACGTGCCCGACGTGACCGAGGTGCTGGAGGAGGCCCACGAGATGGTCGAACACGGGTGGATCGACACCGCCGCCTTCAAGAAGTTCCTCTTCACCAATCCGGTCCGGTTCTACACCGACACCAACCCCGGCTTCTTCAAGGGCACGGTGGTGGAGGCCGAGGTCGACGCCCTGCTGGCCGGCGGCTGACGTGCTCGACCTGCTGCTCACCGGGGGCACCGTGGTCGACGGGACGGGTGCGCCCCGGTTCACCGCCGACGTCGGCATCCGCGACGGCCGGATCGCCGTGGTGGGGGACACCACCGAGCCGGCGGCGCGCGTGGTGGACGTGGCCGGACGGGTGATCTGCCCGGGCTTCGTCGATCTGCACACCCACTACGACGCCCAGCTGCTGTGGGATCCCACGGCCAGCCCGTCGGTGCTGCACGGGGTGACGACGGTGCTCGGGGGGAACTGTGGCTTCTCGGTGGCGCCCCTCGGGCCAGCGGAGTCCGGCGACGCCACCTACATCCAGCAGATGATGGCCGTGGTCGAGGGCATCCCGCTCGAGGCCCTCGAAGGCGGCGGCCCCTGGGACTGGCACACCTTCGCCGAGTACCTCGACCGTGTCGACGCCGGCCTGGCCGTCAACGCCGGGTTCCTGGTGGGGCACTCCACGGTGCGCCGGGCGGTGATGGGGGACGAGGCCACCCGGGCCGAGGCGTCGCCCGAGCAGCTCGCCGCCATGGTCGCCCTGGTGGAGGCGTCGGTGGCCGGGGGGGCGCTGGGCTTCTCGTCCTCGCTGGGTGAGGGCCACCTCGACGGCGAGGGCCGCCCGGTGCCGTCGAGTTCGGCGGCGCTCCCCGAGTTCGTGGCCCTGGCCGGGGCGGTGCGCGACCACCCGGGCACCTCTCTCGAGTTCATCCCCACCGTCGGGCCCATCCCCGAGAAGCGGATGCGCCTGATGGCCGACATGTCCCTGGCCGCCGACCGGCCCCTCAACTGGAACCTGCTCGGGAGCCTGGCCTCCGAGGAGATCTACGAGCAGCAGCTGGAGGCGTCGGACCTGGCCGCGGCGTCCGGGGCCCACGTGGTGGCCCTGACGCTTCCCGACATGATGCGGATGCGGGCGTCGACGCTCCTGCCCGGCCTGCCGGGCTGGCGCCCGGTCACCGAGCTGGATCCCGAGGGCCGTCGGGCGGCCATCGCCGACCCCGGGACCCGGGCCCAACTCCGGGCCGGCGCCGAGAAGGCGGCCCGCCGGTCGATGGGCGTGCTCTCGGACTTCGCCCTCATGGAGGTGTCTGACCCCGACTCCCCGTGGGTGGGCCGCTGCGTGGGGGAGATCGCCGAGGAGCGGGGCACCGACGTCGTCGACGTGCTGATCGACGTGGTGCTGGCCGACGGGCTGACCCTGTTCGCCGTCCTGCCCTCGCTGACCCCGTCGCTGGGGCGGACCGACGAGGGGTGGGCGGCCCGGACGGCCATCTGGAAGGACCGACGGGTCATGCTCGGCGGCTCGGACGCCGGCGCCCACCTCGACCTGATGTGCCATGCCAACTACCCCACGGTGGTGCTCGGTGAGGTGGTCCGGGACCGGGGGCTCCTGTCCTGGGAGGAGGCGATCGAGATGATGACCGACCGGCCGGCCCGCTTCTACGGGCTGACCGGACGCGGCCGGATCGAGGTCGGCGGCCACGCCGACGTGGTGGTCTTCGACCCCGACCGGGTCGGGACCCGGCCGGTCACCCTGGTCCACGACCTGCCCGGCGGCGGCGGTCGCCTCCACGCCGGCTCGGTCGGTGTGACCCACGTGCTAGTGGCCGGGCGCGAGGTGGTCCGGGACGGCGAGGTCACCGGCGAGCGGCCCGGCCGGGTGCTGCGGTCGGGCCGGGACACCGAGACGGTCCACCTGGCCGACGTGGTGGGGCGCTAGCTCCGGCCACCCGTCCACCCGTCCGACCCCTCGGCGGCCGGACGGGTCACCGCTCCGCCGGCGCCGGCCGAGCGGTAGGCGGCATCCACCAGGGCGTGGGCCCGGTACGCATCGATGAAGCCGGGGGTGGCCGACGTGCCGTCGCGAACGGCATGGATGAAGGACCGGTCGGCCAGGTACTGGTAGAAGACGAAGTCGCGGCGGGCCACACCCAGTGAGTCGAAGTACCCGTCGCGGAGGGCGTCGAGGTCGGGCCGTTCCGAGCCGGCCCTCGGACGGTGGATGGTGAGGGAGTCCTCGGCGGCGCCGACGATGAAGTCACCGGTCACCTCGACGGTGCCCTGCTCGAAGAAGAGCTCGAGGCGTCGCTCCTCGCGGCCCTCCACGCCGTTGAACACGGTGGCGATGGTGCCGATGACGCCACCGTCGTGCTCGACCTGGGCGGCGACCATGTCCTCCACCCCGAACCCGAAGAGGGACCGGGTCCGGGCCGACACGGCCACGGCGGGTCCGAACATCCGCACCAGAAGGTCACACCCGTGGATGGTGTGTTCGAGCAGCGCGCCTCCGCCCGCCTGGGACCGGTCCGAGCGCCACGACGAGTGGCCGGCCACCACCGATCCGGTGGGCCAGAACTGGTCCTCGCGGAGCGCATAGCCGAGGGGTGCCCCGAGCTCGCCGGTGGTGACCATCCGAAGGAGACGGTCGACGATGGGGTTCCAACGCGAGTGGAAGCCGACCTGGGCCACCAGCCCCGAGTCGGCGACAGCGGCGACCAGCGCCCGCACCTCGTCGAAGGTCGGCGCCAGCGGCTTCTCGCACATCACCGCCTTCCCTTGACCGATGGCCTCCAACACGGCCGACGCGTGGGTGGCGGTGGGCCCGGTGACCAGGACGGCGTCGACGTCGGGATGTCCGGCCACCACCGAGGGGTCGTCGGCCAGCAGTTCGAAGGCGCAATTGCGGTGGACGGCCCGCCGCGCCTCCTCGGAGGGATCGGCGGCCACGACGGCGCGGATCTCGCCCTCCTCGACCAGCTTGGCCAGCCCGTCGGCGTGGATCTGGCCGATCGAGCCGCACCCGACCATGCCCACGCCGATCACCCGTCGCACCACGCCGCCTCCTGGCTCCTGAACCGGTGGTGACGGTACCCGACGCCGTCAGGCCGTGGCGGCCCCGTCGATGACCAGGGTGGTCCCGCTGATGGTGGCGGCGTCGTCCGAGGCCAGGTAGGCCACCGCCGCTGCCACCTCGGCCGGGTCGATCACCCGTCCCATCGGCGAGGCGGCCCGGGTGAACAGTGAGAAGTCGGCACCCTCGGGGACCGTGAAATTGCGCAGGAAGGGCGTGTCCACCGAGGCCGGGCAGACGGCGTTGACCCGCACACCGGCCTTGGCCAGCTCGATGGCCATGGACTTGGTCAGCATGATCACGCCACCCTTGGACGCACAGTAGGCGGCGTTGTACGGGGTGGCCCGCAGGCCGGCCACCGAGGCCATGTTGACGATGGTCCCGGTGGTGGCGAGGAGGGCCGGGAGGGCGGCCTGGGAGAGTAGGAAGGTGCCGGTCAGGTTGACCTCGATCACCTGGCGCCACTCGTCGGCGGCCAGCTCACCGATCAACCGGGCGATGCCGATGCCGGCCACGTTGGCCAGGATGTCCAGACGGCCGTGCCGGTCGAGGGCCTCCCCGACCGCGGCCACACAGGCGGACTGGTCGCGCACGTCGCACACCACCATGCCGTCCCTGTCGGCCAGGTCGCACCCGACCACCTGGGCCCCCTCGGCACCCAGCCGTTCGGCCACCGCCCTGCCGATGCCGCTGGCCGCACCGGACACCAGCGCCACTCTGCCGTCGAGTCTTCCCATGCCCGCAACGTAGTGGACCCGGTACTGTGACCGGCATGGGAGCCTTGGAGGGGAAGGTCGCCGTGGTCACCGGCGCGGCCATGGGGATCGGGAGGTCCTCGGCGGAGCTGTTCGCCCGTGAAGGGGCCAGCGTGGTGGTGGCCGACATCGACGAGGACGGTGGGCACGGGACCGTCGACCGCATCGAGGAGGCCGGGGGCCGGGCCTCGTTCGTGCGCACCGACGTCAGCCGTGCCTCCGACGTGGCGGCCATGGTGGCCCACGCCGTGGACACCTTCGGTGGCCTCGACTGCGCCCACAACAACGCCGGCATCGCCGCCCCCATGGCCCCGCTGGCCGAGTACCCCGACGCGGGCTGGGACCGCACCATCGCCATCATGCTGACCGGCGTCTATTACTGCATGAAGGCCCAGATCCCCCGCATGCTGGAGCGGGGCGGCGGGGCCATCGTCAACACGGCGTCCGGGGTCGGCCTGGTGGCCTACCCGCACCAGGCGGCCTACACCGCGTCGAAGCACGGTGTGATCGGGCTGACCAAGGTGGCGGCCCTCGACTACGGCTCTCGGGGCATCCGGGTCAACGCCATCTGCCCGGGCACGGCCCGCACACCCATGGTCGACGATGCCGTCCTCCGGGACCCGTCCATCGAGGAGCACCTGAAGGCGCTGCACCCCATCGGCCGGATCGCCGAGGCCTCCGAGGTGGCCGAGGCCGCGGTGTGGCTGTGCACCCCGGCCGCGTCCTTCGTCCTCGGGGTGGCCCTCCCCGTCGACGGCGGCTACGTGGTGCCGTGAGGACCACGCCGGCCACGGACACGGTCCGCCGGCTGGCCGGACAGGGACACCTGATCGGGGAGACCTGGAGGGCCAGCGGGGACGGCGGCACGTTCGACCACCGCTACGCCGCCACCGGCCAGGTCCAGGCCCAGGTGGGGCTGGCCGGCACCGCGGACGTCGACGACGCGGTGGCCGCGGCCCGTCGGGCCCAACCGGGCTGGGCCGGCCTGCGCCCGGCCAAGCGGGCCGCCGTGCTGCTCCGTCTGGCCGATCTGCTCGAGGCCCACGCCGAGGAGGCCGCCGTGCTCGGCGCGCTGGACAACGGCACGCCGGTGGGGGTGATGCATCCTGGCATCTACACCGCCGCCTGGTTCCGGTACTACGCCGGATGGTGCGACAAGCTGGTCGGGGAGACGGTGCCGGCCGGCCGGAGCGCCTCCTCGGTCCGGCTCGAGCCCTACGGCGTCATCGGGGTGGTGCCCCCCTGGAACGGCTCGATGATGGGGATGGGCCAGAAGGCCGCCCCGGCCCTGGCCGCCGGCAACGCCGTGGTGGCCAAGCCGCCCGAGCTGGCCCCCTTCGGCGTGCTGCGCTTCGCCGAGCTGGCCCTGGAGGCCGGACTGCCCCCCGGGGTGCTGAACGTGGTGGTGGGTGGGGCGACCACCGGCGAGGCGCTGGCCGCCCACCCCGGCGTGGACAAGCTCACCTTCACCGGTGGATCGGCGGTGGCCCGACTGGTCATGCGCAGCGCCTCGGCGCACCTCACCCCGCTGGCGCTCGAGTTGGGCGGCAAGTCGCCCAACATCGTCTTCCCCGACGCCGACCTGGACGTGGCGGCCGGGGTGGCCGCCTACCTGGGCACCGCGCTCCTGGCCGGCCAGGGGTGCGCCCTCCCGACCCGGCTGTACGTGCACGACTCGGTCTACGACGAGGTGGTGGCCAAGGTGGTGGCGGCGGTGGAGGCCGTGCCGGTCGGCGACCCGCTGGCTCCCGACACCGTCGTGGGGCCGGTGGTCACCGAGGCGGCCCTGGAGCGCATCCTCCGGGTCATCGGCCGGGCCGCATCGGACGGGGCCCGGCTGCTGGCCGGGGGCACCCGCCTCGGCGGAGCGCTGGAGCACGGATGGTTCGTGGCCCCCACGGTCTTCGGCGATGTGGACCACGACAGCGACCTGGCCCGTCACGAGGTGTTCGGTCCGGTGCAGGCCGTCCTGCGCTTCTCGTCGGAGGACGAGGTCCTGGCCAAGGCCAACGACAGCCCGTTTGGCCTGGCCGCGTACCTCCACACCCGGGACAGCCGCCGGATCGAGCGGTTCGTGCGCGAGCTCGACACCGGCACGGTCATCGTCAACGGCATGGGGGGCATCTCGCCGTCGACGCCGTTCGGGGGTACCAAGCAGAGCGGCTTCGGCCGCGAAGGGGGCCGGGCCGGCATCGAGGAGATGGTCCGCACGAAGACGGTGTTCGTGGGGTAGCCCCCTGGCGAGACCGGGCGGCTGGCCGAAGGGACTGTGGCGTTTCGTTGACCCGGGGTCTGTGAGCGGGAAAAGAGGACCGGGACGGAGGAGTACCGGCACACGGGCCCACGAGGGCCGTGCCGGCGGGGCCGGGCCGGCGGGGCCGGGCCGGCCGTACAGTGAGGGCATGAGCCTCCCTGCGCCCGGCCCCGAACGCACCGCCCTGGTCACCGGGGCCTCGTCCGGGATCGGCGAGTGCATCGCCCGTGAGCTGGCCCGCCGGGGCCATGGCCTCACCCTGGTGGCCCGGAGGACCGACCGGCTCCAGGCCCTGGCTCGGGAGCTCGGCACCGACGCGGTGCGGGTCGAGGTCCTGACCGCCGACCTGTCGGACCGTGCCCAGCGGGCCGCCCTGCCGGCCGCGGTGGCGGACCTGGGCCTGTCCGTCGACATCCTGGTCAACAACGCCGGCTACTCGACCCTGGGAGCGGTTGCCCACTCCGATCCCGACGACGAGGTGGCCATGCTCGAGGTCGACGTCACTGCGGTGGCCGACCTGTGCAGCCGGTTCCTCCCCGGCATGGTCGACCGCCACCGGGGTGCGGTGCTCAACGTGGCCTCGACCGCCGCCTTCCAACCGCTCCCGGGCCAGGCCGCCTACGGCGCGGCCAAGGCGTTCGTGCTGTCGTACACCGAGGGCCTGGGCGGGGAGCTGCGGGGCACCGGGGTCAGCGCCACCGTCCTGTGCCCCGGTCCGGTGGACACCGGATTCGGTGAGCGGGCCGGGTTCGCCAAGGAGGACGCTGAAGCCAGCCTGCCCTCGTTCCTGTGGCTGTCGGCGGCCGACGTGGCCCGGGCCGCAGTCGAGGGTATGGACAAGGGGACGGTGGTGGTCATCCCCGGGGCGGGGAACCGCGTCGGCGCCGTCGTCGGGCGGCTGGCACCGAACCGCCTGCTGGTGCCGTTGCTGGCCAAGGGCCATCCGGGGCTCAGGGAGTCATGACGGCGCGGTAGCCGGCCGGGCACGGCCCGCCGGCGCGTGCCACGCCACCGATCTGGGCCCGCACCGGTCGGGGGTGGTCCGCCCACAGCGGCTTCCAGGCGAAGCTGCTCAGCAGCCGGGTCACCGAGGTGGTCATGGCGGCCAGGGAGAACGGTTGGGCCGGGCAGGTGTGCCGGCCGTGTCCGAACGCCGTGACCAACTCCAGGCCCGCCAGTGCCCCGGGCTCGGCCAGCCGCCGCCGATTCCAGTGGTCCGGGTCCCAGTGGTGCAGGCCGGGACCGGCGGTGGTGTTGGTGAGGGGGAGGAGGGTGGCGACCGTCACCCCCGGTGCGATCCGGTGGACGGTGTCTCCCGTGTCCAGGGTGACCTCGGTGGTGACGTAACGGGCCATGATCGAGCGCTGGGCCAGCCGGATGGACTCGAGGGCGCACTGCTCGGCCCGGGCCCGGTCGCCCGACACCACCCGGGCGGCCTCGTCGGGGTGGTGGAGGAGGTCCACGACGGCCCACCCCAGTGCGGCGAACAGGTTGGACATCGACGCGATGTGCACGAGGGCCACGTCCATGGCCACACCGGGCGCCGCCAGCTCGGGCGGATCGTAGGCCCACACCGAGACGATCCGCGAGAAGAGGGGATGGTCGTCCTCGTGTCCACCCAACTCCTCGAGCGCCGCCCCCAGCTCGTCCACCACGCAGTCGAGGGCGGCCTCCTCGTCCCGCTTCCCCGACGCCGCCACCTGGGCCATGGCATCGGGGTGGACGAAGGACTCGGCCCCGTCGAGCGTGTCGAAGGCGGTGACCAGCCGTTCGAACCGGGCACCGGTCGAGGCTCCGGGACCGCCCCACGAGGCCAGGCCCACCCGGTGGCCCAACCGCCGGCACAGATCGAAGAGGTCGACCTCGCCGACCGCCCCGAGTTCGTCCACGGTCACGTCGAGGGCGCGCTCGACGTTGCCCAGGAACGAGGTCGTGTCCTCCCGGCCGAACAGCTGGTGGGGCAGCGTGCGGCGGTCGGCGAAGATCCGGTCGGGCAGCTTGCGTCGCAGCATCCGCCAGTCGGCGAGGCCCTTGGACGCCCGCTCCTCAGGCAGCCCGTAGAAGGAGGCCACCCCGGTCGGCGAGAACGTGAACAGGTAGCGGTCGTCCCCGCTGTCGACCACGAAGGTGTCGCCGTGCGAGGCACGGGCGGCGGCCAGGGCCTCGACGGGGTCGATCACGGCGGTGTCCCAGGGGAGGCCGACCCCGGCCGCGACAGGCGGGAGGGGGATGATGTCCGGCAGGTCCACGGCTCCGCTCCTCGATCCGCCCCGGCCGGTGGTCCACCGGAGGCCAGGAGGAGCGTAGCGAACCGGGTGGCCGGCGCGGCGGGTGGGGAGGGCCTCCCCCCGGAGGTGGGCTCAGAGGATGAAGAGCATCTCCTGGTAGGTGGGCAGCGGCCACAGGTCGTCGGCCACCATGCCCTCGAGGGCGTCGGCGGCCTTCCTGACGGCGTCCATGGCCGGCAGCAGGCCCTTCTGGGCGTGCTCGGCGTGCTTCTCGGCCGACTGCACGTCGTCATGGTTGATCTCCGACCTGAGGGCGGCGATGCCCGCCCGCAGCTCGGCGATGGAGCCGCTCACCTCCTCGAGCGTGGAGGTGTCGGCCTCCACCCCGGCGGCCTTGAGGCTGGCCACGTTGGTGGCCAGCTCGGTCTGGTAGCGCACCGCGGCGGGCAGGATCATGGTGGTGGCCATCTCGAGGGTCAGCTCGGCCTCGACGTCGATGGCCAGGATGTACTGCTCCAGGGCGATCTCGTAGCGGCTGTGCATCTCCCGGTGGTTGAACACCCCATACTTGGAGAACAGCTCCATGGACTCCTCGGTGATCAGCTCGGGGAGGGCATCGAGGGTGGTGCGGAGGTTGGGGAGGCCGCGCTCGGCCGCCTCCACCTGCCAGGCGTCGGCGTACCCGTCGTCGTTGAAGACCACCTTGCCGTGGTCGGTGATGACCTTCTGCAGGACCGTCTGGACGGCGGTGTTGAACTCGGTCCCCGCGTCCACCAGGGCCTCGAGCTCGGTGGCCAGGTAGTCGAGGGCCTCGGCCAGGATGGTGTTGATGGTCACCATCGGCCCGGCGATGGACTGGAGCGAGCCCGGGGCCCGGAACTCGAACCGGTTGCCGGTGAAGGCGAAGGGGCTGGTCCGGTTGCGGTCGCCGGGATCGGTGGGCAGCACGGGCAGCGTGTCCACCCCGATCTCGAGGTGGCCCTTCTCCTTGGAGCTGGTGGCACCACCGGCGGCGATCTGCTCGAAGACGTCGGCCAGCTGTTCGCCGAGGAAGATCGAGATGATGGCCGGCGGAGCCTCGTTGGCCCCGAGCCGGTGGTCGTTGGTGGCCGACGCCACCGAGGCCCGGAGCAGGCCCCCGTACTTGTGCACCGAACGGATGACGGCCCCACAGAACACCAGGAACTGGGCGTTCTCGTGGGGGGTGTCGCCGGGCAGCAGCAGGTTGCCCTCGGTGGAGTTGCCCAGCGAGAAGTTGACGTGTTTTCCCGAGCCGTTGATCCCACCGAAGGGCTTCTCGTGGAAGAGGCACTCCATGCCGTGCTTCTGGGCCACCTTCTTCAGGGTGGTCATGAGGAGCTGCTGATGGTCGGCGGCCACGTTGGACCGCTCGAACATGGGTGCCAGCTCGAACTGGCCCGGTGCCACCTCGTTGTGGCGGGTCTTGGCCGGGATGCCCAGCTTGAACAGCTCACGCTCGCAATCCATCATGTACCCGAGGACCCGGTCGGGGATGGCTCCGAAGTAGTGGTCGTCGAACTCCTGGCCCTTGGGCGGCTTGGCCCCGAACAGGGTCCGGCCGGAATTGAGCAGGTCGGGACGGGTGAGGAAGAAGCTCCGGTCGATGAGGAAGTACTCCTGCTCGGCGCCGGCGAAGGACACCACGGCGTCGGGATTCTCGTGGCCGAACAGCTTCAGCACCCGCTCGGCCTGCTTGGCCATGGCCTGTTGGGACCGGAGAAGCGGCGTCTTGTTGTCCAGCGCCTCGCCGGTCATCGAGATGAACACGGTGGGGATGCACAGCGTGTTCCCGTTGGGGTTCTCGAGGATGTAGGCCGGACTGGTGGCGTCCCACCCGGTGTAGCCGCGCGCTTCGAACGTGGCCCGAAGGCCACCGTTGGGGAAGCTCGAGGCGTCCGGCTCACCCTGGACCAGCGTCTTGCCCTGGAATTCGGCGATGGCCGCTCCCTCGCCGCCCGGCTCGAAGAAGCTGTCGTGCTTCTCGGCGGTCAGGTGGGTCAGCGGGTAGAAGACGTGGGCGTAGTGGGTGGCCCCCTTCTCCATGGCCCAGTCCTTCATGGCCGCCGCCACCACGTCGGCCACCGTGGGGTCGAGGGGCTTGGAGTGGTCGATGGTGGCCAGCAGCGACTTGTAGACCGGCTTGGGCAGGCGCTTCTGCATGACGGACTTGCTGAAGACGTTGGACCCGAAGATCTCGCCCGGGGCCTCGTCGACCGGGAAGATCGATGCCGGGGCCTGGTAGTTCTTGACAGCGTCGATGGCGTCGAGCCGTGCCTTGCTTCCACTCATGGGTGCACTCCTAGGTGTGTCTCGTGGGTCGGCGGTCGGCTTCTGATGCGTTCGTCAACCCTTGGCGGCGCAACCGATCGGTGTGTCGAACCTAGGTCCGGCTCGTAACGGGAGCGTTTCTGCCAGATGAAGGTTCTGTGCCCAATGGCGGGACCCGGGGCCACGGATCGGTCCGCCATCGGCCCCTGCTATGATGTCATCAGCCAATGACATCATCCGATGACATCGTGGGGGCGCAGGGCGACCGACGAGCAGGATGACCGACGAGAGGACGGGACGGGCAGCCGTGGCCGCACCGGTGGACAGCAGTGGGCCGGACAGGACCGCCGAGGCGTGGCGGTCGCGGGCGCTCGTGCCCACCGTCATCGGCGTGGCCGCGCTGGTGGCCATCGTCAGCAGCCTCGGGGCGCCCCTCATCCCGACCATCGCACGTGCCGACCACGTCACCCTGGGCACCGCACAGTGGCTGTTGACCGCGGCCCTGCTCACCGGGGCGCTGGCCACGCCGGTGATGGGCCGGCTGGCCGACGGCCCCCGCCAGCGGGACGTGATCCTCGGTGCGCTGGCGGTGGTGCTGGTGGGCTGCATCCTGGCGGCGCTGTCGGACCAGTTCGTGGTGGTGGTGGCGGGACGGGCCCTCCAGGGCTTCGGGCTCGGGCTCCTGCCCGTCACCATGGCCATCGCCCGGAGGCACCTGTCGCCGGAGCGGGCGGGGCGGGCCATCGCCACCCTGTCCATCACCACGGCCGTCGGTGCCGGCCTGGGCTACCCGATCACCGGCCTCATCGCCCAGGTCTTCGACTTCCACGCCGCCTTCTGGTTCGGCGCCCTCACCGTGGCGTGCGCGCTGGTGGCGGCGGCCATCGTGATCCCGGGGCGGTCCGCCGCCGTCCCCCGGCGCTTCGACACCGTCGGCGCGGCCACCCTGTGCGTGGCCATCGTGAGCCTGCTGGTGGTGCTGAGCGAAGGAGGAGGCTGGGGATGGTCCTCGGCGCGGTCGCTGTCCCTGATCGCCCTGGGCGCGGTCCTGGTCGTGGTGTGGGTCGTCCACGAGCTGTCCTTCGACGATCCCCTCGTCGACCTGCGCCAGGTCCGCAACCGGTCCGTGCTCACCGCCGACATCTCAGGCTTCCTGATCTGCGTGGCCATGTATCTGTTCCTGCCGATCATGATCGAGTTCGTCCAGATCCCCGCCGTCGACGGCTACGGGTTCGGCGCCTCGGTGGTGGTGTCGAGCCTGGTGTTCATCCCCCTGTCGGTGGCCACGTTCGCGGCCAGCCGCTTCCTGCCGGCCTACGAGCGCCGCTTCGGCACACGGTCGATGATCCCGGTCGGCGCCGTCATCTTCGCCCTGTCCACGCTGTTCTTCGCCGTCGACCACCGCTCGCTCTGGCAGGCCTTCGTGGCCTCGGGTGTGGCCGGCCTCGGGGTCGGCCTCACCTTCGCCGCCATGCCCGGGTTCATCGTCCGCGCCGTCCCCCGGAGCGAGACCGGCAGCGCCACCGGCTTCTACCAGGTGCTGCGCAACGTCGGCCTCTCGGTGGGCAGTGCCCTCGGTGCCGCCATCCTGAGCACCTACACCCACCACGGTCACGCCTTCCCGACGGTGGGGGGGTTCCGGACCGCACTGGTCGTGGCCTCGGCGCTGTGCCTCGTCACCGCGGTGATCAGCTACGTGCTCCCGGGCCGCCAGGCCAACCGCCCCCTGACCGAGGAGGCAGACGATCTGGTCGGCCCCGTCACCGTCATGGAGGAGGAGTCCGAGGTGGTCGGCGCCGGGCTCATGCTGGGCGACGAGCAGGTGCCGCTGCCGGCCCGGACGGAGGCCCCGTGACCGCCGCATCGAAGGCCGCACCGAAGGCCGCACCGAAGGCCGCACCGAAGGCCGCACCGGCCGGGGGCCGTCCGAGGGATGCCGCCGCCAGTCGCCAGGCGCTGCTCGTGGCCGCTCAGGACCTCTTCGGACAGCGGGGCTTCGAGGCCACCACCATCCGCGAGATCGGCGACCGGGCCGGCGTGGATGCCGCCCTCATCGCCCGCTACTTCGGGAGCAAGGCCGACCTCTACATCGCGGCCGTGGCGGCCGAGCGCATGGGTGAGGGGCAGCCCGAGGAGTTCGAGCACCTGGGCCAGATGGCCGACGTGTTGGTCAGCCGGACCGACCGGCACGGCCCCGGCCCGATCATGCAGGCTCTGGTCCGCACCGACACGGCCGAGGAGATCAGGACGGCGGTGCGGCTCAGGCTGGAACGGCGCCTGGTGGAACCCCTGGCCGCCGGACTGGTCGACCGGGGGGTGGACCGGGCCCGGCTGCGGGCCGAGGTGGCCGTGTCGGCACTCATCGGGATCAACCTGGGCCGTTCGCAGGGGTGGTTCGATTCGATCCGGGACGTTCCCCGGCACGAACTGGTCGAGCTGATCACCGAGGCACTGACCCCGCTGAGCGAGGGGACCGGTGCGTATGACCCGGCGCCCGGCCGCACCGACCTGGTGGAGGGGACGGAACACGCGGGCAGTGCACACAGTGCGGGCAGTGCACACAGTGCAGGCAGTGCAGGCAGTGCAGGCAGTGCACACAGTGCAGGCAGTGCAGGCAGGGCGGACGGGTGATGGTGGTCGACGCTGGACACGCCCGCAGGCACACCGGTCGTTCCGGAACGCCTCGCCGGGACTGCTCGTTACACTGTTCCCAGGCGGAACAAGGAGGCTGACGTGTCCGTAACCGGCCTGGCCAACCTGGCAGTCAAGGTGGCCGACCTCGACAGCGCCGTGCTGTTCTACGAGTCCTCGGGTGCAGAGGTCCGCGACCGCATGGTCTGGCGCGGCGGCGAGCGCGCCGACGTCTACCTGGGCCCGGTCATGATTACGTTGTTCACCCAGGCCATCTACGAGGACGAGGTGGACCTGCCGGCCGAGGGGTTCCTGCACCCTGCCTTGTTCACCGACGACCTCGACGCCGAGCTCACGGGCCACACGGTGGTCTGGGGTCCCGAAGTCGTCGAAGGCACGTTCGGCACCCGCCGGATCGCCTTCGTCGAGGCGCCGGGTGGGATCCGGCTCGAGTTCATGGAGCAGCTGGCACCGCCTCCCGGTTCTGGGGGGACACCGGCAGCGGGTGAGGGCTGAGGGGACACCGTGGTCTATCTCCTGTCCCTGGCGGCGGCGCTCTCCAACGCCCTCACCAGCCTGCTCCAGCGCATGGGGGTGGAGGACGCCCCGGCCGAGTCCACCCTGAAGCTCAGCCTGTTGACCCACGCGCTCAAGCGCGGGGTGTGGCTGCTCGGATTCGCCTTCATGATCGCCTCGTTCCTCATGCAGGCGGTGGCCCTCCATCTGGGCGACCTGAGCCAGGTACAGCCCATCCTCACCACCGAACTGCTCTTCTTGGTCCTGCTGTTGGCGACGTGGTTCCGCTTCCGGATCGGGCTGCGGGAGTGGCTGGGGTGCGTGGCCGCCGCCGGGGGCCTGGCCGGCTTCCTGATCTTCGCCCAGCCCACCGGGGGCAACCTGTCGCCGACCGGGCTCGAGTGGGCGGTGGCCGGCTCGGCCTGCGGCGTCGTCATCGTGATCGCCGTGCTGGCCGCGCTGCGGGGGCCCCGGTGGTGGCGGGCCGCCATGTTCGGGGCGGCCGGGGCCGTGGCCTTCGCCTTCACCGCCGCGCTGATCAAGAAGGTCGGTGACTACGTCGCCACCGACTGGACCCACCTGTTCTTCCACTGGGAGACCTACGCCCTGGCCGTGTGCGGGCTGGGCGCGGTGTTCCTGGCCCAGAACGCCTTCCATGCCGGGCCGATCGCCGCCTCCCAGACGGCCCTGGTCCTGGTGGACCCCCTGGCCTCGATGGCCATCGGCATCGGGCTGTTCGGTGACAACCTGCGCACCGGCGGCGCCTACGGTCCCCTCGAGGCCCTGTCGCTGCTGGTCATGTTCCTCGGTGCCGCCTACATCGCCCAGTCGCCGCTCATCTCCGGGGTCAAGGGTGACGACCAGCAGTACACCGAGATGCTGTCTCTGCGGTCGAGGTCCAAGCGGCTGGTCGACCACGCCCACGAGTCGATGCCCGACGAGGTCTTCGACCACCTTCCGCCTGACGTCCTCCGGCACCTGCCCTCCGACGGAGGACGGGCCTAGACCAACCGACGGTCGGTGGCCCACCGGGTCAGCTCGTGTCGGGTGGACAGCTGGAGCTTCCTCAGGACCGACGACACGTGGGACTCCACCGTCTTGGAGGAGATGGTGAGGTCGCGCGCCACCTCCTTGTAGGTGTAGCCGCGGGCGATGAGCCGCAGCACCTCGCGCTCCCGGGGTGACAGCTGATCGAGCTCGGGGTCGAGGCCGGCGGACGGGGGGCCGGTGCCGGCCCGTCCGGCAAAGGCGTCCAGCACGAACCCGGCCAGACGCGGGGAGAAGACGGCGTCGCCCGATCCCACGCGGGTCACGGCCTGGAGCAGCTCCTCGCCCGAGATGGTCTTGGTGATGTAGCCCCTGGCCCCGGCCCGGATCACGGCGATGACGTCTTCGGGGGCATCGGACACCGACAGGGCCAGGAACTTCACCTCGGGGTGGACGGGCACCACTCCCGACAGCACCGCCTGGCCACCGCCGCCGGGCAGGTGGACGTCGAGGAGGACCACGTCGGGCCGTCGCTCGTTGATCATCTCGACGGCCGGCCCGACCTCGTCCGCCTCACCGACGACGTCGACGACGTCCCCGAGCTCGGCCTTCACCCCGGACCGGAACACGGCGTGGTCATCCACCAGGAAGACCCGGAGGCGGGCGGCGGCGTTCACGGTGTCA
>Ga0302319_10012426_pt1 | contig 16064 bp, 13 predicted proteins | sample Bog_T0_2_FD_203319 | JGI IMG/M metagenome (GOLD analysis project Ga0302319, IMG submission 203319) | Peat permafrost microbial communities from Stordalen Mire near Abisko, Sweden - Bog_T0_2 | ecosystem: Environmental > Terrestrial > Soil > Wetlands > Peat | place: Sweden: Abisko, Stordalen Mire...
GAGATGTTCGCGGAGGTTGGAACCGCCGCCGCCCGCTCGGAGGGCGGTCTTGGGATCGGACTGGCGCTGGTACATGGGCTCACCGAACTGCACGGGGGCAGCGTGGAAGCGCATAGCGATGGCCCGGGACACGGTAGTGAATTTATTGTGAAGTTGCCGGTTATCGCGACTCATGCATTCGCAACTGCCAATACCGGTTTGCCTGCGCCTGCTCCCGTGGGCCGGCGGGTACTGGTAGCGGACGATAATCAAGATGCCGCGGACAGTTTGGCGATGATCCTCGAGATGGCCGGGCACGACGTGCGCGTAGTTCACGAGGGACGTAGCGCACTGTCCGTCGCTCACAGCTTCCGGCCCGATACCGTTGTTCTCGACATCGGCATGCCGCAGTTGAATGGCTACGAAGTAGCTCGGGCGCTGCGAAAACAACCCTGGGGAATTGGTCTCACCCTCATCGCACTGACCGGCTGGGGGCAGGACGGCGACCGACAACAGGCCGTCGATGCCGGGTTTGATCGTCACCTCACAAAACCTGTAGACCTCGCTGCCTTGGACATGTTGTTGTCAACGAGCGTGGCGCGGCGTGGGGAGTAAGGGTTTGACACCGTTGGAAATCGATCCCGTGGCGGCGCACCGATACCCAGAGCGGAGGCGCCGGGTGACCGGATCGCCACTTATTCGCCACCTCTTGGTTTACGACATCAGCGGTGGGATCAAAATTGACGTGTGGGTTCCGAGCAACCGACTTGTACTCGGCCCGGCGGCGCGAGGCGGAACGCCGAATCGACGATCGAGCATGGGAACGGACCGCCTTCTCCTTTGGCGTTGGATCGTGAGCGAAACCGTCACTATGGCCACGCGACTCTTGGGGATTCGGCACCGCCGCGCACCCGCACCGACTTGCCTCGCAGCCGATCACTGCTAGAATTAAGTTGCGGCGCGTCTCGCCATTGGACAGCAAGAATCTGTCATCGGAACACCGGGTAGCGTCGCGCTTTCCCTTGGTAGCTGCCAACGCTTCGGACTGTGTGGATGCCACTCAAAGATTTGGTGCTGGTCGATCCGTCGTCCCGCCTTTTTCTGGAAGGCGGCGGCGGTATGGGCGTGCGCATGCGCGCGTTTCCGTGGCATACCCATCCGCTCGGGAATCCGGAACACTGGCCGGTCGCCTTGCGGGTCGCGGTGCGGATTCTGCTGACGACCCAACATCCACTGTTCATCTTCTGGGGCCCCGAGTACCGTTGCTTTTATAACGACGCGTATGCGCGTTCGATCGGCCCGGAAAAGCACGCGACCATGTTGGGAGCTTCGGGGCCCGACTGTTGGCCCGAGATCTGGGACTTGATCGGTCCGAAACTCGATGATGTGCTTCGCGGCGGCGCATCCACCTGGCATGAAAATCAGTTGATCCCGATCATTCGTCACGGGCACCTCGAGGATGTCTACTGGACCTACAGCTACAGTCCGATCGAAGATTCGGCCTCTCCCGCGGGTGTCGGAGGGGTGCTCGTGATCTGCACCGAAACGACTGCGCAGATGCTCACCGATCGGCGCCATGCTTTTTTGGTCGAACTGGATGATGCGGTCCGATCTCACAGAGACGCGAGTACGATCGTCGCGGCCGGCATTGAGTTGCTTGGGCGGCATTTGAAGGCAAGCCGCGTGGGGTTTGGCATCGTGCAACCGGACGATGCGACCATCGTTCTCGAGACGACGTACGTGGACGGAGTCGCCCCCCTCGGAGGCGCCTATCCTCTGTCCGGTTTCGGTCCCACCAATATCCGGCTGCAGCGCCAGGGCGTGACTGTCATCCACAACGACGTGGCCGATGCGCCGGACATCGACCTGACACGCTATGAGGCGATACAGACGAGGGCGTTCGTGTCGGTGCCGCTGGTGCGCAATGCGCGCTTTCGGGCATCGCTATTCGTCAACGCCGCAGCGCCTCGAGTGTGGTCGAAATACGAGATTTCTCTGGTCGAGTCCGTAGCAGGCCGCCTGTTCGACGCGGTCGAGCGGACGCGGGCCGAACAAGAATTGCACCTCACCGCACGTCGCTTCGATCTCGCCGTTCGACGATCGCCGGTTGTATTGTTCAGCCAGGACTTGGCGCTCAGATACACCTGGATCCACAACCCGGCCTTCGGTTACCGGGTTGAGGATTTCGTCGGCCGACGCGACGTGGATGTCTTCCCGCAACGGCAAGACGCGGAGTTGCTTGAGGCTCTGAAACGTGAAGTCATCCTGAGCGGCGAAAGTGGGCGGCGTGAGGTCCTGGTTCACGGGCCGGATGGATCGCCGCGTCAGTATGATTTGCAGATCGACCCCTCTTTCGATGAGGGCGGCAGGATCGACGGCGTCCTGTGCTCGGCGGTCGATATCACGGAGCGCAAGCGCGCGGAGGCGTCTTTGCGCGAAACAGACGCCCGCAAGGACGTGTTCCTCGCGGTACTTTCGCACGAACTAAGAAGTCCGCTCGCGCCCATTCAGACGGCGGCGGACCTCTTGGCGTCCCCCGAATTGAAGCCCGAACAGGCGCAATGGGCGCGGCAGGTCATCCAGCGGCAAACCAAACGGATGGCGCAGCTGCTCGAGGATCTTCTCGATATTGGCCGCATTTCCCAAGGAAAACTGACGCTCAGGATGGAGCGCGTCACATTGGCGGGTATCGTCGATGCCGCAATTGAGGCGGCTCGCCCCGCGATCGACCGCAAGAACCATCAATTGGTAATCTCTCTACCCTCGAATCCGCTGACCTTGGAGGTGGACACACTCCGCTTCTCGCAAGTACTCGTGAATTTGCTGACAAACGCGGCCAAGTACACGGACGCCGGCGGCCGGATCGAGCTGAGCGCGGTCGTGGAAGGGCCGCGTGTATGCGTGTCCGTCAAAGACGATGGGATCGGCATTGAGCCCATGGCCCTGCCGCGAATCTTCGATATTTTTTCTCAAATCGACAGCGCAGCGGGGCGATCGGAAGGCGGCCTCGGCATCGGTCTCGCGCTCGTGCGCGGGATCGTCGAGCTCCATGGTGGCACGGTGGAAGCGCACAGCCTTGGTATTGGCGCAGGTTCGACATTCTTGGTTTACCTGCCGCTGTGATGCCGTACGGACCCTGCAACAGGAGCCCTGCGGATCGCGGGGCGCGATCTCATTGCGCTCGCGCAGATCCTGGCGAATCGACGCCGACGTCGCCGGCGAGACCGAGCGCCGATCGGGTCCAACCTGGGATGTTCATTGGCCGAGAGGTTGGCTACTCATTCGGTTCCGACCCAGATGGAGGTTGTTTGCCGAAAGCCGACAAGAGTCACGGCAAGCACGCTTAAGATCTATTGAGGCGCCACGAGTGCGAACATCACCAAGGAGCGCGCCGTGACGCCATACGGATCGCCAGCCTTGCCTTCAAATCCCGCGATAGTTTCCGTGACATTGGTATCGAGCAGGAGCTTCCATCTGCCGCCGCCACCGGCGGTGGGCAGCGTGAATTCCACGAAGTCGTGATAGGCGTTCATGACGATGAGCAACGTCGCCTCAGTGCCTCGCTGGGGAACCCCTGAGGGTCGCGCCCGACCGTCGATGAGCATGCCGAAGCAGTGCGCGACCGGATCAATCCAATCGGGCGATTGCATTTCATCACCCGTGGCATTGATCCATGTGAGGTCCTTGACGTCGAGTTCCGCATCAACCGCACCCGTTAGAAAACGATTGCGTCGGAGAATCGGATATTGATGCCGTAGCTCGCACAATCTCCGCGTAAACCGTACGAGGGAACTGGCCTCGTCAGCAAGCTCCCAATTGATCCAGCTGATCTCGTTATCCTGGCAGTACGCGTTATTGTTGCCCTGTTGAGTGCGGCGAAATTCGTCCCCGGCCAGCAACATGGGTGTCCCTTGCGAGAGGAGCAGCGTCGCGAGCATGTTTCGAACCTGCCGCTCGCGTAGCAGATTGATCGACGCATCCTCGGTCGGTCCTTCGACGCCGCAGTTCCAGGAGCGATTGTCGTTGCTGCCATCCTGGTTATTCTCTCCATTGGCCTCGTTGTGCTTCTCGTCGTACGACACCACATCGTTTAACGTGAACCCATCGTGCGCGGTCACGAAATTGATGCTGCACCACGGGCGGCGACCGAGGCGATTGAAAATCTCGCCCGACGCGGTCAAGCGCTTGGCGATCTCAGCCACCGAGGCGCCAGCCTTCCAAAACTCGCGCACCGTATCGCGATAGCGGTCGTTCCACTCGCCCCAGCCCGGCGGAAAGCCGCCCACTTGATACCCGCCCGGACCGCAATCCCAGGGCTCCGCAATGAGTTTGACGGTCCGAAGCACGGGATCCTGATTACACGCCTTCAAAAAGCCGCTTTGGTTGTCGAAGCCGTCCGGTTCTCGGGCGAGAATCGTACCGAGATCAAACCGAAAGCCGTCGACGTGCAGCTCGTTCGTCCAGTACCGCAAACTATCGGTGACCATTTCGATGACGGCGGGGTGGGAAAGATTGAGGGTGTTGCCCGTACCGGTATCGTTGATGTAGTAGCGCGCCTCTGGAAGCAACCGGTAATAACTCGCGTTGTCGATGCCCTTGAACGAGAAGGTCGGACCGAGCTCATTTCCCTCGGCGGTGTGGTTGTAAACGACATCCAAAATCACTTCAAGGCCTGCGTCGTGGAAACGCGCCACCATCTCCTTGAATTCTCGCAGGCATTGGTCCGGCGCCGAGGCGTAGCGGGGATCGGGAGCGAAAAAGCCAATGCTGTTGTAGCCCCAGTAATTCTTGAGCCCGCGCTCCAACAAGTGGCTGTCATCGACAAAGGTGTGCACCGGCAGCAGCTCGATGGCCGTGACGCCCAAGGATTTCACGTAGTCGATGACGTCCTTGACGCCGAGGCCCGCATACGTACCCTGCAGATGCGATGGCACCTTTGGGTGCCGCTTGGTGAAGCCTTTGACATGCGCCTCATAGATGATCGTGTTATCCCACGCCAGGCCCTTGCCACGCGGTTTGCCATGCCAGTCGAAGTTCGGGTCGACGACCACGCATTTCGGCATGAACGGTGCGCTGTCGCGTTCGTCGAACGACAAGTCGGCATCCTCTGCACCCACGGTGTAGCCGAAGCACTCCGGCGACCACTTGACCTCGCCGATGTGCGCGCGAGCGTAGGGGTCTAGGAGCAACTTGTTCGGATTGAAACGGTGCCCCGCGCTCGGCTCGTAGGGTCCGTGAACTCGCAATCCATACACAGTCCCAGGGTGCACGTCGGGAATGTACCCGTGCCAGATGAGATCCGTGTATTCCGGTAGGGCTAATCGCGTCGTTTCCGTACCACCCGCTGAATCAAACAGGCACACCTCCACCTTGGTTGCATGCGCAGAGAAAAGCGTAAAGTTAGTTCCCTTGCCATCCCAGATCGCGCCATGCGCCTCTGCGCTGCCCTCGCGAATGCGCGATTTCCTCATGTCGGCCACAATTGCTCCTTCGCCATGAATCATCCCGGCGCGGATCGTTCTCAGGATGTCACAATCGCTTGATTGGAAAAACGGCGGAAATGGTCCGACATCGTGTAGCCTCCGGCCTACGTCATCAAGTGCGCGCTCCTGGTTGCCCACGGCGTCATTTCTCGATTCGCCTCCATTCCCGCGCGAGAGCGAATCAGCTGGCCCCTCGCGCTCTCCTTCACGGGTCGGCCAGCGCCTCCCTGCCCTGAACGATTTGAGGGGCGCGTGCCACCTGACGGACGCGCTTGAACTCGATGTCGGTCGGAATCATCGACGGCGGTTCACGATCAGCCGCACTCGCGTCTGCCGGGATAAGATTAATCTATTTTCGACCCGGCCATATGCAATACCGAGGGCCGGGCGTGCCCAACGCGGCCAGGGCTGAACTAAGGCCGCAATGAGATCAGGAAACCCGACAATGCGATACCCATCAGGAAGGACGCGAACCAACCTAAAACGCGCGAGCGCGGGGAGATCGAGAATTGGCACAAAATTGCTGCGTTCGAGCCCGTTTGCATCAGCAGCACCATCGTCGGCACGGAGGTGGCGAGCGCGCCGAGCGCCGTGGCGATCGCGATCGTTGCGTAGAATGCCTTCGCGTGTTTCGGCTATCGCGCCAGCCCCACGGGCCGCCGGGTGTCCGCCTGGGCCGAAGCGCCGCGGCCGCTTGTGCGGCGTTTTCAAGGACCTTCGGCTTCGGTTCGCGTGCGCTGCTGCCTGCTCAAGCAGGCAGGTCGCCATCGCGCAGGAGACCGAATGCCGCCCAGAATTCGGCAGATCCATTGTCTGAATGTTCATCCCGCTGGCGTGGTGCGCCAGATCAAGACGTATGGCGGCAACGCTTGACAGACAGCTTCGGGGAAACGGGTACGATCCCACCACCCCGTGGCTACCGCAGCAGGCGTGGGACGGTCGCGCACCCACGGTCGCGCTCAAAGTCGGGTGGTTACAACCCGACGATATCTCTCCGCCGCCCGCCTTTCTGGCTTCGGACGCGACGGCCACGGTGATCGGCGCCGTATATGATGGCACCGGCGGGGATAGGGCGAAGGATGGGTATCGGTGGTCGTAGGCGGTCAATCGGGAATGAAGGCGATGAGGCCGTCCTGCCGGCCGACACTCCTGCGAGCATCGAAGGATTGCTGCAAGGCTACGCCTGGGCGCGCAACTCGGCCGGCACGGCCGGGGAGCGGTTTATCGCCTCAACCGTCGAGGCGAAGCGGGCCTTTACTTAAAATGTGGTCGGGGCCAAGTCGCTCGCGATATTACCGATGAAATGGTTCGGCTACGCTGGCTGGCGGGACGGACTTCGGTACCGGAAGTTCGTCATTTCGTCGCAGCCGGCGACGCGGCGTGGCTCTTGATGACGGAACTACCCGGCGGGACCGCCGCTGAAGAGTTTCGTGAGAGCGGAGCCGACCGCATTGCCATCGTTGATGCGTTGGTCCTGTTCTTGCGACACTTTCACGCGCTCCCGCTTGATGCATGCCCCATCAAGAGCGACCACCACTTGCGCCTGATCCATGCTCACGGTCGCCTGGAAGCCGGGCTGGTTGACCGCGCCGATTTCGACGATGAGAACGCCGACTGCGCCCCTTTGGAGGTATGAAATCGGCTGATCGACCTGCTGTCGATAACCGCCGATTCGGTGGTCACGCACGGTGACCTTTCCCTCGACAATATTTTGCTGCAGGAAGGCAAAGTCGTCGGTGTGATCGACGTTGCCCGCGTCGGAATCGCCGACCGGTAAGAGACAGGGTTCGCGTCAACGGCTCTGCACGGCGTTTGGCGTGTCGGCTTGACTACAGGCGGTACGGCCTGCCCGCGAAGTACGATGAATCATGAGCTCATGCAGGAGTTTTCCGAGCTGGTCGGGGTCAACCGGCTTGGTCAGATGGCGATCGAAGCCGGCGACGCGCGCCCGTTCTTTATCTTGAACATCGCCCCAGCCGGTGATCGCAATTAAGTAGACCGATTCGCCCCAGTCTGCCTGCCGAATGGTACGCGCTACCTCATGGCCCGACACGTCGGGCATACCGATGTCCAGCAGGACTACATCAGGCCGATGCTCGGCCGCCATCGCCACCGCCGCTCGACCGGTGTGGGCAACCAAGACTTGATAGCCACCCAATTCCAATAACAGAGCCATGCTGTCGACCGCGTCTCGATTGTCATCGGCCATTAGAATCTTGAAATCGCGGCGCCCCAAATGCTCCTCGGCCTCGCTGGTTGGCGGGGTCGTGTCGGTTCCAATGACCACCGCCGACCGCGGGAGACAAAAGCTGAATTCACTGCCCAATCCCACGCCTGGGCTGACGACCTCGACGCGCCCGCCGTGCAATGCAATGAGGCCTTTGACGAGTGCGAGGCCGATGCCCAAACCGCCTTCCGCGCGGTCAATGGCCGGCTCGAGTTGCGCGAATATCTCGAAGAGGCCGGGTATCGCTTTCGCGTCGATGCCGATACCGTTGTCCTTGACGGCCACTTTCAGTTCAGTATCCAACAGCTCGACGGCGAGTGTGATGGTGCCCGCCTCGTCGGTGTACTTCGCCGCATTCGTGAGCAAGTTCGACAGCGCTTGGGATAGTCGCAGCGGATCCCCCGACACCATGAGGTGCTGCCCGGGCAAGGTGATGACCAGCTGCTGCTTCTTGGCATCGATCAAAGGCCGCGCCACCTCCACCGCCGCGTCCACCACGGAGCCGAGGTCGACCAGGTCAATGCGTAAATTGAGCTGCCCTCGCGTGATCCGCGAGACATCGAGCAAGTCATCCAACAGCAGTGCCATACGCTGCACTTGTCGGCCGATCACCGACCGGCTCCACTGCTGCTGTTGTTCGGTGACGTCCTTCGACTCGAGCAGCCTGACCGCATGCCGAATCGGCGCCAGGGGATTGCGCAGCTCATGGGCGAGAGTCGCCAGGAATTCGTCTTTACGCCGATCCGCCGCGCGTAACGCGGCCTCGGCGGCCTGGCGCACCCGCACCTCGGTTTCCAAGCTCCGCGCGCGCGCTTCGACTTCGTCCAGCATGTTGTTGAAGGCGAGTACCGAAATTCCGATTTCGTCATCCGTCGTCTTGCTGGCACGCAGGGAATAATCCCGACGCTGAACGATCTGCCGCGCAACGCCGGTCATGGCATCCAAGGGATCGACGACCGCTTGTTGCAGTTGCCGAGACAAGACATAGGCCGCGGCCAGGCTCCCCGCCATGACCAGTGCAAAAATCCGCAGGTACGCCGCGAGCCGCGCCAGCAAGTCGAAGCGCGCGCGCAGATACAGGGTCCCCAGCAACTCGCCGTTGTGAACCACGGCTTGGGACAATTCGACGCGTTCACCGGCAATCGTCGCTCCATGCGGCGGAGGTTTGAACGGCGGTGAGGAGTTGGAATCGCGCGTGTAAGCGGCATACAGGCGCCCGTCCACCGTGTATAGCGCCGCCACCAGCACAGCGGGTCTCACTCGCATCGCGCCGAGATCGCGATCGGCAATGGCTAGATCGTCAAATTCCAGGGCCGGCGCGACCGAGACCCCGAGTATCGATGCTTCGCTGGCGAGGTCGGTGACCCACGAGTTGCGATACACGCTCAAATCATAGGTCAGCATTGCCGCACCGGAGGCGCACACGGCCGCGGCCGTGGTCGCCAGCACGAGGCGCATCAACTTGCCGCGCACTGAACGCCGCGGATTCAGGACTGGAAGTTCGGAGTTCACGGGCATGTCCAAGGGGGAAGGCGCCTCTGTAAGGTTCACTTCCCGGACGGCAGCGGCAATGGATCGGACCACGCGGGTATCAGACCCGCTTGTGCGTCTCGTCCGATCCACGCTTGCCGAATGCCACAAAGGGCATCGTCACTCTCCGGAAAAGACAAAGAAGGGCAACCCACTGCTGACTGGCGCCGGCCCCCGTTGACTCTGATGGCGACGGAGAGCAAATCGGCACTCACTTTCAGGTGCGCGCGCTCGGCGGCGGCGAGCGATACTTCGAAGCGCACGCGGTTGTCGACCGTCACGAAATTCACGACGCCGCCGAGTCCGAGACCCTGATCCTCATCCGTGACGATCAAAACGGGCCACGTCTTGGTCTCGACGATCGTACGCAACAGCTCATTGTGGCCGGCGCCCACGTAAAGCACCCGGGCGGTCTCGAGTTCCTGCACTCGCGTGACCTCGATGATCTGCACCGTCTGCTGGTGAATCAGATGACCCGGCTGCAATTTCAGAAGTGCGCGCGTCATTCCCAACGGCCCGATCACGGCGATGACAAAGGGATGGGTGGGGACGGGTGGGTCCGGCCATTCGACGTAATCGGCAAAACGAAAAAGGTAGGCGGCTTTGACATCGAATTCCGAATGCATTTCTTGGGCGCGCACCGATGCGGTCAATGCCACGGTCAGCAGGAGAACCAAGACGGTGCGGCGCCACGGGTGCGCGCTTTGCGGTGGCCGCCTCATCTCAGAATCTCCATCGCACTTCGGCCATGACACTCCGGCCGATGGCCTCGCCACCTTGCGACGATGGAAACTCATCATGCCACGCATGCAGCAAATTGAGACCGTTGAGGGAAAGGTCCACCGATTCCGTGGCTCGCCACCCCAGACGGCCATTCAGTTCGACGTAATGGGGCAACGCCGGATCGGGCAGCGCCCCCACGTAACGCAGCGTCGCATCGATGCTGATCCGGTGCTCGAGTTGCATCGACGAGGTGATGTCGGCGTGGGAAGTCGGATCATCGGCCGTTTGGCCGACTCCGAGAAGCCGGCTCGCACCCGGCTTGAAGCTGAGGTGTTCGCGGAGCGCGGTAACACCGGGCGACACGCGCCACCAGCTGCTGATCTGCCAATTCATCCACGCTTCGATGCCGTAGGTATCGCCCTTCATGAGATTACCCCAATAGAGCGGCACGAACGTCCCCGCCGTCGGCTCGATGGTGCGCAAGTCATCGTAGTCCATATAAAATATGGCGATTGAAGACGACACGGCGGATGCCGCATCGATGCGGGTTCCGAGCTCGTATGCCGTCACCTTCTCGGGCCGAAACGACCGATTACCCTCGAGAAACGTGGTGGTGCGCATCTTTTCAACGACGTCGTCGTCAAAGGGTGTGGGCGAACGGATCGCTTTCGAGGCCGCCGCCCAAAGCGTCGTTCGAGCATTCGGTTGCCACGACATGCGGGCATCCGGGAGCGGCGTCCACCCCCAGTAGGGGTCGTCTTCCAGCTTGATACCCGCGGTCAGCGCCAAACCGGGGAAGAGGGCCAGCGTGTCTTGGATGAACGCGTTACCTTGAGTCAAATTGCGCCGCTCGGGTTCGAAGAGGAGTTCCACCTGACTCGTGATCGCATAGCTGTTGATCCGCTCTCCCCCGCCCCACACGATGCGCTGCCGGCTCCCGGCGTCGATCGCTTGCTGAATCTGGAAATCGCAGGTGTGCAACACGAAACCGCCGCCACCGCTGCCGGCGGGACCGAAGCGCTCGGTTTGATCGAAGTACGCCTGTAGCTCCAAGTCGGTTCGCGCGGTCCGATGCTGGAAGCGGCTCACCAGGTTGGCGCCTGCGATCAAGCCGTCGCCGGTTCCCAATTGCGACTCGTTGGCGCGATAGACGTCGCCCTGCAGCGTTGCTGAATTTTGATCCGTCGACCAATCGGTGCGAAACCCGCCCTGCGCCTTCGTCCAGCCGTCCTCGGCTGACTCACCGTGCGCCAACTCCTCGGCGGCCCGATGAAAACCCATGCCATAGGCCCGATAGGAGAAATCGCTGTCGGACCGACCGCCGTACCGCATGCCGAGGTCCTGGGCTTGGTTGCCGGCAGCCGCATCGACAAAGGCACCCTGGGTCAGATAAGCCGGCCGTGTGATCACATTGATGACTCCGTTCATGGCATTGGCGCCCCAGAGGGTCGCACCGGGACCGCTGATCACCTCGATCCGGTCGACATCCTCCAGCAGCACGTCCTGCGCATCGCTGTAAATCCCCGAGTACAACGGCGTGTACACACTGCGTCCGTCGATGAGCATCAACAACTTGTTCGAAAAGCTTTGTGCCTGGGGGTTGCCTCCAAAGCCGCGCGCCGAAATCGTGTAATTCGCCGCGCCCACCTGGGTGACGAGCAAATTCGGTGCGAGTCGCAAGGCCTCGACCAGACTCGTTGCGCCCGAACGCAGAATGTCTTCGTGCGTGATGACATAAATGGACGCGGAGGCCTGATGCAACCCTTCGGGCGCCTTGGAGACGGAGGTCACTTCCAGATTGGACAGGTCCTGGAGGGACAGGTCGGTCAGGTCGCTGACGGGTGGCGCGACCGCGGCGGCGTGCGCGCTCAATGCCGCGAGCGTCAAGGATGTCGCGACACCCCACGGCCGTATCGGATGAAGACGCCATTGCGTCGTGGACACGCCATATGATCGAGACTTTCTCGGACATTCGAGCATCATCCCGGCTTCCGTTTTTCGTTAATGACTGGATGGAGTTTGCATCCCCTTGCGGCAACCCATCGCGCCATGCTGCGAAGCAGCAGCATCGACCGAATTCACGCGGCAACGAATCCTCGAAATATCGCGTGTCGTGACGTATACCTTGACTCCCGTCCGGTGTCTACCCGCGAATCCGCTGACGCGAATCACGTCAGACAGCACGGACACGCGTTGTTTGACATCGACCGACAGCCACCGAATCGGGGACGGCCAACACTCAACCGGCAGTGATCTTGCGACGCTCCGGTGGATGACGCTGGCGGCGCAGGTAACAACGATACTCAGCAACTGAAGGGGATTTCCATGTCGAACGTACTCATCGCCGACGATCACGCGGTTGTCAGGGCCGGTTACCGGCAATTCTTGGAGGCCGAGCCGACGATCACGGAGGTTGGTGAAGCGACGAGCGGCAGCGCCGCCTTGGCGGAGTTGCGCCGGAAGAACTGGGACCTGCTGTTGATGGACATTCACATGCCGGATCGCAGTGGAATCGACATCTTGAAGCACGTGAGCGCCGGGTATCCCAAGGTGCGGGTGCTCATCATGAGCGGACTTCCCGAGGAGCAATACGCGCGCAATGTGTTACGCGCCGGTGCCCGCGGCTATCTTTCCAAAGGCGGCTCGCCGGAAGAACTCTTGAAAGCCGTGCGTCTCGTCTTGAACGGCAATCGATACGTCAGTGAATCGCTGGCCGAATCGATGGCGGCCGACATCGAGAAACCTCGCGACCAAGACCAACAACCGCTGCACACGGCGCTGTCGGCGAGAGAATTCCAGATCTTTCGCAAACTCGCGGTAGGCGCTCCCCTCGGTGGTATCGCCAAGGAATTGAGTCTCAGTGTGAAGACGGTGAGTACCTATCGCAGCCGAATACTCGAAAAGATGAGCTTCAAGTCGAACGCGGACGTGACGGCCTATAGCCTGCGCAGCGGTTTGATCCAGTAGCGCGGCTTCGAGCGTCGCTCGAGCGAGCTGCTTGACGATCGCGAGACCGAGCCCGAGACCCGCGTGATGTCGGGTGTTCGAGGCGTGCCTCTGGCTAAATCGAACGAAGACGCGGGGCAGGAGCTCCGGATTGATCCCCTTGGCCGGAATCGGCGACGCTGAGTTCCAGGTGGGAGTTGACGCGTTCCAGCAGCACCTGCACCCGGCCGCCGCGCGGCGTGAACTTCACGGCGTTGCTGAGGATGAGACCCTTGGCGGGATCCGCGTTGTTTTGCCGTGTGAGGACCTGCACCCAGTCGAGGATCGCATGCAGCGGCGTGCGCAGTTCATAAGAGAGGGTGCTCAGAAACTCACCCTTCATCCGACTGCTGAAGGGTACCTCGCCCTTGATGGGCTGTTTGGATGCGATGACCTGACGGATCTCCCTTTCGTGCATGTCGAATGCGAGCCGCGGTATCGAAGGTGTAGATGAAATCCGGCGTGGTCGATGCGAGCTGAACGAAGAGGCGCGATTGTCGGGCGTGCTCGGCGGACAGCGCTTCGAGCGCGGTTTCGGTCTGTTTACGCTGGGTGATGTCCGTTGCCGCACCGATCCACTCGGTGATCCTGCCGTCGGCATTTAACGACGGTACCGCACGAGAGTGTGTCCACCCGAGGCTGCCATCCAAACGTCGCACGCGATGCTCGAGCTCGAACGGGGTCTTCGACTCGATCGCCGCATCAATGGCCGCCTCGACCATCGCGCAATCATCGGGATGGATGCATTTGTCCATCCAGCCGAGCGCGGCGCCTCCGGGTGCATCAGCATCGGCTCTAGGAACGTGGTACGACCAGGCCACGCCATCCTTGCTCGGGCGCAGTTCTTGTTTTACGATTTGCGTGTTGAGGAGATCCGATCGTTCACAGACTCGACGCGGACACTTGACCGGAATTTTTCGTCGCGGGGAAATAGTGAAGAGGTCAGCTCATGCCGAAGACTGACGCCACCACAAACATGACCGACCAGCAACGGAAATGGTTTGCGTCCGTGCGCGACGGATTGGAGAGGGACACGGGTAAATCGCTGGCCGATTGGGTGGCGATCGCGAAGACTTGTCCTGAAGGCAAACCGCGCGACCGGCTGAAGTGGTTCAAAGAGAGGCATGGTCTTTTGCAGAACCGCGCGAGTCATGTGCTCAGTGTGGCTTTTCCCGGCCCTCCGGGCTGGGACGAACCGGACGCCCTCAAGGGCGCACTGTGGACCGATGCGTCGTCTCGCGCCATTCTCGATGCGGTCGAGAAACGCGTGTTGGCCATTCCGGAGGTCATTCCAACTCAGCGCAAGGGCTACTCCGCCTGGTCGCGACGGTATCAGTTCGCCGCACTACGGCCTGTCCGCGGCGGCATGGCACGGTTGGGACTGGCAGTCGGGCCTGAAATCGACGCGTCCCTTTCGGGCGCGAGGAACGAAGGGTGGTCGGAGCGCCTGAAAGCCTCCATTGTTCTGAAGTCTCCCCGCGATGTGGACAAGCGAATCGCCGAGTTTTTGCGCGAAGCCTGGTCGGCGAGCTAGTTGAATCCCATCCGCTGGGCCGGCGGCGCGACTGTGGGGCTCGCACGAGCATCCGTCACTGATGAGCCCGGACGAGGTGTCTCCGGGAAACGGCCTTCAAGGTTTCGGCGGTCCCGGAAAAAATGCGTTGGTGCGCCGGATGTAATCGGCGTACTTGGGTCGCCGTTCGCCGATGTCCTGCTCGAGCAGCGTGACGCCTGAGACGCGCATGAGGAGAACCGACATCAGGATCGGTCCCACCATGCTCCACCAGGCACCCGCCGCGAGTGCGATGAGGTAGAGACCCCACCACACGCAGAAGTCGCCGAAATAGTTCGGGTGACGCGTCCAGCGCCAAAAGCCCCGATCCATGACCTTGTCCTTGTTGCCGGGATCGGCCTTGAACCGTGTCAATTGCCAGTCGCCGCCCGCCTCGAAGACGAAGCCCAGGAGCCAGAGCGCCGCACCGAAGAAGTCCACGGCACCGAGTGAACTCGCAAACCGCGCAGTGATCGCGCCGAGCAGCGGCAGGGAGATGATCCAGGCCAGCACGGCCTGCAGCGCGAAAACGAGGTAAAGGCTCTTCCAGGCGAAATGAGGTTCGTTGCGGGCGCGGATCGCCTGATAGCGCCGATCCTCGCCGTGTCCCCAGTTGCGCCATGTGATGTGGAACGCGAGCCGCAAACCCCAGACGCCTACGAGGACGAGCACGAGCATCGCCCGCGTCGCTATCACGCGCGTCAGCAGCGCGTAAGTGACGCCTGCGAAGAGGAACATCAGCGACCAGAGGCTGTCGACGATCGCGACGTTGCCCTTGACGAGGCTCACCACCCAGGTCAGCAATGCCGCCGCGAGCAGCACGACTAGGCCATGCAGGTAGATGGTCAAGGGAAACATGGCGTCAGTCGGCTTCCTGCCTGCACGGCGTTATGGCGCTTACTTCGCGCGGATTCGATTGTTCTTGGCGTTGTGCTGCAGCTCGCACAGGCTGAGTTCACCGGCCTTTGCGGGCTTCTGCTCGTCCGTATGCACCGTGTACTCGGAAGATCCCCGCGGCCTCTTCAACTTCCAGGGACGGTCTTTGCTGCGACTCAGTTGAGTGGCCATGGTCTCGCTCCAAACGACGGCATTGATCCTGCATCGGAACGCGCTCTGTCCGCAAGGGAATTCGCGAGTGCGCGCGACCCCGCGGCGCGAACCGATTTTCCGGGTGACATCACGATCCTCTTGCAGGAGGCGAATGCGTGCCGCGTCGTGCCGGGCTATTTCGGGCCGATGATGTGATTTGCGAATCTTTTTCGCTCTCCCCTGTGAATAGCCGGAAATTTGCCGCAACGGTTTGCCTGTCGGCAGGGGCACCGGATGCGCTCACCACCGGCTGAATTGGGAAGAATCAATTATCAGCGGCTCAAGGAGCGGTCATGACTACACTGAATTTTCGATCCCTGGTGTCGAGCGCCTTGCTCGGCTTGATGGCATTGTCCGCGCAAGGACAGGCCAACTTGCCGGCAGCGGCACCGGCGGCGCCCGCCGCGGCGATTGCTCCGGCCCAAGCCCGGGTCTCGCCGGAGTGGTTGCGTTTGCGAGACGCGCTGCACCAAGCCAAGCCCACGCCGGATCCGGC
>Ga0302319_10012427_pt1 | contig 16063 bp, 29 predicted proteins | sample Bog_T0_2_FD_203319 | JGI IMG/M metagenome (GOLD analysis project Ga0302319, IMG submission 203319) | Peat permafrost microbial communities from Stordalen Mire near Abisko, Sweden - Bog_T0_2 | ecosystem: Environmental > Terrestrial > Soil > Wetlands > Peat | place: Sweden: Abisko, Stordalen Mire...
TGTGCCGACCCTGAACCAGAGCACCACTGGCACAGCCGCGAACATCACGGCCACGTCGAACTCGACACTGACGACGCTCTCCGTGCTCTCCCTCCCCATCGGGCAGGTGACGGGCACGATCAATGCCACGCAGGTCAACGGCGCGGCAGTACCAGCCTCCAAGGCTTTCGTCGGGACCAACGCCTCGGGGCAGATCATCGACGCCACCAGCACAGTCATCACCGCCGCGATGGAGCCAGCACACACGGGCGACGCGACCAATACGGCGGGGTCGCTCGCCATGACGATCCCAGCGGGAACGGTCACTCTGGCGAAACAAGCGAACCTTGCGGCCAACAGCGTGGAGGGAAACCTTACAGGGTCTGCAGCGACGCCAGTCGCGGTCCCAGCCTCCGCGATAGGCACAGCATCCTCGGTAGCCGTGCGCGATGCAAATGGCGGATTGACCTCCAATCAGTTATCCCAAGCCGTCCAAACCATCGCGGTCGGGACAGCGATCTCCGCAAACCTCGCGAATGGGGGGACGGTACTCATTGGAGCATCCGGGGTGCCCGGCGCCCTAACTGCTGCGACCACGATCACGTTCTCCAATCCTTTGATCGGGTCAACCTCGCGGGTTATTTTCAAGCAGGGCACAACGAGCTTTGCCGTGACGTTCACGATCTCCGGGTACACGTTTTACCAAAATGGAAAGACGGCTGGCGTGGCCTCTGGATCCGCTGTTCTTTTGGCGGCGGATATGACGCTCTCGCAGTACTACACCGCCGCGATCACCTGGCTTTCCGCCACGACGGCATCTGTCGCCCTACTCAAGTCCTAACCGGAGACCTCCATGCGAATCCTGAAACTCCTTCTCGTCCTGGGCTCCATCGCCGGAGCCACGTCGATCACCTCAGCCGTGGGCGGGAATCCGAATCCGCTCCTGACCACGGGGGACATCTGGGCCGGCACGACCAACGGCGCACCGACGAACCTCCCAGCGGGGGCATCGGGTACGTTCCTCGGCTCCAACGGCATCGGGATTGCCCCGACGTACCAGCTCATCAATTACTCCAGCCTGACGGGGACGGTGCCGACGTGGAACCAATCCACCACCGGGTCGGCGGCCACCCTCACAACTCCACGCACCATCGCGACCAGTGGGGACGCTGTGGGTACAGCGACCAGCTTCAATGGTTCCGCAAACATCTCGATTCCGACGACCGTGGTTGCCGTCAACGGCGCGGCAGTACCGGCCTCCAAGACCATCGTGGGGACCAACGCCTCCTCCCAGATCGTGGACGCCTCAGCCGCGACCCTAGCGAACAACACCACGGGCAGCGCGGCCAAGTGGACCACGCCTCGCACACTAGCGTGGACCAGTGACGCCACCGGATCCATGTCGGTAGATGGTTCGGGGAATGCTTCCACTGCGCTCACCCTCGCTACGGTCAACAGCAACGTGGGGAGCTACGGTGCGGCCTCCACGGTGCCGGTGGTGACGGTCAACGCCAAGGGGCTCGTGACCGCAGTTTCCACGGCCACGATCACCCCAGCAGCGATTGGTGCGATGCCCCTCTGGTCTACCTCCAATGCCATCCCCAAAGGCAACGGTTCGACGGGGCTGACGGCATCGAGTCTGACGGACAACGGGACCACGGTCACGACCGCGGAGCCTTTGGTCCTGACTGGAGGGACAGGCTTTGCGGCTGGAAGTGGACTCCAGATCAATACCGCCAATCCAGCGATCAACATGTCCGCCACAGGGATGGGCACGGATACCAAAAACTGGGTATGGTGGACATCCGGATCAGGGACATCCGGATCATTGAACTTGACCGCGTATAATGACGCATTCGGAACGGGCCCCAACGCAGTCACAATCGCACGCACAGGAGCCACCGTAGGCACTATTGCCTTTGGTGGAACTGGAATCACCGCGAATGCTGCCACCATTGGCTCCGGCACCGGAACGGCGATTCTGACCTCCGGCGTCGTCTCGACGCTCTCCGGCACGAATCTCGTCCTCGGGAATGGCTCCACGATTCCGCAATCCACGTTCCAACCCGCACTCTCTGGAGGCACCACGGGGGCGCTGACCAAGTGGACCGGCTCAAGCACGCTGGGCAATGCAGCTTGGCCTGACATCCAAACGGCGATCGGATCCCAGGGCGCGGGTCTCGCACTCATGGGGCCAACCTCGGGCCCAAACGCATCTCCGGCGTTTCGGTCGATCATCAACACGGATCTTGGCTCTGTCGCCTGGGGTGGATCATTGGCGGGGACCGGGCCGAACCCCGATGTTCGTGGAATTTGGGGCCTGTCTGTTCCCACGCCGACCGCGGGGAATCTCCGCTACAACGGCTCCGCATACGCATGGGACGGCACCAGCTATGCCACCAGCGCGTCCCTGGGGTCCTATCTGCCGCTGGTGGCCGGTTCAGGCAATCCGCTCTCCGGAGAGCTGTACGCGAGCGCTTCGGGCCCCGCGATCTCCACGCCGAATGGGGGAATCACAGCTGGGTCGTCCGGTACTAATGTTGGATACGTGCAGGCCGATGGTGCAGGTTCATCTGTTACGAATAGTGCAGGTTCAGGCCCATGGATAGGCGTCCAGAATACCACAAACATAGGCTGGATACAACAACTTAATGCTTCCAATACCTGGGACATCTATAACCTAACAGGAAGTGGTTGGGGTAGTCGTGTTGCGTGGTGGAGCCCTGGCGGGGCATTGACTGCAACCGGCACAATCACATCCAACGCCACCGGCACCGCGATCAACGCGTCGAATGGGGATATCTCGACGGGTGGCGAGATCATCCTCGCAAGCGCTGCAGCATACACGGGGGCCGGAACCTACACGCAACCGTTCACCACATCCAACGCGATCCAGTACTACGATGGCGGTGGGGGCTTTACGTTGACCGCTCCTTCGGCCTCTGGATTAACTGGGAAAACATTCAGAATTTGCGCAAGGGGTGCAACAATACCTGGATTTCCAACTGGAACGAACACATACTACACCTCACCTGGGCCGCTTCTGTCCCTCGGCCAATGTCTCGAAATGTATTCCGACGGAACGAAATGGAGCTACCGATGAAACACCTCACCCTCCTTCTGACCCTCGCCGCCCTCGCCGGGGCCACAGATAAGCTGTCCGCAGTTGGGGACATCGCAGACAACCGAGGCGCAGGGCTCATCCAGTTCCGGATCTCGGACTCCTTGGCCCTCGCCCGCTTCCGGGCCGACAGCACCCTCGCCGCCGGATTCTTGCGCGAGGCCCACTCCCTGGACTCCTCCGCTGCGGACCAGCACGCGAAGGCTCGGGACCGCACCGTGCAGGCTCAGACGACCTACGACCTCGCCGTCTACCACCTTTCGCAAGACACGGCGCGGAAGGCGCGGTGAGAGTACTTTTACACCAGGAGGGCGAGCGGTGAATCCAGCCAGTGCGGCCATGCTTCCGGACCCAGCCGAGCGCCTCGAAGCGCGGGAGCCGAAACGCCGTCCCTCCGAAGTCCTCGCCTCCGAGACATGGTTCCTCGCGAAGGTCGTCGGGGGCGTCGTCTCCGGCCTCTACCTTGGCTTCCAGGTCCTCGGGATCGGCCTGGTCACCCAGAAGGAGTTCGGTGCCATGGAGCGGCGCGTCTCCGTTCTGGAGTACGCGACCGGGGTCCACACCGAGACATTTTCTGACACGAATCAACGGACCTCCCAGGTCTATCAACCAGGACACGAACGATGAAACGCTACCTCTTCCTCCTCCTCGCTGGGCTGATGGTTTGGAAATACGCCTTCGTCCCCACGCCGGTACCCGAGCAATGATCCACCGCCAGACCACCAAGGAGCCCTGATGTTCGCCGACTCTCTTTCCATGGTCCTACAGTTCGAGGGCGGATTCGTGGACAACCCCGACGACCCGGGTGGAGCGACAAACCAGGGAGTCACGCAGGCCGTGTACGACCGCTGGCGCACCGAGCACGGCGTCCCGGCCCAGTCCGTCCGGCTCATCCTGCCCAACGAGGTTGCTGCGATCTACCTGACCGAGTACTGGCTCCCGGCCCACTGCAACGTCCTGATGCCCCCGCTCGATGCCGTGGTGTTCGACTGCGCGGTCAACTCCGGGGAAGGCCGGGCGATTCGGACCCTCCAGCAGGCGCTTCAACTGACCGACGACGGCGCGTGGGGGCCGGAGACGCAAGCCGCCGCGCTCGCGTGCGACCCGAGGGCCGTCGCGAGCCGGTACCTGGACCTGCGGGACATCTTCTACAACGCCGTCGCGCGCGCACGGCCACAGTCCCTGGAATTCCTCCGGGGCTGGCACAATCGGATCGCGGAAGAGCGCGCCAAGCTGGACCTCGCCTGATGTGGCACGCGCTGGTCTGCGGGCTCGCCGTCTTCCTGCTCCTCGCGGCCATGCTGGTCGCCCTGGGCATCTCCTGGCCGGACTGGCACGGAGAGAACGGCAACGAGGACGATTCGATCGAGGGGCAAGAGACGGATCCAATCTTTTCCAGGAGGGACAATCCATGAGCTTCACCACCTCGCCGGTCCAGCCCGAATACCGGGACATCGGGAACGGTGACAAACCTCTTTTCCAGCTCGTCCAGGATGTCCAGTTCGACGGGAACTTCCTCGGCTACATCCGGCGCGTCACGATCCCAGCGGGGTTCCGGACAGATTTCGGATCCGTCCCCGCCGTGTTCGATTGGATCGTTCCGCCCGTGTGCGCGGCTGATCCAGCCTATCTGTTGCACGACGCGATGTACTCGACGCTCTGGCCCACGTTCCTGGGGGCGTGGAACCTGACCTTCCAGGAAGCCAACGAGATCCTCCGGAGCAACATGGAGTGGAGCGGCATCGCGGAATGGAAGTCGGATGCCGCGTACATTGCCGTCCAGCTCGCGGGCGGCTCCCATTGGAGGACCATGGAATGACCCCCCACGACCTCGCCATCCTGGCATGGGACCACCGCGACACCATCGTGACCGCGGTTCTCGGGATCCTCGGGTGGTCCGCCCATCCGCCGGCCATCCTGGTCCGCCTGCGCCGTCTGCCGTTCCAGCGGGCCGCGTCCGTGTGCCGTGGTGCCGCGTGCGTCCTCGATTGGCTCGCCGGGGAAGTACATTCCCGTCCCACCGAAGCACCTTCCGCGCTGCCCGTGGGCGCGGGTCCAACTACCACCACACCAACGGAGCAAACACCATGAGCATCGAAGCCACCATCGAGGAGAAAATCCACGCCGTCCACCTCTGGATCGACCGTCTGATCGGCCACGGCGTCCCGGCCGACGTGATCGCGGAGGGGAAGATCCTCGCCAGCGCCGCGCTGCCCACCGTCGAGGCCGTCGCCGCTCCCATCGCGGAGAAGGAGATCAAGGCCGAGGTTCCCACCGATCTCCAGCCGGCCGCCGAGGCCCTGGTGCCCGTGGTGGAGAGCGCGGCAGCCGAAGCGGTTGCGCCCGTCACGGAGTAGATTCAAGGCTCGCTCATGCGGGGATAGAAAGGGACGGGACCGGAGTTTACGCTGATCCCGTTTTTTCATTCTGTTCAATCATCCGCCGGTTCTCGATCCCCGCGAGCCTGATCCGCTCCCACCGCTCCGCCATTGAGCATCGCTCGACACGCGAACGGATCGCCCAGACGTCGTACACCGACAGGCCGCGTTCCGACAGAATCCGGTGCGGCTGGATCGCGCAAGGCGGGTCAGCAGAGGCCGCGTCGATCTTCGAGGCCATCCAACATCCTTTCCACCCGGGCATCAGGCCGGATCCGCAGGTCTAGGTGCTCGATTCGTCGCCGGGCCACGACCACATCCTGTCGGTCCATCCCGAGGGCGCGAAGGATCTCAGCGGCCCGCAGGACTCCAGGGAGGCGCTTCCATGGCTTCCTGGTTACGCGGACGGGCGTTGGGTCGTCTGGGATGCCATGCGCGGCGGTACGCTTGCCGTTCCGCTGGCACTTCTCCTTCAGCGCGCCGAGGGTGTCCACGCGAGGTTCGGGGCGGCGGATCATTCCCGGCACCTCCCGCGACCGCAGCGCCTGGGCCAGGGGCGCAGGATGAGGAGGACGGCGAGGGGGATCAGGTAGGGCATATCATTCCTTTCGGTGGGCGGTCGATCCGTCGGAGCAGCGAAACCAGTATCCGTCGCTCCTCTAAAAGCCATTGCTGCGTGAGGATGCGCTTGGTGCAATCCTTGGCGACGGACAGGGCGCGTCCATCCCATTCCAGGAGGCCCCAGCCGTCAGGGATCTCGGCAGGTCGGAGCATCCCAACTGGCACCGCGAACCAGCGGGCGTTCCCGAGACCTTCCGTCCAGACTCGGTGCGCCTTCGTATTGTCCTTGGCAAAATCTGCCCGCGAAACCTTGACCTCGACCAGCACGGATTCGCACGAGTTCCAGCCGATCACGTCAGGTTGCTCGTAGGCGCACGTCACGGGGTCCACGGCAACGAAGGCGCATCCGGAGTAGCGGTGCGGGCCTGCGAGTTGGCGTTTGATCCATCGCGCCGCCGCCGCTTGGATCTGGGTGTGGAGAGGGGATCCGCTCACCCCTCACCACCCTTCCCGCCCTGTCCGGGGCGCTGGGAGGGGCTGAGGGCGTTGCTCAGATCCCTTTCGGTATCGACATGCCCGCGCTTCATCTCAGCATTCAGGAACTCCATCGGGACGGATGTGCGCAGCGCTCCAATTGCAGACTGGATCAGTTCACGCTCCACCAGGACCTTCCCCTCCGGTGCGGAGCGGAGACGGGTGCGGATTTCCTCGTTGAGTTCGTCGACGAATCGCTGGGCCATGGAGCGGTGCTGGTAGTCGTACGTCCTGACTCGCGCCCACACAGCCTCGATTTCCGTTTCCGTCAGATCCTCCAGCACCACCCCTCCCCGCACCACCCCTCCCCGCACCGCCGCGAGTTCGGCCTGGGCGGATTCGTACGCATCAAGTAGGCGCCCGACTGATGGGAATCCCTCGTTGGCGAATCGGCGGAGGTCTTCGAGTTGTGCGGGCGTCATGGCTGGGCTCCTTTGGTCTGTTCCACCGCGTCCCGCAGTTTCGCCGGGTCCATCCTCGACAGCATGTCCGCCATGTTCGCGGGCGTCGTGTTCGCAGGGCCGGGTGGGACGGCTGGCCCTCCCGTGGGCTTCTCACTCATCGCCAGCTCCTTCCGGCTTCCGCCGTCGTGTGGTGTCTTCCGCCAGATACTCCGTCCACTCGGTACACGGCACGCGCTTCGGGCCGATAGAAACCGACCATCCGCCCACAGCCGAGACAATACGGGCCGCGATGCGTTCTGGCGTGTCGCCGCTCTGGTTGTGCGCCTTAGTCCAATCCATCGCGTCGTCACGGGCCTGGATTCCGTCGGTCCAGATGGTGGCATGGGCGCGGGGGACGAGTGCGTACTGGCGCTGTTGATGGTGATGCATGGTTCAGTCCCTGTCTTTCGGGGTGTAATCGGTGTCGTGTCGTGCGCACTTCGCCATCCATCCGGACCAGTCCCGGCCCGCGTTGGTCTCGCGGATCGAGTTTTGGACGCGGACGATGGAGTCGGTCCGGGCTTCCTCGCGGAGGTCGGCCATCCGGTGCCGGGCGGCGCGTGCGCATCCCAGGGCGAGGCAGACGCAGAGGAGAGCGGCTCCGACGATGAGGGGCTTCATTCCCCCACCTCGGACTTCCGCACGCCGTCGAGGATCGCGAGGGACTCTTCCGGCGAGGTGGTCGCGAGCTGGCAGGCCACGGCGCGGACCTGGGGGACGGTCCATGAGCCGCTTTCCAGGAGCCCGTACGCCGATGTTCTCGGCTCTGCCCAGGCCCTCCGGAATGCTCCCACCATGTCCAGCGGGGCGCTCATGCTCCCACCGCCGCCACGATCCGCGCCCGCTCGTCAGCCGTCAGGGGCCGGTCGTTGCGTCCGTCGATGTAGAGTGCGTGCATGTCCAGGTAACTCCGCGCCGTGCCCTTGAGCCGGTCCAGGAGGAACAGCAGGCGCTCCATGCTGGCGAGCGTGTCCGAGGACGCCAGAGCCTCGATCACCGCCTCCAGGCCCGCGCTGGCGACCTCGGGGGATGCCTGGGCAATGGTGCGCAGATCGGCAGGCCCGACGCGGCTCAGGGCGTCCGCCATGTCCTCCGGAGAGGTGCGCAGGTAGAGGTTTCGGTCGTCGAACCGGGCGATGTCCGGGCCGAGGGGGATGATGAGGTCCATGTGGTGTCTCCTGGTGGATGGTGCCGACCATTTTTCCCGGTCGGTGAAAATGCCCTCCCCGTCGCTTCGAGACGGCTGGAGGGTGGGCGGAGGAGCTACGCGGAAAGAGCGGCGTACCGTGCGGCGGCGAACTCCAGCGCGGCCCCCGGATCCGCCTTCGCGGCCACGGCAAACTGCTCGTCGGTCAGCCGTGCGGCGGAGAACGCCAGCGCGGCCCACGGATGCGCCTTCGCGGCCACGGCAAACTGCTCGTCGGTCAGCCGTGCGGCGGAGAACGCCAGCGCGGCCCCCGGATGCGCCTTCGCGGCCACGGCAAACTGCTCGTCGGTCAGCCGTGCGGCGGAGTACATCAGCGCGGCCCACGGATGCGCCTTCGCGGCCACGGCGAACTGCTCGTCGGTCAGCCGTGCGGCGGAGTACATCAGCGCGGCCCCCGGATCCGCCTTCGCGGCCACGGCGAACTGCTCGTCGGTCAGCCGTGCGGCGGCGAACTCCAGCGCGGCCCACGGAGCCGCCTTCGCGGCCACGGCGAACTGCTCGTCGGTCAGCCGTGCGGCGGAGTACATCAGCGCGGCCCCCGGATCCGCCTTCGCGGCCACGGTGAACTGCTCGTCGGTCAGCCGTGCGGCGGAGAACGCCAGCACGGCCCACGGATGCGCCCTCACGGCCACGGCGAACTGCTCGTCGGTCAGCCGTGCGGCGGCGAACTCCAGCGCGGCCCACGGATCCGCCTTCGCGGCCACGGCAAACTGCTCGTCGGTCAGCCGTGCGGCGGAGTACATCAGCGCGGCCCCCGGAGCCGCCTTCGCGGCCACGGCAAACTGCTCGTCGGTCAATTTTTTCCAGTCCATTTTTCGTCTTTCTGTGTTTGGTGGTGGCGCAAAGAGCCCCGCCCGTGGCGGTCACCCCCGCGTCAGGCCAGGACGGCCAGGCGCGTTGCCGAGCGGGGCGGAGGGGGTTAGATACCCATTGTAATCAAATCCAGAGCGACTCGTTTTTTGTGATTCATTATTCGCTGATTCGATTCGTCTCTAATTATTGGATTTATTTCGTACGCGACAACATGAATGCTGGAATCTATTCCCGCAATCGATGCCGCACCAGATCCTGCAAACGGGTCGAATACGTTGCGAGCGGAAACGACAGACATCAAATAGCTTATCCATTCAACAGGTTTTGCGTGTGAATGGTTCGTTTTTCGCGCAGTTATCGGGCTACTATATACATCAGAAAACATTTTTTCCCCATCAGGAACGTACGCAAACGTGCCTCGCGAATTAGACACGATACGAGGCTTCCCGGCGGCACCGAATCGATATGCTCGCGGCGAACATTTACTTATATCGAAATAAGCGAAACAGTATTTTGCTCTGCGCAATGGTCGATTTGGTGTAAACCAACTGGACACGCAATCCCATGTAAACACCCATGTTGGAGCGCCGAACCGAGCGACTATATCTCTAGCGCGAAATCCATCACAAAACGCGAGCGTATTCATGAATGCTGGCAGCGGCGGAACGGTCATATCCCACGGGGGGTCGAACAACAGCGTGTCGCACTTGTTTGCGCAAGTAACCGCCGCAGCGATGCCGTCGCCTAATCGAATGAAATTCATTGCTGGTAGACCTTGACGTAATCGGAATTACGGATAACGCGCCCCCGCTCAGCCCCCAAATACTTCACAGCTTGCGCTATTGTGTCGAATTCAGATCTATCGCCACTCGGCTTGCATGCAGTGAACCCAGAGATGCGCTGCGATTTTCTGGCAGCAGCCTCGCCAGCTTTCCACGCTTTTAGTTCAAAATTTCGATGATTGATTGACATTGCCTCGCTCGATTTTGTGATGTTGGGCGGAGGGGGTTAGCGCGAGTACTCGGGACGGCGACGGTATTCCGCCTCGGACTGCGCGTTGCGGATGAGGTCCTGAATTCCATGGGTCGCGCCATACTCGGCGATCACTGCGGCCAGATGCGACAGGCGAGCCCCGCTCTCGATCGCCGCCTCGACCAAGGCAAACCCAGTTTCGCAGAGGCGGTCGATTTCGCGCCCGTCCTCGCTGAGGTCGATTCCGCCGGAGATCACGCCAATCTGCGTGGAGGCGATCCGATTGTAGCGAGCGCGGGCCACGTCGAGGGCCTGGAGGGTTTCGCGGATGGTTGCGTAGTCGATGCTCATGTTGTCCTCGATGTTGATGTGACGCCGGGAGAGTGACCGCCCTCCCGACTCCTATAACATACGTCAACATTGACCGCAAACCAAACATTTTCTTTCCGACCACGAAAAAAGATTTTCGCCCCTACCTATTGACTTAACGTCACTATTGACGTATACTCTAGACATCGCCCCGTGTTGGGGCCAGGAGGAGCAAAATGCCGCATCCCGAACCGATCAAACCGACCGCATGGTCCCCGATGGGACAGGCGCGTCTTTCCGTCGCTGTTGGCACCGTGACGGCGAAGACGCTGGACCCGCCCGTGAATCCGTCCACCCTGTCGCGCTGGTGCATGGGCCGTACGTTGACGCCATCGGGTCGCGTGCCAGAACTGGTCCGCGTCCTCAAGCAGCGAGGATTTCCGGATCTGACGGCAAGCGATCTCGGACGCCCCGACCTCAACCAAACCCGAAAGGCCAAAGCATGAGCACCGAAATCACCACCCCCAAGCCCATCGAAACCCAGGTCACCGAATGGTCGGCCACCGAATCCGCCCTACGCGAGGCCGTGGAGGCCACGAAGGGCATCACCGTCGCGGAACACGCTGAGGGGCCAAAGAAGGGCCGCGAGGCAGTCCACAGCGCCATGATGGTCCTCGCAGTCCACCGGACCAGCATCGAGGTCCGGCGCAAGGAGCTGAAAGCGCCCATCCTCGCCCTGGGAACGCTGGTGGACTCCGAGGCCAAGCGCCTGACTGCGATCACCGCGCCCAGGGAAGCGGAACTCCGTGCCGACCGCGACGCCTACGACGCGGAACAGGCGAAGATCGCCGCCGCTGTCCAGGCCGAAAAGGACCGTCTCGCAGCTCTCGCCGCCGAGCAGGCCAGCAAGGCCCTGCAGGCCAAGATCGACCGTGTGGCGTCCCTGGGAGGCGCCCCAAACCTCGCACAGCTCCAGCTCATTACGGACGATGCCTTCGACGTGCTTTGCTCCGAGCTGGCCGAAGTGCAGGCCGCGAAGATCGCACGCGAGGCCCAGGAAAAGGCGGATCGCGAGGAGGCGGAACGGATCGCCCGCGAACAGCGCGAGGCGAAGGAAGCCGAGGAGCGCCGCGCCCAGGCCGAACAGCGCGAGAAGGACGCCGCCGAAGCCAAGCGTCGTCGCGACGAGGAAGACCGCACCGCCGCCGAGCGCAAGCGGCTGCTGGACATCGAAGATGCCCGCCTGGAGAAGGAGCGGGCCGAACTGCGAAAGGAGCGGGAAGCGCAGGAAGCCGAGCGCAGGCGGCTGGATGCCGAAGCGGATAAGATCCGTCGGGATAAGGAGGCGGAGGAATCCCGTGTCCGTCGCGAGCAGGAGCGCAAGGAGGCCGAGGCCGAGGCCGAACGCGAACGGATCGAAGCCGCCGAACGCGAAGCCGCCGAAGCCGCACGGATCGAAGCGGAGAAGCCGGAGCGCGAACAGATCGCAGCATGGGCGAAAGCTTGGGCTGGTGCCGAGCCGAAACACCCGCAGATCGCATCCCAGGCACTCCGGGCCAACCTGGAACGGGCCTCGGAGGACGTACTCCACCTGCTCAATCTCCTGGCCGGCGCGGAAGGGGGCGGGGAATGAACGACCTTGAAGCCATCCAGCCGACCCCGCTTGCCGTTGTCGAAACCTCCTCGTCCGTTCTCGCTGCCCAGGCGAAGGCGCTGGTGGAGGCTCGCTACACCGTGGCGTTCGCCCGGCCTCGCGACATGGACAAGGTGCGGGAGCGCCTCGTCAAGGAGGCGAAACGACCCGGATTCGCGCTGGCCGCGATCTACCACAAGCCCATCGGGAACGGAATCGAAGGCCCATCCATCCGGTTCGCGGAGGCGGCGATCCTTGCCCTCGGGAACATCACCACCGAGACGGCGACGATCTTCGACGACCCGGAGCGGAGGATCGTTCGCGTGACTGTGACTGACCTGGAATCCAACGTCCCGTATTCGCAGGACGTTACGATCTCCAAAACGGTAGAGCGCCGGACTCTTCCCAAGGGCGAAACCGCGATCTCGACGCGCACCGGAGCGGGTGGACAACTTCTGTACATCCTGGCCGCGACCGACGACGACATTTTGAACAAGGCTAACGCGCTGGTATCGAAGGCGATCCGAACGCTCGGGCTTCGGCTCCTTCCTGGCGACATCCAGGACGAGGTTTTGGACCTATGCAAGAAGACGCGCCGCGACCGCGATGCCCAGGACCCGGAAGGAGCGAAGAAGCAGATATTCGACCTTTTTGGGAAGCAAGGCGTCTCCGTGGAACAGCTCAAGGTGTTTCTGGGGCACGATGCCAAGCTCCTGACAGCGAAGGAGCACGAAGTCCTGCGCGGTCTGTTCAACGCCCTGCGCGACGGCGAAACGACGTGGCGGGAGATCATGGATAAGCAAGGCAAGGACGCGGACGGCAACAAGCCGGAGGCGCTGAAGACCGAAACCCAGAAGAAGGCGGAAGACCTCGCCGCCAACCGCACGAAGGCCGTGCCCGTCGCTGGCCTGGAAGGGATGGCCCAATGAATGATCGGCAGAAAATCCAGGCCGCGATCGACGCACTTCCGAATGTTACTGGCGGAAATTGGTGGTGTGAGGAGACTGGTTGCGGATACCTTTTCAATGACTCTGTCGGGAATGTGAAGATTGCCAAATACGTCGATGGCGGATCCGCCGAGGAGAGGATCGCAAACAAGGCGCTCCTGTCTGCCGCCCGGGATCTAGCCGAGGAGGTCGTGCGGTTGCGGGGAGGAGTCCACGCAGCCATCGAAACCATTCTCACCTTGGCTGGAGGTGAGCCCCCGGACGCGAACTGCTCGTGCCACCTCAACCCGCCATGCCAGGATTGCATCGACCACAACTACACCAGAGAATCGTTGGTCGACCTGCGAAATTTGATCTCAACAGAAATAGCGATTTCATGAGCGCCCAACTCATCCCCAGCCTCCCATGGTCGGAGTACGCGGTTACCGGCTTCCTAGGTTCCTCCGCGCTGGACGACTGGCCTTCCATGTCTCGCGAGGCGTGGAGTGCGAAGCACCTGGAGATGGCGTACCAGGGCGGCGGCTCCGCTGCTATGTCTGGTGGATCCGCTCTCGATGCGCTCCTGACGGACGGGGAAACGGCTTTCGCGGAGAATTTCGCCGTCAAGCCGGAAGGGCTCGACGGACGCACGAAGGAAGGAAAGGCGTGGGTCGCGGAGAACGACGGAAAGTTGATTCTGTCCAGCGACCAGGAGAAGCAGATCCGCGCCGCCCTGCCCCGCGCCAAGGAAGCGCTCGAGGCCATGTGCGGCGATGGCGTGGTCGAGTTCCAAACGACGCTCCGGGGGGGGATCGCTGGACTCAATGTACAGACCAGGCCCGACATCCGGATCGGGAACCATTTCCCGGACCTCAAGTACGTCAACGGCGATGCGTTCAGCAAGTTCGACCGGCAGTTCATCGGGTCGCGGTACGCTTTTCAGGCGGGCCTTTTCTTCGGCCTCGCACGGGACGCGGGAATCGAATCGCCCCGCGTTTCATTCCTATTGGTCGAGAGCGGCACGACCATGCCTCGCGTGGAGGTGGTGGAGATCGATGAAACCGCGCTCCTCTGGTGCTGGCGTCACACGGTCGAGCGGGTGGAGGAGATCGCGCAGGCCATCGCCTCGCCGCTGGGAATGGTGGACGTGGTCAAGTTCCGTCGGCTGGATCTTCCGGCGTGGGCGGAGAAGATGATCGAAGGTTAACCTGAACGTTGGGACTTTTCGTATTGGGACCCACCCATTCCCGGCCCGTGGTTGCGGTCACCGGGGAGAACTACACGGGCGGCGGCTGGACTTCGGACACGCCGCCGCCCTGGATTTGAGAAGCGTTGGGATTGCATGGCGCTAGGATGGCTTGATCGACCATCTGATCCGGTTCGAATCCGGAAATCCCGCTTACATGCCGAAAGGCGAGGAGGAGAGATGAAAACTTGGACCGTATTGCTACCGATTGCCGGGACATTGTCGATCTCGGGAATCGAGGCCGAAACAGAAGAGGAAGCAATCGAAAAGGCTTTCGAGATCCCATACGATGAAAAGGCCCACGATCTGGAATGGGAGCAATTCGAGCACTTGACGCAAGGGAATGTGCTGTATCCGAGCACCAACGATGCGAGCGCCGAAGAGGAATAGCCACCCGCGCCGCCTCGGAAAGCGAGGCACCTTCGGTGGGACAGCGCGTATACCCGAGAGGGAGAAAGCGAGGGAGAGATGGATATTGAAACGCTTACCAAGTTCTGTCACGAAGATCGCGAACCGATCAATCGTGTCCACATCAAAGGCGGTTTCGCGTGGGTGACCGATGGTGCCATCGGGATTCGAGCCGCAACAGATCTTCCGGACTCCGAGGATCTGGCGTTCCTGGACAAAATGGTGGCTGCAATCGACGCGCACGTCGAGCGTGCGGCTACCATGTGGGAAGATCTCCCGGCGCCAATCCCAATGCGCGAAGGGGACTGCCCTGACTGCGCGGGGACTGGAAAACAGCAAGCCTGCCCGTCTTGTGACGGAGAGGGTGAAATCGAGCTGGCGCACTACTGGCACGGAGGATCCAGCAACTACACGGTCGAGTGCGATGAGTGCGACGGGACCGGATCGACCGGCGGAGAACAGGACGGGGAGGGCGGATGCCTGGAATGCAGGAAGACGGGCAAGGTGCGGATTTCGGAAGCGGTGGCGTTCGGCCCCGCGTGGATCGACTCCTTTCTGCTCCATCGCATCGCGAGCCTTCCAGGGCCAATCCAGATCTGTCACGGGGCGTCTCCGCTCCAGCAGATTCCAATCAAAGGAGACGGATGGGTTGGGGTGCTCATGCCGATGCGCGAGCACGGGACGATGGTGCATTGATGACCCTCCCCGCCCTCCGAATCATCCTGGCCGACCTCGCTAAGTGCATCCCCGAGACGGTCCTCCCGTCCTCCACCTGGGAAGACCTGTTCGGCCCGGAGCACCTGCACGATGCCATCTGGTGCCCTCAGCTCATCATCTGCGACCGCTTGGAGGACGAGACGGGCCGCACGATCTCCTGGAAGGACGCGATGAAGTGGCGCACCGTCCAGGACGTGCTGGACTTCCTGGAGGCGCGGGAAGAGAAACTGTTTGGAGATCTGCCCGCCGGAGCATAGATTCATTCCATCGCGATCCGTTGCAGCCGGGTCGCCAACGTCAAGTAACGGCCCTCCGGCCCCTGGACTGATTCCGCGAGGATGACGGCTGCACCAGGACTCTCCGGAGGGCTTTTTGTTTGGAGACAGAAAATGACGAAGCAAATCAAGACAGACGCGAACAGCCCCTATGAGGACTCCCTCGACCTGAGGGGATGCGACCTCAAGGGCATCAAGCTCCCCACCAGCGTGGGAGGTCCCCTCTACCTGACCGGATACGACCTCAAGGGCATCACCCTCCCCACCAGCGTGGGAGGCTCCCTCGACCTGAGCGGATGCGACCTCAAGGGCATCAAGCTCCCCACCAGCGTGGGAGGCGCCCTCTACCTCAGCGGATGCGACCTCAAGGGCATCACCCTCCCCACCAGCGTGGGAGGCTCCCTCGACCTGAGCGGATACGACCTCAAGGGCATCACCCTCCCCACCAGCGTGGGAGGCTCCCTCTACCTGACCGGATGCGACCTCAAGGGCATCACCCTCCCCACCAGCGTGGGAGGCGCCCTCTACCTCAGCGGATGCG
>Ga0302319_10012430_pt1 | contig 16060 bp, 19 predicted proteins | sample Bog_T0_2_FD_203319 | JGI IMG/M metagenome (GOLD analysis project Ga0302319, IMG submission 203319) | Peat permafrost microbial communities from Stordalen Mire near Abisko, Sweden - Bog_T0_2 | ecosystem: Environmental > Terrestrial > Soil > Wetlands > Peat | place: Sweden: Abisko, Stordalen Mire...
GACCAATCGCGAAGCGACAACACAGGATTCGAAGGTGGCCATTACTTCGTCGCCCGAATGATCCTCCACGTTGTAAAAATCGACACCAGTGTTTCCAGGATCAAACGGCGTTGGATCGATACTCCCAGCAAAGACTTGGCTGAACCAATACGACTCCACGTCACACATATGTCGAAGGATCCCCATCAGTGTCAACTCGGACGTAGGAACGGAGCGTTGGCGAAGCTGGACATCACTGAGTCCAGCGCACTTCGTGACGAGTGTTGCTCGGTAGTAGTCGAGCATTGCGTACAGCGTGTCAACTTCGTTCGCCTCTCGAGGTGGCTCTGGTCGACGTGGATAAGCAATAGGGCTCACGATCAAACTCTATATAGAGGTATGCGCTTTGTTAGGAGCGTTTTTCTTGGTGGGCAAATTGCGTCTCGTAGAGCATGCGGTATAGACCACCCTCTTGGAACAATTCGTCGTGCGTTCCTTGTTGTTCGATGCGACCGTGATTAATGACCAAAATCTGATCGGCGTTTCTAATTGTTGAAAGCCGGTGGGCTATGACGAGCGACGTGCGACTCGTTAAGGTCTCTTCAAGGGCTCTTTGGACTGCAGCTTCACTCTCGGCGTCAAGATGCGCCGTTGCTTCATCAAGCACAATCAATGCCGGCGATTTAAGCAGCAGTCGTGCCAAGGCCACGCGCTGTTTTTCGCCACCCGAAAGTCGGTACCCGCGCTCACCGACCACGGTGTCAATCCCCGCCGGCAACGACTGGACGAGGTCCCATATTTGCGCTGATCGGAGGGCTTTTTCAATCTCTTCCGACGTCGCATCGGGTTTCGCGTACACGAGGTTCGAGCGAATGGAGTCATGAAAGAGATGTGGGTCTTGGGCAACCACACCGACAGTCGCGGAGATGGAAGCCGCGGTGGCGTTTCGAAGGTCAACACCGTTTAACTTCACTGCCCCTCCGGTGACGTCGTAGAGGCGTGATACGAGAAGAGAAATGGTGGACTTGCCGGCACCGCTCGGCCCAACGAGTGCCGTCATGGAGCCCGGCTGAACTTCGAAGTTGACATCAAAAAGCACCTGGCTACTTGGCGCGTCGTCCAACACCGCCACCGCTTCCAAGGATGCGAGCGACACTTCTTCTGCACTCGGGTATGAGAAGGACACGTGATCAAACGTCAAGGTGCAAGGAACAGAGGGAATGTCCACGGCGCCAGGACTATCGGCAATCATGGGCTCGAGATCGAGAACTTCAAAGAGCCGCTCGAAACTCACCATGGCTGAGAGATAATCGATCTGCAAATTAGAAAGTTGCGTAAGCGGTGAATACAGCCGCGTGAGATACGCCGTTAGAGCGACCACGGCTCCCACCGTGAGCGTTCCATTGATAACGGCAAGGCCACCAAAGCCGTACGCGAAGGCCGTGGCAATGGACGCCGTCAGCGTCAACGACACAAAGAAGAACCTCGAATACGTCGCTTGTTGAATACCGTTGTCGCGCACCTGGGCCGCTCGCGTGTCAAAGTTCGACGCTTCGCTCGAAGGACGACCAAAGAGCTTCACGAGCATGGCACCGGCCACCCCGAAGCGCTCGGTCATGACCATATTCATTTCGGCATTCATTTCCATGCCTCTGCGGAACATGTAGCCAAGACGGCGACCGACGATACGGGCCGGAATCAAGAATATCGGTAGAAGCACCAACGCCACGAGAGTGATGGGCCAACTGAGCCAGAACATCGCCGCCAGCACCAGAATCACCAAGATGACATTTCCCACGACGTTTTGAAATAGATCGGTAAAGGCTTGCTGGGCTCCTATGACGTCATTGTTGAGTCGACTTATAAGAGCGCCAGTCTGGGTCCGCGAGAAAAAGGCAATCGGCATTGACTGCATGTGCGCAAAAACCTTGGACCGAAGATCGTAAATGAGCCCCTCGCCAATGACTGCGGAGATTCGACGCTCGCTCAGCGACAGCACCGCATCAATCACTGCCAAAAAGGCCACCAGCAAGGCGAGTTCGATGATGTGGGTCTTGTCTCCCCCGACAAAATGGTGCTTGGTAATTACGTTGATGATGTCGCGAAGAATCAGCGGTGACACGACGCTGATGAGCGAATCGAGCACGACGGCAAACAAAAAGACGTACAGAACAATTTTGTAGGGTTTGGCGTACACCAGGACCCGACGAAAAGTGCCCTTTTTGATGCGGTGTTCGAGGACGTCGCGATTGCGTTGCAGTGAACGCATCCCGCCGCGCGGTCCGCCACCGCCACCGTGGCCACCCATGCTCATACGTCGACTCCCTTAGACCGTTAACCAGTCTACGAGCGACGCCTCATTCGTCGACCGAGAGAATCCCTTGTGACGGATCACTATCTTGATTATGCAATGCCTCAAATTGTTTCACCCAAACAACATGTTCGGGCCTTTCATTCCAGACGTCATTGACCACGACAGAAATCTTGGCAAAAAGGTCCAAGAATCCTTTTTGCCAATCATTAATAATCCACCAGTTGGGACCGAAGTACGTGCTTGGTTTACCAAATCCGACGCTTCGAAGCCGCCGCTCTTCTTCCATCGATAGGTAGGGTCCCTCACCTCGAACCTGATTGGACTGCACTTCAAGCTTTATGTAGTTGCCGTGATCAACCCAAAGTTGCAAGTAGCGACCATTGTTGAATTCAGCTATAACCACGAGACACTTGCGAGGGTCGTGCGACATCGCCCCAATAAGTTCAGGCAGGTTGCCCAGGAACGAAGAAACGGTGCTTGGCGAACGCGAACTGTTGGGTAGTGAAAGAGCCACACTCCATTGTGAACTGGTGCTGTGACATGCCTTGAACGTTTAAGCCGAAACTGACGCCGTCGTAATGATCAGCACCCCGAGCCCGACCATCACGACACCTCCGACTGTTCGAAGAAACACCAAGCGATGTGGACTCTCAGACAGCCAGGCGCGCGCCGTCCCGGCAATGAATCCCCACGTCCCATCCGAAAGGATTGACAAACTACAAAAGATCACACCGAGCAGTAGCAGTTGCAACGACGTGTTGCCGTGGTTGCGGTTAACGAAGTGAGGAAAAATAGCAATGTAGAAAATCAGTACCTTTGGATTTAAGAATCCGACCACGAAACCTTGACGGATAATCTCAATCGCTCGAGGTTTTACTTCTTCACGCTGCGTCATTGCGGCCGCGTGTTCGTGACGATGACGTAAAGCCCGCGAACCTAACCACAAGAGATACGCGCCGCCCAGGATTTGCAGTGTGACCGACGCCGGCTTGGAGTGACTGAGCACCGGTCCAAGCCCAATGGCCACGAGAATCGCCAAGAGGAACATGCCAAGTCCGTTGCCGACGGCCGTCAAGACGCCGACGAAACGTCCCCACGCCACGCCTCGGGCAAGGGTAAAAAGTACGCTCGGACCAGGGATAATAATGATGGCCATCGACGTCGCAATGAATTCGACGAGCCGTCCGGAACTGATCATGCCTCGACCCGATGCGAAATCATTCGAAAAAAAGACAAGAACAGCGCCAACGCGTAGCCAACGCCAAAGGCAAACATTGCCGTACCTATCCCGACCACGCCGCCCAAGAGCCACCCGATCACGAGAACACTGACTTCTAGGCAAAACCGAACTCGCGCGACGGTGGAGTTAAGACGTTGTTGTAGACCAGTCATAAGCCCGTCTCGTGGCCCAGGACCAAGACCACACGTGAGATACAAGGCACCGCCAAAGCCAATCGCTAAGACGCCACCGACCGAATATCCGAAACGTAGAACAAATCCGTGAGGAATGTATAGCCATTTCGTCGTGTACTCCAGGACCACTGCTATGACAATGGCGTTAGCAATCGTTCCAATCCCAATGCGCTGGCGAAGTGGAATCCACCCAAGAAGAACTACGGCTGAAAGGAGGAAGGTCGTCGCTCCTAGTGCTATCCCTAGCTGATGTGAGATTCCCTGGGCCAGCACGGTCCACGGTGTCGCTCCTAACCGAGATTGGACGAGGAGTCCTTCGCCGAAGCCAAAGATTGAAAGACCAGTGACGAGTAGTGAAAAAGTGAGCGGTGATGTTCGCCATGGGTTCGGTGCTCGCCAGGCAACCATAGGCACCGAACGTGAAGGAACCCATTTCGCCACCGAACCAGCCTAGTTTCGTGAGAATCACGCACCTGGACTAACAGCTTCTGTGAATCTCTCAGTGGATTCACAGATTTAACACGACTGACGACAAAACCACTGACAATTCAAATGGGTCAGTGATAATTTCACGAGGTGGCAAATGCCCAAGATTTCCGGAGAGGGGAATTAATGAAGTTAAGACTGACAAAGATTGGTGCAGTGGCGGCAGCCAGCATCATGGCGCTATCAGGGCTTGCAATCGTTGCGGGTTCCGCTACGGCGAACGCAAGCGCGAAATTGCCGACCTACGAAGTTGGTTTTGAAGGACCACTTTCGGGTGGCAACGCTGCCACGGGTATTTACGAGAAGTTTGGTGCTCAGCTTGCTGTTAACGAGTGGAACGCCAACAAGGCTCGTAAGTTCAACGTGAAGTTGGTTCCTGGTGATGACCAAGGCGACCCGACCATCGCTCCTAGCGTTGCTACAGGCTTTGCCCTGAACAGCAACCTGGTTGCAGTTGTTGGACCTGCGTTCTCGGGTGCAACAGTGGCTGGTCTTGGTATCTACGGACCGAATCACATTGCAGAAGTAAGCCCATCGGCTACTCGCGTCTCCATTACGACAAAGGATCCGACGGCAAGCCCATCAGGACCGCTGAACATCTACCACAACTTCTTCCGAGTTGTTGCGAACGATGGCGTTCAGGGACCTGCTGACGGCACCTACCTGCAGAAGCACTATGGCACCGGCAAGGTCCTAGTTATTTCTGACACCAGCACCTACGGCGTGGGAATTGCAACTCAGGTTGCCAACGCTGTTAAGGCAGCTGGCGGAAGCATCGCGAACGGTGGACAGATTCTTGCCCTTCCTTACTCGAACGCTTGCACCGCTGGTGGAACCGGTACGAGTGACGCGGTGACCGCAAGTCTGACCGGCGTAAGCGCCGTCTTCTACGGTGGTTACTACTGTGACTTCGCCCAGGTGATTGACAACTTGGTTGGCACGCAACACTTCACCGGCGCCATCATGAGTGGTGACGGAAGTGACGAGCCTCAGTTGATTACTTCGCTGTCAAACAAGGCTGACGGCAATGGCGTACTTGTTACGTGTGCTTGCTCATCGGCAACGCCCGCTGCTTGGACTAAGGCTTACGACAAGCTTTCGGGCTTCTCGTCCCCCGGCCCATACTCGGCGGAGTCGTTTGACGCTGCGAATGTGATTATCAACGCGATGGCACACGCTAAGAAAATTACCCGTGCCAACGTTTTGGCCGAAGTTGCCAAGTTGACGTGGAAGGGCATTACCAAGACCATTACCTTCAACAAGGCTGGTGACGTTGCTGGAAGCGCCATCTTTGTTAGTAAGGACGAGAACGGAACCTTGGTTCAGCTCGGTCTTGAATAATTAACAACTGATTAATAGGTACTAGAAAGCCGGCTGCTTAACGCAGCCGGCTTTCTAGTACGCCTACTATTTGGCCTACGTTTGTCCAACTAACCAAATAAGGATATCGATGGCAAGTTTTTTTGTACTGGGAATTTTCACCGGTCTCATTTACTCCATGGTGGCACTTGGGTACACGCTCGTTTATGGAGTGCTCCGACTTATTAATTTCGCACACAGTGAAGTTTTGATGACGGGTGCTTTCGCGGGATATTTCTTTCTGCATTACTCAATGACCGGAACATCATTTTCCACGCCGTTTAGATTTTTGCTTTTAATAGGCGCAATTGCCGTCAGCGGCATAGTGGGCGCAGTTCTGGCTGTCGTAATCGAGCGTTTTGCCTACCGACCCCTGAGAAGGCGCAACGCTCCAAAATTGACATACCTCATTTCGGCCATCGGAGCTTCCTATTTCATTTTGAACTTCGTAGGCAAAGAGTTTGGTCGTGATCCCACTGCCACGCCACAACCAATCACGCAGAACTTCAACGTGACGATATTTGGCGGACAAATATCGGCGTTTGATATTTCGGTGCTTGTCGTAACGCTCATACTTTTTTTCATTACCAATACCCTCGTATCGCATAGCAAGATCGGCCGAAGCATCCGTGCCGTCGCCCAGGACTCAGAAACCGCCAGTTTGATGGGTGTCGATGTGAACACCACGATCGCCTCAACCTTTGCCATTGGTGGCTTTATGGGCGGTGTCGCTGGCCTGTTTATTGGAATGAGCGCCCAAGTTTCGTACAACATGGGTTTTACGCCTGCGCTTCTTGCCTTTACGGCGGCAGTGCTTGGTGGCATTGGCAATATAAAGGGAGCCCTTATCGGCGGAGTTGTGCTCGGAATACTCATGTACGTGCCTATTTATTGGATCCATCAACCTTTTTATGAGCCGGTAATTGGATTTGGCGTGCTTGTGCTTGTTCTACTCTTTCGTCCAACCGGACTACTGGGAGAAGCTTTAGGGCGTTCCGCATGAGCATCAACGAACGAAAGTGGCCACTTGGTCTAGATAAAGACGACCTCCGTCTGGCCGTTACTTGCTTTTTTGGAGGGCTATTGCTGGCGGTCATGACTGGTCCTGAAGGAAATCTTTCATCTCCTGGCTTCGCCTTTCAGCATTCAATCTTCTCCTCGCACGTTTATGGGTTTGTAATTTTCGGCTTGCTCCTCGGCGCCCTTTCGGTCACCCGACGAAAATCCAAGATGGGGGTGTGGGAGTTACCTGTTTCCTTGCGCCTCGTCACCGTTAAGGAGAAAATCCGAACGCTGACGAATACGTATCCCGCGATCATCTTCGGTGTCGTGGCATTCATTGCCCTCATTGCAGCACTGCTGGTGGCAGATTTCACTGGACCACTCGTGCCAAACAAATTGTCATTTGGTCAGTTGCTTCATCAATTCGTAAATTCACGGACGTATGGTTACATTTCAATCGCTGAGGCCCCTCTCGTTATTCGATTGGTGCGAACTCGATTGAAAAAATCAACCCCTGCTCAGGGATCAATTTTCTCCTCAAATGTGGCAACCGTCATTTACGGTCTTGTTGGTGGGTTTTTGTTCGCCTTGTTTGCCGATCCTTGGTTGCCACCTCGATTCCGTTGGTCGTATTTCACCTTTGGTGGTCCGAGCAACAATGCGTTCTTCCACCACTGGACCACCTATCTATGGATTGTCATGGGAGGGCTCCTCGCTGGTCGGTACATCTTCGTAAAGACGAGTGATATTCGAAGAGCGAAAACCCAAAGGTTTCGACGTCCTCGCGCGGAAGTTTCAGCTTCAACGAGATTCGTGATGTACGCCGGTTGTCTTTTCGTGGCTGTTGAAGCACCCAAGTATCTAAATGCTTTCTGGCAGTCCACGATCTATCAGCAAATCGGAATTTTCGTACTTTTGGCTATAGGCCTGAATGTCGTGATTGGGTTTGCCGGACTCCTCGACCTTGGCTACGTCGCTTTCTATGCACTCGGGGCCTACACCAATGCGTACTTCACCGGAGCATTGCCCATCCATCCACCTTTCATTTTGAACACGTTCTTCGTGGTTCCCATTGCTGTAATTGTCGCCATGCTTGCGGGCGTGTTACTGGGACTACCGACGCTCCGGCTGAGGGGTGATTATCTGGCGATCGTGACTCTTGGTTTTGGAGAAATTGTCTACGTGCTAATTAGCAACCTGACCAGCGTCACCGACGGCGCAGGCGGTACAGGCCCCGCCGGTGGATTTTCAATCAACTTGCCAGGCATTCATTACGCCTGGTCAGCGGCACTAACTGGCGATTTAAGTTATTACTATTTGCTCTTAGGTTTCATGGTGCCCATTCTCTTCCTTTTCACCTCTCTTAATAATTCGCGAGTTGGCAGGTCGTGGGCCGCAATTCGTGAAGACGAGGTCGCCGCAACGTCACTGGGCATTAATCCTTTGAAATACAAGGTGATGGCGTTTGCCATTGGCGCTTCGACGTCGGGCGTCGCGGGTGTGCTTTCGTCGGCGAAGCTCGGAGCACTCTTTCCCTCAGATTTCGCGTTGCAATTGTCAATCTTCGTCGTTATTCTCGTGATCTTCGGTGGCATGGGCTCGATCGTCGGTGTGTTGGTAGGTGCAGCATTTTTGAACTGGGTGACCCAGTACCTCATTTTCCACTCGTTTATTGACTATCAGGACGCCGATAAGTTCATGTATTTTGGTGCGTTGCTCATTCTCGCAATGATTTTTCGCCCGCAAGGTTTGGTTCCTTCCAAACGCAGGGTTCGCGAATTCGAAGATGAAGAAGCGGGCCTGGGCAGCGCTGACGCTCTCGGCACTGCAGTAGAGGGGCCACTGTCATGAGCACCGACGACCTCATTTTTGACGTGAGAGATGTGACGCTTCGTTTTGGCGGCGTCACCAGTTTGAACAACGTCTCTATCCAACAGAGTCGTGGAGAAATACTCGCCGTCATTGGACCAAATGGCGCCGGAAAAACTTCACTTTTCAACTGCCTTACGGGTGTGTATACGCCCCAAGTAGGTGAGATCATTTTCCACCCCAGCCAAGATCAGTCCGTTTCGATTATGGGTCGATTACCTCACAAGGTCACACAAGCGGGCGTAGCACGCACGTTTCAAACGAGCCGAATGTTCAACGCTCTCACCACCTTTGAGAACGTGAAAATCGGTGTTGAGGCGCGACACAAGACGGGTCCAATCGGTGCGATGTTGCACTTGCCGCGACGAAACCGCGAAGAACGCGAATCAGACCAGCGAACGCTCGAACTACTCGCATTTGTTGGCCTCGAACATCGAATGAACACGTTGGCGGATTCACTCCCCTACGGCGACCGTCGAAGACTCGAGATAGCGCGCGCTCTTGGAACGAATCCAAAGGTGCTGCTGCTTGACGAACCAGCGGCCGGAACAAACCCTTCTGAGAAGCTCGAACTCACCGACCTCATTCGTCGCATTAATCAGGAAATGGGAGTTTCGATTCTTCTGATTGAACACGACATGCGCCTCGTGATGTCACTTGCGGAACGACTCTACGTTTTGAACTTCGGCGAAGTCATTGCGACCGGTCCACCCAAGGAAATCCAGGAGAACCCCGCGGTCATTACCGCCTATCTGGGCACCACGGAAACCGAAGGAGTCAGCGGTTGAGTACGGAACTTTTGAGTGTTCAGCACGTCGAGGTCCGTTATGGGCCTGTGCCAGCCATCCGCGACCTCAACTTCAACGTCAACGTAGGAGAGATCGTTACTCTTCTCGGCGCGAACGGAGCAGGAAAAACCACGACGCTCCGGATGGTCTCGGGTCTCCATCGACCTTTTTCGGGCACGGTGACGTTCAACGAAGAGAACATCACGACGACGCCCGCGTTCAAACTCGTCGATCTGGGTATGAGTCACGTCCCTGAAGGTCGACGAATTTTTGCAACGATGACCGTGCTCGAGAATCTTGAGATGGGCGCCTATCGTCGCAAGGGCAACTACAGCGACGAGTTCGATCACATTTTCAAGTTGTTTCCGGTGTTGGGTGAACGTCGAAAGCAACTCGGCGGAACACTCTCCGGTGGCGAACAACAAATGCTGGCGATCGGTCGAGCGCTCATGGCCAAGCCGAAGCTTTTACTTCTGGACGAACCCTCACTCGGTCTCGCCCCAAAGATCATTGCGTCGATTTTCGAAATCATCACGCAGATTCGTTCCGAAGGTGTGACCGTGCTGCTCGTAGAGCAGAACGCCAATCAAGCCCTGAAGATTGCCGACCGTGGCTACGTTCTCGAAAACGGACACGTCCTCTACGAAGATGCAGCGTCCGCGCTTCTCAACGATGATCGAATCAAAAAGGCCTACCTCGGTACTGAATAGGTCCTTTTGGTTCAGGCGAAACTTAAAAAGCCTGACGTGATGCAGAGGCCAAAAGCGTTGATGATGACGAAGCCGGCAATAACGGCGATGATAATCACCTTCGTACCGCGTCCTCGACCAACTGCCACGGCCCGAGGCATGTACCACTCCGGCAACACGTTCATCGACGCCTGCCATGCCCCCGTCCACGGAACAGCATCTTCATCAAAGGGTACCGACGAGTCCGCCGACATTGCTAGTGCCGCCAATTCATCGTCATTCCAAAGAAGGGCACCTGCTTCGGTTTCGTCGGGGGCCGACAAAGACTCATTCATAATTCGAGCCTACGAGAAAACTTGCAACTTTGGACATCCGTGGTCTCGCTAATTAACGGTGCACTTTGTGCCTGACGATGCCATTAGGAGAAAGCCATTGAGTGTGGCCCCTTCGGTTGCCTCGCGTGCGTTGACAATGGTGGCGCCTGGAAACGATGTCCAGGTGGAAGTCTTTGCTTCAAGGCGGTAGTACTTATCCCCATTTGAACTTGAGGTATAGGTCTCATTAATTGTCAAGGCGGTACCCGAAGGTTGTGTGCCGTCAGCGGCGTACGTCCCGCCGCTGGTCGAACTCACCATTATTTGGTAGCCCGTCGCACCCGACACCGCGGTCCACGTAAGTGTCGCTTCTTCGAGCGAACCGTCGCACGCGGCCGTGAAGGTGGTGGGGGTCGTCGTCGCGGTCGTAACAAAAGCGGCGTCGGCCTGCGCTCCACCTCCAGAATTGAGCGTCGTCGTCCAGTTCGTCGTCGCGGCCGCAATCGGCGCCACTACCAGCGAACTAAGGACGATCGCTGCAATAAAAAATCGAAGGTTACGAAGTCTGGAAAAGGCTTTCATTTTTTTCCTACGACGTCCACGCGTCGGTGGCTGGTGTCGTCGTTGGCGTTCCGGAGCCTCCCGTTGCCACAATGCCCGTAAAGGGAATCATGTTGAAATATGCTCCTTCGCACGCTGCGGGTAGCGCAGAACTAAAAACGTCGTTCGTAAGCGTCACGTAGAGCGGATTATTAGCGTTGCCCGAAGGACCGACCACCAACGGCGTCGTGAGCGTGTGTACTGATCCCGCCGTTCCGGTGGAGTAGTCCCAAACGACGGTGGAGGTCGTATTTGTGCAGCCGGCCATCGCGGTCGTGAGACCCGAATCGCTGTAGCCCGTTGCCCACGACGGGCTGTTGTACGACGGCAAATCAACCGCGGTAATCGTGACAGCGAATGGATTCGGATTGGTGATTTTCACGACCGCATCGGCAGTCGAACTCGCCGGTGATATCAGATGCGTGGGAGAAGGCGACGCGGTCGCCACAATGGTGAGAGCAAGAGGTGTTGCGGCAAGCCCTTCAGCGTTTGATCCAGAAGCCAAAGAAATGGCCCACGAGAACCCGTAGGACGTGCCTCCAAGAAGAAAAACGCCCACAACGATGGCTATTGTCTTCGAGCGCCACGAGCGAAAAACAACACGTGTCAATCGCTCACGAAAACTCTCTGTTTCCGTCAATTCATTCCTTCGTACGTCGCGTGGCACGTATCTACTCTCCTGGTCAGCAAATAGGCCCCTATCGTTATTATCACGATTCGCCTTCAGAATGCGGTTCATTCATTTTCATTTGCAAAAAGGCATCGTTGTCGACGAATGACAACCCGAAAGCCCCCTCATTGCCGTCGGTAGTGTCTACGGATATGAAGAATGAGCCATGGTTGGGTGACGCGTGTTCACTGGTTGATGCCTTTCGTTCAGGTGCACGAGAACCCTCTGAAGTGCTCGAAGCGACCATATCCGCGCTCGACGATTCTTCCCTCAATGCCACGTCGCACATTGACGTGGAGGCCGCTCGAATGGCGGCAGCGTCCGCTGATGTGTCCTTACCGTTTGGTGGCGTACCCATTGCCATAAAAGAGCTCGAGTCGGTTGCTGGATGGCCCTCCACGGAGGCTTCACTCGTTTTTCGCGACCGCGTCGCCACGCACGACAGTACGCAGGTCACCCGCTTGCGAGCCGCCGGCGCCGTAATCGCGGCCCAAACCACCGCCTCAGAATTCGGTGGCATCAATTGCACCAACACGAAGTTGCACGGCACGACTCGTAATCCTTGGAACCTCGCAAAGACACCCGGCGGCTCTTCCGGAGGATCCGCGGCCGTGGTGGCCGGAGGACTCATACCAATTGCCTCGGGTGGCGATGGTGGAGGCTCTATTCGCATACCCGCCGGCTTTACCGGCCTCTTCGGCCTTAAGTCCACGTTCGGTCGAATTCCTAAGGGTCCACACGCCCACCAGCCACCGCTGACGGTCACCGTGGGCTGTCTTTCACGCTCCGTGCGCGACACCGCGCGCTGGTTCGACGTGTGCAACGGATTCGATCCCCGAGACACTCTGAGTCTGCCCCGAGTTTCTGGATGGGAAGCAGGTCTTGATTCCTTTGACCTCGCGGGCAAACGTGCCGTGATTTCCATCGATTTAGGCGCCGCCATAGTCGAACCGCGCCAGACCGAATTGCTCATTTCCTTGTCCGAAGTACTCATTAAAAATGCAAAGCTTCGAAGAGTTGACCTGGCTCTTCGCTTCCCGAATGGTGGGCTCGAATGGTCGCTTTCGAACTTAATCGGGCTCGCCGGCACACTCGGTGACCGCTACCCCGCTTGTCACGACGATTTAACGAGTGAGATTCAATTGGGCATGACCATGGCCACCAAAATGTTCAGCCTCGAAAGTGCCGGAGCCGCCGAAATGTTCCGAATTGAAATGAACGAATACATGGCCGGCGTCTTTGAACAGACCGATTTCATTTTTGCGGCGTCCAACCCCGACGTTGCTTTTGCTGCCGAAGGGCCAATGCCCACGACGGTCGGCGGCGTTGACTTGATTGCGGAGTATGGATTTAACCGGGCCATTGGCAATAACGGGGCACTCACGATTCCCGCGAACTTAACGGGTAATCCCGCGATTTCAATTCCGGCCGGTCAGATTGATGGACTGCCCTTTGGGCTTCAAGTCATTGGTCGCCACCACGAGGAACAACTGCTCTTAGACCTCGCCCGTGTGGCCGAACGAGAAAACCCCTGGCTCTTGGTCGCTCCGCCCTTAAGTTGACGGTCTCGACCGAATCTGCTTGATTTCGAAGTCAGTAGCTTTTTGAGATCGTGCGAACCCAAACTTCAAATCGAAACGTGATGTCGTTTTCGATCTGCGATCCTGTTTCGCTCTTCAATGTAAAAGCGTCCGAAAATGACGGGAAGAATTTCGTGCAATGAAAGTCGCCATCTACTTGAGTGAGATGGAGCTCATCAGCATCTTTAAGCGTTTTAGCAAACAGGGCCGCGCCACCAATCACCCACACGAGATCGGCGGTGTGATCAACGAGGAAACTTTCTAGATCAGGGACGAGCTTGAATCCCGGTTTCAACTCGCCGGAATCTGGTCTCGCGACCACGTAGTTGTCTCGATTATGTAGGGGCGCGTCATATTCCTTGTACGTCCCGAAACCCATGACGATTATGCCGCTCTCTGTCTGGTGACGGTAGTGCTGGGCATCGGTCGGAAGTTTTCCTTGCCAAGGAATACCTTCATCGTTAGCGACGCCTCTACTGGAGTCAATTGCTGCGATTAGACAAAGCATCGACATTGCTCACGTGATGATTTCACATCTGGTCCAATTTTCCTTGGAGGTACTGGACGAACGGTTCGTGCATCCAAGATCCCTCGTAGCGAACTCCGTTGATGAAGAATGTTGGAGTACCGTTCACGCCACTTTGATCGGCACCTTCTGCGTCAGCGGCTACGCGTAGTCGCGGTTGTCCCGACGCGATGTCGTTGGCTACTCGATCGGCGTCGGCGCCAACGTTTTGAACGTAACGTAACAGCGCCGCATCGTCGAGCGACTGCTGGTTTTCAAAGAGCGTCTCGTGCATCTCCCAGAACTTTCCTTGAAGTCCCGCGGCTTCTGCTACTTCAGCCGCTGCTTCCGCAAAGGGGTGCATGTCCACCAGGGGAAAATTGCGGAAGACGAAACGCAGAGTGTCGCCAAAGTCTTCACGTACCTGCTCGACAATCGAGAACGCTTCGCCGCAGTAAGGGCACTGGTAGTCCCCGTACTCAACCAACGTGAGTTGTGCGTCGTCAGGTCCTAATACATGGTCACCGAGACCCACGGGAACAGAGAGGCGATTATTGCTTGTCATTGAATCGCTCTACTGGTATCGAGGTCGTTCACGTTGAGCCTGACCATCTCCGTCGGGTTTGCCATGGTTCTATGGATTCGTTTGAGATCACGAATTGCAGGGCCTCCTCTTCGCTTTTCCGAGAGACGCTCAGCGAGGACTTGACCCAGCGCATTCGGCCACAGACGTAACCGACTCCGTTTCGACCCTAGCGGGACCTTCATGGAGGTTGTTCATGATCGAAGAACAACTGGTCTTCGATCTCACCCGTATGCCCGAACGAAAAACCGTTCTTTTCACAAGCCATCACACTTTCGATGCGAGAACCTACGCCGTGTTGCATTCCTATAGCGGCGCTTAGGCTCCAGGTCGTGGCGACGGCACGACTCGGTTTAACGGCGATCGACTGCTCTGATCCTGCCGTCCTCGCGGACTTCTGGGCAGCGCTCCTCGGCGGCGAAGTTGCACATCGCAACGACGAGTTCCACGCTGTCAAGGTGGGCGGGGACTGGGTGGTCGCTGTCAAGGTGCAGGACTACAAGATGCCCACGTGGCCGGACTCGACCGTGCCGAAACAAATGCATCTGCACTTAAAAGTCGACGACCTTGACGCGGCGCAAGCTGACGCGGTGCGTTTGGGCGCCCGACTCGCAACAGTGCAAACCAATCCAGAATTTTGGCGAATACTCCTTGATCCGGCGGGTCACCCATTCTGCTTGGCAACACAGTTACTCGACTAGAACGGGCCAATTTCGCTGCGACCTGGAGCCTCAGGAGTCGGTAACGACTCGGAGTTCGAGACCGTACGAATCGACCGAGGCAAAAACCTCCTGATCGCGAATCGAACGTTTCGCAATCAGGACGGCCTAGACGTCGCTATGACCTATTCATGAAACATTGGTGGGCGCTAGAGGACTCGAACCTCCGACCTCAGCCGTGTGAAGGCTGCGCTCTAACCAACTGAGCTAAGCGCCCGAAGACGTCCAATCCTAGCCATTGACTCATCCCGAACCGAAAAGGTCAAGGCGGTAGCCTTTGCTCGTGCCAATCGACCGATCCTCCTCGCCGACCCCCCGCACGCGGAATAAACGCCCTTCAGCAGTTTCGCGAGACGTCCTCATGTCCATTGACAGCGTGGAGGCGCGGATTTCTTACATCGTCGCGGCACTCTTTCTCGTATACGCAGTGTTGTACATCGTGCGGGCCGTCCAGAAGTACAAGGTCCTGCTTACCGCAACGCCCGTAAAGAACGCATGCCAAGTCGGCTACAAGCTCGTTTCAGGAACGTGCGAGCAGTCGCACATTCCCACGACCGGTTACTGGCTGGTTCCCGGATTGACCTTTCTCGTTCTAAGCATTGGTTTACTGATTTTTATCCGACTTAAGAAGCGCGCCGCGCTGATTGTCATTGGATTCATTCTCGGGTTCGCTGGTGGCAACGTCACGGTGGGCATTGTGCCAGTTGCGTACGCTGCCTGGTTGCTTCTTCGTGCCTTTCGCCTTAACCGTTACGGCGACCCATCGTTCGCTGGTTCGTCACGAATGGCAAAGGAGCAAGCAAAGGCCCGCCGCGAAGGTCGCGTGATCGAGACAACTACGACGAGCGAGGTCATTGCTGGCCCGCGTACACCTCCCCCGCCTTCGAAGCGTTACACGCCCAAAAAGAAACCACGTAAGCGTTAGACCATGGTCCAACTCGGCATGGACTATCCAACGCAATGGAGTCGCCGCTCACCGGCGCGCTACGTACGTGACGGTGTACAGAGTTTGTTCATTGCGCCCGTGTCTCGGTCGTTCACCTCGCTCGACGTTCGTGGTTCGCAACACCTCGTTGGTGAAGGGCCCTTCGTGCTCGCGTCGAATCACATCAGCCATTTGGACACACCGATTGTTCTGGCGGCGCTTCCCAGTCGCATTCGACGACACACGGTCGTCGCGGCCGCACTCG
>Ga0302319_10012432_pt1 | contig 16057 bp, 13 predicted proteins | sample Bog_T0_2_FD_203319 | JGI IMG/M metagenome (GOLD analysis project Ga0302319, IMG submission 203319) | Peat permafrost microbial communities from Stordalen Mire near Abisko, Sweden - Bog_T0_2 | ecosystem: Environmental > Terrestrial > Soil > Wetlands > Peat | place: Sweden: Abisko, Stordalen Mire...
GGCCACCTGGTAACTGACGCCGTTGGCATAGTTCAGCCAGAAGTTGGGCGCTGACTGCGCGGTGGAACTGAGCGAGACCAGCACATTCGACGCGACCTGATTTTGAGTAAGATTGATCTGTTCCGCGCGGGTACGATCCACTTTCACAAACAAGTCGGGGCCGTTGATGACCTGATGCAAATGCACGTCCACGGCGCCGGGGATCTTCCCGACGCCCTCCTGAATCTGTTTCGACACCCGGTAATCATTTACGTCCCTTCCCGAAATCTGCACATCGATCGGGGCCGGGAGCCCAAAGTTCAGAATCTGGCTGACGATATCGGGCGCGGCAAAATAGAAAACCATGTCGGGAAACTCCGCCCGAAGTTTCTCCCTCAAGAGGCGCACGTAGCCGGCGGTGGGGCCGTGATGATCGGGGTCCAGGGCGATAAGGATTTCCCCGTCCGCCGAGCTGATGGTGGCGTTATCGCTAAAGGCGAGATTGATGCCGCTCACGGGAAGCCCGATATTATCCAAGACGGTCCGGATCTCGTTGCCTGGAATCACCTGACGAATCAACTGCTCGACTTGATAGAATCGCTGCTCGGTGTTTTCGATGCGTGTGCCCGCAGGAGCGCGGACGTGCAGCCGAATCTGACCCGAATCCACGGTGGGAAAGAAATCGCGTCCGAGGAACGGCACGAGGCACATGGAGACGGCGAAGAAACCGACCATGATCCAAATGATCACGCCCCGATGATCCAGCCCCCAATCAAGGGTGTTGGTGTAGCGATCCCGAAGCCGATCGAAGGCACGGTTGAAGGCTTCGTGGATGCGATGAAACCATTTGCCGATGCGGCCGCCAAAGGAGCGGGCGCCGGCAAAGCGGACGGCTTTTTCCGAGGGAGGAGGCGCGGGCGCCTTCTGCTCCTGAGCATCATCTTCGGCATCGTCGTGGTCGAAGTCCTCAACATGCTCCGGCAATAGAATGGGAATCCTGCTGGAAGGAAGCGCGATCGGGCGCGGTTCGATCCAACGACGCGGGGGCTCCTCTTCGTCGCGTGCCCGATTTCCATCCGACCGTTCATTTCCGGGTTTCGTTTCTTTTGCGCCATCGGTCTGACCGTGTTCGATCTCATCCAGGTGGTCTTTTAACAGAAATCTGACCATCGTTGGCACTACTGTCCGGGAGAGAAGGTAGGAAGCGAGCATCGCGAACATCACGGCCATCGCGAGCGGCTGAAAGAGATATTTGGCGGTGCCGCTAAGAAAGAAGACCGGCACGAAGACGATACAGATGCAAAGCGTGGAGACGAAAGCCGGCACGGCGATCTGGGACGCGCCGTCCAGGATCGCCCGGACCATGGGCTTTCCCATGGCCAGATTCCGATGGATGTTCTCGATTTCCACCGTGGCGTCATCCACCAGGATGCCGACGGCGAGCGCCAGTCCGCCGAGCGTCATGATATTGAGCGTCTGTCCCAGCGCGCCGAGGATGATGATGGAGCACAGAATGGAGAGCGGGATGGAGGTGGCCACCACGAGCGTGCTGCGCCAACTGCCGAGGAACAGGAGAATCATCAGCGCCGTCAGGCAAGCCGCGATCGTTCCCTCCTTGAGGACGCCATTAATCGAAGCGCGCACGAAGATCGATTGATCGAAGAGCTGGGTGATCTCCAGGGCGGGTGGCAGCGTGGCTTGGATTCCTGGCAACGCGCTTTTCACCCGCCGGATAATATCGATCGTGGAGGCGTTCGCCGCCTTGAGCACGACGAGGAGGGCGGACTTGACGCCATTCTGGGAGACGATGTTCGTCTGCACGGCGTATCCATCCCGGACGTGGGCGACATCCCGCATATACACGGTGGCGCCGTTGACCTGCTTGACCGGGAGATCGTTCAATTCCTGCACCAGTTCCGGGCTGCTATTGAGGCGGACGTTGTATTCGCGCTCTCCGATCTTCTCCGTGCCCGCGGGAAGAATGACGTTTTGCGACGTCAGGGCCGTGTTCACGTCGGTGGGAGACAACCCCTTGGCGACCAGCTCGTGGGGGTTGATATCCACCATCACCTGGCGCGCCTTTCCTCCATAAGGCAGCGGAATTTGCGCTCCCTGAACGGTGGCGAGTTGCGTGCGGACAAAATTGAGCCCGAGGTCGTAGAGTTGCTGCTCGGATAGCGACTTGCTGCTCAGCCCCAATTGCAGAATGGGCACATTGGAGGCGCTAAACTGGAGGATGAGCGGCGGGGTCGTGCCGGGAGGCATGGTGCGCAGCAGCGTCTGCACGATCGAGGTGACCTGCGCGACGCCCATCTCGACTCTGGATCCCTCGTGAAAATAGACTTTGATGACCGCCACTCCGCTATAGGACTGGGACTCGATATGCTCGATGTCATTCACCGTGGTGGTCATCGCGCGCTCGGTCACTGTGACGAAGCGCTTCTCCATTTCCTCCGGCGCCACCCCGGTGTAGCTCCAGATCACGCTGACCACCGGGATATTGATCGCCGGGAAAATATCCGTGGACATGCGGAAGATGGACACCACGCCGAGAAGGACGAGCATGATCGCCATGACCGTGAAGGTGTAGGGTCTCCGAAGAGCTAAGCGGACGATCCACATAATCGGTGTCTGGGATGGAATCGCACCGACTCATCCGGGGGGATGTGGGGGAAATGACGAAATCAGAATGACGAATGACGATGGGGCACGGCGCGGGAATCGATGCTGAATGCGGGGGCGGTTTGGTAAACGCGGGGAAGACGGGACTGCCGAAGTAAGGGTATGAATACGGATAACGACACGGTTGGAGCGGTCGAATCCGCTCCGGATTCGGCGGAGACACTGCGGGAGTTCATGGACGAGAAGGTGAGGATCGAGGGCGGCATCAATCCAGCCAAAGAGCATGAACTGGGGGTGCTGCTACAAAATCTGCACGGCGTGCAGCGCATCGTTGTCACAGGAGACGACGTGACGATTACCTACGACCCGACACAAATCACTTCAAACGAGATGCACGAACGGATGAGGGCGGCCGGCTTCATCCCCGAAGATACAGCGGTGGCTCCCTCCGTTCCGTCGGTCGGGCATTGATGGCGAAATCAAGGGCGCGTGGCGTAGTCGCACATCACCAGCGTCAGCATGATCGCGAGCCAGAAGAATCCGGCGCCCGCAAACACCCAGGTCAGCCTCTGCCCGTAGCGGAGGTGCATGAAAAACGCTACGATGAGCACGGCCTTCGCGACCGAGATGGTCATCGCGGCGGCGAAATTGAACTCTCCGAGATCCACGTAGGCGAGCCCCACGGTGATCGCCAGCAGGGCCATCAATGAAACAAAGATGGCCACGTAGGTCTTGGTTGGAACGATGGTGTGCGGCATTAGCGGTGACCGATCAGGTAAAGGAGCGGGAAGAGGAAGACCCATACGATATCGACGAAATGCCAATAGAGGCCGATGATCTCGACTGTCACGTATTTCTCGGCGGTGATCCTTCCCCGCCAGCTCAGAACGGCAACAATCATCAGGATCACCACCCCGATCGTGACGTGCATGGCGTGAAGCCCGGTGAGCACGAAATAAAGCCAGAAAAAGAGTTCGGCATGCGCGGCTTCAGGGCCATCCCAGTGAAAACGGAAGCGAGGCACGAGTTCTTCCAGGTAGTCCGTGTGGTACTCGAAGCCTTTGACAATCAGAAACCCAACTCCGAAGAGCGCGGTCAGGATCAGCAGGGCGGTCGCCTTCCTTTTCCGGCCGAGTTGAGCCGCCCGGGCGGCCAGCGCCATTGTGAAGCTGCTGCAAAGAAGAATCGCAGTGTTCGGCCCGCCATAGCCGACGTAGAGCCGATGACTCGCCGCTTCGAACGCCTGCGGATAACTGAACCGCCCGAAAGTGTAGCACATGATGAGGCCGCCGAAGAAAAGGACCTCCGTGGCCAGGAATGTCCACATGCCCATGGTATCCGCGTCGTGCTGCTGCTCGAGCGTCTCGAATTGGTGAGCGTGCACTGGCGAATGATCAGGCATGTTGCGGCTCCGGTTTGGCTTCTTCTTCCGGTTCGGGCGGGTAAGAATAGGGATCTTCCGTCACGATCGGGATCTCCTCAAAATTATCGCGCGGCGGGGGCGACGCGGTTTCCCATTCGAGGCCAGTGGCATTCCACGGATTCGCGGGCGCCCTGGCGCCAAACTTGAGCGACCAGAGAAAGTAGAGGAGCGGCAGCAGATAGCCGATTCCAAGAATGGACGCCCCCGCCGTCGAAAGAACGTGAAAGACTTGAAACTCGGGAGGGTAGGCGTGGTAGCGCCGCGGCTGCCCCAGATAGCCGAGAAGAAACTGGGGGAAAAATGTAAGATTGAATCCGATGAAGGTCACGATTGCCGCCGTTCGCCCGATGGCTTCCGGATACATCCGGCCCGTGATCTTCGGCCACCAATAATGCAAGCCGCCCATGAATGAGAGAACCATCCCGCCGACCATGATATAGTGAAAGTGCGCAATGACGAAATAGGTATCGTGGAGGTGGACATCGACGGCGATGGCGGCGAGGAAAAGCCCGGTCAGACCGCCGATCGTGAACAGGCCGATAAACCCGAAGGCGTAGAGCATCGGAGTGTCATAGGAGATGGATCCCTTGTAGAGAGTCGCAGTCCAGTTAAAGATTTTGATCGCCGACGGCACAGCGACGATGAAACTGAGCACCGAAAAGACCATGCCGGCATAAATGGACTGGCTGCTGACAAACATGTGGTGCCCCCAAACCATGAAACCGACGACGGCGATGGCGAGACTGGAAAACGCGACGAAATGATAACCGAAGATCCGCTTGCGCGAGAAGCAGGTGATGAGTTCGCTGACGACCCCCATGCCCGGCAGGATCATGATGTAGACCGCGGGGTGGGAGTAGAACCAGAACATGTGCTGAAAGAGCACCGGATCGCCGCCGAGATTGGGATCGAAGATTCCCACGCCCCAGAGGCGCTCCACGGCAATCGCCAGCAGCGTGATCGCGAGCACCGGCGTGGCGAGCACGAGAATGACGCTCGTCGAATAGAGACTCCAAATAAAGAGCGGCAAGCGGAACCACGTCATGCCGGGCGCGCGCATCTTGTGGATGGTGATGAGGAAATTTAGTCCGGTAAGAATCGAGCCAAACCCGGCGATGAAGACGCCCATGATCATGGTCACCACGTGGCCGTTGGCGTAGGTGGTGCTGTAAGGGGTGTAAAATGTCCATCCGGTATCCACGCCGCCACAAATGACGGCGTAGAGCGCGCAAAGGCCGCCGATATTAAACAGATACCAGCTCAGGAGATTCAGCTTCGGGAACGCGACATCGCGCGCGCCAATCATCATCGGAATGACGAAGTTGCCGAGGACCGCAGGAATGGACGGAATCAGGAAGAACCACACCATCATGACGCCGTGGAGGGTAAAGAGCTTATTGTAAGTCTCCGGGAGAACCAGATCGCCCTGGGGCGTCAGCAAATTGATGCGCATGAGCGCCGCAGCCACGGCGGCAATCGCGAAGTAGACGACGATGGAGAGCAGATACAGGATGCCGATCCGCTTGTGATCGGTGGTCAGGAGCCACGAACTCACGCTGTGCTCGTCCAGATAGTTTGGAGGCGTCTCTTTCATTTTGGATAACCCTCCGGAGTCTGGTCGGCGATGCTCTTGATGTAGGCGGTCAACGCCATCAAATCCTCCTCGCTGATGCGACCCTTGAAGCTTGGCATGAGGTTTTGATAACCGGCGACGATTTGCGAGGCCGGCAGCACGATCGAATCCCGGATGTATTTGTCGTCGGCCATGACAAACTCTTTGGTCTCCAGCGGCACGAGATGTCCGTACACTCCCTCGATCGGAGGGGCGTGGATTTTCGAACTCGCGCCGTGGCAGCCGCTGCAACCCAGCGTGTGAAAGAGCGCCTCGCCTCGTGCGGCGAGCGGTTCGGGCGATCCCTGCTGAAGCCAGCGCCGATAATCCTGCGGCTCCATGACATAGACCCAACCGATCATCGCAGCGTGGGTGGTTCCACAATACTGCGCGCAGAAGAGGTGGTAGCGGCCCGTCTTGATTGGCGTGAAGCACTCCGTGGTGTAACGGCCCGGAACCACGTCCTGTTTCATGCGGAATGCGGGCACGAAGAAATCGTGGATCACATCCTGCGAAATCATCGTCAGCTTGACGGGCACTCCGCGCGGAATGTGCAACTCGTTGATCTCCCGCGCGCCCTCCGCGTGCTGGAGTTTCCACATCCATTGTTTGCCCACGACGTTGATTTCGATCGCGCCTGGCGGCGGAGTTTCCATCCGAAAGAATGCGTCCGCGGACCAGGTGAACAGTCCCATCGCGATCACGAAAGGAATGACCGTCCAGGTGACCTCGATCTTCCACATCGCCACCTCGGCGGTGAGTTTGCGATCCACCTTTCGTCCGCGGCGATACTTGATCGCGAACCAGCACAAGGGAAGAAAGACGAGCCCGCAGATCAAGAGACTCAATGCCGTGAGCGACCAAAACATCCAGTCGGACTCGCGCGCAACCGCAGATGCCTCGGGTGGGAGCAGGTGAAAGTTCATGACCGGAGCTTGTGATCGACGCGCCACGAGCGGGCGACGAAGACGGCCAGCGCGAGGAGGGTCGCGACGCCGATGGCGCGAACGCTGCCGATGACCAGGGCGCCGTATTTGCCGGTGACGGGGCTGTAGTGAAAGCAGAGGAGGAAGAGTTGCCGGACCGGGGATCCACTGCGATTCGCGGAGGCGTCCCGGAGCGCGTCGTGGAGCTCCTGTGCGTTAAAATTGACGCCGAAGAAATAGCGCGAAACTCTGCCTTGCGGCGTAAGGACGATGAAGCCGCCCGGGTGCGCGTATTGCTTGATCACCGGGTCGTAAGCGGAACGAAAGCCGACCGCGTCCGTGAGCTGGCGGATCGCCGGTTCGCCGCCGGTCAGGAAATGCCAGCCGGCAGCCGCGCCGGGCCGGCCATAGTGGCGAAGGTATTCGCGCTTTTTCGCCGCGGCGAGTTGCGGCGTCTCGGCCGGTGAGATGCTGACATCGAGCACGTCGAATTGATTCCCGATGTCCGATTTCAAATCCTGCATGGTCTCGACGAGCCCATTTTGGACGAGCGTGCAGAGCATCGGGCAGCCGTAGTAGCCAAGCACGAGCACGACCGGCTTTTTGCCGAAGTAATCGCCGAGGAGCGCAGTCTTTCCGGTCTCGTCGCGGAAGGTCGCGTCGAGCGGAATCTGCGCGTTGATTTTTTGATCAAAGCGAATCTGCCGAAGCGCGCCGTCACTGAGTTCGCTCGCATTCGCGGCCAGCGCGACAAAGCTGATAAACATGGCGAGCACGGATTTCATTTTGGTGTTTCCGATGGCGGGATTTGAAGCGGACGCGCCTGCTGCATATCGAGCGGGGTGAACCTCGGTTTTGGCGCATTCGGCTGGCCGCGCACGGGCAGGCCCCGCTGGACGATGAGGTCCATCGCGCGGTCGATGGGGATGCGAACGGCGCCCGCCTTGCGATCGACCCACCCGTAGCCATTCAACTCAGCCTCCTCTCGCGAGCGCAACGCGGCCAGGTCGACATGCGGCGCGACCTGGAGACGGGGCGCGGGATATTGGGGACGCGTGGCGGCAACCGCCTCCGTGATCCGATCCATCGCGGATCCCTTTTGCGCCGCCAGATCGCGGCGGACCAAATAGTGAAACATCCAGGTGATGCACAAGAACACCACGACGACGCAGACCACGAGGCCGGCGGCGGCGACCCAGATCGCGTTGGGCCTGACATCGGCGACCTCATAGCCGGGGTCGGTTTGCTGGTTTTGACTACTCATGGCGAGGGCGTTGATTGCTGGCGTGGGTCGTTGCGAACCAGGAGGGGCCGGCTTTTCAGCCGGGCGCAGAAGGCGGCGAGCCAGACGCCGCCGATGCCGACGGGCGCGGCGAAACTCAGCCAGTGGAGCGCGATGCCGCGCCTGAAGAATGTAGGCGCAACGAGCCAGTAGTTATCCACGAGATGCGCGAACAGGACCACCGCGGCGATGGCGGCGAGCGCGACGGCCTTCTCCTTCACGTCCCGCGAAAGAAGCAGAAAGAAGGGGATCAGGAAATGGAACAGGAAGAGGAACCAGACGACGATTTTCCAATTGCCGGCAATGCGATGGAGATACCATGCAATCTCGTGAGGAAGGTTTCCGGAGTAAATGATGAGCAGTTGCCCATAGCCCATGTAAGTCCACAGCATCACAAAGGCGAACAGCAGCGTGCCGAGATGATGGAAGTGTTTTTCCGTCACGAGGCCGGCGTAGGGCATTTCGCGGCGCAATACCGCCAACAGACAGATCGCAAAGACCAGGCCGGTGAGCATTTGGCCGATGACGATGAGGACCAGAAACATCGTGGAATACCAATCGGTCTCCAGCGACAGGACCCAGTCGGTCAGCACGAATGTGGCGGTCACGGGATAAATCACGCTGCCCGGGCCGCTGAGGGCGCGCAGCCTGCGCGTGGGTTCGATCGCGGTCGTTTCGTCCTGCGCGAATGACCAGCGGTTGAGCGCACGGGCAAAGAGAATCCAGAGCCCGAAGAAGAACGCCGCGCGAAGGATGAAGCCCGGGGCGTTCATGTAAAAGCGGCGGTGATGGAGGATCGGATTGGACGCGACCGCCTGGGGATCCGTCCATTCGTAAAGGCTGTGGAGACCGAAGCAGAGGGGCACAAAGAGCAGCGCGAGGAGCGGGAGCGTCATGATCGCGGCCTCGAAGAAGCGCCGCACCGGCCAGCCCCAAAGGCCTCCGGTAAGATGATGCAGCATGAGAAACTGGAGCGAACCGAAGGCGATCCCGGCCCAAAAGAGATACGCGAACAAATAGGAGATGAAGAATTCCCGGGCATTGAAAAACGCGCCGACAAAACAAAGCGCGAGGCAAATCACACCGGCGATGAGCGCGTTTTTCTGAAAGCCCCCGAGCCTGGACTGGATCGCGTCGCCGTTCATTGGGTTTGCAGGGTAGCGCGCTCGACGGCGGGGACGTCGTCGGGCGTGGCGTTATGCGCGAGTTGCAACGCGCGAATGTAGGCGGCGATGGCCCAGCGGTCGGGCGGGGCGACGCGCGCGGCGTAGGGATACATCACACCGTAGCCATTGGTGATCACGTCATAGAAATGGCCGACGGGCGCGGTGCGCAGCCGCTCAGTGTGATAGGAGGGCGGCGCGGGAAATCCCCGCTGGACGATCATGCCATTCCCCTCGCCCGTGCGCCCATGGCAGACAGCGCAGTAAATGTCGTAACGCTCGCGACCGCGGTCGAGCGTGGCGCGGGTGACCGTTTCAGGAAATGCCTCGACGAGTTTTCCGTCTTCCGTTTTTCCTTCGAAATACTCCGTATCGAGATCGGCGTGGCCCCGCGCGACGGTATGCGGCGGGAGCGGACGGGCGCTCGCGCAGTCCCGGAAGAAATCATCCTCCGCATACGTCTTATAGCGCGGCTGATTGTACATATCGGGACGGCACCCGGCGGCGGCGAGCGCGAGCAATGCGGAAAGTGCGGGCAGCGTTTTCACATCGGCACCTCCGAGACGGCGCGCGGACCGAGGCTTTCGAGAAACTGGCGAGTCGCCAGCGGGTCGAACTTCTCGTCGTCCGCCTCGATGCACGCTCAAAATTTGGCGCATGGAAGATCGGATGGTAGGGCTGCGGCAGCTTGTTCATCGCCATCGAGCCGAAAAACGCGAAGAGCGCGGCGCCGAGGACGGTCAGTTCGAAGGTGATCGGAATGAACGACGGCCAGCTATTGAGCGGACGCCCGCCGATATTGAGCGGGTAGCTGACGACATTCGCATACCACTGCATGAAATAGCCGCTGGATCCGCCGATGATTCCACCGATCAGAACGACGAGCGGCACGAGGCTGCGCTTGCGTCCGAGCGCGGACGGAAGACCCTCGACCGGAAACGGCGCATAGGCGTCCATGCTCTTGTAGCCTTGCGCGCAAGCCGATCGGGCGGCGGCGAGCAATTGCTCGTGCGTGGTAAATTCCGCGGCCAATCCGTATAGAGCGCGCGCAGTTTTCATCGCTCGGCTTTCTCCGGTTCGGCCACCAACTCGCGCGTCTCCGAGATGGAGATCATCGGCAGGAGGCGCATGAAAAGAAACTGGAGCATGAAGAACATGCCGATGGTCCCGGCAAGGATCGCCCAATCCCAAAAGGTCGGGATGAAGAGATGCCACGCCGAGGGGGTGAAGTCTCGATTGAGGCTCGTAATGACGATCACGAAACGCTCGACCCACATGCCCACATTGATCGAAAGCGCGACGAGAAAGAGGAGCGCCAGGTTTGTGCGCACGCGGCGCAGCCACAGCACTTGCGGAATCACGACGTTCAAGAGCATCAAGGCCCAAAACGCGAAACCGTAAGGCCCGAACGCGCGATTCTTCATCATATATTCCTCAAACACATCGCCGCTGTACCAGGCCATGAATGCCTCGATGAGATAGCCGTAAGCCACGATCTCCCCCGTGACGAGCATCACATTCGCCATGTTGTTCAGAGTCCGCATGGTGATGAGCCGCTCGAGTCCGTAGAGCTTGCGAACGGGGATCACGATATTGAGGACCATCGCGAAGCCCGAGTAGATGGCGCCGGCGACAAAATAAGGCGGGAAAATCGTCGAGTGCCAGCCGGGCACGATGGCCACGGCGAAATCGAAGCTGACGACACTGTGAACGGAGAGCACGAGCGGGGTGGCCAGACCGGCGAGCATGAGATAGGCGGTCTGCTGCCGATGCCAGTGGGCCGCCGAGCCACGCCAGCCGAGCGCCAGGACGCCGTAGATTTTCTTCTGCCACACGTTGGTGGCCCGGTCGCGCACTGTCGCGAGATCGGGCATGAGACCAAGGAACCAGAAGAGCAGAGACACCGTGAAATAGGTGCTCACGGCAAAGACATCCCAGACCAGCGGGCTGCGGAATTGCGGCCACAGGCCCATCGTATCGGGGTAAGGTAGAATCCACCAAAACACCCACGGGCGCCCGAGATGGAGGAGCGGAAACAGCCCCGCGCAGGCCACGGCGAAGAGCGTCATGGCTTCGGAGAAACGGTTGATGGCGGTGCGCCATTGTTGATGGAGGAGAAGGAGGATGGCGGAGATGAAAGTGCCGGCGTGGCCGATCCCGATCCACCAAACGAAGTTCACGATCGCGAAGCCCCAGGCGACGGGAATATTGATGCCCCAGATGCCGACGCCTTTCATGAAAAGCCACGTAACCCCGAGCAGGAGCAGCATGAAAAAGGAAAAGCCGATCAGGAAGCCGAAATACCAGGCCCGGGGAGGATGTCTGGCCAGCGGGATCGACGCAATTTTGTCGCTGACGGATTCGTAAGTCTCGCCCGGCGCGAGGAGCCGCGCCGGATAGCCGAGCGGCGAAACCTCATAAGGCGGCTCGGGGCGCTCGCTCATACCGTGAGTTCCGGGTTTGGATTGCGCAATTTAGCGAGATAGCTCGTGCGCGGGCGCGTGTTCAATTCGCCAAGCATCCAGTAATCGAGCGGCTGCTCCTTGAGTTTCGCGACGCGGCTCGCGGGGTCGTTCAGATCGCCGAAGACGATCGCCTCCACTGGGCAAGCGGCCTGGCAAGCGGTGACGATTTCGCCATCGCGAATCTTCCGCCCGGCGATTTCCGCGGGGATGCGCGCGGCGTTGATGCGCTGCGTGCAGTAAGTGCATTTCTCCATGACCCCGCGCGAACGCACCGTCACATCCGGGTTTTTGGCCATCTTCTGGACGGCAGTCAGACCGGCGTTGAATTCCAGAAAGTTGAAGCGGCGGACTTTGTAGGGACAGTTGTTTGAGCAATAGCGCGTGCCGATGCAGCGGTTATAGACCTGGACGTTCAAGCCTTCGTGATCGTGAACCGTGGCCCCGACCGGGCAGACGAGTTCGCACGGCGCGTTCTCGCAGTGCATGCAGGGAACCGGCTGATGATTCATCTCCGGGTTATCGAGGCCGCCGCGAAAATAACGGTCCACGCGAATCCATTGCATATCGCGCCCGGCGGAGACCTGATGTTTGCCGACCACCGGGATATTGTTCTCCGCCTGGCAGGCGATCGTGCAGGCGTTGCAGCCAATGCAGACATTGAGATCGATCGAAAGGCCCCATTTGTAGCCGTCGTATTTAAACTCGTCGGGATGATAGAGCGTGTCCTCGCGCGATGGGCGGGGTTCCTTCTCTTTCCCGGTAAAATTCGGGTCGCGCATAAAGGCGGGGAGCGTTCCAGAGCGAATGATATCGCGCCCCTCCATGCTGTGATGCATCTGGGTGCTGACGAGTTCGCGAGTCTCGCCCGTGCGCACGATTTCGAGTCCGCCGCCCGAACAAAGCGCATCGGAAGTCCGAAGGGAAAACGCGTTGACGCCCGCGCCGGCGCCGACGCGGCCCGTCCGGGCGCGTCCGTAGCCGACGTGGAGCGTCACCGAGCGCTCCGCCTGGCCGGGCACGATCCAGACGGGGGCGCGCAAGGAACGTCCCCGGAATTTCAATTCGACGACATCGCCATTTTGCAGCTTCTCGCGCTGCGCGAGCGCGGGGCTGATGAGCGCGGCGTTGTCCCACGTGAGCTTCGTGATCGGCTTCGCGAGCTCCTGCAGCCAGGCGTTGTTGACGAAGCGACCGTCCCAAATCGTCGGGTCGGCGCGAAAAATGATTTCGGTTTTAGACGGCGGTGGCGGCGATGCGGGCGGAGCGCTCGCGGCAAGGGTGACCGCGCGCGGCGGCGCCGCGGAATTCGCGACGACGCCCCGGTCCAACGCCGCGCGCCACCATTTCTCAAAGCCCGGCCAGCCCTGTCCCCACCAATATTCGCGAACGATATCGTAAGACGCCCTCCCCGGCTGCCGGATGAGCGCATCGATGACCTCATGCGTGGTTTTGCCGTCGAAGAGCGGCTCGATGAGCGGCTGGATGAGCGAGACGGTTCCGTCGAATGCGCGCGCGTCGCTCCAGCTTTCGAGCGCGTGGGCGGCGGCGATGTGCCAATGACAAAAGCGCGACGTCTCGTTGTCGTCGAAGCCGAGGCGGACGCACGTCTTCACTTTCGCCAGGGCATCGGCGAAATTGAGATCGGCGGGGGCGTCGAAGACCGGATTGCCCTCGAGCATGATGAGCAGATCGACCGCGCCGGATTGCATATCGGCCACGAGTTCACGGAGCGAGGCGAGTTGGTTCGCGGGCGCGGGCTCGATCGAGTCTGTGAACGTGATCGTCCGGCCGAAATTACCGAGCTTCCCGTTGATCAAATGGGCGAGCGCGTGAACGGCTGGCGGCTGGGATTCGCCCGGAATCACAACGCCCGCGCCCGCGTGCGCCTCGAGGTCGCGGGCGACCGGGGAGAGCCAATCGTCGTGCGACGTCACTCCCACGCCGGCCGGAATGCCGAGCCGCTGCGCCAGAGCGCGCGTGATGTTTTCCACCTCCATCGAAGATACCGGGAGGCGATGATCCGCCATCGCGCCAGTGAGCGTCGGCGTGGGCTCAATCGCGTAGAGGCGGTTCATGCTCGCGCCGTCCGGTTGCTTGACCCGGCGGCGGTCGGCAAACTTCCGCGCGTAGCGCAACGCCGCCGGGTGGGTGGAGAGAAAATCCGAGTCGAGAGCGAGCACGACCGCCGCGTCCTCGAAGGCGTAATGGGTCTCGACGACCTCACCGAAGGCGAGCCGCGCCCCTTCGCGAACGTTATCCCGCGTGAGGGGTTCCCACTGGAGCCACTTCGCCGCCGGATACTTGCCGAGCAATTCCGCGAGTTGCGCGCGCAACGTCGGCGAGGTGACCGACCCGGTGAGAATGCGCACGCCGGCGCCGCGCCGGGTTTGCTGGTCCTGCATCGCCGCGTTCATCGCGGAAACGAAAGTCGTCCAATCGCTCGGCTGGCCGGCGCGAAGCACGGATTGCGCGCGATCGGGGTCGTAAAGATCGAGCACGGCCGCCTGCATGAAAACGCTGGTCGCGCCAAGGCTGGAAGGATGATCGGGATTGCCTTCGATCTTTATCGGACGGCCTTCCCGGCTCGTCGCGATCACCCCGTTGGCAAAGCCGCCGAGCGTGAGGGCGGTCGCGTAGTAAAGCGGCTTGCCGGGCGTGAGTTCGGGCGGCTGTTTTACATAGGGCACGATATTCTCCAGCGGCTGCTTCGTGCATGCGCCCAAACCGGCCAGGGCGAACGACGCGGCCATGATTTGAAAAAAATGCCGTCGGCTCAATTCGTCCCGCCACTCGGAAGCGCCCGCCGGATATTCGCGGTGTAAAAACTCCTCAAAGGCCGGCGTTGCGGCAATTTCGTCGAGACACCGCCAGTATTCACGGCCCCGCGCGCCGGCGAGCCGCGCGCGGATTTCTTCCAGAGGGAGAGAAGCGTCCGTGTTCATCAGTGATGGCACACGCTGCAGTTGGTGAGGCGATCGGTTTCGACGTGATATTTCGCGACGAGCTGGCGCCCGAGGGCCGCCTGGCCGGCGGGCTGGCTCCATTTCATATTGAAGACCTCCTCGCGCGGGCGGATCTGATTTTCCGGCGCGCGATGACAATCAAGGCACCACTTCATGTAGAGCGTGTTCGCGCGCCAGGTGAGCGGCATCTGATCCACGGGACCGTGGCACGTGGCGCACCCGATGCCTTTGTTCACGTGGATGCTGTGATCGAAATAAACGAAATCCGGCAGATCATTCACGCGCGTCCATTTCACCGGCGTGTTCGTCGCGAGGCTGCGATGGATGGGCTCGAGGAGCGGGGCCTGCGTCCAAAGCTGCGAGTGGCACGTCATGCACGTCTCCGTGGGCGGAAGGCCGGCGTAGGGCGAACTCTCGACCGAGGTGTGGCAATACCGGCAATCAATGCCGAGGCCATCGACGTGATGCTGATGGCTGAACGGCACGGGCTGGGCCTGCGGGACGTGGACGTAAGTCGTGTAGGGCGACCAAAAGACGGCGTCCGTGACCCAGCCGGCTCCGACAATCGCGACGACGAACGCCACGATCGAACATCTCGCGATGGTATTCGAACTGGGTGAAAAAATCTGCGCCATGGCATCGGTATCAACTTCATCGGCGATCTGATTCGCTGGCTGCTCAATAGAGGACGCGAGAACGGCTTGCGGGGTCCAGACACGGTTACGCAGCGACCAAAGCAGGTGGCCGTATGTTCGTAAGCGACCGGTTAAATGACGAAACCAGAATGACGAATGACGATTTCAGAACACGCATTCCGGATCGTCATTCGTCATTCTCGCCCCTTCCCATTACCCACCACCAGCACCTCTCCCGGCAGGCTCGCCGGCTTCGTCATTGGCCCGGCGGTTCCCAATCCACGAAGGCCGCGCGAGAACCTTCAGGGGAGCCGCTCCACCCACCGGCCAAACACCGAGTGCGCGATGGCTTCGACTTTGGGAATGGCGAGGCGGGCCTCGCGCAGGAACTGCTGGGGATCCACGCCGTTTTGTGGAAGCCAGCCGTCGTCGGTCTCGACCATTTCAGTGAGCACCGGCTCATCGATTTCGAGATGAAACTGCAGGCCGTAGGAAATATCGTCGAGGCGAAAGAGCTGATTTTCAGTCAGATCGGAGGAAGCGAGCAGCACGGCGCCAGGAGGCAGGGAAAAGGTGTCGCCATGCCATTGCACGGGCTGGAAGGTGGCGGTGTGATTTTTCCAGATCGGATCGGCTTCGGCGGCCGGCGTGAAGCGGATATCATAAAAGCCAATCTCCTTGGCGCGGTTTGGAAACACCTTTCCCCCGAACGCTCCGGCCATGAGTTGCGCGCCAAGGCACATGCCGAGCAGGGGCTTGCCCGTGGACCGGGCGGAGCGAATGACGGCTTCCACATCCCGCAGAAACGGGTACCGCTCGGCTTCGTAGGCGCTCATGCCTCCCCCGCCGACGGCGATGCCCGCCCACGGAGCCAAATCCACGGGGGTGGTTTCGCCACAACCGGCCATGACGATATCGAGGGCGATGCCGCGGTCGTGGAGCACTTTGGCGAACAGGCCGGGGTGATCCTGCTCGCCGTTTTGGATG
>Ga0302319_10012433_pt1 | contig 16056 bp, 16 predicted proteins | sample Bog_T0_2_FD_203319 | JGI IMG/M metagenome (GOLD analysis project Ga0302319, IMG submission 203319) | Peat permafrost microbial communities from Stordalen Mire near Abisko, Sweden - Bog_T0_2 | ecosystem: Environmental > Terrestrial > Soil > Wetlands > Peat | place: Sweden: Abisko, Stordalen Mire...
CGCGGTGCTCTCGGCGCGCGGGAAGACGACCGACGAGCTGATCGCGATGGCCGAGGAGGTCTCGCCGGCGCCGGACCCGCGCGAGCTCGACATGCTGCTCTCGACCGGCGAGCGGATCTCCTGCGCGCTGTGCGCGATGGCGATTCACGACCTCGGCCACGAGGCGCTGTCGCTGACGGGGTCCCAGGCGGGAATCGTCACCGACACCTCGCACACCAAGGCGCGGATCCTCGACGTGCGCGCCGATCGGATCATCGCGGCGCTCGACGAGGAGAAGATCGTTCTGGTCGCCGGCTTCCAGGGGGTCTCGACCAGCCACGACGTGACGACGCTCGGGCGCGGCGGCTCGGACACCACGGCGGTCGCCGTCGCCGCCGCTCTTGGCGCCGAGGTCTGCGAGATCTACACCGACGTGGCGGGCGTCTACAGTGCCGACCCGCGGATCGTGCCCGACGCCCGCAAGCTCCCGGTCGTCTCGTTCGAGGAGATGCTCGAGATGTCGGCGTCGGGCGCCGGCGTGCTGCAGCTGCGCTCCGTGGAATACGCGCGGACCCACGGCGTGCGCATCCATTGCCGCTCCAGCTTCGACGATGGACCCGGTACCGTTGTCGTCTCGGAAGAGGACACGATGGAGCATCCGCTTGTAACCGCCGTCACCCATTCGACCGCTGAGACGCGGATCACGCTGCTCGGCGTGCCCGACGAGCCCGGGATCGCGGGCCGCATCTTCCGCACGATGGCGGCGGCGAACGTGAACGTCGACATGATCATCCAGAACGAGCCGCTGCTCGACGGCCGCCGCGCCGACATGTCGTTCACCGTTCCGCGCGAGGACGGGCGCATCGCCCGCGAGGCGCTCGAGGGGATCGTCGGCGAGCTCGGCATCGAGCACGTCGCCGCCGAGGAGTCGATGGGCAAGGTCTCGATCGTCGGCGCCGGGATGCGCAGCCACCCGGGCGTCGCCGCGACGGTCTTCACGGTGCTCGGCGACGCCGGCATCAACATCGAGATGATCTCCACCTCGCCGATCAAGATCTCCTGCGTGATCGCAGCCGACCGTGTGCCCGAAGCGGTGCGCGGGCTGCACTCGGCCTTCGGCCTCTCCGGCGAGGACACGATCGTCGCCGAGGATCCGTTCGCGGGGCCGCGGTGAGCGCCGGCCCGCGTGTGGCGGTGGTCGGGGCGACCGGCGCGGTCGGGCGGATCATGCTCGAGGTGCTCGCCGCGCGCGAGTTCGCGGCCGCCGAGCTCGTGCCGTTCGCGTCCGAGCGCTCGGCGGGGCGCGAGCTGCCGGGCGCCGGCGTCGTCGTCCCGCTGCGCGAGGACACGATCGCCGGCTTCGACATCGCCCTGTTCTCGGCCGGCGGTGGCACCTCGCGCGAGTGGGCGCCGCGCTTCGCGGCGGCCGGCGCGGTGGTCGTCGACAATTCCAGCGCCTGGCGGATGGACCCGCAGGTCCCGCTTGTCGTCAGCGAGGTCAACCCTTCAGCGCTCGCGCGGATCGAGCGCGGGATCGTCGCCAACCCGAACTGCACGACGATGGTGATCATGCTGCCGCTGAAGGCGCTGCACGACGCCTTCGGCCTGCGCGAGATCGTCGCCACGAGCTTCCAGGCCGCGGGCGGTGCCGGCCAGAAGGGGATGGACGAGCTGGCCGCCCAGGTGCCGATCGTGCACGACGCGCGCCAGCAGCTGGTGAGCGCCGGCGCGCAGGTCATCGCCGCGATCGAGCATTCGATCCACGCAGCGCCACTGGCCTACAACGTCGTCCCCTGGCTCGGCTCGCCGGCCGCCGACGGCTACAGCGACGAAGAGCTCAAGCTGGTCAACGAGTCGCGCAAGATCCTCGACCTCCCCGGCCTGCGCGTCAGCCCGACGTGCGTGCGCGTGCCGGTGATGGTCGGCCACTGCGTCGAGCTGCGCGCCAGCTTCGAGCGTGAGGTCGACCACGCGACCGCGCTCGCGGCGCTCGAGGCGTTCCCCGGCGTCGTGCTCGACGAGCTGCCGACGCCGGTCAAGTACGCCGGCCGCGACGAGGTCGCGGTCGGGCGCATCCGCGCCGACCTCGGCGACCCGCGTTCACTGAACCTCTTCGTCGTCGGCGACAACCTGCTCAAGGGCGCCGCACTCAACGCCGTGCAGATCGCCGAGCTGCTGGTTGCGCAGGGGTTGCTCGGTCGCAGCGTCGCCGCCACGGCCTGACGCGAGTCAGGCCTGTGCGCGCCACAGTCGCCGGCGGAGCACCTCCGCGACCGAGGGACCCAAGGCGTCGTCGTGCGGCCTCATCGCGACCTCGCAGTGGTAGCAGCGATCAACGCCGTTGCCGGCGTGGTACCACTCGTGGGCACCGCAGTCACGCGCACCCTTGGGCGCGAAACGACCTGCCCATCCAGGCAGCACGCCGCGCATGCTGGTGCGAAGGCGATAGCGAGCCATGACCCGAGTGTAATTCACGCCGTCAGCGGCCATCGCGCTTCCCCTTGTTTCTGCGCCCTCGAAACTTCGCCTCGGCGATCGCGTCCTTCCGTAGCCTGCGATCGGCAGTGCGGTCCTTCGAGACTGCGTCGACCTCATCGTCGGCCCAGTCGGCCATATACGTGATGCGCTGCCGCCGGCCCATCTGGTCGCGCTATCCGTCCGCGGCGGCCTCGGGAGGACAAGGTGATGTGGGCTCGGCGCCCGCGGCTTGCCGCGCCCGGCCGCGGCGTGCTTGTGTCGCGAGTCAGGCTGCGGCGGCCGCGACGACGCTCTCGGTCCAGTCGATCACCGCGGTCGGCCTGACGATGTGGCGGCGGAAGCCGAGCTCTGCCGGCCCGAGGCCGAGGGCCAGGCCGACGAGCTGGGGCAGATGCAGCACGGGCATCTTCAGCTCGCGCCCGACGACGGCCTGGGCAAGCGGCTGCTGGAGATCGAGGTTCAGGTGGCACAGCGGGCACGGGGTGACGACACAGTCGGCCTGCGCGTCGACGGCGTCGCCGAGGTTGCGGCCGGCCTGCCGCAGCGAGGCGGTCTTGTTCATCGTGATGATCGGGAAGCCGCAGCACTTGTGCGAGCCGGCGTAGTCGATCACGGTGCCACCGAGCGTGTCGATGACCTGCTCGAGGTAGCGGTGGCGCGGATGCTCGTGGTCGATGCCCAGGCGCTGCGCCGGGCGGACGATGTAGCAGCCGTAGAAGGGCCCGACGCGCAGGTTGGTCAGCGGCCGCTTCACCTTCTGGCGCAGCGTGTCCAGGCCGATCTCCTCGACCAGCAGCCAGAGGAAGTTCTTGTTCGTGACGCCCGGCTCGTAATGCAGCCCTTCGGAGGCGAGCGTGGAGTTGATCTGCGTTCGGTAGACGGCGCTTGCGTCCAGGCGCTCCTGGCATTCGCTCTGCGCGCCCTGGCAGGTCGAGCAGATGTTCATCATCAGCTCTCCCTCGGTCTGGGCGGCCATCGCGAAGGTCCGGGCGTTGAGTGTGTCGGCGAGCTCCTGGTTGTGCTCGGCGATCACGCCGGCGCCGCAGCAGCTCGCCCGGTCGAGCTCGAGCAGCTCGATGTCGAGCAGCGGCGCGACCGCCGCCATGGCGCCGTGCAGCTCGGGGGTGAAGCCGCGGCTGACGCAGCCCGGCCAGTAGGCGACCTTCATGCGAGGGCCTCCGTCGTCGTCGGCTCGTTGTCCTCATCGGTCCCGCTGACGTAGAGGTTCAGCTCGTAGCGCTCCGGCTTGCTCTCGATCCGGTCAAAGATCGCGCGCAGCTCCTTGGAGGCCTTGTGCGGGTGCAGCAGCGCCTTCTTCGGGGTTATCTTGCCCCGCAGCAGACCGCGAATCGCGATCGGCATCGAGGCGAGCAGCTCGGGCACGGCGCGCGGGTTGAACTTGCCGCCGTAGGAGTCCGGTAGCAGGTCGGCCTCGTGCAGCAGGCCGTTGCGGCGGACGTTGTTGACGAACGCGTGCTCGTGACGGTAGCCGTTGTTGCGATCCTCGATGTGGTGGTCGGATCCGGCGATGCGGCGCAGCCGCATGATCTGGCCCATCGGGTTGACGCCCTTCGGGCAGGCGTCGACGCACTTGAAGCAGTGCGTGCAGGTGTAGAGCCCGTGCGGGTCCTCCGACATCGCTGTCAGGCGCTCGCTGTGCTCGGCGTCGCGCGGGTCGCCGACGAAGCGGTAGGCCTTGGCGAGCGCGGCCGGGCCCGTGAAGTCCGAGTCGACCTCCATCGCGAGACAGTCCGACACGCAGGCGCCGCACTGGATGCAGGCCATCGACTGGGTCACGTCGACCATCGCTTCGCGGTCGACGAGGTATTCGCGCTCGGGGACCGGTTCGCGGGCCAGCAGCCACGGCGTCACCGACTGGATCTTCTTCCAATGCACCGCGTCCATGTCGACGATCAGGTCCTTGATCACCGGCATGTTGCCCATCGGCTCGACCGCGATCGTCCCGTCGGTGGAGCGCTCAAGCGCCTCGTCGAGGTGTGTGTGACAGGCGAGCCCGGGCTGGCCGTTGATGCGAACGCCGCAGGAGCCGCAGATCGCGGCCCGGCAGGAGCAGCGGATGCCGATCGATCCGTCGAAGCGGCCCCGGGCCTGCAGGATCCCCTCGAGCACCGAACGGTGCGGCTCGAGCTCGATCGTGTGCGACTCCCAGTAGGGAGGCTCGCCGGACTCCGGGTCGTAGCGGCGCAGACGCAGGGTGAACTCGCTCATTGGTGGCTCCGTCCGTAAGTGGGGCGTGTTATCCGGCGAGTGGCTCGGCGGTCGTGGCGAGGACGCAGGAAGCGGGCAAGCCCGGCTGGCTTGCCGCGACCGAGGACGACGCCACGGACGTCGAGACGCCGCCAGGAACGTGGCGCACTTACGGACGGAGCCACTAGTACTTCCTCTCCTCGGGCTGCCACTGGGTGATCGTCACGGGGGAGTACGAAACCTCTGGCTCGCCGTCCGCGCCGCGGTTGATATCGATGTGCTTCAGCCACTCGGCGTCGTCGCGCTCCGGGAAGTCGGTGCGGAACTGGGCGCCGCGAGACTCCTTGCGCTCGAGCGCGGCGACGACCATCGTCTCCGCGGCGTCGAGCATGTAGCCGAGCTCGATCGCGCCGAGCACGTCCTGGTTGAAGACCGTCCCGCGGTCGTCGATGTAGGCGCTACTGGCCTCCTCCTTGAGGCGCACGACGACCTCACGGGCACTCGAGAGCCCCTGCTCGTCGCGGAACACGGCGACGTGCTGGTTCATCGTGATGCCCAGCTCCTCCTTGATCTCGGAGATCCGCCGGCCCACCCGCGGGCGGGCGATGATCTGCTCGATCATCTCGGTGTCGCGCCGCAGCTGCGTGTCCGCTACCGACGGCATCGCGATCGAGCGCGCCCGGGCCGCGGCGTGCTCACCCGAGCGGCGGCCGAAGATCAGCGTGTCGAGCAGCGAGTTGGCGCCCAGCCGGTTGCCGCCGTGGACCGACACGCAGGCCACCTCGCCCGCCGCGTAGAGGCCGGGAATCGGCGTGCGACCGTCCTTGTCGGTCTTCACGCCGCCCATGATGTAGTGCTGCCCCGGCTGGATCACGATCGGCTCGCGGGTGATGTCCACGCCGGCGAAGTCCTTGCCGATGTTGACGATCTCCCGCAGCGCTTCGAGCGTCCGCTTGCGCGGCACGACGGTGATGTCGAGGTAGATGCCCCGCCCGTCGGGGCCGACGCCACGGCCCTCGTTGATCTCGATCTGCTCGGCGCGCGAGACCACGTCGCGCGAGGCGAGCTCCATCTTGTTGGGTGCCATCTTGGCCATGAACCGCTCGCCCTCGCTGTTGAGCAGGTGCGCACCTTCGCCGCGCGCCCCCTCGGTGATCAGGAAGCCGTTCTCGGCCAGCGTCGTCGGGTGGTACTGGATCATCTCCATGTCCATCAGCGGTGCACCGGCGCGGTAGGCCTGGGTGATCCCGTCGGCGGTGCAGATCAGCGCGTTCGTCGTCGGCTTGAAGCACTGGCCGGCCCCGCCCGAGGCGAGGATCACGTTCTTGGCGGCGAAGGTCTCCATCCGGCCGCTGCGGATGTCGCGCGCGACGACGCCGGTGCAGCTGCCGTCGTCGTCGATGATCAGCGAGGTCACGAACCACTCCTCGAAGCGCTCGACCGTCGAGGAGTGCTTCATCAGCTGCTCGTAGAGCACGTGGAGGATCGCCTGGCCGGTGATGTCGGCGACGTAGGCGGTGCGGTTCATCGAGGCGCCGCCGAACGCCCGCAGGTCGAGTTCGCCGGCGTCGTTGCGGTGGAAGGTGACGCCGATGTGCTCGAGATGCATGACCTCGGCGGGCGCCTCGCTGCACATCACCTCGATCGCGTCCTGGTCGCCGAGGAAGTCCGAGCCCTTGACCGTGTCGTAGGCGTGCGAGCGCCAGTCGTCGGCGACGCTGATCGCCGCGTTGATGCCGCCGGCGGCCGCGACGGAGTGCGAGCGGACCGGGTGAACCTTGCTGATGATCCCGACCGACACCCCTTCGCGCGCGGCGGCGAGGGCTGCGCGCTGGCCGGCGAGGCCGGCGCCGATGATCAATACGTCGTGTTCGGGCATGGTTTGTGTGGACGGGTCGGGCGGGGTCGTCTGCGAGGCCGGACTCTATAGGGCCGCCGACGGATTCATCGCACGGCGGATGCTCGGCAGCGTCAGCACGCCGGCCAGCCGGCCGTCTGCGTCGACCGCGACGATCGCGCCGAGCCGGCGCAGGCCATCGGAGCGCAGAGCCGTCTCGAGCGTGGCGGAGGCGTCGATGCGCCACGGCGGCGAATCGATCGAAACCTCCGCTGCCGTCAGCGCCGGACGGCCCTCGCGCAACTCGTGGTCGAGGCGCTCCTTCAGCAGCAGCCCGCGGTAGCGGCCGTCCTCGTCGGCCACCACCAGCCAGGGCGTGGCATCGCCGGCGAAGTATTCGGACTCGGCGTCGAGCAGGGTCGTCGCCGACGGAATCGTCACGGGCCGGCGGTCCATGATGTCGGCGACCGTGACGTCGCGGATCCGCGCGCCGACCGTCGCCTGCGCCAGCGCCTGGCGCGCCGATTGGGTCAGGAACAGCCCGATCAGCACGAACCACAGCCCGCTGGTCGTGTAGCTCTCGAGCACGAGCGCGACGCCGCCGACGATCACGACGACGCCGAAAGCCTGGCCGAGCCGCGCGCAGGCGGCCGTGGCGCGGTTGGGGTCGCCGGTGATACGCCAGACGGCGGCTCGCGCGATCCGCCCGCCGTCGAGCGGGAACGCGGGCAGCAGGTTGAAGGCGAGCAGCACGAAGTTGATCAGCGCGAGCCAGCCGAGCAGCACGAGCGGGGCGCCGGCGCGAAGACCGGACTGCAGCAGCGCCACGTCGAGGAAGTGGCGGAAGCTGCCGAAGGCCAGGCCGAGCGCGACGCAGACCGCGATCACCAGCGCGTTGACAGCGGGCCCCGCGGCGGCCATCGCGAACTCGGCGCCGGGGGAGGCGGTCTCGCCGCGGGTGCGGGTGAAACCGCCGAGCGCCCACAGGTCGACGCCCTCGATCGCCATCCCCTGGTGGCGTGCGACCAGCGCATGCCCGAGTTCGTGGGCGACGACCGTGGCGAAGAACAACAGCGCCCCGAGCACGGCGACGATGAACGCCTGCGTGCTGTTCGGGAGGATCTGCCCGAAGTAGCCGTTCAGCGCGTAGATCACGAAGAACAGCACCAGGAACCACCAGCGGCTGACGCCGACGCGGATCCCGAACAGCTGTCCGAGCCGGATCGTGTCGGAGCCGCGCACCGCTCAATCCTACGGTGAGGAGCGATAGCATCGGCCCCCCGAGCGAAAGGAACACCGTTGGGCTACGAAGTGACTCTCATCCCCGGCGACGGCACCGGCCCCGAGCTTGCGGAGGCCACTCGCCGCGTGCTCGAGGCGACCGGCGTCGCGTTCGACTGGGATGTACAACAAGCAGGAATCGACGAGTACGAAAGCTCGGGCAACCCGTTTCCGCCGGCGACGCTCGACTCGCTCAAGCGGACGAAGGTGGGGATCAAGGGCCCGACGACGACACCGGTCGGCTCCGGCTTCCGCTCGGTCAATGTGCTGCTGCGCAAGGAGCTCGACCTCTACGCGTGTGTGCGCCCGTGCAAGTCCTACCCGGGTGTGCGCACGCGTTTTCCAGAGACCGATCTGGTGATCATCCGCGAGAACACCGAGGACCTCTACGCCGGGATCGAGTTCGAGCGCGGCACGCCGGAGAACGCCCGCCTGCGCGAGCTGCTCGCCGAGCTCGGATCGACGGTGCGCGAGGACTCCGGCATCTCGATCAAGCCGATCTCGGTATTCGGCTCCGAGCGGATCGTCGAAGCGGCGTTCGACTACGCCAAGCGCAACGGCCGCCGCAAGGTCACCGCGGTCCACAAGGCCAACATCATGAAATTCTCCGACGGCCTGTTCCTCGAGGTCGCGCGCGATGTCGCGACTCGCCATCCCGAGATCGAGTTCGAGGACCGGATCGTCGACAACCTCTGCAATCAGCTGGTCTCGCGGCCCGAGGAGTACGACGTGCTGGTGCTGCCAAACCTCTACGGCGACATCGTCTCGGACCTGGCTGCCGGGATGATCGGCGGCCTCGGCTTCGCCGGCGGGGCGAACATCGGAACGCACGCCGCGGTGTTTGAGGCGACACACGGCTCGGCGCCGAAATACAAGGGTCAGAACAAGATGAACCCGACGGCGCTGATGCTTTCCGGCGTCTACCTGCTCGCGCATCTCGGCGAGCAGGACGCCGCCAGGCGGCTGGAGCGTGCGATCGCCGAGGTGATCGCCCGGGGCGAGAAGGTCACCTACGACCTCAAGGCCGACCGTAACGACCCGACTGCCGTCGGCACCTCACAATTCGCCGACGCAGTGATCGAGGAGATGGGCGCATGAGCAATCCTGTGAAGGTCACTGTCACCGGGGCCGCCGGCCAGATCGGTTACGCGGTGCTGTTCCGCATCGCGAGCGGAGCGATGCTCGGCCCCGACACCCCGGTGGCGCTGCGCCTGCTCGAGGTCCCGGCGGCCGTCAAGGCGGCCGAGGGCACGGCGATGGAACTCGACGACTGCGCGTTTCCGCTGCTCGCGGCGATCGAGATCACCGACGATCCGCTGGTCGCCTTCGACGGTGTCAATATTGCGCTCCTCGTCGGAGCGCGCCCGCGCGGGCCGGGTATGGAGCGCGCCGACCTGCTCGAGGCAAACGGCGGCATCTTCAAGCCTCAGGGGGAGGCGATCAATGAGCAGGCGGCGGCTGATGTGCGGGTGCTGGTCGTCGGCAATCCGGCGAACACGAACGCGCTGATCGCAATGTCGCACGCTCCGGATGTGCCGCGCGAGCGCTTCAGCGCGATGATGCGCCTCGATCACAATCGCGCCCGCGGGCAGCTCGCGGCGAAGGCCGCGGTCGGCGTTGCCGAGGTGACGAACATGACGATCTGGGGTAACCACTCGGCAAGCCAGTATCCGGATATCTTTCATGCCAAGGTGGCCGGGCGCGGCGCCGCCGAGGTGGTCGCCGATCAGGCCTGGCTGGAAGCTGAGTTCATTCCCACGGTGCAGAAGCGCGGTGCCGCGATCATCGAGGCGCGAGGGTCATCCAGCGCCGCCTCGGCGGCGAACGCCGCGATCGATCACATCCGCGACTGGATGGGGGGCACGCCGGAGGGGGACTGGGTCTCCATGGCGGTGCCGTCCGACGGCTCATACGGTGTGCCGGAGGAAATTCTGTGCGGCTTTCCGGTGACGACCTCCGGCGGCAGCTACTCGATCGTCCAGGGCCTGGAGATCGACGACTTCTCGCGGGCGCGGATCGATGCCAGCACGGCAGAACTGGTCGACGAGCGCGAAGCGGTGCTCGCGCTGGGACTGCTGGCGCCAGAGGCATGAGCGCCGGCGCGGGAGCGGGGCGGCAAAGGCCCTCTCCCGCGCCACCTGCGCAGTCTCAGGAGGCGTGCCAGCCGCGGTCCTGCTTCTTGACCTTGCCGTCCTTCTCCAGGCCCGGCAGCACCCTGTATAGGTAGTTCTGCTTGATGCCCATCGCGCTAGCGATTTCGGGAATCGTGATGCCCGGCTTGGACTTGACGAGCTCGAGTGTCTGCAGCGCTCGCGTACCGGAGCCACGCGGGCGGCCGCGGCGACCGCCGGTGACGGGCTTGCGTGCGCGCGTCGTGCGCGCCGGGGTGCGCCGCTTCGTGGCGGTCGCCTTCTTCTTGGGCGCGGCGGCGGCTGCGGTCCGAGCCGAGCGCGCTGCGCGCGTGGCGGCGGGAAGACCGGCGAGCGCCTCTCCGAGCGCTGCCGCTGCTGCCTCGAGCTGATGGTACTCATCGACGAGCGGCTTGAGCTCGTGCAGGCGCGCGGCGATCTCTTCGCGCTTGGTCTTCAGAAAGTCACTCACAGATAATTCCTCAATTCGGTTCGTCGGCGTGTTGTCTTACGGCAAATACCTGAACACATAATGGCAGGTAGCGTCAGCGCGTTGGCGAAAACGGCGTGGCGCTGCAAGAATACGTGCCACCGTGTGGCATTTGTTGCGCGGTCGCGTGCGCTTGCGGCGCGCCTGGATCTGTCCTCGCCCCCGCGTGTAGAACCACACTCCGGCCACACTCCGGCGCCGGTCGCCGGCGCGGCGACGCCGCCGGCGGCGTCGCCGACTATGCGGTCGGCTGCACTTCCGGCGTGTCAGGATCCTGCGGTCGTCCCCGTGTGTAGAACCACACTCCGGCGCCGATCAACAGCAGCACCACGACGACGCCTGCGGCGATGTAGCGAAGCGTGTGATGCACGCCCTGGTGCTTGGTGTAAACGGGCTTGACGCCGTGCTTCAGCAGCGTGTCCACGAGGAACTTGTCCTTGGCCGCCGGATAGGAGGCAAGCGGACGTGAGCCGTTGGCGAGCGTCAATCTGACATGGTGGTCGGCCTTGTCCACCGTGGCGGCGGTGATGCGCTGCGGGTTTCCCTGTTTCGCGTTCAGCTGTGTCAGCAGCGTGGCGAAGTTCTCGGTCGGCGCCGGCGCCGCGGCGAACGCGGCCGGGGTGAGTAGGAGCAGGCCGATGAGGACGGCCGGCAGGAGGCGTGTTGCGAGCCGCATCGGGTGGACAGTATCGAGGGGCGCCTGTGGGCGTCGTGCTCAGGCCGGCGGGCGCTCGATCAGCCGGCGCAGCGCGTCAAGCGAGCGGTCGGCCTCTCGCTGCGGCGCCTGACCCATCACGGTGCGGCTGGCGAGCGCTCCGACGGCGCCGAGCGGAGGGCGAAACTCATTCTGGTAATCGAACTGTGTGCCCCCGTCGAGGGCGGTCAGGCGATATTCGATGTGGGCGCTCGAGCGCGCCGGGCCGCGGCCCTCCCAACGCGCGTAGTGGGGCTCGCGACACTCCACCAGCAGCCAGCTGACATGGATGTCGGCGCCGCGCAGATGGAGAACCTGTTCCATCGCCGAGCCCTCGCGTGGCGGGTCGGCGGAGTACTCGCGCAGGTCGCGGTGAATCGTGACCCACTCGCGCAGCCGGAGCGGGTCCATGACCACGGCCCAGACGGCCTGCGGTGGTGCTGCGATCGCGACGGAGCTGCGGACGATCGTCACGGAATTGCCCGCGGCTCGAGCTCTTCCCATTCGCGCAGCGCGTGCTCGACGGCAGCGTCGAAGCTGTGCAGCGGCACGGCGAACGCGGCGCGCGCCGCATCGTCGTCGGCCAAGAGGTCGCCCCCAAGGCTTCGCATCAGCGGCCCGAGCAGCTCCTTCGGCTGACCGCTGACGCGCGCCGCCAGCGCGCTCGTGATCGCGGCCGCCGTCAGTGGCAGCTTCAGCATCGGGCGGCCGAGCAGCAGCAGGCCGGCGATGCGCTCGATCATCACCGCGTACGAGAGCACCTCCGGCCCGGCGATGTCGAAAACGCGCCCGCCGACACCCTCGGCGGCGGCCGCCGCAGCGAGATAGGCGATCGCGTCGCGCTCGTCGATCGGCTGGGTGCGGTAGCGCCGCCACGGCGGCAGCGGCACCGCCGGCAGCCGCTCGATCAGCGCCACGATCGCGCGAAACGACCGCGAGCGGGCGCCGATCACGAGCGATGCCCGCAGCGCGACGCTGTCGGGTGTCGCCGCGAGCAGGATTTGCTCGACCTCGACGCGGCTCGCGAGGTGTGGCGAGCGTGGCCCGGTGGCCGGAAGCAGGCCGCCGAGATAGATGATCCGTCTAACCCCGGCCGCTGCGGCCGCCGCGGCAAAGCGCCGGGCGGCGGTGCGGTCGCGGCGTTCGAAGCTTGCGTCCGTGCCGGGCTCCATCGAATGGATCAGGTAGTAGCAGACCTCGATGCCGTCCAGGGCGCGGTCGAGCCCGGCTCCGGTGAGCGCGTCGCCCTGGACGAGCTCGATCGGCAGGCCGCCGCCGACGCGCGAGGGTTCGCGGGAGAGCCCGCGCAGCTCGTGGGTGGGGGCGAGCGAGCGGGCCAGGGCAGCGCCGACGGCGCCGCTCGCCCCGGTTATGAGGATCCGCATCACTCCCACTGTAGAGGCGCGGGAGGTCCCGCAGGCGCTGTCCAGAGCGCTTCGCGGCAGACGCCGGACGCGTGCCCATAGCGCACCGTGCGCCCGGCGTCCAGCGCCGCGCGCGCAAACTGCGCCGATTGCTCGAAGTAACTACGTAAGCTTACGCAGGCATTGAAATGATCCTGGCGATTTACAGGGATTTTTGTGACCCGCAGACTTTTTTCGCGGGATTTGCGAGAAGGCCGGCGCGTGTCCGCGGCGGGGCTTGCTTTGATCCACGTGGTCGCAGCACCGACGTCGAAAGGAAGTCCCGCCGTGCCCCGCAACGCCGTCCGAGCACCGAGTTGTGACGACTGCTTCTTCCGCCGCAACCTGCTCTGCGCGCTGCCCGAGCCGGCGCCCTGCGCGACCTTCCGTCCCTACCATCCCGACGGCCTGCGGCCGCCCCAGCAGCTCCGCTTCGTCTTTCGGGCCGACCGTCGCACGCGCGCGGCGTGGGCCTTCCCGACCGCTGCGGAGCAGGCCGCGCTGCACGCATAGCCTCGCCGGGGAGGCGGGCTCTGGTTGACGCCGCGCCGGGCCGCGTGCTTTGATGCGCGCGCCCGTCGCACCGCCACCAGCTCGTCACGGGCCGCCTCCACCTCGGAATCTCCTGTGTCAATCCGCCTCACCATCCTCGGCAAGAGTCCGTCGTGGCAGGATCGCGACGGCGCCTGCAGTGGCTACCTGGTCGAGGTTGCCGGGATGGCGCTCCTGATCGACTGCGGCAGCGGCGTGTTCGCCAAGCTGCGCGCCCATCACGACTACTCGCAGGTCGATGCGGTGATCGTCACTCACCTGCACGCCGACCACACGCTGGACCTCGTCCCGTTCGCCTACGCACTGACAGTCGGGCCGGTGCTGCGCGACGACCGCCCGGTCCTGCATGCGCCGCCGGGCGCGCGCGCGGCGTGGCGGCGGCTGTGTGGAGCATGGGGATCCGAGACCCTGATCGAGGATGCGTTCGAGCTGCGTGAATACGACCCGGCCGCAGAACTCGAGCTGGACCGCGTCCGGGTGCGCTTCCAGCCCGTCCCGCACTACGTGCCCACCAATGCGCTCGAGTTGCGCGCGCAGGGCGAGCAGGGGCGCCTCGTCTTCAGCTCCGACTGCGGGCCAAACGAGGAGCTCGTCGACTTCGCAAGCGGCGCGGAGCTGCTGCTGATCGAGGCCACCCGGCTGGGTGAGCCGCTGCGCGACGACGAGGACCCCGACGAACCGCCCGGCCACCTGACGGCGGCCGACGCGGGGGAGATCGGACGGCGCGCCGCTGTCGGGCGGCTCGTGCTGACGCACTACTCCGACCAACTCGACCCCGAGCACGTCCGTGCGCAGGCGCAGGCCGTGTTCGGCCGGCCCGTCGAGCTCGCCCGGGAGGGCGAGCGCTACGAGATCTGACGCGGCGCGGCCGGCCTTCGGCCCGCGGGGATCGTCGCGAACGCTGGGCCGCGGATGGATATAGTGGATGCGATGTTGTCGCGGGCGCAGCGGTTGGCGAAGGAGCCTGCGGGAGTTGGTGATCCCGAGCCGGCCGGTGGCGGCACGCGCGGGTCAAAGCGCCGCGGCCACGCCGTGCTCAAGGCCGTGCTGCTCGGCGGCGTGGTGGCGCTGGCGGCGAAGCCAGAGGTGCGCAACCGGCTGTTGGATGCGCTGTTCGGGCCCGAAGAGCAGTTCGAGTACGAGTCGGTCACCGAACCGGTCGCTTCAGAGCCCCTGACACCGGCGCAGAAAGCCGCTTCCGACGGCCGTGAGCGGGCCGCGCCGGCAGGCGAGGACTCCTGGTATCGCTCGTGGGACTCTCCGTCCGGCGCCGCTGCCGACGTACCCGCCGTGGCGCCGCAGGCACCGATGCATGAGCGCTGGTCGCGCACCGGTGGCGACCAGGCGTCGCCGCCCGCGGCAGCGACGGCGCCTGCTGACGGTGACGGTGAGGGTGCGCAGGCGTCGACGCCGCGCTACGACGCCTGGTCTCGGATCGAGGACGAGGCCGGCGCCACGGCCGCCTCCGAGGAATCGCCCGCGCCCGACCGCGCGATCTGGTCAAGGCTCGACGACACGCCGGCGCCACCGCGGGAACCGCCGTCAGCCGCGCCGGTGTCGAGCGCGGATGACGCGACGGGCACCGAGGAGGACGAGGCGGCACCGGCGCAGGAGCCGGCCAGCGAGGCAGCTGCAGCACCGCCTGCGTCGCCCGACGGCATCGCCGCGGCCGCGCAGGGCCCGCTCGGCGGGGAGGCCGCGCAGGAGTCAGCTGCCGGGGCGGCCGCGCCGGAGTCGGCTGCCGGGGCGGCCGCGCCGGAGTCGGCTGCCGGGGCGGCCGCGCCGGAGTCGGCCGCCGGGGCGGCTGCGCCGGAGTCCACGGGCGGGGAGGCTGCGAAGGAGTCCGCCGGCGCGGAGGCCGCAGAGGGGTCCAGCGGCGCGGAGGCCGCAGAGGAGCCGGCTGGCGGGGAGGACGAGCCGGCGATCGGCGAGGCCGACTCTCACCGCACCGGCTGGTGGATGCCGCGACGGCGGCGCACCGAGCCAGCGTCCGACTCGCCCAGCACCGACTGAGGGCGCAAGCCCTCCCCGGGCGCAGCCCCCTGCGGGCGCAGCCCCATCAGGAAGCAGCGGCGCGAAGCGGCAGACCGGCTAGGAGGCAGCCTTCGGCGAGGTCCATGGCGCCGCGAGGCGGGCCGCCAGCTCAGCGGCCAGACCGTCGATCGCCAGGCGCTCCTGGGCGAGTGAATCGCGGTCGCGCACGGTCACCGTCGCGCTCGCGGCGCTCTCGTGGTCGATCGTGATGCACCACGGCGTGCCGATCTCGTCCTGGCGGCGGTAGCGGCGGCCGATCGAACCGCCCTCGTCGTACTCGCACTGCAGCTCCTCGCGCAGCGCCTCATGGATCTTGTGCGCCAACTCGGGCTGGCCGTCCTTGCGCAGCAGCGGCAGGATCGCGACCTTGACCGGTGCGAGGCGCGGATGAAGCCGCAGCAGCGTCCGCGTGTCGCCACCGGTGTCCTCCTCGTCGTAGGCGTCGACGAGGAAGGCGAGGGTCGCGCGGTCGGCGCCGGCTGCGGGCTCGATCACGTGCGGCACGTAGCGCTCGCCGCTGCCCTGATCGAACCACTCGAGCGTCTCGCCGGAGTACTGCGCGTGCTGGCGCAGGTCGAAGTCACCGCGGTTCGCGATCCCCTCGAGCTCGGACCAGCCGATCGGGAACAGGTACTCGATGTCACTCGTCTGCGACGAATAGTGCGACAACTCGTCCGGGTCGTGCGGGCGGAGTCGCAGATGGTCGGCGCGCACGCCGAGCTTCAGATACCAGTCGCGGCGCGCGGCGGTCCAGTACTCGAACCACTCCGCCGCCTGCGGTGGCGGCACGAAGAACTCCATCTCCATCTGCTCGAACTCGCGCGTGCGGAAGATGAAGTTGCCCGGCGTGATCTCGTTGCGGAAGGACTTGCCGACCTGGGCGATGCCGAACGGGGGCTTCTTGCGCGCGAACTGCGCGACCGTCTTGAAGTTGACGAAGATCCCCTGCGCGGTTTCCGGGCGCAGGTAGA
>Ga0302319_10012435_pt1 | contig 16055 bp, 10 predicted proteins | sample Bog_T0_2_FD_203319 | JGI IMG/M metagenome (GOLD analysis project Ga0302319, IMG submission 203319) | Peat permafrost microbial communities from Stordalen Mire near Abisko, Sweden - Bog_T0_2 | ecosystem: Environmental > Terrestrial > Soil > Wetlands > Peat | place: Sweden: Abisko, Stordalen Mire...
GGGAACAGCCGCGGCGAGTCGCCAAAAAGGCCCGCCAAGGAGGGTCGCCTTGTTCCGTTCGAACCCGTTTGAGCTTACCAGCCCCATTACCGATTTTGACGCCATCCGCATCATGCTTGCATCGCCGGAGAAGATCCGGAGCTGGTCGCATGGTGAGGTCACCAAGCCTGAGACCATCAACTACCGCACGTTCAAGCCGGAGCGTGACGGCCTGTTTTGCGCGCGCATCTTTGGACCGGTGACCGACTGGGAGTGCCTGTGCGGCAAGTACAAGCGCATGAAGCACCGCGGCGTAATCTGCGACAAGTGCGGCGTTGAAGTGACGGTGAGCAAGGTGCGCCGCGAGCGCATGGGGCACATCGAGCTGGCGTCGCCTTGTTCCCATGTTTGGTTCTTCAAGGGACTGCCGTCGCGTATCGGTCACCTGCTGGATATTTCGCTGCGTGACCTGGAGAGCGTGCTTTACTTCGAGTCCTATGTGGTGGTCGATCCGGGCGATGCGCCGGGCGTGAAAGAACGCGAGATCATCAAGGACGAGCAGAAGTTCCGCGAGCTCGACCAGAACTTCCGTCCCTCGGGCTTCAAGGCCATGATGGGCGCGGAAGCCATCAAGGAACTGCTCAAGCGCGTGCAGATTGACGAGCTGGGCATTGAGTTGCGCGAGCGCATGAAGACGGAAACCTCCGTCCAGAAGAAGATCAAGTACGCCAAGCGCCTGAAGGTCGTTGAGGCATTCCGCAAGAGCGACAACAAGCCGCAGTGGATGATTCTCGACGTGTTGCCGGTGATTCCACCTGAGCTTCGCCCGCTGGTGCCGCTGGATGGCGGACGCTTTGCGACATCCGATTTGAACGATCTCTATCGCCGCGTCATCAACCGCAACAACCGGTTGAAGAAGCTGATGGATCTGCACGCGCCTGAGGTGATTGTGCGCAACGAAAAGCGCATGCTGCAGGAAGCGGTGGACGCGCTGTTTGACAACGGCCGTCGTGGTCGCGTGCTGCGTGGCGCCAACAACCGCCCGTTGAAGTCGCTCTCCGATACATTGAAGGGCAAGCAGGGGCGTTTCCGCCAGAACCTGCTCGGCAAGCGCGTGGACTACTCGGGCCGTTCGGTGATCGTTGTTGGACCGGACCTCAAGCTGCACCAGTGCGGTCTGCCGAAGAAGATGGCGCTCGAACTGTTCAAGCCGTTCATCTATCACCGTCTGGAGCAGACGGGCCATTGCACGACGATCAAGCAGGCCAAGGAAATGGTGGAGATGCAGGAGCCGGTGGTGTGGGACATTCTTGAAGAGGTAATCAAGGATCATCCCGTGTTGCTGAACCGCGCACCTACGCTTCACCGCCTGGGCATTCAGGCGTTTGAGCCGGTGCTGGTCGAAGGCAAGGCGATCAAGATTCATCCGCTGGTTTGTACGGCATTCAACGCTGATTTCGACGGCGACCAGATGGCGGTGCACATTCCGCTGTCGCCTGAGGCACAGATTGAAGCCAGCGTGCTGATGCTCGCTTCGCACAACATTCTTTCGCCGGCCTCCGGTCAGCCGATCACGGTGCCGACGCAGGACATGGTGCTTGGTCTCTACTACCTTACCAAGGCCAAGAAGGGCGGAAAAGGCGAAGGGCGAGTGTTCGCCAACACGGAAGAGATCCTGATGGCTCTGGAAGCCAAGGAAGTGGAGACGCTTTCGCCGATCCGCCTGCGCTATACCGGCCAGGTGCTGGATATGACGACGGCGTACGACGACCAGGATCTGACACACACCGAGCCGGTCGAATTCAACAAGGAGTACATCTCGACGACGGTGGGCCGGGTGATTCTGAACGACTCGCTGCCTCCGGGGATGCCGTTTGTGAACGGCCTGCTGAAGAAGAAGGGCATTGGGCAGCTGGTGAACTATTGCAACCAGAACCTGGGCCTGGAAGTCACGGTAGGCATGCTGGATCGCATCAAGTTGCTGGGCTTTACCTACGCAACGCGCTCGGGCCTGTCTGTGGGCCTGGACGACATGGTGATTCCGGCCAGCAAGTACACCACGGTGGACGAAGCCGACAAGAAGGTGATCGAGGTCCAGAAGCAGTACATGGACGGCGCCATCACCAACGGCGAGCGTTCCAACAAGGTGATCCAGATGTGGTCGGCGGTTACCGATAAGGTGGCCGACGAGATGTTCGGCAACATGAAGCGCGCGGACGACGAAGGCGCCTTCAACCCGATCTACATCATGGCCGACTCCGGCGCTCGTGGTTCGAAGCAGCAGATTCGCCAGCTTTCGGGTATGCGCGGACTGATGGCCAAGCCTTCTGGCGAAGTCATTGAGACGCCCATCACGGCAAACTTCCGTGAGGGACTGACGGTGCTCGAATACTTCATTTCGACACACGGCGCGCGTAAGGGGCTGGCCGATACGGCACTGAAGACAGCCGACTCGGGTTACCTGACCCGCCGCCTGGTGGACGTTGCCCAGGATGTGATTGTGACCGAGTACGATTGCGGCACGGTCGAGGGCATCTACGTCGGCGCGATCGTTGAGTCGGGCGAAATCATTGAGCCGTTGCGCGATCGCATCATTGGCCGCGTAACGCTGGAGCGCATCAAGGACTACGACGGCAACGTGGTGGTGGATGTGAACCAGGGCATCGACGAAGACATTGCTTCCGCAATTCAGGGAGCGGGCGTTGAGCGGGTGAAGATCCGTTCGGTGCTGACCTGCGAATCGCGGCGCGGCGTTTGCGCGCTGTGCTACGGGCGTAACCTCGGTTCGGGCCGCATGGTGGAGCTGGGCGAGACGTGCGGCGTAATTGCGGCGCAGTCGATCGGCGAGCCTGGCACGCAGTTGACGATGCGTACCTTCCACGTCGGCGGCACGGCCAGCCGCGTGCAGGACAAGTCGCGCCTCGATGCCAAGAACAATGGCTTTGTGCGCTTCATCAACCTGAACACGGTGGAAGGCAAGGACGGCGCTCTGGTGGCGATGAACCGCTCCGGTTCACTGGCCATTATCGACGAACGCAACCGCGAAAAGGAGCGCTACGTGGTGGTTTACGGGGCGCGCCTCAAGGTGAAGGACGGCGAGCACGTAAAGCTGGGCCAGCAGTTGGCGGAATGGGATCCATACACCTACTCGATCCTTACCGAAATCGGCGGCACGGTGCAGTTCAAGGACTTGCAGGAAGGCATTACGCTCAACGAGGAAGTGGATGAAGTTACCGGCCTCTCGCGTTGGGTGGTAGCCGACTCCCCGGATGAAAAGCGTCAGCCTGCGTTCCTGGTAAAGAATGCGAAGGCAAACAAGCGTTACCTGCTACCGCGCGGCGCCCACTTGATGATTCAGGATGGCGACGAGGTGGGACCTGGCGACGTGCTGGCGAAGATTCCCAAGGAGTCGACGCGTACCAAGGACATCACGGGCGGTCTGCCTCGCGTGGTGGAACTGTTCGAAGCGCGCAAGCCGCGTGAGACGGCCATCATCAGCGAAATCGACGGCGTGGTTCGCTTCGGCGAAGTGTCAAAGGGGCAGCGCAAAATCTACGTGACGGCCGACAACGGCGACGAGAAGGAATACTCGGTGCCGCGTGGTATTCACGTAAACGTCCAGGAAGGCGAGCGTCTGCGTGCGGGTGATCCGCTGATGGACGGCCCGCTGAACCCGCACGACATTCTTGCCGTGCTGGGCGAAAAGGAACTGCAGTCGTACCTGGTGAACGAAATCCAGGAAGTGTATCGCCTGCAGGGCGTGGCGATCAGCGACAAGCACATCGAAGTGATTGTCCGCCAGATGCTGCGCTGGGTCAGGATCGACGAGGTGGGCGATACCAACTTCCTGCTTGAACAGCAGGTGGACCGGTTCCGCTTCCGCGAAGAGAATGACCGCGTCCTGGCGCTGGGAGGCCGTCCGGCAATCGGACGTCCGCTGCTGCTTGGTATCACCAAGGCGTCTCTGTCGACCGACAGCTTCATCTCGGCGGCGAGCTTCCAGGAGACGACGCGCGTACTTACCGAGGCCAGCATCAACGGCGCGGTGGACAACCTTCGCGGCTTGAAGGAAAACGTGATCGTGGGACGTTTGATTCCCGCCGGCACGGGCCTGGAGTATTACCGCAACGTGCAGCTCTCTCCCGAACTGGAAGAGGCGGCGGCTCGTGTGCAGCAGGAAGTGACGGCGGAGATTGAAGCGGCGGAGCGCGAACTGGAGCTGATGCGCCAGGAAGGCGAAGCCGAGGAGATGGCAGCCGAATAAGCACCTGCGGTGCGCCAGACACCCGCCCTTGCGACCAACAGCAAGTCGCAAGGGTGGGGCATCCGGTGCTTTAAGTAAATGAGTACAGAAGGGTCTGGCGGAAGCCAGGCCCTTTTTATTTCTGGTTCTCTCGAACCAGGGTTGGTTTGAGGCTGGCGCCAACGGCCTGGTGAGCGCGGCGTCCGGAATGCTTGGCCTTGTACATGGCGGCGTCGGCAGTGTTGAGCAGCGCGTCTTTGGTATCGCCGTCTTCCGGGTAAAGAGCGATACCGACACTCGCCGAACCGATCACGGTGAAGTCTTCGAAGGTGAATGGCTCGTCCAGGCAATGCTCGAGCCGGTTAGCAATCTCTTCCACCTCGGCACGCGAGCGGACCTGCGGGACCAGGGCGGCAAACTCGTCGCCCCCCTGGCGCGCGAGCAGGTCATGGGAGCGGAGCTGCCGTTTCATGCGCACGGCAACTGCCTGGAGGTACCGATCTCCGATGTGGTGGCCATAGAGGTCGTTGATCTGCTTGAACTCGTCGAGGTCAATATAGATGAATCCGAAGATGGTGGCGGCATTGTGCGCTTCTTCGATGAGGATGTCGAGATGCTTGTCAAGCGAGAAGCGGTTGTGAGTGTCGGTGAGGAGATCGAACTCCGAGCGGCGGCGCAGGTCGTTGTACAGGTGGCTGGTCTCAATAGCCAGGGAAGAGAGAGAAGCCGCCATTTTCAGAGCCTCGCTCTCGACAGGTTCAGGCTTGGTGAGAGGATCGAGCGCGACGAAGAGAACACCAAGTGGGGACCCCGTACGGGCTGGGATCTCATGCTGAACGATGCGAAAAGCGGCTAGCTTCGCAGGGCAATTGCCGAGTTGGGCGCCGTCGGCGATCTGGCACCAGCATAGCGCGCCCTTCAGCTTGAAGGAAACCAGTTCAGTGATCTGCTCGACTATGCGGGCCAGAGGCCGGGAGTTACTGATGTCTTCGAGAATTCGGCTGCGGCGGCGTTCGATGTAGGCCAGAGAAGCAGTTTCCTGGCGAATTCCGCGCTCACTAAACCAACCACGCGCCCCGAGGGCGACGAGGCCCGCGAGCAGCAGGGCAATGAGCATAAAGAGGTGGCGACGGACGCTGAACCAGGAAGGCTCCGCGATGAGGGTAACGTCGTCAAAGGAGCGCAGCAGGATATCGAATGGAACGGGGCCACTGAACGCATCGGAGGTGTAGGGGATGCAGATACCGGTGATACTGATGCGCGAGTCGAGCGGGAATTCCTTCATCTTTGGGAGCGGGAGTTGGCTTTGCGCGTCTGGGTGGTGGTAGACGGCTGAGAACAGATGGCCATCCACCGACAGCACATACTCATCCTGAGTGGCTTCGCGGACCTCGGTGACAAGTTTCCCTTCAACTGAGACCAGATCGAAGATGTTGCCACTTGCGGAGAGCTGTTCCCAGGTGGCGCCAAGCGCTCGCACAGGGGTATAGACCTGGTTGTCTTTGACTTCAGCGCTGGTAAGGGTGAGAAAGCCGTCGGCTAGATCAGGAAAGCCGGTTGCATCCGCCTGGTCGCCGATGCGAAGCGGAATATAGGTCCGGGTCATGATGCGAAGGGTTCGTCCGGCATCTTCCAGGACGACCATCGAGCCAGGCTGATAGTAAGTGATGATGCCGCGGACGTGAACTCTGCGAGATTGGCTGACCTCATGGTAGGTGTCGAGAATCTCTCCCATGGAGATAACAGGCAAAGACCACGGCACAACACTGGCCTGTTTCAGCACCTTGATGTCAGAGAGCTCGGAGACATTCAGGTCGATGCCGGTGAGCTGATTCTTGCCGTCAAAACGCCCGGAAGCGACGCCGACAGCTTCGATGTCAGAGTCAAGAAGGTCTCGAATGGCATTTGTGTCGTCGCTGTTGATGGTGATATGGACGACTCCCCCGTCGATGACTCCCTGAGCGTTAATGGTGCGATTCGAGGAGACGTTGCTGAGAGCGATGTCGGCAGTGCGCACCACGGCCCGCACCTTGACCAGCTGGCAGTCAAGCTGGCCGCGGATCAACTGGTCGAAAGTGGCTGGAACCGGGCCGGGGATGGTTCCGTGCTCGAGCACGGTAATGCTATTGGCGAAGACCTCGGTGCGATAGCTGTTGTGTGTTTTCCCCTTTATCAGGACTCGGTCGCCAGGCTCGAGGGTGAGATTGACGGGGGTTTGAATATAGATGGCCAGTCCGTCATCCTGGACGAAGAGAACGTCCTCGTAGCTGCGAAAGAAGGTGACAGTTGCCTGAAATTCGACAGGAAGGGCGCGGCTTGCCTCGTCATTGGTGAGGGCGTGGATCGCCTTCAGCGTTGCAAGAGCGCCGGGCTCGGCTGCTTTGGTCGCCGAGACGAAACCGAAAATGATCGCCAACAAGAGAATTGATCGCTTCATTGGTTGACAACCGAACCGTTTTGCAAATGGCTGCCCCTCAATTGACCGAATGACACAACTCGCCGGAATTCTGGATACACGGCAAGATGGACATGCTGCGCGCCGGAGGATGTAAACCTACACCGCCAGCGTGAGTTCATCCAGCCGCAGCTACTCATTATGTTGGGTTTATCTTACAACCGAAAAGCGTGCTTGCATATGTCCATAATGTGTTACTTCATGGTTCATTTCATTGGGTTTGATTCGGGAGTGTCCTATCCGGCGCGGAATTGAGATGGCGCATTTTTACGGACGGACAACCCTGAGGGCTGAGACGACCGGCATCCTAAACACGGGGGGTTGTAAGTCCCTAAGGCGAATGGTACGTGCACGACTTGAAGGTCAGTCAGGCGCCACGACTGGAGCGGAGTTCATCGCTGACCTGCCTGTCGATTCGGCTCGTGCGGCGGGAGTTCTTGGCAACATACATGGCAGCATCGGCCCCGCTGAGGAGGCTTTCGCGAGTAGTGCCGTCTTCAGGGTAAACTGCAATCCCCACGCTCGCTGAACCCTGGAGGGTGTAGCCCTCGATGGAGAAGGGTTCGTCCAGGCAGCGTTCGAGTCGCAGGGCGATCTCCTGTACGCCGGCAGGATTGTGAATCTCGGCAACGAGTGCGGCGAACTCGTCACCGCCAAGCCGGGCAAGTGCATCGTTGGCGCGCAGTTGGCGCTTCATTCGTGAGGCTACTTCCTGAAGGTAAAGGTCGCCCACTCGGTGTCCGTAAAGGTCGTTCACCTGCTTGAAGTCGTCGAGGTCAATGTAAATCAGGCCAAAGATCCCTGCGTTGAGGCGGGCCTGTTCGATGTGGGCGTCGAGAAGTTTGTCGAGCGAGAAGCGGTTGTGCACATCGGTGAGCAGGTCGAATTCAGAGCGGTGGAGCAGGTCTGTGTAGAGGCGGCGGGTTTCAATGGCCAACGTGGCCAGGCGAGCGGCAGAGGCAAGGGACTCGGATTCCAGGCTGGAAGGTGTTGAGTTGGGATCGAACGCGACATTCAAGGTTCCCAGAGATGCGCCGGAACGGCCAGGAATGGCCTCACTCGCAACCCGCAGTGTCGCAGTTCCTGGGGGTATTTTTCCAAGTCTCGCGCCGTCGGTAACTTCGCACCAGCATAGCGCGCCGGCGAGGCGGAAAGAGAGCAAGTCGACGATTTCTTCGAGGATTTCGGCCAGAGGGCGCACTCCATTGATGTCTTCAAGAATGCGGCTGCGACGCTGCTCGATGAGTGCCTGGGTATGTTCGAGGGCGGCTTCCGCCTCAATGCGGGCAGCCAGCGCGGTGGTCTGACGGCGGACTTTGCGTTCCAGGGTCCATCCTCTGGCACCCACGGCGAGGACGACGAGCAGCAGGAAGCCGACCAGATAGAGGAGATTTTCGATGTTCAGCCAGGAGGGTTCGGCGACGACAGCGATGTCCTCGGGGGTGCGCATCAGGATGGTGAAGGGCACCTGGGCGTCAAAGGGGTTTGAGTCGTCGAGCATGCAGATGCCGGTAACGCGGATCCGGGAGCCCTCAGGAATGGTTCGCAATGGCGCAACTGCGTTTGCATTCGCGCCGGTGAGAGGCGGGTGGCGGAAGATCGCGGAGAACATCTGCTTATCGGCGGACAGAACATACTCATCCTGTGCCGACTCGCGCACCTGGCTCACGACCTTTCCCTCAATGGAGACCAGGTCGAAGATGTTGTGGCTCGTCACCAGTTGGGCGTAGGTAGCGGGCACGGCGAGCACGGGGGCGCGGATGCCGTCGTCTCTGATTTGCCCGTTGGTCAGGGTGAGAAAGCCGTCGTGCAGGCCGGGGAAGCCGGTCACGTCGGCAACATCGCCAATTGGGTAGGGAACCACAGAGTGGGTTTGAATCCAAAGACTTCTTAACCCGGTCTGCAGCACAATGGCAACACCGGGCTGGTAGTAAGATATGGTGCCGCGAACCCTCATCCTTTGCGATTGGACCTGGACGTGGTAGCCGGTCAGCACCTGATCCATAGGCGTGATGGGCAGCGCAAACGGGTCAGTCGAAGCGCGGTGAAGCACCTTGACACTCGCCCAGGAGGAGATGTGCAGCAGGATGCCGGTCTGCTGCATCTTCCCGTCGAATTTTCCCGAGGCGACGCCGGTGAGTTCCACATCGGAATCCAACAAACCCTCGAAGGGCTTTGAGTCGTCACTATCGAGCACGGCATCGATAGTGCCTCCGTCGGCGAGCATCTGCAAGGTGACGGCGTGTCCCACTACAGTTGTAACCAGGTCGGCAGCACGGATTCGGGCATGCACGGTGGCAAGCATGCAGTCGAATTGGGATCGGATTAACTGGTCGTAATTGGCCGCCACGGGAGTGGGCAGAATCCCATGGTAGAGCAGGGTCAGGTCGCTGCTCATAATGAACGGGCGAAAGCTCTCGTGGGTGACACCTTTGATGAGTATCCGGTCGCCGGGAACGAGCTTGATTCTGGCGGTGGGCTGGACATAGATGGCCACGTCGCCGTCCTGCACGAACAAGGTCTTTTCATAGTCCCGGTAATAGGTCACGGTGGCTTCAATCGCCACTGGGAGAGCGGCCTTTGCCTGCTCATTGGTGAGCAAGTGAATGGCACGCAGGGAGGTGAGCGGCGCCTGTGCGGCAGCCTGCCCGGCGACTGCCCAGCCTAATATAAGTGCAACGGCGGATGCGAGCCGCATCATCGGAAGAGGGCGAGTTTTGCGAGCGTTATGCAAATTGCTTCCTGCATACGTCTATCGGCGTGAAGCGCGCACGGGTTAAGCTGGCGGCAGCTAAAAAGATCGCGAACTGAGCATCGCGAGCGCTCAATCTTCATGCGTAATAATCTTACTCCCATGGAAGTCTGTTTTAATGACTTTTGGATGTTGGCTGGCATAGATTGCCGGTCGGCAGTTGATTGGCGCGGGCTTGTGGCTGGTAGGGGCGCGCTGCGGGGAGAAGTTGGGATGTCTACCATGCATGAAGAAGTTGAAAATGGGTTGGGCGTGCAGCACAGTGGGACGCAAGCGCAGCCCACGCGTCCGATTCTGGTAATCGGCGTTCCGCTGGACATGGGCGCAAGCCGGCGCGGAGTGGATATGGGGCCTTCCGCAATGCGGGTGGCGGGCCTTGAGGCCAGGCTCAAAGCTTTGGGGCACCAGGTGACGGACGGCGGCAACATCCGGGTGGAGGTGGCGGAGACGCGCGCTTCCGGGGACAAGAACGCGCGCTATCTGGCGGAAATCGCCGAGACCTGCACTCGAACGGCTGAAAAGGTGGTGAAGACGCTTGATGAGGGCATTACGCCGCTGGTGCTGGGCGGAGACCACTCGCTGGCGGCAGGATCGGTGTCGGGAGTGGCGGAGTTTTACCGGCGGAGGGGGGAGAAGATCGGGCTGATCTGGTTCGATGCGCACTCCGACATCAATACGCCCGAGACCTCGCCCTCAGGTAACGTGCATGGGATGCCGCTGGCAGCGCTGCTGGGTTTGGGGCCCGCGCCGCTGGGGGATATTTTTGGCTACTCGCCGAAAGTTGCCGCGGGGAACACGGTGCTGATCGGGGTGCGGGACATTGACTCCGCCGAACGGGAGAACATCAAGCGCGCGGGAGTCGCTGAGGTATATACCATGCGCGACATTGACGAGCGCGGCATGCGCACGGTGATGGAAGAGGCGCTGCGAGTCGCCGGACGCGGGACTGCGGGGTATCACATCTCTCTGGATATGGACTGGCTTGACCCGGAGGACGCGCCGGGTGTGGGCACCCCGGTTCGCGGTGGCGCCACCTATCGCGAGGCACACCTGGCAATGGAGATTCTGGCCGACCATGGACGCCTGCTGAGCTTTGAGATTGTAGAGGTGAATCCGGTGATCGACGAGCACAACCGGACGGCGGATTTGGCAGTGGAACTGGCGTGTTCGGCGTTTGGGAAGAAGATACTGTAAGGCAGTTTTCACGAGGCTCACAGTGCCTGAGGCCTGCGGCAGAGTGTTAACTAGAGAGAATGGCTAAGAAACTGAGAGTTGGAATTCTGTTTGGCGGCCGGAGCGGGGAGCATGAGGTTTCCCTGCTTTCGGCGGCTTCAATTTTGAAGGCGATTGACCGCAGGAAGTTTGACGTATTGCCGATTGGCATTACCAAGGACGGACACTGGCTGGCGGCCGGGGATGCGCTGGGGCTGGTGGAAGGCGGGGTCGAGGCACGGCGGCTGCGGGCGGGGGACCCAGAGGCGACACCGGGAGCAAAGCTGCTGCAGGATGGGATTCCCACGCTGCTTGCGCCGGAGCCGGCGTCGACGGTCGCCGCGCTGGCAGTGGGACGTGTCCAGCCGCCGCAGGCGAACCTCGATGTGGTGTTTCCTGTTCTGCATGGAACCTTTGGCGAGGATGGAACGATTCAAGGCTTGTTTGAGCTGGCAGGGATTGCGTATGTGGGCTCCGGTGTTCTCGGCTCCTCGGCGGGTATGGACAAGGATGTGATGAAGCGCCTGTTTGCGCAGGCAGGACTGCCGATTGTGAAGCACGTGACGCTGCTGCGGTCGGATTGGGAGGCGCATCCGCGCAAGGCCATACAGCAAATCGAGGCGGCGTTGAAGTACCCGGTTTTTGTGAAGCCGGCGAACCTGGGCTCATCCGTCGGCATCAGCAAGGCGCATGACCGCGGCGAGCTTGGACCGGCATTGACACTGGCTGCGAAGTACGACCGGAAGCTGGTGGTGGAGCAGGGCGTGGGCGGCGCCGGCAAGAGCGGGTTGACCGCCAAGGCTCGCGAGTTGGAAGTGGGTGTGCTGGGCAATGACGATCCCAAGGCAAGCGTGGTAGGCGAGATTATTCCCGGCAAGGAGTTTTACGACTACGAGGCGAAGTACTTGTCCGAGGGGTCGGTGCCGGTGATTCCGGCGAAGCTGACAAGGGCGGAGTCGAAGCTGATTCGTGAGATGGCTGTGGCGGCGTTTCGGGCATGCGATCTGGCGGGGCTGGCGAGGGTGGACTTTCTGATGGAGCCGGATGGGAAGCGGCGGATTTATCTGAATGAGGTGAATACGCTCCCTGGGTTTACGCAGATCAGCATGTACCCCAAGCTTTGGGAGGCGACCGGCGTGGGCTACAAGGAGCTGATTACGCAGCTGATTGAACTGGCTCTGGAGCGGCAGAGAGAAAAGAGCCGGACTACATACAGCAGGGAATGAAAAAGCAGGGAACAGGGATTGGGGAACAGCGAACAGCAACTGTTTGCCTGCCATCTCACGCTCGGTCGTGGCTGGGAACTGATTTGGGGGGCATGGTGTCTAAACAGAGGGGCGCGAAACTGGGCGGAATCTTAAGTTTGGCAGGTACCTGCATTTCTTTCTGTTCCCTATTCCCTGTTCCCTATTGCCTGCTCCGCCGTATCCTAGTTCTTGAGGGACTTTTGCCATGACCTTGCTGGATGCTCCAAAGTTTGACGCGGTCCGCGAACAGCGCAGGCAGGTTTTCTTGTATAGCACCGGGGGATTTCTCTTGGTCCTGTTGGTGGCGTGGTGGCTGGTGGCGGGTCGTCCGGTGGATTGGCCCTGGAATTGGAACAACTACATGTTCGGCAGGATTACGGTGGATCACTTTCTTACGGATGTGGAGAAGAACGACCTGGCCGGGGCCTACGGCATCTGGATACACGACAAGAACTGGCACCAGCACCCGGCTCAGAATGCGGTGTACCCGTTTGCGCGATTCCAGCAGGACTGGAGTGGGACCAGTCCGGACAATGAGTACGGCGTGATTCAAAGCCACAAGATAGCGCTGGCCGGCCGGTACGGGAACGGAGTGCTGGTGGCCGTGCTCATCAACGGGCGCAAAAGCAAGGCGCTGAACCTGGACTACGACCCGAAGACGCACACTCTGACCTTTTCGCCGCCGGGCGTGGAGCTTTACCTGGGACCGTAGGCTCGGCCGCGGCTGGTTTTTATGGCCGTTCCTGGTTTATCGGCATCCAACAAGGCAGGAGCAACCGATGCCACAAAGCCCACACGAACGAATCGCTGAACTTCACAACTTGGCCGCGCACACCCACGCTGCCGCTGCAACCGCGCACGGCAAAGGGGACCACCTCACTGCTCACGAACTCAGCAAAAAGGCGCTGGAACACTCGATGGATGCCCACCGGCATTCGGAAGAGCTGGCGGAAGAAGCGAGGATTTCCACCCACCGGTAAACGTCGGGGCCAGGCTGTTCCCGGTTCCTTCTAGACGAGCGCGGCAAGGGTGGCTTCAAGACTGGCTACACCCTCTACGTTCAGCGCTTTCTGCGTGGGATCGATTTGCTTGAGCAGGCCGCAAAGGACTTTGCCGGGACCGACCTCAATGAAATGCGTGGTGCCGGCGGCGACCAGGGCGTGAATGCAGTCGACCCAGCGGACGGTGCCGGTGACCTGGCGGATGAGCGCGTCTCTGGCAGCGTCGGCGGTATTGAGCAGGCTGCCGGTGACGTTGGCGGCTACGGGGATGGTTGGGTCGGCGAGTGCGATTGCGGCCAGCACCCGCGCCACTTCTTCCTGGGCGGGCTGCATGAGAGCACAATGGAAGGGCGCGCTGACGGGGAGCATTACGGCGCGACGCGCACCCTTGGCTTTGGCGATCGCTGAAGCTTTTTCGACTGCGGCAAGAGCGCCGGAGATTACGGTCTGGGAGGGCGAGTTGAAGTTGGCTGCGGAGACCACCAGACCGGTTTCCGCGGCCGCCTCGGCGCAGGCCTCGGCTACAAGGGCGGGGTCGAGCGCGAGCACAGCGGCCATGGCTCCCTGACCTGCTGGGACGGCAATCTGCATGGCGCGGCCGCGGGCTTTGACGGCGCGGACGGCGTCAGCAAAGCTGAGCGTTCCCGCGGCGACGTGGGCGGACCACTCTCCCAGCGAATGACCGGCGGCCAGCGACGGATGGATGCCCTTTTCGGCCAGAACGCGCAGGGCGGCGACGCTGACAGCGAGCATGGCCGGCTGGGTGTTTTCGGTGAGGCGCAGATCCTCTTCAGGGCCTTCAAAAATCAGCGTGGACAGCGAAAAGCCGAGGGCTTCATCGACCTCGGCGAAGGTGGCGGCGGCGACGGGGAAGTTGTCGGTGAGGTTGCGGCCCATGCCGACGGCCTGCGAACCCTGGCCTGGAAAGAGAAAAGCGAGTGTGTTGGACATTTCAGAGAGAATTTTACCCTGCTTACCCCGATATCGGTCGGGGAGCGCCCGGGAGGCCAGGGCAACAGCATGAATTCGCGGACTCGGCCATTTTGGACCGATTGAATGAAGGGCACTCGAGCCCGGGATGGCGCAAACAAGCCGAATTTTGTCTAAGAAGCTGTCCAGAAACCCAGAAGAGGTATCAAAAAGTTGGAGGGAAAAGCGTCCCTCGGGGGCTAAAGCCCGGCTCATTCCAGCGTCTTTGCGGCACGGCTGAAGCCGTGCCCTTTCAAAACTGCCCTGAATCAGCAGTTCTTGGACAGGTTCTAAGAGAATGGATGGCGCGGAATCCTTCCAGTTTCCGTTGTGCTTTCCGCGCACTTGAGCGTAGTTTCTTAGTTCCCGGCGGCTGAAAATCGCTGTTGGGGTGGGTGGCTGCGGCAGGGAAATCGTCTGGCCGGCCAGTTTCCTGGTCGATTCTTCAGGATCTTGAACACGATTCGCTTTTTTCGCCTGCCAGACTATAGCTTGTTGCGGTAATGTGGGGGAGGACACTGATTTGCAGGCGGACCTCACCATGGGCAATATAGCCAGCGCGCTGACGCTTCAATCCGAAGAAGCAGCTCTGATCGTGGAACTCCGAGCCGGTTCTGAGGAGGCGTTCGCGTGGCTGATCGGGCACTACCATCAGCCGATTTATTCGCTTCTGGCCCGCACCGTGCAGGACAGAACCGAAGCCGCGGACCTCACCCAGGAAGTGTTTGTGAAGGTCTTCCGGGGGGTGGGCAACTTCCACGGCGAGTCATCCCTGCGTACCTGGATCTATCGCATTGCGCTGCATGAGGCATCGAACCAGCGACGGTGGTGGATGCGGCACAAGCAGCGCGAGATCCCAATTGAGCAGGAGATGACGGATGGGGATTGCGGGACGCCGGTCCGGTTGAAGGACATGCTGGTGGACCCAGCCGAGTCACCCTATGAGATTGCCGTGCACGGGGAAAACCGTGCGCGCGTGGAAGAGGCGCTGAAGAAAGTGCCGGAGCCGTTCCGGACCACATTGATTCTGAGGGATATTGAGGGCTTTGTTTACGAAGAAGTGGCGGAGATGCAGGGCGTGAACCTGGGGACGGTGAAGTCGCGGCTGGTGCGGGGGCGGGCAGCTTTGAAGGCCATCCTTTTGGCGCCGGCGACGGATTGCCAGGCGGCCAATGCATCGGGATTAATAACTCTGGGAGAGGAGGCGCGATGAGCGGGTGCCGTGAAGTACAGGCGAAGTTTACGGAGTATCTGGATGGCCGGCTGAATGGACGGGAGATGCAAATGGTCTCGTCTCACCTGGATGGTTGCCGAAGCTGTTCCGGCGAGTGGGACTCGCTGCGCCTGATGCAGGAGTCTTTGTCGGTGCTTGGCCCGGTTCCGGAGCCGGCTGACATGCTGCTGAGGATTCGAGTGGCGGTGAGCCAGGAGCGCGCGCGGAGCCGCCGCAGCGTGTTCGCGGGCTGGGAGATGACCTGGAAGAATACGGTTGGACCGTTTCTGCTGCAGGCTGGGGCCGGATTTGCCAGTGCCGTCCTACTCCTGGGTTCGATTATTGTGCTGGTGACGATGTTTGCGCAGCCGGAGATGGCCCAGGCCACCAAGGATGAGCCGCTGGGCAACCCAACTTCGCCGCGGTTGCTGACCTTGTCGGACGCGGCCAGCGATACCCAGATCGGTGATTTTTCCGGTCCGGTGGTGGTTGAGGTCTATGTGAACGGCAAAGGGCTGATGTACGACTATCGGATTGTTTCTGGTCCTGACGATGAAGCGACCCGGTCCGAGTTGGAGACGCTGCTGCTGACCAGACGCTTTGCGCCGGCCGAATTCTTTGGTCAGCCGGTGCGCGGGTTGGCGGTGCTGTCGTTCTCGGGAGTGTCTGTAAGGGGTTAGGGATTAGGAAAAGCACGCGACCCGCCTGGAGGATTCTGGGTGGGTCTTCCTGTTTCTGGGGCCCGAGGAGAGAGTTGCGGGAGCGAGTCCTCTATTTCCCAATAGGCACGCTGAAAATCTGTGTTTTTGGGTTGCAAACCGGCCAAAAGAGGCTGTTTGTCGCGAAAAACAGCCTCTTTTTTGAGGTCTCTGTTTACTTGTTGGTGCACTGGATGTTTTTTGCAAATCATTCATTCTGTGTATGTTATGCTACTTCCCGCTGCAAATCCCGGTATATTTGTGGGGGGAGGGGGGCTTTGGTGGG
>Ga0302319_10012436_pt1 | contig 16054 bp, 11 predicted proteins | sample Bog_T0_2_FD_203319 | JGI IMG/M metagenome (GOLD analysis project Ga0302319, IMG submission 203319) | Peat permafrost microbial communities from Stordalen Mire near Abisko, Sweden - Bog_T0_2 | ecosystem: Environmental > Terrestrial > Soil > Wetlands > Peat | place: Sweden: Abisko, Stordalen Mire...
GATTGCACTGCGGCCATCGGCGCGCTCAGCTACACGGTTGGCACTGCGTCTGTCGCCACCATCAACAGCGAAACCAACCAGATCACCGCCGCGCAGCCGGGCACCACCGTCATCACCGCCTCTGTGGCCCAGTCGGGTTCGTCGGCAGGATACTTCTCCACCTGCCCACCGAAATCGATCAACGTCACATTGGCGAATGGAGCCACCTCCGGCATCATCACCCAGGGCGTGCAGCAGAACCTGACCACGACCATCATCGATACCCAGGGAAACCCGATCACCGGCCTTACGCTTGACTACCAGTCGACGGACCCCATCGACATTACAGCATTTTCAGGGGCCATCAATACCAACTTCCCCGGCGTGGCCTCCGTCTTTGCCATCTGCCAGCCGTCCACCTGCAATCCATCTCCGATCAACGTGATCGGCGTGAACGGCACCGGCCTTTCCATCACCTCCAATCCGGTCACGATCACTACCCCCGGAACCGCCAGCGATTATGTCTGGTTCGCGGCTCCGACGCAGTCGCAATATTTTGTTCCCGTCGAACTGCTCACCGGCACCGTCGGTTCCACGGTGCGCCTGCCTTATGTGCCGAACTCCCTGGTTATGGACCAGCTCGGCACCAGTCTCTACTTCGGTTCATCGCACGAGTTGATGGTATTCAGCACCTCCACCAACTCGCTTACAAAGACTGACACCAGCGCCCCCGGCGTAGTACTGGCCGTCACGCCCACTGACACACAACTGCTCATCAATGACCAGATCCGCAAGGTGTTCTATCTGTACAGCGCCACCGGCGGCATCTCCGCGACCTTCGGCGGCATGGGCGGCGCTGCCGCCTGGACTCCCGACGCGAAGACCCTCTACGTCGTCGATAGCAAGGCGCTCAATTACACCCCGGAAAATATCGCGGCCGGCATCACCGGCCACACTGACACCCTCTATGTTTACAACCTGAATACCGGCTGGACTACATATCCCCTGGCGCCGTCGGGGCCGGGCACATCGAATCCGGTGGGCGCGCAGAGCGTGGCCATCACCATCCCCAGCGTCGGCGCGTTTCTCAGCGGTAGTCCCACAGTGGCCCATACCTGGTGTCCTTCAGGCAATGTCAACAACTCCGCCAGCATCCTCTTCTATCCGCAGGGCGCTCCTCCAGACAATACGGTGCCTGTCGAGACGGACGTGCTGGCCGCCACTACGGATGGTGAGCATATTCTGGGTGCGGCCTCATCTGCCACCAGCGACACCGGCCCGATTACCCTCTCCGATATCGGGGTTACGATTCCTACAACTCAGTGCCCTGGGGCAGGGACGAATACTCTCACCGCGCTGAACACCGATCCTAAGGTGGATGCGACGGTCACCTTCAACCAGGTGGCTGCCAGCGCAGTCAATCAAGTGGTGGCTTCACCCGCGTCCAATCTCGCGTTCCTTACGTACCAGGGATCATCCACCACGAACAGCGCCTTGCTGCCTTACTATGTGCCCGGCTCCGATGCCCCTGGGTATCTGCCGCTCACAGGCAGTTCGACGATCGATCCCATTGCAGGTGCCTTCAGTCCGGATAACTCGCTGTTCTTTGTCTCCACAACCGGCGACAATCTGATTCACTACATCAGTGTGTCTGACGTCCTGACCAACCCAGCCAAGGCGGATACGCAGCAGATAAGCCCCAATCTGCCCGCCTGCCTGCCTGTCGCCAAAGGCGGCGTCGACGCGGGCTGCACCTATTCGGGAACAGGAACCGTAGTTCCGGCAACCGTGATCACCGTCAAGCCGCGTTCCACCACGTAGTCTTCAGCCCATCCAGCCACAGAATTGGGTGCCCCATCCTTGACGCGCTCTTTGCGGCAAGGGTGGGATACCGCGAGTCCCATCGACGCACAACCGCTGTCCCATTCATCCGTCATCTCCGCACGATAGAATCAAACCATGATCAAGGGAATCTCCTTTCTTCGTCCCGCCGGAAGCGCTGCGGCCTACGACCGCCTGGCCAGCTTCTTTTCGGCGCTGGGGTTTGCTCCCGGCAAAGGATGGGGAGAGAAGACGAGTCACCCCAACGACGAAGACCCGTCGTCGGGGACCCCAGCCTTCAGCCGCGGCGCCTCCTTTCTGGCTCCGCTCGGCAACCTGGAGTTTGTGGATGGCCAGTTTCCCCAGACAGCCGACGTGCTTGTGGAAGTGACCGCTATCGACGCGGTTTACCAGGCCGCTGAAGCGTGGCTCCGCGCCGAAGCCAGCGAGACGGCAACAGTCCGCCTCTCGCCTATCACTCAGACACACTGGAAGTCGCAGCTATTCACGGTCGAGCCGGAGCCGGGCTTTTCATTCAGCTTCTGGGCATGGACTGACCCGCTCCGCGGCAAGCCGATTGCCGTCGAAGGCGACCTGTCCGCCGCCGGAATGCGTTTTGCCGTGGTCGTTGCTCGCTGGAATGCTGTCGTCACCGAGCGACTGCTCGAGGGAGCGCTCGATGCCCTGCTGCGCAGCGGCGCCACGCGATCCGACATCGAAGTGGTCCGCGTGCCCGGCGCATGGGAGATTCCCGCCGCCGCGCAAACAATTGCCAACCGCGGCAACGTCGACGCCATCGTCACCCTCGGCTGCCTTCTGCGCGGCGAAACCGCCCATTACGAAGCCATATACAACGAAGTCGCGCGCGGCATCGGCCAGTCGCAGCAGGAGACAGGCATCCCCCACAGCTTTGGCGTGCTCACCTGCGAAACCCTGGAGCAGGCCCTGAACCGCGCCGGCATCAAGGCCGGCAACAAGGGATTTGAGGCCGCCCTCGCAGCCATTGAGATGGTCAGCCTCCACCGCAAGCTGCTCAGCAACGAGCTGCACGAAGCCCACGGACAAATCTCCGTCCATAGTGGCGAAGGCGGCTCCGCTTGACCGCCGGAACGCGCCGCAAATCACGCGAGCTGGCCATGCAGATGCTCTTTCAGGCCGACATCGGTAAACAGACCCCTGACCAGGTCCGCGCTACCTTCTGGAAGGCCGGCGATGAAGTTGAACCCGAAGTCCGCGGCTTTGCTGAAGACCTGTTCCGCGTAGCAGTCGCCCACCAGGAAAAAATCGACGAGCTGCTGGTCGCCAACTCCAAGCACTGGCGTCTGGAACGCATGCCCGCCGTCGACCGCAACCTGCTGCGCATGGCCGTAGGCGAGATGCTCGGCTTCAAAGGCACGCCATTTCCCATCGTCATCAACGAAGCCCTTGAGATTGGCCGCCGCTACTCTGCCCCCGAGTCCATCAACTTCCTCAACGGCATCCTGGACGCCATCGCCCGCAGTCTTATTCCAAAGTAGTCCGCAGGCGCCTCGCCCTTGTTCCCGCGATCACTGCATCAAGCTCCATGCGCCCCAATACTGCTATCCTTGAGACGTGATTCCACACACCCATCTCAAGGGACTTTTGGCCCTGGCCCTGTTGCTGCCTGTGGCCCTCGTCGCCTGCCACAAGGAAGAGCAGGCCGTCGCCAACGTGGCTCAGGGCGCGGTCAAAGCCGAGCAAAATGCCCAGGCCGCTGCCACACAAGCCGCTACCCAGACTGACCAGCAGAGAGCCGCGCTGTCGCACATCCCGCTGCCCACAAAGAGCATGTACGTCGATGTGCATGAGCCCGGCGCCTGGACCAATCCTTTCCTCTCCGTCGACGCCGACACGCTCACCCTGCGCGTAACCATGGCAGACGCCAACCCCAGCACCCTGGGGCAGGGAACGCTGCTCCGGCCTGAAGCAGCCCGCCGCCAGGAGATTCAACTGCGCCCCGGCGACCTGGCCGAAGCCCTCATCGCGCTGCCCCCAGGCGCCTGGCGCTACGGCCGTGTCATCGCAGTCGCGGAGTCGCCCCTGGCCAGCCGCAAAGACCGCCCAAAAGTCCGCCGCAATGTCGAAGCCGCCATCCAGCGCCTCAACGATTTAGGTATCGTGGTGGAAGAGTGGCCGGCTCGCTAGAGCCTTTACTCAACGCGAGCCTCATCTCACCACTGGTTGCCGAACTCCGTGCATCCATCCCCGCCTCCGAACTCACGGGCATGACGCGCGGCCATGGGCATCTGCACGGCAGGCAGGTTCACCACCCGCTGCATCGTCGCCGACGCGTCGTAGTTCACAGTCGAAATCTGGGGGCACCTGCGGCACGCCGCCGCGCCTTCCTGATGAAACCAGCGGCATTCCGATCGAATCTGGCAACGCGGCAGCTTGTCCACCACCGCCGGTAGTATCTGCACAATGCGCGTAGCCAGTCCGCAGTTCGCGCCGTCAAAGTGCGGACAACGATCTGTCTGGCACACCGCGGCCAGCCGAAAAACCTCGGTCGGATGGGCAGGAGACGCCAGTGCAAGCACTTCCGGCGTAGCCGCGAGGGGCTCGTTCAGATAAGAAACCTCGAACCCCTCGCCGGTTCGCTCCACCACCCCGAGCACCCGAACCCCTTTCACCTCGGGCTGGGAGCTTGGGCATAGAAGCGTGTCGCGTGTACTCAGAGTGGTGTGCGGCATCGGTGCTTCTCCTTACGGCGTCAGGGTTACTTCGCCGGGTGCAAAACCGACCGAGATCTTTCCGCCGGTCACAATTACCGCGGGGATGAATTGACCTTCGACAGAGAGCGACGCCACCGTCGGATTGGTCGCGAGGCTCTTGGTAAACGTCTCGTTAAGCTGGACGATCTGGTTAAGGTCGTCGAGCGGCCACGGCAGTGGCAGACCGCAGATCCACCAGGGCCAGTAGATGACGGGCAATGAGTCCACGGCCTCAGCCACCTCAAAGTGGGTTTCGGGATGCGCTTGCCGGGTGGCTTCGAGCGCGGTTTTTACGGCAGCTTGCAACTGACGTATGGAAATGCTCTTCGGGGAGCGTGACATGCGGGACCTCCATGGTTGCGCTCCCGGTAAATGGGGAGGGAGCGAGGTGGTGTGGTGGCTACTGTGCTCCCATGCCCCGGGGTCAGCCCGCAACAGGGAGTCAGCTCTGCAATCGTGCGCGTGAGTCGCAGGCCGTGCCCAAAAGTGCGGCCATTTCGCCGCTGGCGAGTCTGTCCAATCAGGAACACTGAGAGGTTGTTGATTGGCTCACAACTCTCCTTAACGGAAATCCGTTACGATTTCCTCGTGAGCAACTCACCCTTTTCTGTGCTCCCCAACCAGCCCGCGCTCGACCATGAGCGGTTCTCCACCCACCGCAAGCTCGAATCCATGCTCAAATCCGCCCTTCGCGGCGACGTTTGCTTCGACCTCGGCTCGCGCGCCCTCTACGCCGCGGACGCCTCCAATTACCGCCAGCTTCCCATCGGCGTTGTCATGCCGCGCGACGCCGCCGATGTGGAAGCAGCCCTGGCCTCCTGCCGCGCCACTGGAGCTGCCGTCCTGGCCCGCGGCGCGGGCACCAGCCTGGCCGGCCAGTGCGCCAACGTCGCTGTGGTCTTTGACTACTCCCGCTACATGCACGCCCTCACCTCCATCGATCCCGCAGCCAAGCTCGCCCGCGTCGAGCCCGGCATCGTCCTCGACCGCCTCCGCGAAGCTGCAGAACTCCACCACCTGACCTACGCGCCCGACCCCGCCACGCACAGCCGCTGCACCCTCGGCGGCATGATCGGCAACAACAGTTGCGGCGTCCACGGCCTGCTTGGCGGAAAAGTCGTCGATAACGTCGAATCTCTCCACATCGTGCTCTACGACGGCACGCGCATGACCGTTGGCCCCACCAGCGCGCAGCAACTTGAAGCCCTCATCCAATCCGGAGGCCGCGTCGGAAACATCTACGCCGCTCTCGCCGGCCTTCGTGATCGCTATGCCGGCCTTATCCGCCAGAAATTCCCGCGCATCCCGCGCCGCGTCTCCGGCTACAACCTCGACGAGCTTCTCCCTGAAAGCGGATTCAACGTCGCCCGCGCGCTCGTCGGCTCTGAAGGCACCTGCGCCAACATCGTCTCCGCCACGCTCAACCTCACCGCCAGCCCCCCCTACCGCGTGCTCACCGTCCTGGCTTTCAAAGACGCTTTCCTCGCAGCCGATGTGGTGCCGCGCGTTCTCGAGTTCGGCCCCATCGGTTTGGAAGGCTTTGATGGCCTGCTCCTCGACTTCATGCGCCGCAAGCATCTCGCTGTTGACGACGTGTCGCTGCTCCCCTCCGGCGGCGGTTTTCTGCTGGTGGAAATGGGCGCGTGGTACGCGGCTGAAGCCGAGTCAAAATCTGAGGCCCTGGCCCGCGCCGCCGCAGCCTGGCCTGAAGCGCCCACCGCCCGCATCTACACGGCGGCCGATGCAGCCCGCGTCTGGCGCGTCCGCGAGTCCGCCCTTGGCGCCACCGTCTTCGTTCCGGGCGAGCCCGAGGGATGGGAAGGCTGGGAAGATGCCGGCGTTCCTCCCGTGCATCTGGGCGCTTACCTGCGCCGTCTTACCGCGCTCATGTCGGAATATGGCTACCGCAGTCCGCTCTACGGCCATTACGGTCAAGGCTGCGTCCACCTCCGCCTCAACTTCGACTTCCGCACGGCCGAAGGCCTTCGCCATTTTCGCGAGTTCATTGAACGCGCCGCCGACCTGGTCCTCAGTTTCGGTGGCTCGCTCTCCGGGGAACACGGCGATGGCCAGGCCCGCGCCGCCCTGCTTCCTAAAATGTTTGGCCCCGAGCTCGTCCAGGCCTTCCGCGAGTTCAAGGCCATCTGGGATCCCGACAACCGCATGAACCCCGGCAAGCTCTCAGACGCCGTTCGCGTCTACGATCCCGTGGAAAACCTCCGCTACGGTCCGCCCGCGCCTGACCGGGCCCCCACCCATCTTGAAACCCACTTCGTCTTCGCCAAAGATCAGGGCTCCCTCGAGCGCGCCACCGAGCGTTGCGTCGGTGTCGGCGCCTGCCGCAAAGCGGAGGGTGGCGTCATGTGTCCCAGCTACCGCGCCACCGGCCAGGAGCAGCACTCCACCCGCGGCCGTGCCCGCCTGCTCTGGGAGATGCTGGCCGGCGCGCTGCAAAAGGAGGGATTCCAGAGCAAGTCCGTTCACGAGGCCCTCGACCTCTGCCTCAGCTGCAAAGCCTGCAAGACGGAGTGCCCTGTCCAGGTCGACATGGCCGCCTACAAATCCGAGTTTCTCGCCCAGCGTTACAAAGGCCGCCGCCGTCCGCTGCATCACTACATCTTCGGCTTTGCCGACAAGCTCGCCCGCTGGGGTTCGCTCTCCCCGGCGCTCACCAATGCTTTGCTATCAGGCCCCGTCACCAGTTCGCTCATTAAATACATCGTCGGCGTCGCCCAGCAGCGCCAACTCCCAAGACTCGCCGCCAAAACCTATCAGCGCGCGCGGGAAGTCGCTTTGAAATCGCGGTCCGCCCCACAACTGCCGGGTGCCCCAGGTCTCGTTTCTGAGACCTGGGAAACCACAAAACTCGCCGACCACAGCCTTTCCAATCTTTCCCATCCACAAGACCCGGGTGCCCCATCCTTTCCGCGTCTTTCGGCGGAAAGGATGGGAGACCACGAACCTCGACCGCCGTCCGTTCAAAGGGTCTTGTTATGGCCTGACACTTGGAACAACTACTACCACCCGCAAACCCTCGCCGCCGCTGAATCCGTTCTCACCCAGGCCGGTTTCTCGGTTGAGATGCCCGCCGGCCACATCTGCTGCGGCCGTCCTCTTTACGACTTTGGCCTCCTCCACGCCGCCGGCGACTATCTCGCCCAGGTCCTCGACCGGATGGCCCCTCAAATCGATGCCGGCTTGCCCTTCATCTTCCTCGAACCAAGCTGCGCCAGCGTCTTCAAAGATGAGCTGCTCGAACTTCACCCCAACGACCCTCGCGCCCAGCGACTCAGCCAGCAGGTATGGCTTCTCGCCGACTGGCTGGCCGCCAACCCCAACCACCCATCACAGGAAAGCTGGCTCACCGGTCGCCTGGCAGGCGAGCACGTTCTTATCCACGGTCATTGCCACCACAAAGCCGTCTTCGGCGGCCCGGCCAGCGAGATCGCGCTGCTTCGTCAGGCGGGAGCCACCGTCGAAACCATCCAGGCCGGCTGTTGCGGCATGGCCGGACCCTTCGGCTTCGAAGCAGATAAATTCCAGGTCTCCCAGGCCATCGCCAACGACGGCCTTTTGCCTGCCGTCCAATCCGCCGGCCCCCTCACCCTCATCGTTGCCGACGGCTTCAGTTGCCGCGAGCAGATCGCCCAACTCAGCGACCGCCAGGCCATGCACTTCGCTGAAGCCCTCGCGCACGACTGGAGCCGCGGTTCGTGATTTTTCCAGTCTCCCACCAGCTTCGCTGACCCACGGGAGATGAAACTGTGCCCCACCCATCGGACGTCTTTGTTTTTGTCCGATGGGTGGGAAACCACAAAAGCCAACCGTCGGCCTTCGGGTATTTCCATCCTCCATGCCGTTACTTTTCAGGACTCACGGTTCCGTTCTGATCGGTTCCGGCGTCGCCAGCAACGTAAAGATGGCCGTGTAGGTAGGTGGATCAGGTTTATGACCATCCGGCACAAGAAAAAGCGGGAATTTGCCCAGCGCAGCCTGCGAAAACGTGTAGGTTTCCTGCGGCAGCCGTCCGCCGGATCCCTGAAACTGCAAAGCGAAGCCTGTGAGAGCCCGCTGCTGCGGCCGCGCCGGGCTGTTCCCTCTTTGCATTTCCGGCTCAGGCGCCCCGGGATGCGTGTCACTGACATCGATTAGCGTCAGTTTGCCCAGTGGCCGTCCCGCAAGGCTGATCGCGAAGCGGTCCATCAGATAGGGCTTGAAAGTCTGCATGGAAATCCCCTGGAAAATAGCCATGCGTTCAGGGCTGAAGGTCTCGTCCACGCCTTCAGGCGCATCCTGCGCAAACGCAGCCGGCAGTACCGCTCCGGTCACAAGAGACAGGGAAGCCATGTGAACAAAGTGACGTCGTGACAGAGACATTGCGTTCCTCCCGAATTCATTTTCCAGGTCATCAACCCGCCAACCCTCCGCGGTGCTGACCTCTTCCAGATTTTGGGGAACAAAAAGAGAGTTGTGTTTGCACATCGTATATCGCGCGAGCATTCATCGGCTATCTTTTCCTTGCCCCCGCGCGATCCCATTCCCTGAATCCGGTGGGCAGGCATCGCCTCGGGAAACCGCGGACTTCCCCATAGTCGAGACCAACCGGAAAATCACACTGCAAATGCAACTTTGTAGACAACCTCGTTACCCTTAAACTCATAAAACTAATATACTTAGCGCGACGGTGGCCGCCTTTTGCAAAAAATGTGTTCAATTCTCGACAACCCTTTGCCTCCAAATGTTCAATTGTTAGCAACCGATTCACACTCACAGGTTGTCCACAAAGTTAAGGCCTCAAAGAAATGCAACCTTCTAGGCCAACATTCCGCATGAATCGCAACTTTGTAGGCAACCTATTCGCACGGTCGACACCCCGTGTGAGCAGTCATTTGAGGGGTCGATCGCTGTCCCCAAATTCATTTCCGCGCTCCATGCTGGAACCCCTGATCGGAGAAGTCGGACGCAGGTTGACCTGCTTCGCCGTACCCCTCAGCACCCGCAAGAAACACTGGACATATTTCCAAACCATGTCATACTGGCGACATCAAATCGCGGGGATTTCCTCCCTCCAGACCGGTCGAAATCATCAGATTGGCAGCGATTTTTTAACAGCCTGTAATAAACCCAGAGCCGTTTTGTAACACAATCCCAGTAGCCTCAAGTCATAGTAAAGCTCAGAGAATGAGACCGATAAGGAGGCTTGTCGATGGCAGGAGTCTCTCCACGCCTGTTGGGTCTTTTGTTCCAATCCCTCCTCTTCGATTTTTCCTTTTCGCATAAACCAACGCAATTCACTCATGCACCAATTTTCAGGAGACAGTGATCCATGTATAGCCTTAACCATCGTTTCTGGCGGAAATCTCTGCAGTGGCCTCTAGCATTCATCGCCATCCTGCTCGTCCTGGTCTGCGTGTCTGGCCGGGCGCAATCCACCCAGGGAGCAATTACCGGCTCCATCAAGGATGCGGCCGGCGCGGTTGTACCCGGCGCATCAGTTACCCTCACCAACACCGACGAGGGCACCACCAGAACAGCCAGGAGCAATGCCGTCGGCGATTATCGCTTTCTGGACGCGAAGGCTGGCCGTTACTCGGTGGAGGTTTCAGCGCCAGGGTTTGAGAAGTGGAATGTAACCGGCGTTGTGTTGGCCGTACGTCAGGAACTCCGCGTGGACGCGGCGTTATCGGTAGGTACGGTGCAGCAGGAAATTCAGGTTACCGGCGACCAGGTGAGCGCGATCGAGACGGACTCGCCAACCATCAGCGGCACATTTACCACCGATGACGCGAACAGTCTACCGGTGAACACACGCGCCAGTTTCACCGGTACCAGCGCAGCCGGAATTCTGGGGACCTTGCCGGGCATGCAGGCAGACAGCTCCGGCGTTTCATTGCAGGGCGCGCTGCCTTACCAGGTGGATGTAACCATCGACGGCGTCACGGTGAAGAACGCTACCGGCGGCAACTTCATTCCCGATACTTTTCCATCGACGGAGTCGATCTCGGAGATTCGGGCCGACGGCGTGCTGGCAAATGCGGAATTCGGCAACCCGGGCCAGGTGGTGGTGACCACCAAGGGCGGATCCAATGGTCTCCATGGTTCGGGCTTCTGGTATTACCAGAACTCAGCATTCGATGCCATTGCGTACACCTACCCGACGACAAAGACAAAGCCCAGCGTGACAGGAAACACCTTTGGTGGTAGTGCAGGCGGTCCGGTAGTAATTCCGCATCTCTACAACGGCCATAACAAGAGCTTCTTCTTTGGCGCCTACGAGGGTTGGCGGCATCCAGCTCAAACCACGCTGAATGAAGTCGTCCCCAGCACGCTGATGAAACAGGGAGACTTCTCGAATTACGACGCTACTGGTTTTACCGGGTTGAACGATCCCTTCACAGGCGGCAGCTACGGGACAAAAATTACCACTCCGCTGAGCCAGATCGCACAGAACATACTCAAGCAGTTCTATCCGGACCCGAATGTCGGCGACCCCACCGCCTACACAGATAACGGCGTTGCCAACTACCAGGCCAATGTGGATAACAGCGGCCACTCGAACCAGTTTGATGTGCGCGGCGACCAGTACTTCGGGTCCAACCAGAAGTTCCTGCTGTGGGGAAAGTTCACATGGAAGAACTTCCCCATCAGCAATCCCGAAATACTCCTGGTACCTTCCTATCTGGCCATCAGCCAGAACCGGGCCCTGAAGGTGGACACCAACTGGACCATCAAGCCGAACCTCATCAACGAGGGCGGCTTTGGTTACACACTTTACACTTCCGGACAGAGCGACAGTTTCAACGGCAATGCTTTTACGACGGCCCAGGGTTGGCAGGGACTGCAGAATCTGTTCTTCAATGGCATTCCGTATATGGGTTTCAACAACATCCAAAGCCTGAATGCCGACCGTCTGACGAGTTTGACCAAGTCCAACACCTATGACTACAGCGACGTTTTGATCTGGACCAAGGGCAACCACACGGTCAAGATCGGCGGTGACATCCAGTCGCTGGAGGCAATCACGCCGCTGAGCTTCAACGACGCGGACAACTATGGTTCCTACCAGTTCAACACCAGCGGCAGCGCGGGCCTGTTCACCGGGGTCGACTTCGCTGACTTCCTGTTAGGCCTTCCCGCCTCCACATTTTATGACGTAGTCTCCCAGGACAACGACGGCCTCTCGGCTCACTACGCTTTCTATGGTCAGGATGAGTGGCGCGTGAGTCCGCGGTTAACGCTCTCCTACGGTCTTCGCTACGAGCTGCATCCTGGCTACTACGACAAGTTCGGCGACATCGGCAACTTCGATCCGAGCGTGCCTTTGGCGGGTCGCGTGGTCTACCCCACAGGCAAGCAATCGCTGATTTCGTCGGCCTTTCTGTCGGCCGCAAATGCTTGCGACCCGGATGGAGTGGATGTGACCAACTCGTCGATCGTCAATGGTGCTCCATGCATGGAGGTGGTCGACAACCAGGCGGCCGGCTATCCGTCGGGCCTGAAGAAGTATCCCCACAAGCGCTTCCTGCCTCGCTTCGGGTTTGCTTATCGGCCCTTCGACAACGACAAATGGGCCATTCGCGGCGGCGTGGGGCTGTACCAGATCAACATGCTGGGCTCCAGCTTCTACTCGCTGACCGGTACGATACAGACTCAGACCCAGCAGTTCTCGAATACCTACAACGAAACCACCCACGCTATTGGCTACCAGTGGCCGCAAATCGACGCAGGTTCGGGCGGAGCGGCCGGCGTGGGAGGTTACGGTTCCGACTACTTCGGCACGGCCAACAGCACAAACTGGAAGGATCCCTACACCGAGCAGTGGTCTTTGAGCGTAGACCACGACCTTGGATCTGGCTACGCAGCCCGTATCTCGTATATAGGTTCCGAGACGCATCAGCTGGTGTGGGCGCCCGATGAGAACACATTGCCCTACTCCAGTACTCTCTCGGCCATGAATGCGCCGATCAGCAGCCGCCTCTTTCCCAACTGGGGCCGGATCAACACCCGCGCCACCGGAGCTAACGAGAGCTACCACTCAATGCAGCTCGAGGCCAGTCATCGATTGCAGCACGGGTTGGACTATCACTCCAGCTTTACATGGGCCAAGGCATTGGCTGACAACGAAGGACCGTCCGGAACGGGGTTCGGTGGAGAGGGCGGCGGCGCCCGCGCGACTTCCATTCTCGATCGTGAAGTGGACTTCGGCAATGTCTACGGAACCCGCAGGCTGCGCTGGAACACCACTGCGCTTTACGACCTGCCGTTTGGCCGCGGCAAGCTGCTGGGCAACGACGTTCCGCGCGCGGCCGACCTGATCGTGGGCGGATGGCGCTTGTCATCCATCCTTACGGTGCAGACCGGCCCCAACGAGACACCCTACTTTCCGAGCGGACAGGGCGATCCTTCCGGTACGGGGTCAGGGCTGAATGGCGCCATAGGCGCCGGCGGCGTCAGTTTCGATACTGGGCGCCGCAGCCAGCACGCCGACCAGCTTCCCGGCATCAGCGTCAATCCCGCCGGGAAGAACCGCTTCAACTGGACTAATTCCGCCGCGTTTACCTGCCCAGGCCAGTCGACCTGGACCGTCGGCAACCCTTGCACAACGGGTATCGGATTCAATCCGTTGACCAACCAGCCGCTCGGCCCGCATCCACTGCCAATCGGTCGCTTCGGCAACAGTCAGGTAGGCTCGGTTGAGGGTCCAGGCCTGGTCAACCTGTCGGCGGGGCTGAGCAAAACCTTCGCTGTGACTGAACGGTTCAAGATCAAGGCAGAAGGCACGTTTACCAATGTGCTGAACCATACCAATCTCGGTGACCCCAACATGGATCTCAGCAAGTCCAGCTTTGGCCTGGTTCCGGCATCCATCAGTTCAGACTTTGGCGGTGCGCGCACCGGTCAGATTTCAGTGCGAGGCGTGTTCTAAACCAATCGACTTTTGCAGCACTTTCAGCGGCGTGGACCTTAGGGTTCACGCCGCTTTTCTTAGGAAGGAATCGAGTTTGATACGGTTTTCTTGCCTGAAACGCTTGCACCGTGCCCCCCGCTATGGTCGACTTACAGCGACGGCGTTGCAACTCCCTCTGCCCATTGGCATCCAACCAGCAGAGGCTTCAGCGAAGTCCCAATACGGTTGGAAGCGTGCATTGCTCTTCCCGCCCGCACTCGTAATTGGCCGATAATTTGCTGCAAACCCTGTAGTTTTGATACGCTCAGGCAGTTTCAGGGCTGAGCAAAAGGAGATTTCGTCATGGCAGAAGAAAATAAGTCATACGGCTTGGCATGGTTTTTGGCTGGGCTCGGCGTGGGCGCTCTGATCGGGATTCTCTATGCCCCCAAGAGCGGCCGTGAGACTCGTGAAGACCTGGCAACCGGTGCCCGCGAGGGCAAAGAATTCCTGACCAAGAAAACCCAACAGGCCGCCGAAGAAGTGAGCGCCCTGGTGGACAGAAGCAAAGAGCAGGTAACGGAATTTGTGGACAGAACCAGGGAGCAGGTCAGCGAACTGGTGGATAGAAGCAAGGAGCAGGTCAGCGAATATGTGGAGCGCGGTCGCGAGGCCGTGGATCGCGGACGGGCGCAATGGGAAGAATTCGTGGAGCGCGGCAAGAACCTTGTTGCCGAGCAAGCTGGCCGCGTAACCGCTGCCGTTGACACGGGTCGTCAGGCCTACAAGAACACCACGACTGGAACTGGCCTCGGCAATTTGATGGATCGCTAGACGGGCGTTCTATCCAAGAACCTTTTCTGTCCGGAATTACGCTGTTCCGTGATCCACTCCGGAGCCGGCCGCGAGGGTGGCAGAGTGCGGCTTTCGCGCAGGCTCCGGACAGTAGGTTTCAACGGTTATGGAGAACGCGCTCAAGAGAGTTGTTGCAGGCCTGCAGTTGTCCTGCGCGAGATCAATCCGATGCAAATTTCTGAGAATCAGACCATCCAGCTCGTCATCATCGCCGTTGCCGGGTTGGCTGTAGTAACGCAGGCAATTGTTTTGCTGGCGATATTCGTAAGCGTAAAAAAGGCCGCCCGCTCCCTCCAGTCGCAAATCACGGAGTTGCGCTCGTCGGTCACTCCCATGATCTACAGCTCGCGTGAGTTCTTCACCCGCGTTGCCCCCAAGATTGAAGCCACCACAGACGATGTGGCGGAGATCGTGCATGTGTTTCGCTCGCGCGGCAGCGAACTGGAATCGACGGCCACCGACATTCTGGGGAGGGTCCAACGCCAGACTGCGCGACTGGACGGGATGCTTACAGGGGTGCTGGACTCGGTAGATCGAGTTGGCGGCTTTGTAACCGATACCGTGCAAAAGCCGGTACGTCAGCTGGCTGGGATCCTGGCATCGGTCAAGGCGATCGTCGAGTCGTTGCGCTCTTCCGCCTCAGAGGGGCGATCGACCAGCACACCCGGCGAAGTAGAAACACCATCCACCACGGAAGGTTGAGGGAGACAGCGATGAGGCGACGCCTTTTCTGGGCGCTTGCCGTTTCAGCGGCGATGCTCATCGGGTCGGCCACCGCCCAAACCACCCCCAAGACGGCCCTCCTGGCTCTGTCCAAGCAGGACCACACTTTGGCAATCGTGGATCCCGCAGATCTTCACGTAGTGGCTCGCATTCCGGTCGGAGACGACCCCCATGAGGTGGTTGCGTCCGCAGATGGGACCACGGCCTATGTCTCCAACTATGGATCTGGGGCGTTCCACACTCTGGCCGTGATCGACCTGGTGGGCCAAAAACAACTTCCCTTCATCGATCTCGGCGCTCTCCGTGGCCCTCATGGACTGGATTTTGTGAATGGCAAGGTCTGGTTCACCGCCGAGGCGGCCAAGGCTATCGGCAGTTATGATCCCGCCGCCGGCAAAATCAACTGGATCATGGGAACGGGCCAGGACCGGACCCATATGCTCTACGTCTTCCCCGACACCAAACGCATCCTGACCACCAACGTGAACTCTGCAACAGTCACAATTCTGGACAAGACCGAGGGCCGCGTAGGCGGTCCCCCGCCGGGAATGGGACCTCCCCCGGGCATGGCGCCGGGCGCAGGGGGCCCTCCGCCTGGCGGCGACTGGCAGCTTACCGTTATTCCTGTCGGGCGCGGGTCAGAAGGCTTCGACGTGACTCCGGATGGTAAGGAGGCGTGGGTGGCCAATGCCCACGATGGCACCGTCTCGGTGATTGATATCGCCGCCAAAAAGGTGGTTGCAACCCTGGACGTCAATGTGCCCGGCGCCAACCGGCTCAAATTCACACCCGATGGCAAGCTGGCTCTCGTCAGCCCTGGGTCGGCCCTGGTCATTCTCGATGCCACCACGCGGCAAGAAGTAAAGCGGCTACCGAATGTCCATGGTTCCGGAGGTATTCAGATGCAGCCGGATGGTGCGCGGGCTTATGTCGCTTGCGGGCGAGACGGCTACGTCGCAGTCATCGATCTCAAGACCCTTGAGATGGTCGGCAAGGTTGAGGTTGCCAGTCCGGACGGCCTTGCCTGGGCGGTCCGGCAATAAGAGCGGCGTTTCGT
>Ga0302319_10012437_pt1 | contig 16054 bp, 14 predicted proteins | sample Bog_T0_2_FD_203319 | JGI IMG/M metagenome (GOLD analysis project Ga0302319, IMG submission 203319) | Peat permafrost microbial communities from Stordalen Mire near Abisko, Sweden - Bog_T0_2 | ecosystem: Environmental > Terrestrial > Soil > Wetlands > Peat | place: Sweden: Abisko, Stordalen Mire...
CGGAGATGCCAGCGAGGCAATCGTGCAGAATCCGCCTGGTTTCCGAGAGCTCGGCGGTGAGGTTCGATGCGGGTTCGGGGCTCATTGAGCGTCAGCTTAGCAGCAGGCACCGGCTGCGAGGGCGGTGTTACCACAATGGCTAATTGGCGTAGAAGCGGCGGACGATGGCGGGGATGTTGGTGACGCCTTTCCAGTCGGGGTATTTGACGTCGAATTCGGCGGTGAGGGTTTGGCCGGCCTGCTCGGCGGTTTTGCCTTCGGCTTTGAGTTCGCGGGCGCGGCGCTGAAGATCGCGGAGGACTTCCCGTTGACCGGAGATGAGGGAGGCGTCGCGAACATCGCCGTGGTTGGGGAGCACGATGAGCGGGTGAAGGGTTTCGAGCCGGTCGATGACGTCGAGCCAGTTGGCGACGCTCGGAGTTTGGTCGGGCATCGACGGGTAGGTTCGGCTGCCGAGGAAGTTGCCGGCGTGGAGGAGCCGGTCGGGCTCGACGAAGACGACGATGTCTCCGTTGGTGCGGGCGGGACCGAACCAGAGGATTTGGACTTTGACTCCGCCTCCGAGATCGAGATGGGCGTCGCCACTGAAGGCGATGTCCGGATCGCGTAGTTTTGCGTCTTTAAGGGCGTTTTTCAGGTCGGCGGAACGGGAGACGAAGGAATCGATCATGCCCTGGGTGCCTTCGGCGATTTCGGCTTTTTGGGCGGCGGGGATGATCCAGGTGGTGTTGGTGGGGAGCGCGGTGGCTCCGGTGATGTGCTCCGGGCGGTAGTCGGTTGTTACGAGGTAGAACTCAGTATTTTTACTTAGCTTTTGGGCTTCGCGGGCGACGATTTCGCCGCTCTTCGGCCCCATGCCGGTATCGACGATGAGGGTAGCCCGGCTGCCGACAATTATGGCTACGTTCGGGACGCCAGGGCGGTTTTTGTCGGGGATTTCCCAGACGTGCTCCGAAAGGCGCTTTGTGATGTTCTCCTGAACGATGAAGGGCGTGGGCTGGTCCTGAGCAAGGGCGGCGCCTACGAAGATTAGAAGGGCCATGTAAGCAGAGTGTTTCATTCAGCAGACACTATATAATTCGGGGAACCGGCGACAAGATAGCCGGTGGTACGAGGTGAAGGGGATGCTCGGTTCGAGAAAGCTTCTGAGACGGCTGGGAGTGGCGCTGAATCTTCGCGATCCACCGAATTTGCCTCCCTATGGGTGGTCGTATTTCGATCACCTGGTGGCGGTGTACGTGACGCTGAACAAGGCGGACGGTCGCGCCGACGCGGTGATTAAGAAGTCGAGCGAGCGGCCGGACGATCTGACCTGGGGAGATGTTTTTCTGCTGGAGAGCCTGGTTTTTTCGCTCGAGCCGGACGAGATGGTGGAGCGCACGGCGTGGGTATTTCGGGAGCGTTTTCGCGAGATCGCGAATCCGGCGGTATACGAGAAGTACGTAGCTTCGGGGGTCCCGGTGGAGACAGGTACGCCGGCGAAGATGGATTTGCTGCGGGCCGATCTCAAGCGTGTTCTGGATATTCTGCACTGGTATTACTCGTTGATTCCGATCCGGGACCGGCTGCGCAAGTCTCTCACGGTTACCTGCCTTGTGTTGGTTTTGGCGTACACGTGGGTGCTGGCGGCGATTCTGATCTGGTGCAGCTGGCATAGCGCGGATTTTCTGGCGATGCTTTCGACGGTTCTCTATTGTGGGATTATGGGCGGTTTCGTCAGCTCGCAGAGAAGGATGCAGAGCATACCGAACGAGGAAGATCCGCTGATCAGCGTGTTCGGGCTGGATAATGCGGGGTATTATTTGTGGCTTTCACCGCTGCTGGGGGCGATCTTCGCGGTGACGCTGGCGGCGATGTTTACGGGGGGGCTTTTGAAGGGGACGCTGTTTCCCGATTTCTTCATTGCCCAGGGCGGGGCGCATCATGGGCTTTCGTTCTTTCATTTCACCTGGAGCACACTGCCGAAATCGGGGGAGGAATACGCGAAGCTGTTCGTTTGGGCGTTTATTGCCGGGTTTGCGGAACGGCTGGTTCCGGACAGCCTGGATCGCCTGGCTTCGAAGATTAGTCCGGGAGATAAGCCGCGAACTCCGCCGATGCCGCTGGTGGGTCAGAAGGGGTCTGGTGGAGGGGATGGAGCCGGGGGACCTGCAGGAGCGAATGGGGAGATCACTTCGGAGACATTGCAGGATGTAATGCACACAGGGGAAGCCCCGAAAAAGGCGGATGCGGGGAGTAAGCCAGAGGGGTTAGGTTGACTATTGGTTAATTTAGCCGAATCTGTCGACAGTCGAATCCCGGGATTGTTCGTTGCTCTCGGCCTAATTTTCGGCCTGCTGAATGGATTAATCATTCCGCCGATGCAGGGTGACGACGGGCCGCATTTCGCGCGGGCTTACTGGGTTTCGCGGGGAGTTTGTGTGGCGTCCCCGGACATCGATATCCCGGAGAGTTTTGACAAACTGAACCGGCTTTTCCCGCGTGGTCTGCAGCTCATCAGGAAGATTTCGTTCGAGGATCTGCGGGTGGGTCTGGAGATTCCGCTCGATGCCGCGCGGATGGCCGGCAACGGCAGAGAGCGATCTTTGAATAGTTTCATCAACCAGAACTCATATTACTGCGCGCCTTATGTGCCTGAAGCCATCGTTCTGTTTGCGGCGCGGCAGGCGGGCCTTCCACCGCTGTTTTCGATGTACCTGTGCAGACTGGTAAACCTGGGGTGTTACCTCGGGCTGACGTTTTTGGCTCTGCGGCTGCTGCCCGATTTCCGGATAGTTTTGTTCTGCATCGCTCTGATGCCGATGGCGCTGCGCCAGGCTGCGTCGGTATCGATCGATTCGGTAGTCTTTGGCGTAAGTTTTCTTTTCGCCGCGTGGGTGTTCCGGCTGGCATTTGGGCCCGAGGCGAGGAGGATCGGATTCCGGGAGTATGCGATTACCGCTGCGATGATCATGTTCCTGGCGCTGAGCAAGGCGCTGGTGAGTCCGGTGTTGCTGCTGTTTTTGATTCCGAAAGAGCGTTTCCCCCCGATCCGGAGCAAATGGCTGCGGGGCAAATGGCTGGCGAGTTCGGCGGGGATCCTGCTGGCGATTGGCTGCACGGCGCTCTGGCTGCATGTGAACGAAATGAACATACAGAGGGGAGCCGAGTCGCGGGTGCGTGACGGGATCGACGTTGCAGGCAACGCACGGTTCGCGCGAGAGCACCCGATGGAGATGGCCCGGATCGCGATCCGTACCTTTGGCAGTCCGAGGTGGCTTTACTTTGATTTCCGGCAATTCGCCGGCTCGGTGGGGTGGAGAGACCCGGCGCGCCTGGACTGGATGGCTGTAATGTGTTTCGCGCTTTTGGCGGCGGCCGCGGTTACTCAAACGCGCGCAACGAAACTGACACTTCAGGCGCGAGGTCTCCTGGTGCTGGTTGTTGCGGCGGCGGCTGCTACCACCGCTCCGGTTGGCTGGCTGGGCAACATTCGGAAGGAACTGATTGCGACGCCGGCGCTTTTGCGGAAGCTCCAGATTCCGGTAGCGGGGCGGTACTGGTATCCGCATGCGCTGCCTGCATTGGTATTGTTCTCGGCGGGCACGACGCTTTTGAGTGCGCGTTGGTTCGCTTGGATCGCAGTGGGGGTTCTGGTTGTAGTGAATCTGATGGGGCTGGACGTGATTCGCGCTGAGTATTACGTATAGGACGATGTCAGCCCATGCCGGCGTCGCGGCAGCTTCTAAGGAGGCGGAGCGAGGGAGTAAGACGGGCGGTTAAGCCGCCGACAGAGTGTTGGACAACTCTTCGGCGGTTTGTCGGGGCTGCCGCGGCACGCATGCGTGCGCCACGTTATCTTAATCGGTGATCCAGTTGCTTAGGAGGGCGGCCAGGGTGCACGTAGCCACTACTATGGCGAGGCCCCATCTTAGGTTCAGTGCCTGAGCTGTGAAGCCTATGGCTGGGGGGCCTACGAGGAATCCGAGATAGCCGAGGCCAGTGACTGTGGCTACGCCTGCGCCTGGACTGATCCCTTTGACTCTACCTCCCGCGCCGAAGGCCAGAGGGACAACTACTGAGCAGCCCGCTCCGGCGAGGGCGAAGCCGGGCATAGCCCAGGCGACTGTTGGGGCGAGGATTGCGCATAAGACTCCGGCGGCGGCTACGAGGCTTCCGGTGCGCACGGTTCGGGCTCGTCCGAGGCGGGTGGTGATGTGGTCGCCGAGCAAGCGGAAAGTGGCCATGGCGGCGGAGAAGACGGCGTATCCGGCGGCGGCGGTACCGGGTCCGGCGAGCAGGATTTGGCGGAGATAGACGGCGATCCAATCAGCCATGGCTCCTTCGGAGACGAGGAGGCAGAAGGCGATGGCGCTGACTGCGATGAGGGCTGGCGGCATGGTTCGGAGCTTTAGTCTGTGTTCACCGGGGGAGGGTGGGGCGTTCATCATGCCGGGCGCGAAGGCGATGGCCAGGAGACAGAAGGCGGTTCCGGCGATGGCGAAGTGCGGGAGGGGCGCGAGGGATCGCGATGCGGCCAGGCCGCCGAGCGCGGCTCCGAGCATGCCTCCGATGCTGAACATGGCGTGGAAGCGGGACATGGTGGGGCGTCCGATGGCGTGTTCCACTTCGACGCCCTGGACGTTCATGGCGACGTCCATGGTTCCGGCGAGCGCTCCGTAGAGAAAGAGGGCGGCGGTGAGAGTGGCGACTCCTTCGGCCAGGGCGATTGGGATGGAGCAGAAGCAGAAGGCGAAGGTGCTCCATGCAGTGATGGTCTTGCTTCCGAAGCGGGTGACGAGCCAGCCGCAGAACGGGATCGCGATCACGGAGCCCGCGGCGGTGCCGAGGAGCGCGAGGCCGAGGCTTCCGTTAGTAAGGTGGAGTTCTGTCTGGATGGCGGGAATGCGCGAGACCCAGGTGGCGACTACGAGGCCGTGGATGAGGAACATGACGACCGAGGACCACCAAATTCGCAAGGGAGCCAAGCCCGCAGTATAGAGGGCGGCCGCTGGTATAGACTGGCAACAAATGGAGAAAAGGTCCGATCTCACACGCCGCGATGCGGCTAAGCTGGCGGGCGCCGCCGGTTTTTTGGCTGCCGTGCCAGGGGTTGTGAAGGCTGCTTCCGATCAGGTTCGATATGGGTTGATTGGCACCGGGAGCCGCGGGGATTATTTGCTTTCGCATTTGCGCAAGACCGATCTGGGGCGGTGCACGGCGCTTTGCGATATCGTGCAGGAGCATCTGGACCGGTCGGCGCAGACGATCGGGTCGAATCCGGCGAAGCTTCGGGATTACCGGGAATTGCTGAGCCGGAACGATGTGGATGCTGTGTTCATTACGACGCCTTTGTTCATGCATTTTCCGGTGATGAAAGACGCGCTGCTGGCGGGAAAGCATGTGTTCTGCGAGAAGAGCCTGGTGTTTAAGCCGGAGGAGATTACGGAACTGCGGGCTTTATCGGCGCAGCGGCCGAAGCAGGTAATTCAAGTAGGCCTGCAGCGGCGGTACAGCGAGTTCTATCAGGCTGTGAAGAGCATGGTGGATAAGGGTGTGCTGGGCAATGTGACACATATGTTCGCGCAATGGAATCGGAATCCGGGCTGGAAGATGAAGCCTATGGCGAATCCGGCGGATCAGATGATGGCGAACTGGCGTTTATACCGGCAGTATTCGGGGGGGCTGGCGGCGGAGCTGGCATCGCACCAGGTGGATATTGCGGAGTGGATGTTCGATTCGCCGCCGGAGTCGGTGGTGGGTGTGGGCGGGCACGATTATATGTTCGACGGGCGCGACATTCTGGATAACATGCAGGTGGTTTATAAGTATCCGAAGAAGCAGAAGCTGATTGCGATGTATGTTTGCACGAGCACGCATATACCTATGTTTGGGGCTTCGAGGAGCGAGTTTGGCGAGATCATTATGGGGACCGAGGGGTCGGTTGAGATTACGGTTGGGGACGATACGCATCCGGTGCTGGCGACGTGGTATCGGGAGCCTGCGCCGCCTCCGGTTGTGAGTAAGGCGGCAGATAAGGATGGCAAGAAGGCCTATACAGCGGGCGCGACGATGGTGTCGGCGAGCGGGCAGACGGGGGTTCCGATTCTATTGGATCGGGATAAGGTGGCGGCTAACAGTGGATTCGTGGATAAAGAGATGAAGTATGCGCGGCAGTGGCTTTATTCGAAGGGTGTGATGATGCCGGAGGAGGCTAAGAACCCGGTGGATACGGAGCTACAGAGTTTTTTGAGCGATTGCAGGACGGGGGGGCGGCCGCGGGCGAATCTGGAGGTGGGGCTGACGGATTCGGCGACCGTGATGCTGACGAATCTGGCTTTGGATGAGGATCGGAAGGCTTTGTATTCGGAGATTGGGGTTTTGGCGGGGAAGAAGGGTTGAGGGTTGCGGTTATTGGGGCGGGAGCGTTTGGGAAGAACCATGTGCGGGTGGTTTCGGAGAGTTCTCGGGCTGAGCTGACTCACGTTATCGATACGAATCCGGAGCGGGCGGTTACGTCGACGAATTATCGCGACATTATTGGCCATGCGGATGCGGCTATTGTCGCGGTGCCTACTGTGGCTCATGCGGAGGTGGGTTGCGCTTTGCTTGAGGCCGGTCTCGATGTGCTTGTCGAGAAGCCTATCGCTTCGACACTGGCGGAGGCGGATCGGCTGGTGGCGGCGGCGGCGCATAACGGCCGCATTCTGCAGGTAGGGCATCTGGAGCGCTTTAATCCCGCGATCCTCGCGCTCGAGAAACTGGTTACGCTGCCTTTGTTTTTCGAAGTGCACCGGATGAGCGTGTTCACGCTGCGAAGCCTGGATGTTGACGTGGTGCTCGACCTGATGATTCATGATCTGGATATCGTGCTGGCGCTGGCGCGGTCGCCATTGAAGGAGATTCGGGCGGCGGGGATTTCTATTCTCTCGCCGAAGGTGGATATCGCGAATGTGCGACTTGAATTTGAGAATGGCTGCATTGCGAATCTGACGGCGAGCCGGGTGTCGACCGATAAGGTTCGGAAGCTGCGGGTTTTTCAGCCTCGGCAGTATATTTCGATCGATTATGCGAAGCAGGCGGCGGCGATGTTTACGGTGGGCGGGCCGGAGGGGATTGCGTTCGAGCAGCTTCCGATTGAGACGGGCGAGCCCTTGAAGCTGCAGTTCGATGCGTTTCTCGATAGCATCACCACTCGCGTAAAGCCGAAACTGGATGGCGCTACGGCACGTAAAACACTGGAGATAGCGCTGGCGGTTCTTGGTAAAATCGAGGAACATGCGGGCGTGGTCGCGAAAACGCTTGCTTCAGGATGGAAACCTTAACCCTGCCGGACGCCGCTACTACCAGCACGGGACCAAAACTCCTGTTGCTCGAAACCCTGCATGAGCAGGAAGACTGGCGCAGGTGGCGTATCGCCGGCGCGGGGGCGGTGCTGTTTCATATCGTTCTGATCGTATTCCTGCTGAATTTTCGGTACACCCGGCGAACTCCGGTTCCGCCTGAGCAGTTTCTGGTGAAGCATGTGACTCCGCTTTATCTGCCGCCGGAATTGACGCAGAAGGCTCCGAATAAGACTCCGGTGAAGAAGGAGCTGACGCTGGAATCGATTGCAGCGAAGCCGGTTTTGAAATCGCCCTCGCCAGCGCCCGCGGCCAAGCAGGCTGCGGCGAAGCAAATGCCGCTGCCTCCGGTGCAGACGGCGCAGGTGGCTCCCAAGCCCTTAGTGGTGGATGCGCCGAAGATGGATGCGGCTCCTCCGAGTCCACCGGCAGTGCAGCTGGCGAATAATCAGGCGCTGCCTCCGCCGCCTTCGAGCGGGCCTCCGAAGCTGACGCTGGAGGATGTTGCGCCGAAGCCTGCAAGTGGGCGTCCGGCGGGTGGGATTGCGATGCCGAACACTTCGGTGGAGGCGGCGGTGCGGGCACTGACGCGGAATGGCGGAGCGGGGGCTTCGGCGCTGGGCGATACGATTTCGGATGAGGGACAGGGTGTGGGGATGAATCTGCCGCCTTCGGCGGGGCGGCCGCAATCGAGTCTGCAGCTGAAGAGCGATCCGATGGGGGTGGATTTTCGGCCTTACATGATTCAGGTGCTGGCGTCGATTCGGCGGAACTGGTTTGCGGTTTATCCGGAAGCGGCAAAGACGGGGATGCGGGGGCAGGTGGTGCTGCAGTTTCGAATCGATCAGAAGGGTTATGTGTTGAAGGTGGTGTTTAACGGGCAGACGCCTTCGAAACCGTTGAATGAAGCGGCGGTGGCGGCGGTGAGTGCGTCAATGCCGATGCCACCGTTTCCGGCGGCGTTCAAGGGAGATCATGTGGATCTGCAGATGACGTTTTTGTATAACATGCCTAAATAGGTTTCTTGGGTTAGTGTTTCTTAGATGGCCCGTCGTATAAGTTGACCAGGCCACCATCGATAAAACGTCGGGACAAATCGCGATCCGGGAATCAGATCAGATTACGGCCTGTCGGAAAGTCGGACTTTACAGGTAATGAGCAACCGTCGCCTGCTGGCAATCTGGACAGATGCGCCGATCTCCAGTATTGTAAGGACTGGAAGGGTTTGCACGCGCGTATGAAAAACACACTTTTGATTCTGGCTTTCGTCGCACTGGCTCCAGTTCGTGCCGACGCACCCGGCAAGCGCCTTTTTATCGACCCGGCTACCCGCTGGATTTCGATACATGACCAAACGGGAACGGGCGCGAAAGCGGAGTTTACGACGGACATCCTGAAGGCGTGCCCGTCAATGGTTCAGGTCGTTGACAGTCGAGAAATGGCAGACTTCACCGTCTTGATTGATCGAACTGGCAGCAGTGCCGGGTCAGTTTTGATTTCGTCAGGTGGTGTCGTCGTGGACTCTTTCAAGCCGGGACATACGGCCACGCTTAGGAAGGTAGCTGACACAGTCTGTGAGTTCATCGGATCGGCCAAACTGTAAGCCGCTACGAGCCACATGAAACTTTATTCCTACATCGTTAAGAACGACGGTGGTTTTGCGCCGAACCCCTTCTTCGGATATTGTACGCTGGCTTGCTGCAAGCCGGGTATACGAAAGAAAGCAGAGCTAGGGGACTGGATCATCGGCCTTACACCGAAGGCAAGAGGACATAAGATCGTCTATTTCATGCAGGTGGAGCAGGATCTAACATTTGATAAGTATTGGAAAGATCACCGATTCAAGGTGAAGAGGCCTACGAAGGGCGCTGATCGAGTGGCCGAGCTTGGTGACAATATCTACAAGCCTTCCAAAGACTCCGTTGATGGGTACGTTCAACGTTGGTCAGCGCACTCAGGACCGAAGGGGTTCGGAAAGACCGAAAATCCGGATACAAAACAGCGTGATCTAAAGGGTAAGCGGGTTCTTATTTCACAGAATTTCACTTACTTCGGATCGAAGCCTGCTGACTTGCCCAAAACCCTGAACGCTCTGATTGTCGCCAGAAACCATACGGTAAACCGTTCTGAAGACGTGATACGACCATTCCTTGAGTTTGAGAAGGGGCACCACGGACTCGGGGTACTGGCACGCCCTCACCAGTGGACATCAAAGGATGAAACGTGGAAAAGCCATGCGTGTTCGTAACGTCCGCTTGATTCCCTTCCGGCCCGTGGGTTTCGGAAGCGGGGAGCCTTTATGCCCTTCTTCAAGAACTCGTCAATACGTCGGGCCTTAATCGGCATTGTTGTCTTTTGACGCTCCATTCTCTGTCGTTTGGTTCGGGCAAGACCGCACCCTTCTCATACGTTCGCTGCCTCCTGGTGCTCACGACCGTGTAACCGTCATCCGTCGTTTGTCGGACGTCTGTTTGGCTTGGCGAGATATTTGACTGTGTGACATCTATCCTTATTGCCGCTGATTCCGGTCGATGTGCGAACAAACGCCTGCCAGAACGCTTGTCGAGAGGTTCCCAGAAAACGGACCCGGCGCAGCCGCCTCTGAAAGCGAAAGATCCTGAATATGGGAGCGGGTATAACAGGAGATGCTAAAGGTCGGCCCAGTAGATGTGCACACCAAACCGCAACGTCGCATGGCAAGACAGCCAAGGGTACGTTACCGGCGATCCTTAAGCGTCGCTGCGGATTTGGCTTTCATTCTTTTCATCACGCGACGCTCGGTAGCCGACATCCCGTCCTTGTATGCCGCGTTCAGTTGAGCGCGCATTTGCTTGTTCGGCGTTTGAGGGTTCGCGTCACGCAAGACCTCAATTCCGATTGGGACTGTCACCATCGCTTCGCCGCCGTGGATTTGGGGGTCGAACAAGGCGAGTTTCTCAGCCAGGGTCAACTGCGGGTCTTCGATAGCGGCTATGTGTCGGCTTGGTTTCGATGGAACAGGGGATTTCGCCATGAGGAGATTGTAGCGACAAGCCATGGTCGGTATTCTGGTCTTCGGGAGCTTCTTTGGCAATGGGAAACCTCGTGGCCAGGGCCAGGCCGATTACCAATCGGCCGCAGGATGCCATCCTGCCCCACAACGGAAGCAAGAAGCGACTGAGAAATCTATGCGGCCTTTTGTTCCTTTTGTTCGCAATCCGCACGTTTCAACGATCCTGGCTAATTATTGGCCGCGCGAATTCGATTTCACTCCTTACCCCATGGAAAGCCGGTTGGTTCGGACCGAGCCGGAGACTCAGGTTCTGGTGCAGACTCAGCGTCCGACCGGCGCGACGGTAGGTGAGATCGTGATGGTCCACGGGCTGGAAGGCTCGGGCGATGCGGGGTATATCGTAAGCATGGCTTTTGCCGCGCTCACGGCTGGTTTCATCGTGCATCGGTTCCATATGCGGACATGCGGGGGGACGGCGAACCTGTGCAAAACGCTTTATCATGCGGGGCTGACTTCGGATCTTCGTACCTTTCTGGAGCAGGAGCGCACGGCGGTTCCCCGGTTTCTGGCTGGTTTTTCGCTGGGGGGTAACGTTTGTCTCAAGCTGGCGGGGGAATTGGGCGAGACCGACCTGATTCAGGGCGTGTGCGGGGCCTCCACTCCTATCGATCTGGCGGCTTCGACGCGCCGTATCGGCGAATGGGATAACTATTTCTACCAGAAACGCTTTGTCACTCGGATGAAGGAGCGGCTCATTTCGAGCGGGCGCTACAGCAAAGCGGAGCTGGCTCCTTATAAGACCATTTACACGATCGACGATAACATCACGGCGCCTTCGTTTGGCATGGCCACGGCCGACAATTACTATGCGACGCAGTCAGCGATCCGGTTCCTTGACCGGATTCGCGTGCCCGCACTGTTGATCGCGGCTCAGGACGATACGTTCATCCCGTTTGAGAAGATGTATCGCGACCCTGTGTTTACGGCCAATCCCCACCTAACGCTGATCGCGCCGAAGCATGGCGGACATCTGGGTTTTCTTTCGCGGCGGAAGCCTCGGTTCTGGCTGGATGAGACGGTGACAGGTTACTTTGCGGAAATCGCACGCTACCATCAACTTGATGGCTCAGATCGGCCGTTATCAGATCATCGGGGAGCTTGGCCGCGGGGCGATGGGCGTGGTGTATCACGCGACCGATCCTTCGATCGGCCGGTCGGTGGCGATTAAGACCATTCGCATTCGCGATATTAACGACACGCAGCATCGCGACAAACTGCGGGAACGGCTGTTCCGGGAAGCTCGGTCCGCGGGGGTTTTGTCGCATCCCAACATCGTGACCATTTACGACATGGACGAAGTGGATGGGCTGGCGTACATCGCGATGGCCTACGTGAATGGGCCGACGCTTGAGAAGATTCTGTCTTCGACAGAGCCGCTTTCGGGATCGAAGATGCTGCGCATTTTGCGGCAGACGGCGACGGCGCTCGATTACGCTCATGCGCGGGGCATCGTGCATCGCGATGTGAAGCCGGCCAACATCATGACGGACGAAGACGGGTCGGTAAAGATCACCGATTTCGGTATCGCGAAGATTACCGAAGGGGCGCGTTCGACCGAGACGAGGACTGTGGCAGGGACGCCGAATTACATGTCGCCGGAGCAAGTGCAGGGGTTGGCGGTGGATGGGCGGTCGGATCAGTTTTCGCTTGCAGTCATTGCGTACGAGATTCTCACCGGCGAGCGGCCGTTTGTAGGCGAACACCTGAGCACCATCGTGTTCAAGATCGTGGCGGAAGAGCCGCCGCCGGCGTTTCGGGTGAATACGACTTTGACGCCGCGGATCGATGAGGTGCTGCGGAGGGGGTTGGCGAAGAAGCCGGAGGATCGTTTTGCGAACTGCGCGAGCTTTGTGGGGGCATTGGAACTGGCGTGCGCCGAATCGCGGGGGTGGAAGACTTTGCCGGCAGGGGCGGCGTCGGCACTGCCTACGATGGCGGTAGAACGGGAGACGCCGGTACAGACAGCGCCTGTACTGCCGCCGCCTCGTTTGTATGAGGAGCCTCGTTTGTATGAGGAGCCTCCGAGGAAGTCGCGGTTTGTGCCGGTGCTGTTCAGCTTTCTGGTGGTATCGGCGGTGGGGGCGGTGTTTCTTTATCAGTCGGGGCTGATTGGGCAGCAGACGACATCCGCGCCGGCTTCGGAGCCGGTTAAACAGGAAGCGCCGAAGACGGATGAGCCGAAGCCGGAGCCGGTTCCCGAGGACGTTCCGAAACCTGCTGTTGAAGAGCCGGCGAAACATGAGCCTGTCGAGACGGCTCCGGCGGTGGATTCAGCTCCGTCGGCGGCGGTGGAACCCGCGCCTAAGCCTAAGTCCAAACCGTCGCCGCTGCGCGCGTCATCGTTACCGCCTGCGCCTTCTTTGCAGGACATTTGGGTAACGAGCAATCCTCCTGGCGCCAAGGCAGTGGTGGATGGGAATTTGAATGCGGCGTGCCGGACTCCATGCATGCTGCATGCGCTTCCTGGGCGGCACAACGTTACGGTTTCGCAGGCCGGATACATGAACGAATACCGGGAGGTCAATGTAGGCGATATCGCGATGGACGTTCCGCAGATTACCTTGCGGCAGCCGCAGGGTACCCTGTTTTTGACGACGAGTCCGGCCGGAGCCGCGATTCGGGTGGACGGGCAACTGGTCTCGCAGTTGACGCCGGCACGGCTGACGCTGACTCCGGGGACTTACAGCATTACGGTGGAGAAGAACGGGGTGACGAAGACGGAGCGGATCAGGGTGGGGGACAGTCTGGTGCTGAAGAGCATTCCGCTGGAACCCTGACCAGAGTTCCAGGGGTACTAGAACCGATTTCTCATTGAGTCGGGATCTTGTCGACATTTCATCCGGTTTTAGCTGGTAAAGGGCGAACTGTTGTGTCATCTTAGAGTTCTTTCGCCTGATGTCGGAGGGACAGTCAACTCCGGCAGGGCGTGGTGTTGGTTCCGGTTTTTTTCCGGGCTGGCGCCGGAGGTCGTGATCCTTTTGAAACGGCTTCGGCGTGAATTGTCACTAAGTGTTATTCGGCCGGCAATAGATAAACCGGCCAGGTCGATCGGGAGGAGCTTCTTTCGTGTTATTTTTTTTCAACCGTATTCATATTCATTCGCGCGCGGTGCGGGCGATGACGCCTTTTTGTTTTGTGGCGGCTTTGGCGTTGTTCGCCGCGCCGGCAACCACGTTCGCGCAGACGTTTAACTGCACCCTAACGGTGCCGGCCAGCCCACTGACAGTGACCGGGCTCATGACGCCATACTACCTGTCGCCAACCAATGCCGGCGGTAATACGGACACCTGCAATGAAACCGACCCCAACGCCACCTCAGCGGTTTTCGTGCAAGCCGCGATTTACGATCCCGGCAAGACGTTATGCGGACAAGTGATTTGCATTTATAATCCCGTAGTGGTGAATGCGGGAACAGCGCCTGCGGCGCCGCCTGTTAATCCGGCTCCGAGCGGGATACCGGGGGGCGACGTGGTTGCTCTTTGGTTCGGCGGAGACGGCGGCACTGTGACGCTTCAAGGCCCGGGGGCGGGTGGTTCAGGTCTGGATGCCACTTGCATCACGGCCAGTCTTGGGCAGTTCTCCTACTGCAATGCCGTGGCGTTCTTCAGCGCTGTTAACAGTGCCATTACGGCGGGAACGATTATAGTTCCCCAGTTGGGAGTGAGTCCGAAGGATCATCAGGTGTGCCCTTCGGTTCGCAGCTTCTCAATCGTCGATCAGGATCAGAGCGACAACCAGACGACGTGGTATCTGATTGTGCCGGGAAGCCCCGCAACAATCGCACAGTACAATGCGGCCAACGTAACTGCATTTTCCAGCGCTAATATCCTGCAGAACCCCAGCGACGAATGGCTGGACGCTAATTTCGTCGCAGGAGCACTTGGCTGCACGCCGTTTGTCGAAGGGGTCACGGCACTCACGAGCGGCCAAAAGGTCGGCACTCCCTGGGAGTTTCCCGATCTGACTAATCCCGGCACAAGCATTGCCAGCCTCGTAGGGAACGAACTGCAGGCGGCCAAATGGCAGACCGGTCCTGTCGCCCTGGTTCCTATGGGCGATCCTTTCGCGCAGGCCGACTCGCTGGGCAACACAAACCTGCAGAACGTAAATAATTACCGGGCAGGCGTCAACCAGACCGCGGCCGCAAATGCCTTGCAGGCCAGCACCGCGACTTACTGCACGAATCTGCGAAACATCGGAGCTGCGAAGCTGGTAGTCGACCAGGCTTACCTGAGTGCGGTTGCCTCACCCCTTCCTGTAGGGAATACCCTTTATACGACGCTGGCGGGACGCTATATGGCCAGCTACGTAAACCTGAACTGCCAGAGCCTGATCAATCAGCCGAATCCGGTCACGATCACTTCGACGACGGGGACGCCGCCGAACACGATTATCACAGGCGTCAGCATCAAGGTGGCGTCAACGACAGTCCATTAGGAGTTTTTGTCTGTCCTACTCCGGCCTGCATGGCGGCAACTTTCGGGTTGCTTTCTATGCGGGCCTTTTTTTGTTTTGCGATAAAGTACAGACATGGCGGTATTGCGATTTGTGCCGGATTTATTTGGCGGGATCACGCTGGTGGAAGGCGCAGGTGGGCTCCGGGGTCTGAACTTCGGCGCGATGCAGGGTGTGTTTGATACAACGCCATTGCTGATGGAAGCGGAGCGGCAGCTTCGCGAGTATGCGGAGGGTTTGCGCTTTCGGTTCGAGCTTGAGCAGGAGATTGTTGGCACGGGTTTTCAGCTTGATGTGTGGCGTGCTTTGGGGGCGATTCCTTATGGCGAGACGCGAAGTTATAGGGATATTGCGCTTGCCGTCAATCGGCCCAAGGGTTTTCAGGCGATCGGGCAGGCGAACACGCGAAACCCTTTGCCAATTGTAATTCCGTGCCATCGCGTGATCAATGCGGATGGCTCTATGGGAGGCTATGGCGGCGGGCTCGATCGCAAGAGAGAGTTGCTCGCCCTGGAACAACAATATGCTTACCGATTCCGCGAAACGGCAGCTTGAAGAACAAGGTTTCCTCTCTCTTCCGGGTTTTCTGTCAGAAGCCGAATTAGAGAGATTTCGCGCTCGCGTCGACGAGTTGTTTGCGCTGGAGGGAGAACAGTCCGGGTCCGAGTTCAAGCAGGAGCCGGGGGCGCGGCGGCTGGCCAATTGCGTAGATAAGGGCGAGCTTTTCGAGAAGGCGATTGAGACGCCAGAGATTCTGGAGTGCATTGAAACGGTGCTGGGGCCGGATTTCAAGCTGAGCAGTCTGAATGTGCGTTCGGCGAATCCGTACGGCAATAGCGGACAGCCGCTGCATGTGGACAGCGGCGAACTGCCGGACGAGCGCGGCAATTCGGTGTGCAATTCGGTATGGATGCTGGACGATTTCACGGATGAGAACGGCGCGCTGCGAGTGGTGCCCGGTTCGCATAAATGGATGAGGGTTCCGGAGCCGGGTGTGAAGGTGGAAGGCGAGGTTCTGGTGACGGGGAAAGCGGGAACGGTGGTGGTGATGAATGCGCATGTGTGGCATGGGGGCACGGATAATCGCACGGATCGGCCGCGTCGTGCTATGCATGTTTATTACACGCGGGGCGACAAGCCGCAGCAGCAGTATCAGAAGCAATGGGTGCGGGCGGCGGTGCAGGAGCGGATGAGTCCGCTGGGGCGGAAGCTGTTGGCGCTGGAC
>Ga0302319_10012439_pt1 | contig 16053 bp, 15 predicted proteins | sample Bog_T0_2_FD_203319 | JGI IMG/M metagenome (GOLD analysis project Ga0302319, IMG submission 203319) | Peat permafrost microbial communities from Stordalen Mire near Abisko, Sweden - Bog_T0_2 | ecosystem: Environmental > Terrestrial > Soil > Wetlands > Peat | place: Sweden: Abisko, Stordalen Mire...
CCTGTCCATCCAGGAACAGGCGGCGCACAATATTGCCGCTGTCGTCGTACTCCTGTCGAATAATGGCCGCGCCCACCTCGGGCGGAATTTCCGGTGCGCCATCGTCGCCAAAAAAGGCCCGTTCGACCACGCGATTTTTATCGTCGTACTTGTAGACGATTTTTGCGTAAACCGTCTCGTTCTGGTCGGGAGCCTTGCGGTCGATCATCTTGCCGTTGGCATCGAGATATTCCTCACTGATCTCGTTGCCCTGATCGTCGTACGTGTGGCGTTGTTCATGAATGCCTCCGTCCGCGGTCAGGGTCGGCGCGCCTGTGGCGTCGAAATATGATTCGTCGACCAGGAAACCGCGCCGGTCGAGCGTGCGCTCGGTCTGATGCACTCCAGTGCTCTTTTCCTCCACCGCCAGCCCGGAGGCGTCGAAAAAGCTCGCAATGATTTGCGTCGAGTCGGGATTGATCGTGTAGGTGGTGCGGATGATCGCCACCCCATCGTTGTTGTTGAGCAGGTTGCCCGACGAGTCGTAATTGCCCCGTTCCAGCGCGCGGCCTTGCAGGTCGTAAGCCGTGCGCGTTTCAAAAAAACCGTAGTCGTCGGTGATCGCCGTGCCCAGCAGCCCGATGCGCTTCAGTGCCACGACGCGGTTCAGGTTGTCCAGGGTGCGGACATAATGAATCACGCTGTTGTTGTCGCGAATGTGGGCGCCCGACGCGTCCATATTCGCCACATCGACAGGATAACCTGCCGCGTTCAGCGTCAGTTCCTCGCCCTGGATGCCGTCGATGTCGCGCATGGGCTGGCCCTGTGCGTCGTGATACCACCGGCGCTCGATACCCGGCTGGTACTCAAAATCGACCCGATCCACGCCGAGCAAAGGGTCTGGCATCGGCACACCCGCGCGGCGATATTCGATCTCCTGGAGCTTGCCATCCGGATTATAAACGAAGTGATAGCAATTCGCCTTGGCGGCATCTTCCTCGGTCAGCGATCCGGTACCGACGAATTGATAATAGGGGTCGAGCTCGATGGTGAAAAAGTAAGCCGGCTGGGCCGTCGTCGCGGCTGGCGCCGGTGAGGGAGCCGGGGCCTTGTCAGCCGCTGCGGCGCTCCCGATGGCGGCTCCAAGGCAGAGCACTTTAACCAAGTTTTTCTTAATCATGTGGCGTGGGTCTGTATCAGTATATTGGCCAGATCGCGAATGTGCTTCTCGTCCAAGTGTGGCCCGATGAAGACAAGCCCTGACGTTAAATCGTCGCTGTTTTCCAGCGGCAAAAGAAGCAGTTCCGTCTGGTCGCGGACCTGCTGGAATGTGTGGAGTCGGTCGGGAGATTCCGTGAACCGGATGAATCCCTTCGCCCGGAAAACCGAAGTCGGCAGCGAGGCGAGAAAGCGTTCGAAGACGCCCCGTTCCACCGGAGCGGCAAGGGGCAGAAAAAGCGTCGACGCGGCATGAGGCAGTTCATCGTCATCATGATGATGGTGTCCTTCGCCAGGCTCATGATGATGATCGTGCGCGTGCTCGTGGTCATGCTCACTGTGGGCATGATTGTGGGAGTGAAGCGCCCCTTCGCTGTCGCCCATTTCACTTAGCAGCCCGGGATCGACTTGGCCGTGCCGCGTCACCACGATCCGGGCGAGGGGATTCATCTCGCGCAGGCTGGCTTCCACCTTTTGCCGCGCCGCATCCTTGAGCCGGTCCGTCTTGTTCAGCACAATAAGGTCGGCATAACGAACCTGCTCCTCTTGTACCGCACGACCCCGCCACGAGCAGGGAAAATCGGAGCCGTCGACGACCAGCACCAGCCGCCGAATCAGCGTCCGGTCCTGCAATTCCGGAGCGCAGAGATGATCCAGCACCTCCTCGGGATCAGCCAGCCCCGACGTCTCGATCCACACGAGATCGAAATCGGGATTATCCGCCAGCGCCGCCACCTGCGCCACCAGCTCCTCGAAACTCTGGCAGCAAACGCAGCCGCCGGTGATGCTGCGCAATTCGAGCTGCCGACGCGCCAACAGCGCCGCGTCGACATTCACCGCGCCAAAATCGTTAATGATCACCGCCGTCCGCTTCAGCGGCAAATCGGTATGACTCAGCCAATGCTGGAGCGTCGTCGTCTTGCCACTGCCGAGAAAACCGGCGAGCAACAGCAGGGGGAGGGGTTGTGTGCGTGACATACGAGCCTGCTACTTTCGATTCCTTCGATTTGGCGAACCTTCTTTGAGAAAGTAAAAGACGCCTCCTAAAATGAGCATCATGGCGGTCACGAACATGATAGAATCAAGGATGGACCTATGCTCCAAATGGGAGCGGGCCATCACCACCACCGGGATCAAAATCACACCAACAATAAGGGAAAAACGCCGCCTTGTCGTTGAGGTTGATTTCATGATGATGTCGCGGCCCGATTGCCTTTTGGAGCCATCCAAACTAGCGTAGCGCAGATGTACCGGTCGATAGCAGTTTTTTTTATCATTCTTGCCTCTCTCGCCTCTCACGCAGCGAGGGCGGACGAATCCAGGTTGGGCCTCGACGCCAAGCAAATGATCGTCTGCCTCGCCCCCGACGCCTCCTCCTCCGAAGGAACCTTACAACTTTTTCATCGCGACAATTCCGGCCAATGGCAGCCCGACGGCAAACCATGGCCCGTCCTCTTCGGCAAGAGCGGTCTCGCCTGGGGCCGGGGACTGAATCCTCCGCAGCCTGGGCCGCAAAAAGCGGACGGCGATCACAAAAATCCCGCGGGTCTCTTTAGAATCGGCCTTGTCCTCGGCTACGCGCCCAAGCTCCCCGACGGCGCGCACGACTGGCCTTACCACCAAGTCACCGACCGGGACGCTTGGATCGATGATCCCAAGCTCCCCGACCTGCCCTACAATCACCTCTACACCCTCCCGCCCGCCGCGCCGCTTCCCCCCTGGTGGGAAAAAGAGCACATGCATCTCGGCGACGATGCCTATCGGTGGCTCGTCCTCATCGAGCACAACTACGACAACCCTGACCCAACGGCCGGCAACGAAATCTTCTTCCACATCCGCCGTGGCGAACACTACCGCACCGCCGGCTGCACCACCATGGAGCTCGATAACCTCGAACACCTCATCCAGTGGCTTCAGCCCGGATCCAATGCCATGCTCGCCGAACTCACCCGCGCCGACTACGCCCGCCTCTGGCAAGCCTGGCACCTCCCGCCGCCGGCAAAATAAGGTAGGGACGGCAGTCCCCTGCCGTCCGTCGAATTATTTGCTGCGGACGCGAGGGGACTCGCGTCCCTACCCAAGCGGTCAGGCTTTTGCCTGACTCTTCTCTCCCACGTTCTTCCTCACCCTCGGCGCCGACACCTTCTCCGGCGGCAACGCCGTCGGATCATTCCGTATCCAATGAAAAAGAAACTGCTGCGCATATCCGCGATGCGGCCCGAAATGCGAGTCCGCAAACGCGCGCAGCCGCTCATGCTTCACGCGCGGGTTATTGTGAAAATAGAGCCGCCGCAATACCCGCTCCACCCACACGTCGATCGGAAACGCCTCGAGTCGGCCATAGGCAAAAAGCAAAATGCAATTCGCCACCTTCTCCCCCACGCCCCGGATGCGCAGCAACTGCTCGCGCGCCTCCGCCGTCGGCAGCGTCCCCACCCGTGCCAGCGAAACCTCGCTCGATGCGATCTGCCGCGCCGCGACAAAAAGATGCCGCGCGCGAAAGCCCAGCTTGCACGTCCGCAACTTCGCCTCCGTCGCCAGCGCCAGCCGCGCCGCATCGGGAAACGAATGCAGGCCCTCGCCGATCTCGTCGCCAAACACCCGCCGCAACTCGTGATTGATCTGCTCGATCTGCACAATCTGCTTCAGCGACGAGCAAATAAAATTACACAGCGTCTCCCACGGATCCTGCCGCAAAATGCGCAGCCCCGGCGCGAACTCCTGCGCCCGGTCCAGCCAAGGATCGCTCGGGAAAGTCGCGAGCATTTCCCGCACAGGCTGATCGAGACCGAAATAAGCATTCACCGCGTCGCGATTCACGTCCACGCCCAGTGCGCGCAGCGCATCGCCCTGCATCCAGACCAAACACGGCCGTCCGTCGATCCACCCGCGCCAGCGCCCGTCGCCCATCCTCTTCCAGGAAAACGTCTGGCCGCTCGACAGCGTGGCGTCCAGATCGAGCCCATGTGCCAGCAGCGAAAGCGAAACCTGAGGTGAATCCAGTGCAGGGGAACTCATAGGCGGATCATTTATTGTCCTGCGGTCTCACGCTGTCGATCACCTTGTTAAAGAGCGGCAAATTCGCCGTGATGAGCGCCTCCGGCCCGGTGAAACGCCAATAAATATTCCCTTGCGGATTCTCGATCACCGCGCCCAAGAGACCGTAATTCGACTTAGGCACGGGAGGGACGCCAGGCAATGAAATGACCTGATTGTAGGTCCCGAAAATAACCACCTGCGAAATCTTGAATCCCGCGGTCTCGTGATGCTTCACTTCTGCCGCTGCCGGATGGCCCTCCGCAGTGAAAATCGTGCCGATCCACGCCTCAATATTTTCCTTCGCCGTCCCGCCTACCCCAGGTCCAAAATAAAACGCCACCACCTCGCCGCCCTCACCACCAGGATGCAGGGGCGGAACGCGCCATTGCCCGCCGCGCGCCGGGCTGTCCACCATCTCGATATGCCACTTTGATGGAATCGTGAAGTTCAGGTTCCCAACCGGAAAGCTGGGCCCATTGAGCGCAACGCCCGAATCACGCATTGCCGCGTGAATCGCAGGAGCAAGCAGGCCCCCCGCGAAAAACATCGCCACCACCGCCCTCAGCATCACTCCTCGCATCGTGCTACTATCTAGGAATTTTCCCGCGAAACAAGACCTCAGAGGCCGGTTCGAACTCGCCAAGTGAGATCGACTGCAGCCCCCCCAAAAAAAGGAAACGTCATGACCACCGTCCCTACCTTTTCTTCTTCCCCGCCGGCTTCTGGCACTGAGGACAAACCCCGGAAAGCTGCAGCGAGTGACTCAGCCCCGCGTACCCGCGTTCTTTTGCAATCTGGTCTTCAAAACGCTCCACCACGCACTCATCGATCGGCTCAACCTTATGGCACGTGCGGCAGATCAAATAGTGATGGTGATGATGCCCGTCGCGAATCTCATGCCGCGTCGTTCCGTCGATCCATGCCACCCGCTGCACCAGTTCCTTTTCCTCGAGGATCGAGATAAACCGGAAAACCGTCGCAAAGTCGCAGCCCTTCGCGCGCACTTTTTCATGAATGTCGGCCAGGGTGAGGGGCACCTCGCTCGCATCGAGCAGCCGCACAATCGCGACACGGCCATGGGTGGCGCGCAAATCGTGCTCCCGCAGCCACGCCGCCGCATCGATGCCTTGCGTTCCCGGCTTCGTTCCCATGCTTGCTTGTAGCACTTCTTCAACGGGTCTGAAAGCCTTCTTAATCCTGTATGTCCCATGGCCCCCGTCCCCACACTGAAAGGCTGGTCTGGTGAGACGCAATGGATCAACTCGCCTTCTCGCAATTGACCATCCAGGGAATATCAAATTGATCGACCAACATCCCGAAGCGTTGCGCCCAGAACGTCTCCTCCATCGGCATCACCACAGTCCCCTTTTCCGACAACGCCTTGAAGACCTGCTCTGCCTCCTCCGGCTTCTCGACATTCAACGACATCGAAAAGCCCTGCGGCTTGGCATAACGACTGGCCGGACAATCGGAGGCCATCACCACGGCGCCACCGATCAACATGCGCGCATGCATGATCTGATTTTTCGATTCAGGCGAGCATTGGGCGGACTCCGGTGCTTCTCCGTAAGTCAGTTTGATAGCAATTTTGGCCCCGAGACATTTTTCATAAAACTTTAACGCGATCGCGCATTGTCCGTTGAACATAAGGTAGGGATTTGAAGTCATGGGTGTCTTCCTTTACGGGTTAAGGTTCGAATGCCAACATGGTGTCGAAGTGGGCTGTTGTCCAGTTGCCGCCCTCATTTTCCGCTCTCACCCCCGTCTGCGGAACTTACACCGCCGGCATATTAATAACCGTCTCGATCACCTGCTGCAGCTTCTCCAGCTTATAGGGCTTTTCCAAAACCGCGTTGAAACCGAATTTCTTGTGATCGAGCATCACGGGATGCTCTAGATGACCGCTGCTCGCGATTACCTTCGCGCCGGGGTCGATCTTCTTGATCGTATGCACCGCGTCCTGGCCGCCCACGCCGTTGGGGATGACCAGATCCATCATCACCACATCGAACGGCTCCGAGTGCGACTTCGCCTTCGCGAACGCCGCAATGGCCTGCGATCCATCCGTGCAGGTCGTCACCTCGTAGCCCAGATGCCCGAGCATCCGGCTCACGATATCGAGGATCATCTGCTCGTCATCCATCAGCAAAATGCGCCGCTTGTGCGTCGGAACGGGCAGTGCAGCGGTCCCGGGGCTCTGAATATTGGGCAGGGGCGCCGTACCCGGCCTCGGCAGGGGCACGGTACCCGGCCTGGGCAGTGCCACCGTGGGCGATTTGGCGTTCGCCACCGGCAGGTAAATGGAAACCGTCGTGCCTACGCCCGGAGTCGAATCGAGCAGGATCGTCCCGCCCATCCGCTGGATCGATGAAAGCGCTGTCGTCAGGCCGAGTCCCTGCGATCCGCTATGGGTCGTGAAATAGGGCTCGAAAACCCGCGGCATCGCCTTCTCCGAAATGCCATGCCCCTGATCCTGGATGTGGAGGCAGACGTAATCGCCCATCTTCAGCGGAAGATCGGGCCGGTAAGAAAATTGCGAATGAGGAATATTCTCCGCGGAAAAGCGCACCACGCCCTTGTCCATCGCCTGTACTGAATTCGTAACGATGTTACGGACCGCATGCGAAAACGCCTCGAGGTCCACTTCCACCTCCATGATATTGCGCGGGAAAAGATATTCGGCGCGAATCATCGTGCCGCGCAGCACCGTCGCCACTGCTTCCTGCACCGCCGGTTCGAGCGCCACGCGGACGTGCGGCTCACCTTTTTCCGGCGTGATCGAGAAGACCTGCTCGATGAGATCGCGCGCCCGCTGCAGCGCCCTGTCCATTTCATTCAGCCGTACCGCGATCGCATTATGCGGCCCGTTCAGGTTTTTCGCGATGGTGAGGTTGCCCGTGACATTGGTCAGAATCTGGTCGAAATCGCGCGCCATGCCCTCGGCCAGTGTGGCCGCGTTCGCCTTCGTTGAAGCCAGCGACAATGCTTCCTCCAGCTTCTTCATTTCCGTCAAGTCGGTCGCCAGAAGCAGCACAGACTCCACGTTGCCTTGCGGATCGAGGACTCCGATCGTCTCGGCCCGCAGGTGCAACCAATCGCCGTCCTTCTTCTGCGCGCGAAATTCCACCTGGTGCGTCGAGCCGTCATGCAGCGTCAGGTTCAGTATTTCCATCGCGTTCGCCTTGTCATCCGGATGGACCTCCGCCAGCGCATATGTGCTCAATAATTCTTCCGGCAAGTATCCCATCAGGTGACTGTAGGCCGGATTAGCCCACGTCCGGTGTCCCTGATGGTCGAGCAGCACAATGATATCCGAGACGTTCTCCGCCATGATCTGGAAAAGATGCCGCTGTTGGCTCCATTCCACTTCCGCCTCGGACCATTGTGCGAGGCGCGCCTGAGATTTCGCCAACTCCTCCCGCAGACTCTGGACCTCCGCCCCCCCGTCGGTCGCCGCCGGCTGATTGATCTCCGGCAGTGTGCCCGTGGCGCTGCTCATTGTCGGGCCCTGTGAAGAAGGACGCAACACGATAGGCCGCCGCGCCGATGCCGGCTGGTTGCGAGGAGGCACATCATTCACAATACGAGTCTCGAGTGAAATGGATAAACATAGCCGACTGCTTCCACGACGACAGGCGTCGAAGCAGAAAACGTGCTTGTCTCCCTATGGAGTAGTTTAGCAAGTTTAATTGTGCAAGCAAAAACCAAGGCCATTTGAGCAGAACGCCATCAGCGTCCTCGACCGCCTATTTAGCACGAGGACTGAGATTTATAAATGTTTTTCCGCTGCACACGCCGCCATCGGTTGCCGCCGCACGCCGGGCGGCGGGCTCCATGAACATTCGCCCAAAATCCCCCTTCCAAAAAAATTTCGTTAATTTGAAAAATTTGGAAATTTGGTCCTGCTTTCCCCCTACGCTCCAACTTCCTTGCGCGCTTCTTCGGCCAGGGCCGTCGTCAGGTAACGCTCGCCCGTGCTGCAACCGATCGTCACGATCAGCTTCCCCTTATTCTCCGGACGCTTCGCCACTTGGATCGCCGCGTGCACATTCGCGCCCGTCGAAATCCCAACCAGAAGCCCTTCTTCCTTGGCCAGCCGTCGCGCCATCACGAGCGCCTCATCATTGGTCACCGTGATGACTTCATCGACAATCTTGAGATGAAGATTGCCCGGCACGAAACCCGCGCCCGTGCCCTGGATCTTGTGTGGTCCCGGCTTCAACGGCTCGCCCTTCAACGTCTGTGTGATCACCGGCGAATCCTTCGGCTCGACCGCAATCGCCTTGAAACCCGGCCGGCGTTCCTTGATCACTTCGCTGATGCCGGTAATCGTCCCTCCCGTGCCCACCGCCGCAACGAGAATATCAACCTTCCCGTCCGTATCCTTCCAAATTTCCTCCGCCGTCGTCTTGCGATGAATCTCCGGGTTCGCCGGATTCTCAAATTGCTGCGGAATAAACGCGTTCGGCGTCTCCTCCGAAATCGCCTTCGCCTTCGCGATTGCGCCCTTCATCCCTTCCGCCGCCGGCGTCAACACCAGCTTCGCGCCCAGCAATGCCAGCAGCGTCCGCCGTTCCAGCGACATGCTCTCCGGCATCGTCAGGATCAACTTGTAGCCTTTCGCCGCCGCCACGAACGCCAGCGCGATGCCCGTGTTCCCCGAGGTCGGTTCGATAATGACCGTGTCCTTCGTGATCTTCCCCGCCTTCTCACCCGCCTCGATCATCGCCAGACCGATACGATCTTTCACGCTTCCCAGCGGATTAAAAAACTCCGCCTTCAGCGCGATCGTCGCGTCCACGCCCTCCGCCACGCGGTTGAGTTTAATAAGCGGTGTACGGCCAATGGTTTCAAGAACGCTGTTGTAGAGGGGCATATTAAAAGGTGGCTTGGGATTTGTTTAGTGTTTCCATAGACAATACAAACTCACCGGCTTCAGGCAACAAATATCGTCAACGCCAAGGCGTCCAATCTCGTCTCCGGCTCTTCTCCTTGCAACTGGAATATTTCCTGCCTTAATGCGGGCCATTCGCAGGGCGCAATAAATGAAATCTTCCATCAAGATAACCTCAATACTGGTCGTTTTCGTCCTGATGGTTGCAGTTCTCTTCCCCTCACGTCTCCATGCCCAAACGGCCAATTTTCCCGATGCCGCCCAGGTCAATGCCGACTACCCCGACGACGCCCAGCGCTTCGCCGCCTTCAACATCCTCTACGACGATTTCAGCCGCCACGCCCCCAAGCCCCTCTCCAACGCCGACTACGCCAAAAGCTTCAGCTATCAGGCTTCCTCCAACATGATCGCCACGCAGCAGATGAGCAAGGATGGCGTCGGCTCGCAGGCCTATCGCGACTTCAATACCCAGTGCAACCAGCTCTTCTCCGACCCCAACTTCACCAGTTCCGTCGTTGCCAAATATAATCTCCCTGCCGCGTCCGTCCGCCAGATCGTATCGACACCGCCACTCGCGTCGCCTGCCTACGCACCCGCCGCGTCGAACCCCGCGGCTTATCATCCACCTGTCGCAACTAATCCTGCTCAGCCTCCCAACCACGCTGGTTCCACCGTTCTCGATCACTGGGGCCGCATCATCCTCGGCTTGATGAACGAATTCCCTGGCGTCCTCTTCGTCATCCTCCTCATCGTCTTCTTCGGCGCCTGCTCAGCCGTCATGGCGCTCGCCGCGTGGCTCGTCCTGCGTCGCTCCGGCGCGGGCCGCAAAATCCTTCCCGTTCCCGCGCCCATCCCCGGCGGACTCCCCGCCCTGCCCAAAAATCTCCAGGTCGTCTCCGTCCCCGGCGTCAAATACGCCGTCTACGTTCTCTCCGGGATGGTCCTCGAGAATAAATCGACCACCCACACCCGCTCCTACAGCACCGTCACCGGCGGCGGCACCATCCAGACCACGAGCGGGCAGACGGTCACCGGCCTTCCGCAAACCCACTACCATACCTCCACCACGGTCGAGGACATCATTTGGGTCCGCCAGCCCAACGGCATTGACGCCCAGTTTTCCATCTTCGATGGCAAATTCCAATGCCGCGCGGGACACCTCATCAGCGTTCTTGTCCGGCAGGGCAAGGACGGCGGCTACATCCTCATCGGTTACAACCACAGCATGGGCGCCTTGACCCAATGCCCCGCCCTCGACCAATCCCACGAAGCCCGCGGCAACGAACTCGGCCAATGGGCCGCCAACCTCGCCGGCGCGTTCGCGGCCTGGCAATTCATGGCCTTCTTTATGAACTCCCACGACGAGGGAGGCATTATCGCCGGCTTCGTGGTCTACTGGCTCGTCGCCACCTTCATCCTCGTCTGCCTCTCCTTCTTCATCTGCACACCGCTTGTCAAATCGTTCATCCGCCGCCGCCGCAACGCCCGCTTTCGATCCCGCTACCTCCAGGGCTACCGTCAATTCTTCGAGCAGGGCACTCCCATTCTCCAGCGCACGTTCCAGCCCCGCTAAAGAACAAGTCGCATTCCGATCTCAAGGTTCCAGGTCGGGGAACTGCCGCCGGATGGCTTGGATTTCCATGAGATATTTCAGCCGCTCCTCCACGGAAAGCTCGTCCGATTTGGTGGCGAGATTGAGCATCTGTAACCGCTGCCGCTTCCAACGCTTCTCGAGATTGAGCACCAGCTTGTCGGCGTAGGCTTCCGCGGTGGTTTCCGCGGGGGCGGGTGGAGGCTCGAAGAGCAGGCCCGAAAGGTAATCGCGCGTCCGCTCGTCGCATTCCTCAAGGAACTGCGGCGCATTCTCCCAGGCGTCATCCGCGTGCGCCTTGAGCAAATGCTGCAGCACCTCCGCGCCGCCGAGCCCTTCCACCCAGGCCGGAACCAACTGGCGGCTCACCTGCGGCACCAGCTCCGGGTTGGTCAAAAGCAGCGAAAGGAGAGCCTCCACCAATTTATCCGCGTGGATCGGCTCCTGCGGTTCGGATGGGACTTCGCCCGCTTCGCCTTCCGCCGGACCCGGCTCGCGAGCCGACGGATACTGCCGTTGCTGAAGTTCGCTGCGCCGCATCTGCGCTTCCGCCTTGTGCACTTCCTCCTCCAGCACCGCGCGTGAGACTTGCAGCCGTCGCGCCACGTCGAGGAGAAAGCCCTCGCGCTGGACCGCGTTGGGAATCTTCGCAATGACCTGCGCCATCAGCGCCGCGACCGCGCCACGTCCGCGAGGACTCGTAACGTCCTCCTGCTCACAAGCCGTATCGAGCAGATGGCGCGTATAATCCTTCGCCTCGCGCAGGATCGTCTCGAACACGGCGACCGGCTGTTTGCGCAGCAGGCTGTCGGGATCCTCGCCCTGCGGGATGCGCGCGATGCGGACCTGCAGGTCTTCCTTGAGCAGCACATCGATCGATTTTTGCGCGGCGTTTTGACCGGCGCTGTCCGCGTCGAAGCAGACGACGACTTCTTTCCTCGCGATTCGCTTGAGAATGCGCGCATGTGAATCAGTAAAGGCCGTTCCCTGCGACGCGACGATGTTGTGAATGCCTTTTTGCCAGCAGCGCATCAGGTCGATCTGGCCTTCACAGACAATGGCGCTTTCCGCCTCGATGATGGCGCGCTTGCTCTTGTTCAGGCCGAAGAGAATTTTGCTTTTGGTAAAGACCGGCGTCTCGGACGAGTTGACATATTTTTGCGCCTTCGCCTCGGGATCGAGCAGCCGTCCGCTGAAGGCGACGACCTCGCCTGCGTCGTTATAAATCGGAATCATCAGCCGCCCGCGAAAAAAGTCGAAGGTGCGTCCCGACTCCGATGTCGCCACGAGCCGCCCCTCCTCGAGCGCTTTCATGCTGTAGCCGCTCTTCTGTGCCCACTTCAGCGTCGTGTCCCAGCCGTCGGGCGCATAGCCGAGGCCGAACTCGTCGGCCAGTGTACTGGGAAAATCGCGGCTCTTGAGATAGGCACGGGCCGGTTCGGCGGCGGGATCGGTGTGGAGCAATTTCTGCCACCACGTCGCGACTGCGGCATTCAGCGCCAGTAATTCCTCGCGACGGCTGCGGGCCAGCGGATCGTGCGTTCCGCCGCTCTCCGGGATGACAATGCCCGTGCGCTGCGCCAGTCGCCGCACCGCCTCGGGAAAGGTCATGTTTTCCATCAGCATGAGAAACTTGAAAACGTCGCCGCCGTGTCCGCTGCTGAAGCACTTGAACATCTGCCGGCTCGGATCGACAAAAAACGAAGGCGTTTTTTCTTTATTGAAAGGGCTGAGCGCTTTGAACTTTGCGCCCGACTTCTTCAGCGGTACGTAGCCGCCGATGACATCGACGATGTCCGCGGCATGGCGCACCTGCTCGACGATTTCGGGTGGGATAATGCCGGCCATGCTGGATCGACTTTACCGGAGTTTCACGCCACGACGCAACGACCGCCGCGTTTCTTTTTTTCGCGCCGAACGTTGCGGCGTTGCCTGAAACCTTCCCGATTGTCTCAATGCCCCGATTTCACGAAGAAGCGGCAATAGGCCTCCACGAGAAGGTAGAGGATGAAAAAGAGCGTGGTGATCCAAAACGTGGCCGGAAAACCCGAGGCGCAATCGAGCAAAATGCCAATCCAGACTGCCGCGACGCCGAGCGCCACGGATAGAAATATGCCCGGCCAAAACGAGCGGCACAGGCGCAGGGCGATTCCTGGCGGGGCGATGACGAGTGTAAAAACCAGAAGAACGCCGACGATCTGGCTGGCCAGCGTCACTGAGACACCCAGCACGGCCATGAAGGTCATGGAAAGGCCGGTGAGCGAAAGCCCCCGCGCCTCGGCCAATCGCGGCTGCGTGCTGGCGAAGAGGAGTCGGCGCGAGAAGATCGCGAGCGCGGCCAGGCTCAACGTCGAGAGCAACACCATCTCCACAATTTGGCCGTGAGAAACGCCGAAGATGTTGCCGAAGAGAATGGCCTTTGCCTGTCCTGCAAAACCAGAGTAGAGACTGAGAAAGAGCACTCCTAGTCCCAGTGACATCGAGAGGACCATGCCGATGGCCAGGTCGTTGCGATGAACTTTGTCTCCGGCGGCGCCCATGAATAGGCCGGAGCCGACAGTGAGCAGCAGCATTCCTTCCAGCGAGCTCAGCCCGAGAATGGTCGCGCCCGCCGCGCCGGCAAATCCGATGTGCGCCAGGGCGTGGGCGGCGAAGCCGGCGTTGCGGATGATCACGAAGTAACCGACGATGGCGCCCAGGATGGCCGCCAGCGTTCCCGCGATGAGCGCGTTCTGGACGAATTCATAGCTAAGGTAATTCATAAGCCGCTAATCGTGGTCGTGATCATGATGGGCGCATTCCGACTCGGCCACGTTGCCCTCGGCCGAGATGACAAAGACGCGGTTCTCGACGCGCACGACTTCGATCTCGAAGCCGTAGAGTTTGGAAAGCGATGGCGACGTGACGACATCGTCGAGCTTGCCGAGCGCGGCACCGCCACCGGCGAGATAAAGCACTCGGTCCATGACGCGCAGGAGCGGGTTCATGTCGTGCGCAACGAAAAGGATCGTCGCCTGGGTGAGCTGCTTGACGCGCGCGACGCATTCGATCAGGAGCGCCTGATTTTTGGGATCGAGGCTGGCGAGCGGTTCGTCGAGCACGAGAAGCCTGGGGTTGCCGAGCAGCGCCTGGGCCAGCATCACGCGCTGGCGCTCACCACCAGAGAGAACGGAAAAGGGACGCCGGGAAAAGTGATCGGCTTCGGTGACCTCGAGGACGCGGTCGACTTCCTTTCGCGACTCCTTCGACGTCCACGGAATGCCCCAGCGGTCACCGTGACATGCGGCCTCGACCAACGCGCGCGCGCTCAGCGCCGTCGAGTCGAATCCGCCATGGCCCTGCGGCATGTATCCGACTTGCCGCGCCGCCTGGCCCGGCGACATGCCCATGACCCTTATCGATCCGCGCGTCGGCGCCAGCGTGCCGACTATTGCGCGCACCAGCGTTGTCTTGCCCGCGCCGTTGGGCCCGAAAATTCCGATGAACTCGCCGGCCTCGATCGTCGCGTTGATCCCGGATAAAATTTCGTTTCCGCCGAGGGAGATCGTCAGGTCGGAGATGTGCAGGGCGGGCGTCATGAGTGGTCGGCTAGGGATTTTTCACAGCTAGCGCAGACTGGACATCATGGAGCTCGCTCAGCATCCAGTCGACATAGCTTATTGCGCCGGGCGGCTGGGTCTCCGTCACGCCCACGACGGGGATGCCCGATTGTCGGGCGAGGTTTTGCAGGCGGTCCGTCGTCGGGTCGGTGACCTGGCTATTATAGAAAAGGATGCGCGCCGTCTTGGTGGCCAGGCTCTTTTCGAAAGCGGCGGTTTGGTCCGCGGTCGGCTCGGTGTCGTTCATGATCTTGAGCTGGAAATCGTAGTTGAGCATCTTGAAGCCGAGCGCGTCGGCCATGTAGCCGAAGACTGGTTCGGTTGCGGTCACCGGCTGACCCGCGTAGTGGCTTTTGATTTCCGCGATTTTGTCCAGCACGGGTTGCATCGAGTATAGGAATCTGGCTGACCTATCCTCGAAAAAGGTCAGATGTTCGGGACTGCGTTTGGTCAACTCGACCGACAACCGGGCCGCTAAGGCAAGCATCGTTTTCGGGTCGTACCAGATGTGGGGATTGTCGCCGTCTTTCGCGCCGATCAGATCGGCGACTTTGATGACGACGCGGTTCGGTTTGCCGCTGGTCGCGAGCAGCCTGTCCATCCAGGGGTCGTAGTCGATGCCGTTGTAGATCACGATGTCGGCGTCGGCGACGAGCCGGGCCGTGGCGGCGCTGGTGGTGAATTCGTGGGGGTCCTGGTTGGGGTTGGTGAGGATGCTTTTGACTTCGGCGTTGGGGCTGGCGATTTGGGCGGCGACGCCGCCGTAGAAGTTTTCGGCGGCGACGATTTGGAGGGGGGCGGCCGGGTCGGCAAATGCGCTGGGAAATAGTGGATCGAGTGGACAAAGCCCAAATAGGACGAATAGGACCGGGGTGAGGTGCAGGTTCACGCCCTGAGGGTAGGCAAGACGCAAGTTTATTGCAACTATTTATTGCAAGAAGGTTGCGTTGGCGGAAGGGGCTAACTTCCGGCGAGAAGGGCGTTGTGGATGACGAGGACGACGATGACGATCATCAGGAGGACGTAGACGCGGAGGGCCCAGAGCAGGAGGAGCGTGGGCAGGCCCAACGGGCGCCGACCGTAGGGTTTCCGGGAGGTGGAAAGTTGATCGGGTTCCAACACTTCGTGCACCCACGATTTCATAGGCATGGCGGTTAGGGGCAACGGAAATTGCAGCGGTTCCCCGGCGGTCAGGACGCAGGCCGTGTCGTTGCTTATTGGTTGGTTGTTCATCTCTTTGGTTGGCGGTTTTGTGTTTTTTTTAAGAGGGGAGGAGCCTGGGGAAGACGGTGATGAGGGCGAAGCCGAGCCCGGCGAGGACGAGGAGAACGGTGACGCCGATGCCGAGGAAATTGCCGAGGGCTTTGTTGGCGTGCCGGCCCATGATTTCGCGATCATTGACGAGCAGGATGAGGAAGATGATGGCCGGGGGCATGGCCAGGACGGCGATGACGTTGACGATGAGCGTGATGAAGACGAGCGGCGCGTGGGGGATGAGGACGAGGAAGGCCGAGATCGCCGCGGCCGCGACGAGGACGGCGTAGAAGGGCCAGCCCTGGCGCAGGGAGCTATTGAGGCTGCGGGCGGTGCCGGTGACTTCGCCAAACGCGTAGGCCGACGACAGGGAGATGGTGAGCGAAGCGACGAGACCGGCCTGGAACAGGCCGAGCGCGAAGAGGGTCGCGCCGATGTTCCCGACGTAGGGGATGAGGGCGGTGGCAAAGTCGGCGCCT
>Ga0302319_10012440_pt1 | contig 16052 bp, 8 predicted proteins | sample Bog_T0_2_FD_203319 | JGI IMG/M metagenome (GOLD analysis project Ga0302319, IMG submission 203319) | Peat permafrost microbial communities from Stordalen Mire near Abisko, Sweden - Bog_T0_2 | ecosystem: Environmental > Terrestrial > Soil > Wetlands > Peat | place: Sweden: Abisko, Stordalen Mire...
GGGGAAACTCCGAACGATCAATCAAACTCCGAATACCGAGAGTCAAGATCTTGCTAGTTAGACTGCGGGGGCTAAGCTCCGTGGTCGCGAGGGGAAGAGCCCAGATCGTCATCTAAGGTCCCTAAATTCATGCTAAGTGTGAAAGGTAGTCATAACCCATAGACAGATAGGAGGTTGGCTTAGAGGTAGCCATCCTTTAAAGAGTGTGTAACAACTCACTATTCGACGGGTCGTGGCGCCGAAAATGTACCGGGGCTAAGCATGGTACCGAAGATACGAATTTATACTTCCTTCGGGAGGTGTAAGTGGTAGGAGAGCATTTCGGCCTGCAGAGAAGGTCAACCCGCGAGGGTGACTGGAGCGGCCGGAAGAGAAAATGTTGGAATGAGTAACCACAATCCCAATGAGAAATTGGAACCCCGAAAATCCAAGGTTTCCGTGGCACTGGCAATCAACCACGGGTTAGGCGGTCCTAAGGCGATGGCGAAAGCCGCAGTCGATGGGAAGCTGGTTAATACTCCAGCCCGACCGTACGATCATAACTAGAGGACAAAGGAGATAAGCAGATGTGCCTTATTGGTTTGGCATTCTTTGTACTAAGCGCAAGCGTGTACCGAGAGAAGATTAAGAATTTACTTAGTCGACATCTGTGAAGTGCCTTTCGAGAAAAATCTAGCCAAATCGAGCGTAAGGTCTCCGTACCGTAAACCGACACTGGTGGATAGGGCGAGTAGCCCAAGGGGAACGAGTGATTCATCGTTAAGGAACTAGGCAAAATAGCGGCCGTAAGTTAGCAATAAGGCCTGCCCTACGAAATCCGGCGTAAGCCGGGGCAAGTAGGGCCGCAGCTAAAGAATCTCTGGCGACTGTTTACCAAAAACACAGCTCCCTGCCAACTCGCAAGAGGATGTATAGGGGGTGACACCTGACCGATGCGAGAAGGTCAAGATTGGGGGTGGTATGGAGCAATCTGTACTGCTCACTGATTCAAGCCCTCGTCAATGTCAGCGATAACTATAATCGTTCTAAGGTAGCGCAATTCCTTTTCGGGTAAGTTCCGAAGCGCACGAAAGGTGTAACGACCGGAGAACTGTCTCAACGATGAGCTCGGTGAAAATGCGATTCCCGTGAAGACGCGGGATACCTGCAGCGGGACGAAAAGACCCCGGAAGCTTTACTGCAGCTTGGCATTGATTTTAGAGTTTTACTACGTAGCGTAGTGGTGAGGATTTGAAGCATCGCTTTTGGGTGATGTGGATCCGACAATGAAACAGCCATTTTTAAAACTTTAACGTCTAACTGGTAACGAACCCTTCGGGGAAGCGTTGCTAAGACAGTGCTTGGTAGGCAGTTTAAATGGGGCGTTTTCCTCCAAAAGAGTAACGGAGGAGTTTATTAAGGTCAGCTTAGCCCGGATGGAAATCGGGCAGGACGTGCAAACGCAAAAGCTGGCTTGACTGCAAGTCCTACAAGACGAGCAGGTGCGAAAGCAGAAGTTAGTGACCCGACGGCCCTTCATAGAAAGGCCGGAGACACCGGATAAAAGCTACTCCGGGGATAACAGGCTAGTATTGTCCGAGCGTCCCTAGCGACGACAATGCTCGGCACCTCGATGTCGGCTCGCCACAGCGCGGGGGTGTAGAAGCTCCCAAGCGTTTGGCTGTTCGCCAATTAAAGTGGCACGTGAGCTGGGTTCAGACCGTCAACAATTGATAACCCAATCGAAGGTAACGAAGTGAAAACGGAAACTGTTAAATAGAAGAAACGGCGGCCCAAGAAAGTAATTTCTTGGAGTGAAGCTTTGCATTAAAGTTCGTCATTCGTCCGACGAATCGTAAAGCAAGAAAATCGACTCATATCGGTGAAGTCCTTATTAGATCTAGACCTGGATCGTAAGGATAATACCGAGGGAAGTCGTGCATGGAGTACGGAATTTATTTTATGCATTGACCCCTTAGAGACTTAGCTCGTAAGAGCTGGAGTTCGGCAATTGTGCCGGGCTAACACGTCGGTCATCTAGCGCCAACCTTAAACGGTTGCGCAAGATGGTGGTATAGTCCAACCCGCCAGTAATGGCGATAGAAGAAAGGTTGCGTGAGACAGGTCGGTCTCTATCTGCTGCAGGCGTGAAATACTTGAGGGGAGTTGGCCTTAGTACGAGAGGACTGGGCTGAACATACCTCTGGTCTACCGGCTTTGCTACCAAGTGAATTGCCGGGTAGCTATGTATGGAAGGGATAAGCGCTGAAAGCATCTAAGCGCGAAGCCCACCCCAAGATTAGGTATGCGTGATTTCGTCATAGACTATGACGTTGATAGGCGCTCGGTGTAAGAACAGCAATGTTTTTAGCCAAGGCGTACTAATAATCCCGCCAACCATCCCAATGCTGACTTGCATTTGATCTGTGTTTGTACTTTGTAGGGACGTGTCGCGTTCTGCTGAACGCGCACTTACGCTCGCCGCCTTCGCGGCTCCGCGATACCCTCCAAAGTACAAACACAGATCTCATTTTCTTTTCTACAAAAAGAAAAAATCAAAAAGACAGTGGGGTGTTGCTGCTACTTTTGTGTTTCGAGGGGCTATCGGAGGCCGCGTAGGCGGCCGAGATGGAGCGCCGCGCGAGTACGCGCGGACGCGTACCCGAGAAATATAAAAGTAGCAGCAACACCACAACGGTTTTTTGATGTCGGTGCTTCATTCGGGCGTGCCCCACCTCTTCCCATTCCGAACAGAGAAGTGAAAGCGTCCCAATCCCATGATACTTACCGTTCGCGGTGGGGAAAGTAGGATGTGCCGACATCAAAGTGCCGTTAAAAGAAAATAAAAAGTTAATTAAAAAAAAGAAAGCCCCACTCACAGTAAGCGAGCGGGGCTTTCTCTGTGGTGGGGGCGATGGTGTTTTATCGCTTTTCGGGGGTAGCGGAGATATTGAGCCAATCGGTGTACTTCTCCTTCACCTCAAAGCGGAATTTCCAAGCTATGTCGCTTGCTTTCCAGAATGAGCGTTTTTCATTTTGCACCGCAGTTTGTAGCCGTTGTGATTCTGTGGCATTGTCTCCATTGTAGAAACTATCTGCGCTGAAGTGGTTTTGCTGATCCATCCTTGCGTCGTGGAACGCTTGTGCCTTCTGACGGAGGACGCGGTTTATGAGCAGCTGGGTATCAAGGAGCGTCTCCAGAGAAGTTTGCTATTCCCCGTAGCCACCGTCCAAATCGGGAGGGACGATACCGAAGACTTCTTTGAAGGCCGTCGCATTTTCCTCATCCTTCAGAAAACAGAAACGCGCCAGTGCGTACAGGGCGACGATAATGGAGGGGGCCGTGGCACAGATACAGATATTAGGAGGCCTTGAAATGGGCATTTTTACGGGCATCATCTATAATGAAGGCATGTCCACCCGTCGCGCGAAGCAACTGATCTATGGTGCGCTCTATATATTGATCGTGCTGTTGGTTTGTTCGGGAATTTACTTTTTAATAGTCCATCCGTTCGTGGTTGCCTCCACGCCGGTCGCGTGTACGCCGAGCACGTGCGCGCCGACGAGCACTGCGCCGATCGTGGCGGGACCGGTGCTGACCTTCGTGACGAGCCCGGGTCATTACACGTTCCTCGCGCAGGCGACGGACCAATCTGCTGATTATGGATCGCCGGAATTTGATTACGCGATCGATCTCGATGACGCATCCGGCACGGTCCTGCAATCCATTCCGGCGCAGTCGTTCATCTATCCGTCGCAGACAAAGTATCTTGCCGTGTTGAATCAGGCAGTGGCGCAGCCGTTCGATCATGCGGCGCTTGCGGTAGCGTCCGCGTCATGGCTTGCAAGTTCCACGATCGGTGCCATTCCCGCGGTCGCGCCGGGCCAGTTCGCTTTGCAGAACCTTCAGACGAACGTCGGATCCACGACGGTCGCCGTCGGCGGCCAACTCGTTAATACGAGCGTGGTAACGTTCGAACAGGCAATCATCCTTGTTATCTTCAACGACCCGAACGGGAATCCGATTGGCGTCTCGCAGACGGAGCTGAGCAACGTCGCCGCTGGCGCGACGAATACTTTTTCCGTACTCTATCCGGCCGAGCCGAATATCAATCCGGCGCTGAATCAACCGCTCGTGTATGCGCTCCGGTAGTTTTGCTATAGCTGCTAGCGTAGTGTGCGCTTTTCGTCTATTATAAATTCCTATGTTGGCCCTCTTTATCCCGGTAGGCATACTGCTTGCCGCAAGTCTCATTATATTATCCGCGATCTCGCTTCACTTCTTTGCCTTTCAAATCATCTGGATCGTTCTTGGCGTCGGGCTCGTCGTGGCGTCATCGTTTGTGGATATCCGTGCGATTTTTAATGCGCAGTGGGTGACGTGGGGACTTTACGCGCTCGCGCTCGCGCTGATGATGCTCGCGCTCCTCGCGTCGCCGCTCATCCGCAACACGCACAGCTGGTTGGTGCTCGGTCCGTTCAGCCTCCAGCCGGTGGAGCTCATGAAGGTCGCACTCATTTTGCTTTACGCGAACTATTTCAGCAAGCGGCATTTGGCGATTGCGCGATGGCAGAACATTTTTACCTCATTCCTTTTCTTTGTGGTGCCGGCGGCGATCTCGGTTAAGCTGCCTGACCTCGGCTCGGCGGTGATCTTCTTTGGTATTTGGTTCGGATTTTTATTGTTGCTCGGATTGCCGTGGCGCCGCGTGGTAATCGCGGCGGCAATCATCCTGCTCACCGTAGGCCTCATCTGGACGTACGTCTTAAAGCCCTATCATCGCGCGCGCATCGTCGGATTTTTGTATCCCAACCAGAATGCGCTTGGCATCAACTACAGCGCGATCCAGTCCAAGATTGCAATTGGCGGCGCGGGATTCTGGGGGCAGGGATATGGCCAGGGGACGCAGGCCCAGCTTGGGTTTTTGTCAGAGCCGTCGGAGGACTTTATCTTTTCCGCGTTCATCGAGGAGTGGGGCGTGTTCGGCGGCATCGTGATCGTCGCGGCGTTTCTCTTCCTCATATTCCAGATATTGCGGATCGGCCTGCTCGCCGACGAGAACTTTGAGAAGTTCATCTGTCTCGGCGCGGCGATGATGCTTGGTGTGCAGTTTCTTCTGAACACCGGCTCCGTGACCGGGCTCCTTCCCGTCATCGGCGTGACATTCCCGTTCTTGAGCTACGGCGGATCGAGCATGTTGGCGAACTTCTTTATGCTGTCGATGGTAAATTCGATAAGAAAACGTTCGTAGTTGGGTAACAAAGAAATGGTGCTACTTACTAAAAAAAATATTATAGGAGCGATCATTGTTGTTGCGGTTCTCGCCGCGTCTGGATTCTTTTTTTTCAATCTTGATCCGGTGAGCGATAATGCCGGCGGGGGAGCGCAGATGGTATTTCAGGTAAACCCCGGTGATGGCTTTCGCGAGGTCGCGCAGCATCTCTCCACCGAGCATCTTATCCGCTCGCCACTCGCATTTGATATTTTTTCTCTGGTGGATGGTCGAGCATTTGAATTAAAGCCGGGGCTCTACAAGGTGAGTCCATCAATGGATATGGAACAGATCGTTGCGATGCTTTCCGCAGGCACGGCGGGAGAGGCGACCGTCACAATTCCTCCGGGATCGAACATTTTCGATGTTGATAAAATTTTGAGCGTCGCGCTCGTGATTCATCCGGGCGAGCTCATTAACTTTACGAGCACGCAAAATCTGGAGGGGCGGCTTTTCCCCGACACCTATCAATTCTATACGAACGATAACGTGGCGGATGTGGTGAAGGTTATGACGGATAACTTCAACATAAAGGCGGAGCCTCTGCTTGCCGCTGGTTCATCCTCCGTAGCCGAACAAAAGGAGACCCTTATCATCGCCTCGATCGTACAAGTTGAGGTGCCGGATCAGGCGGATCAGGAGCTTGTGGCGGGGATCATCCTTAAGCGCCTGGCCGCCGGGATGCCGCTCGATATCGACGCTACGGTCTGCTACGCCAAGCTTTTGGCAGGCCTCACCTCGACCACTCCCGCCGCGCCAAAGGCCTGCCAGCTCACGGCGCTTGACTTTAAAATCGATTCGCCTTACAATAGCTACTTGTATAAAGGCTTGCCTCCCGCGTCAATAGGCAACCCGGGCACTTCCGCCATTACCGCAGCTCTCCATCCCCAGAGTTCCCCCTACTTTTATTATTTGAGCGATCCCGTGACGGGAAAAACAATATTCGCCAAGACCCTTGACGAACAGAACCAAAATAGAGTTAAATACATAGAAAGCAATTAAGAAACGGAACCCTCTTAAAAAAGGAAGGGCGAAGCCGTTTTTTTGCGTCTTGCGACTGGGACGGGTTTATAGCGTAGGCAGAAGGGTTGATGAGCCGGGCGAGCGATAGTATAAAGGCCGAAAAAAAACAAAATGATAACCACATTTTATTTCATCGACGTGTATAAAGATCCGCCGCGAAGGTGATGCTTCGCGTGCGCGTTTTTGATGTTTGATGAACGATGAAATAAATTTTAAAAAAATAACTCATGGCAAAATTTACCTCTACTAAAGACTTTTCAAAATCAAAACCGCTCATTTCTCCGTACAACCTTAACGAGGCGCAGTTGAAGTCGTATCAGTGGTTCCTCGAAAAGGGTTTGAATGAACTCCTCGAAGAAATTTCTCCGATCCGCGATCATACCGGAAAGGAATTCGAACTCTATTTTTCCAATTATCGTTTTGACGAACCGAAGTATGACGAGACGACCGCGCGCTACAAAGAAGCGACGTACGAAGCGCCGCTTCGCTGCACGCTTCGCTTGGTGAACAACCGCACCGGCCACGAACATAAGCAGGAAGTGTACTTCGGCGATTTCCCGATCATGACCACGCGCGGCACGTTCATCGTAAACGGCGTTGAGCGCGTCGTTGTCGCACAGCTCGTGCGTTCCGCTGGCGTATACTTTACCGCGGTACCATACCGCGGCCGCCAGCTCTTTGGCGCAAAGATCATTCCGAATCGCGGCGCCTGGCTTGAATTCGAGACGGACATCGACGGCACGATCAGCGTCAAGATCGATCGCCATCGCAAAGTGCCCGTCACCGACCTGCTCCGCATCTTTGGCATGGACACGGAAACTATTAAGAAGACATTTGAAAAGGATGATACCGGCCTCGTTAAGTTTATCGAAGCCACATTAAAGAAAGATGTAGCGAAGGACGCCGCAGAGTCATATATCGAGATCTATAAGCGCCAGCGCCCAGGCGACCCAGCCGCAGCCGACACCGCAAAGAACCTTATCGCGGCGATGTTCGATCGCCCCGATCGCTACGACCTTTCCGAGGTGGGCCGCTACAAGATGAACCAGCGTCTTGAGCTCAATAAGAAGAAGGCGACGAAACTGCTCGACGCGGAGGATCTTACGATGATCATTAAGGAGATCATCAAGCTGAACAACGACGCCGACGCCGAGCCGGATGATATTGACCACTTGGGCAACCGCCGCTTGAAGGCGGTGGGTGAACTCTTGCAGGGTCGCTTGCGCATCGGTCTCGCGCGCTTGCGCCGCATCATCCAGGACAGAATGTCCACGGAGGATAAAGACAACCTGATGCCGGCACAGCTCGTCAACTTCCGCCCGATTGCGGCGGTCATCAAAGAATTTTTCGCATCATCCCAACTTTCGCAGTTTATGGATCAGGTGAATCCGCTCGCGGAGCTTGAGCACAAGCGCCGCATTTCCGCCCTCGGTCCGGGAGGTCTCACGCGCGAGCGCGCCTCGTTCGAGGTTCGCGACGTGCATCGTTCTCACTACGGCCGCATCTGCCCGATTCAAACCCCGGAAGGTTCGAACATCGGTCTCATCAACTATCTTGCAAGCTACACCCGCATCAACGACTTCGGGTTCTTGGAGGCGCCGTACGCAAAGGTGGTGAACGGTGTTGTCACAAAGGAGATCGTCTGGTACGACGCTTCAGAGGAAGAGAAATATAAGATCACGCACGCCGGCAGTCCAAAGGATGAGAATGGCAAGCTGATCGGCCCCACGCTCGAAGCACGCATCAAAGGCGAGCCGGGCACAGTCACGCCGGAAGAGGTGGATCTCATCGACGTTGCTCCACACGAGTTTATTTCCGTCGCCACGTCGCTTATCCCATTCCTTCAGCACGACGATGCTAACCGCGCCCTGATGGGTTCCAACATGCAACGCCAGGCGGTCGTGTCCGTAAAGCCGGACGCCGCATATGTTTCAACCGGTCAGGAGGAAAAAGTAGCGCTCGATTCGGGCTACGTGATCGTCGCCGAAGATAATGGCGAGATCATCGAAGTCGATGGTGCGCATTTGAAGGTTAAATATCCGAAGATTACCAAGAACTACACGCTGGAGAAATTCAAGCGTTCCAACCAGTTCACGTGTATCTCGCAGAAGCCGCTCGTGCTTCGCGGCGATATGGTCAAGAAGGGACAGGTGCTCGTGGACGGGCCGTCTATCGAGAACGGCATTCTCGCACTCGGACAGAACTTGCTCGTGTCGTTTGTCTCATGGGAAGGCGCAAACTTCGAGGACGCCATCATTCTTTCGGAGCGCGTCGTTCAGCAGGATCGTTTTACCTCTATCCATATTGATGAGTACTCGTGCGATGTGCGTGACACGAAGCTCGGTCCGGAGGTAACGACCTACGATATTCCAAACGTTTCGGAAGATAAATTAAAGAACCTCGATGAAGAGGGAATCGTCCGCATTGGCGCCGAAGTAAAAGCCGGCGATATTTTGGTCGGCAAGATTTCGCCAAAGGGCGAGTCGGAGCTGACGTCCGAAGAGCGTTTGCTTCGCGCCATCTTCGGCGACAAAGCGCGCGACGTCAAAGACACTTCGCTTACGCTCCCGCACGGAAAGATCGGTCGCGTCGTGAATGTTAAGATCTTCGATCGCGAGCGCGGCGATAAGTTGGAGCCGGGCATCATCCGTCGCATCCAGGTGGAAATCGCAGAGCTTCGCAAAGTGCAGGCGGGCGACAAGCTCGCAGGCCGTCACGGAAACAAGGGTGTTATTTCTCAGGTGCGTGCAGTAGAAGACATGCCGTACTTGGAGGACGGCACGCCGGTGGACATTATTTTGAATCCGTTGGGCGTTGTCTCTCGTATGAACCTCGGACAGATTTTGGAAACGCATCTTGGGTATGCGGCGCAGAAGCTTGGCTATCGCGCGATCACACCGGGACTCGACTCCGCGACAGAAGCCGACATCCGTGGCGAGCTTAAGAAGGCCGGTTTACCGGAGGACGGCAAGATGAAGTTGTTCGACGGTCGCACGGGCGAGGCGTTCCAGAACCGCGCGACGGTCGGGCAGATCTACATGCTCAAGCTCAACCACTTGGTGGAAGACAAGGCGCACATGCGCTCGATTGGTCCTTACTCGTTGATCACCCAGCAGCCGCTCGGCGGAAAGGCGCAGTTCGGCGGACAGCGCTTTGGAGAAATGGAAGTCTGGGCTTTGGAAGGTTATGGTGCACGCCACACGCTCCAGGAGATGCTCACCATCAAGTCTGACGACGTCGTCGGCCGCGCAGCGGCATACGAATCGATCATCCGCGGCGAAACGATCAAGGAGCCGAATGTTCCGGCCTCGTTCAACGTGCTTGTGAACGAATTGAAGTCGCTTGGATTTAACATCCAGTTGCTTTATGAGAACGAAGGCGATCGCAAGGATGCGTTTTCGGCGTTGCGTATCACCGTTGCTTCGGCGGAAGATATCTTGCGCTGGTCACACGGCGAGGTCATCAAGCCGGAGACGATCAACTACCGCACCCAGCGTCCGGAAAAAGATGGCTTGTTCAGCGAGCGCATCTTTGGACCTACCAAGGATTATGAATGCTACTGTGGTAAGTACCGCCGCATTCGTTACAAAGGCGTAGTGTGCGACAAGTGCGGTGTGGAAGTCACGCGTGCAGCGGTTCGCCGCGAGCGCATCGGTCACATCGCCCTCGCGACGCCGGTCAGCCACATCTGGTTCCTTAAGAGCATTCCGTCGCGCCTTTCATTGGCGTTGGATGTCTCCGCCCAAAAGCTGGAGCGCGTCATCTATTATTCCGCATATATCATCACCGACATCAAGGAAGAGAATCGCAAGCAGGCGCTCGACGATCTCGACCGCGAATTGAAAGGCAAGTTGAAGACCGTTGGCAATAAAGATAAGACAGTGAAAGGGGAGATCGAGGACGCCGCAGACCTCACCAAAGAATATTTGGAAAAGTTGCGCATCGGCCAGATCTTGAGCGAGAACGAATACTTTACGCTCTCCCGCAAGTTCGGAAATATTTTCAAGGCATCGTCCGGCGCGGAAGCGGTCCAGTCGATTTTGCAAAAGCTCGACCTTAAGAAGGAGGTTGTGGGGATCGAGAAGGAGCTCGAAGGCGCAAAGGACCCGATGGCACAGAGCAAGTTGCTTCGCCGCCTGAAGATGTTCAAAGCGATGATCCGCAACGGCGGTCGTCCGGAATGGATGATCACAACCGTGTTGCCGGTGCTCCCTCCGGATCTTCGTCCGATGGTGGCGCTCGACGGCGGACGCTACGCGACATCTGACTTGAACGACCTTTACCGCCGCGTCATCAACCGTAACAACCGTTTAAAGAAGCTCTTGGAGATCAAGGCACCGGACGTCATCGTCCGCAACGAGAAGCGCATGTTGCAGGAGGCCGTGGACGCGCTCATCGATAACTCCGCGCGCTTCGGCACGCAACAGCTTTCCGCACAGCGCCGCCCGCTCCGTTCCCTCGCAGACATGCTTAAAGGTAAGCAGGGCCGCTTCCGCCAGAACCTTCTCGGTAAGCGCGTCGATTATTCCGGCCGCTCCGTGATCGTCGTTGGCCCGAAGCTCAAGATCGATCAGATGGGCATTCCGAAGCGCATGGCGCTCGAGTTGTTCCGTCCGTTCGTCATCAGCGAGATCATCAAGCAGGGATTGGCGCACAACATCCGCAGCGCGTCGCGCTTTATCGAAGAGCACACGCCGGAAGTGCTCGCCATTTTGGAAGAGATTATCAAAGACAAGCACGTGTTGCTCAACCGCGCTCCTACCTTGCACCGGCTTTCAGTGCAGGCGTTCCGCCCGCAATTGGTTGAGGGCCTTGCCCTCAAACTCCCGCCGCTCGTCTGTCCGGCATTCAATGCCGACTTCGACGGCGACCAGATGGCAGTTCATCTTCCACTCTCCGAGGCTGCGCAGAAAGAGGCCCGCGAGATCATGTCCGCAGGCCGCAACCTCCTCAAGCCCGCGACCGGCGACCTTATCACCGCTCCGATCAACGACGTGGTGCTCGGTCTCTACTACATCACTCGCATGGAAGAGGCAAAGGGCCCGCTCCGTCACTTCGTCGATTTCGACGAGGCGATGCTTGCGTACCAGTTCAACTTCATCACCTTTCATACGCCGATCTCGATCGACGGCATGGAAACGACCGTCGGACGCCTTATCTTCAACAAGACGCTCGATGGCAAGGTGGATTATGTGAACGACATCATGACGAAGCCAAAGCTTTCCAAGTTGCTTTCCAAGATCTTCGAGAAGCACGGCATGGACGTCACGCGCGACACGATCGATCGCATGAAGCTCCTCGGTTTTGAAATGGCAACGGTGTCAGGCATCACATGGGCAATGGCCGACCTTATCATTCCGCCGCAAAAGAAAGAGATTATGAAGCGTGCGAATGACGAGGTAGCACTCATCAACAGCCAGTTCGCAGAGGGTTTGCTCACGCCGCCGGAACGCAAAAGCCGCGTCATCAGCGTGTGGGAGAAGTCCAAGGACGAGCTCGCAAAGATCATTCTTACCATTTTCCCGAAGGACAACTCGATCTATCAGATCGTCGATTCAAAATCCCGCGGTTCGTGGTCCCAGCCGATCCAGATGATGGGTATGAAGGGACTCGTGCAAAACCCAAAGGGAGAAACCATCGAGCTTCCTATTAAATCTTCATTAAAAGAAGGACTCTCGGTGCTCGAATACTTCATTGCAACCCACGGTGCTCGTAAGGGAACCACAGATACCGCTTTGAAGACCGCACAGGCCGGTTATCTTACCCGCCGCTTGGTGGACGTGTCACAGGACCTTACCATCCGTGAAGAAGATTGCCGCACAAAGGAAGGCTTGGAGATCTTGCGCAGCGACGGCAAGGAATTTAACCATAGCTTTGCCTCCAAGTTGTTCTCCCGCACCGCGTTGAATGAGATCAAGATCGGCAACAAGATCGTGGTTCGCGCGAACGAGGTGATCAACCGTGACCAGGCAGAGGAGATCGACGCATCCAAGATCGATGCGGTCATCGTCCGCTCGCCGATCTCGTGCAAAACGTTCTACGGCATCTGCGCAAAGTGCTACGGCTACGACCTTAGCATCAACGAACTCGTAAAGATGGGCACCGCGGTCGGCGTCATCGCCGCCCAGTCCATCGGCGAGCCGGGAACACAGCTTACGATGCGTACCTTCCACCAGGGAGGCGCCGCCGGAGCCGACATCACACATGGTCTGCCTCGCGTGGAGGAAATCTTCGAGACCCGCGCACCGAAGGGCCGCGCGATCCTCGCGCCGTTCGATGGCACGATCGACAAGATCGAAGAGCGCGGCACGCTCAAAGTAGTCCGCTTCATCGCCGAGAACAAGAAGGCGAAGGCGCAGGAGATCAGCGTCTCGCGCGGAACCGTTCTCTTCGCAAAGGCAGGGGATAAGGTCACCAAGGGCGATCAGCTCTCGGAAGGAAACATGGATATCCACGAGCTCTTCGAACACCGCGGGATGCGGGAAGTTGGCCGCTATATTGTGAACGAAGTGCAGAGGATTTATCTCTCGGAAGGTGCTTCCATAAACAACAAGCACATCGAAATGATCGTGAAGCAGATGTTCTCACGCGTAAAGATCTCTGACGGCGGCGATGCGGATGATTTCGTGATGGGAGAGATCGTCGAGAAGTCCAAGTTCTTGGAAGTGAACAAAGAACTCAAGAAGGCCGGCAAGCGGGTGGCGAAGGCGGAAGAAGTGTTGCTCGGCATCACCCGCATCTCGCTCTCCGCAGAATCGTTCTTGTCTGCTGCATCATTCCAGGATACCTCGCGCGTGCTTGTCAAAGCCGCCATTGAAGGCAAAATTGACAAACTTCGCGGCCTCAAGGAAAACGTCATTATCGGCCGGTTGATCCCTGCCGGAAAGCGTGACCTTCCTGCGGACGAAATGCTCCACGAGTCGGACGTGGCCGAAGAAGAAGATGCGGCCGTGGTAGTCGAATAAAGTAATAGCCACCAAGCGTCGCATCCCTTATGGATGGGCGCTTGGGCTGGACTTTTATTGCCAGTTCGGCTACAATACAACCCAATGACCAACGAAGAAAAAGATAAAAAAGAATACGAACTCGCGTTGCTTTTGAAGGGCGAGGATGATTTGGCGGGCGTGCTTACGCTTGTCGGTACTCATAATGCCGAGGGCATTACCGAGGCTCGTGCCAAGCGCCTTCAGCTCGCGTATGAGATCAAGGGTATTACCGAGGCGATGTTCGTCTACTTTACCTTTAAAGCATTTGGCGATGACATCAAGGCGCTTGAGCATGATCTAAACACTCACGCCGGTGTACTTCGCTTTATGGTGATCGCCTCGCCGGCTCCGGCCGAGCGCACGGCGACCTCCGCCATGCCTCCGCGCGAAGAGCGCCGTGGGCGCAGCTCGACGCCGTACTCGGCTCCCGCCGCCGCCGCTCCTTCTGAAGCCCCGCGCCCGACCCCTTCCAAGCCGCTCAGCAACGAAGCGTTAGAGAAGAAGATTGAAGAGATTTTGAAATAATAAGAGCAAAATAAAAAGGCCCAGTGATGGGTCTTTTTATTTACTACACGGTGAAAGGCACCGCGCCACCTCGACAGCTGTAGTATCCATAATACGCGCGATTGTATGGATGTCAATTCGGCATCAATGGTGGACCGCCGGAGAATCGAGCTCCGAACTGCCAGCTGTCAAGGTGGCCATGATACCCTTTCACCAACGGCCCCCAATGACTAATGGAATGTAACACATTACCCATTAAATTCCTGTTAATTATACTGCGAAGTTTGCTATACTCAGCTTAATGAAACCTATCGCTCAAAAGGATGGTTACGGTTGCGGAATCGCATGCACCGCTTCTATTGTGGGATCGAACTATGAAGATGCGAAAAAGCTTTTTTCCAATTCAAAACAAGCGAAAGATTTTGGTTTTCTGTGTAAGGATATCGTCAACGCCTTTGCAAAGAAAAAACTTTCTTATGAATATAGATATATAAAGCCAAAGATTAAGAAAAAAATTTACAAGTCTGGCGCGATTGTCTTTATTGCTCGTTCAAAAAGATATCCCGCCGGGCATTATCTTTCAAGAGACGAAAAGAAGGGGTGGATGGATCCGTGGATCAACTTTCCGTCCGATCTCAAGGATAGTAAGGCAGGATTTAGAAAGAGGCTTCCTGGCAGAGCTATCTATGCGATTCTTCCGATATAAGGCCTCTAAAACGGGGTTATTTCCCTTTAGAGAGTTTTAATGCCAAGTGTGCTAGAATGGGGCTATAAAAGGTTCGAAAACCATATTAATAAAACAAACAAAACATGGATTTAAACAAGGTCATTTTGGTGGGACGGGTGACGGCGGATCCGCAGGTGCGCTCCACGCCGGGCGGGCAGTCAGTCACAACGATCGGCGTTGCCACGAATCGCACATGGACGGACAAAGCCGGCCAGAAGCAGGAGCAGACGGAGTTTCATAACGTCGTGCTTTGGGGCCGCACCGCGGAGATCGCAGGGCAGTATCTGACGAAGGGTGCAATGGTGCTCATCGAAGGCCGTTTGCAGACGCGCAGCTGGACGGACAAGCAGGGCCAGCAGCGCAAGACCACGGAAGTGATGGCAGAGCGAATGCAGCTTGGACCTCGCGCCGCAAACGCCGGTGGCGGTGGCGGAGGGCAGGGTGGTGGGAGTTGGCAGGGTGGCAATAAGAGCTCCGGCACGGGTGCATCGTCCTCGTCCGCACAGGACGGCGGCGATAAGGATGCCGTGCCTTCACTCGACGAGATTCCCGTGATCAATCTAGAAGAAGACGAGATCAAGCCGGAGGACATCCCGTTTTAGTCAAGGGCTTGATTAAATAGTTATTCTGGGCTACTATATTCCCTATGGCAAAGAAAGTAAAAACAACGTTAACGATTCAACTTCCCGCTGGCAAGGCTACTCCTGCGCCGCCGGTAGGTACGGCGCTTGGCCCTCAGGGCATCAACATCCAGGATTTCTGCAAGCAGTTCAACGATGCTACGAGAGATATGGGTGGCGATATCGTTCCGGCGGTTCTCACAATCTATGAGGACCGCACATTCAGCTTTGTGCTGAAGACGCCTCCGGCGTCGGCATTGCTCAAGCAGGCCGCGGGGATCGAGAAGGGTGCCGCGAATCCGCTCACGGGCAAGGTTGGCAAGGTCACGAAGGCTGACATCCGCAAGATTGCGGAGCGCAAACTTCCTGATTTGAACACGGACAACCTGGAAGCCGCCGAGAAGATTATTGCAGGAACTGCTCGCAATATGGGAATCACTGTTGAGGGCTAATATAATCTAAAAAGTTAATAAAATCGGGGTTTATCCAAAAATTATCATTGGGTACTCCGACTAAAACAACCAGGAATGGTTGTTTTTTGTTGCATCCAAAGGTCGGCAAAATAACTGCCCTTATGACATGCAAGGAAACACAAAATTCTACTATCGCTGGGAAACCTGTATGCGGTGCGAAAAGTATTGTCGCAAGCGCGTTGTTCCCGGACGGGAAAGTGAGCTCGTAACGATCCTATGCAAAAAATGCACGAGGGAATTAAGACAAAAAGAATATGCAAGGATTTACCCCTCTCGCCGAAGTGTCGAGCAACGCTACGCGATCCGTCGAGCTTAGGCGACTCACCGATCGTCAAACGAGAGTATTGCAATGCTTCATGGAAGAAGTTGGGAACGTCAAAGTCCCGAAATTAGTTGAAATGCAAAAAATGGCATGGCGTCTTCGGATAAGTTACAAAGCTATCCGAACGGCAAAAAATGCCCTCGTG